>ERZ1034691.1462-NODE-1462-length-15145-cov-12.935123_pt1 | contig 15145 bp, 9 predicted proteins | sample MGYA00520638_ERZ1034691 | MGnify/ENA primary metagenome ERZ1034691 (study PRJEB33766, sample SAMN09781763) | gut metagenome | biome: gut microbiome | host: Homo sapiens | place: Madagascar | study: EMG produced TPA metagenomics assembly of the PRJNA485056 data...
TAAGACGAGAGTGACGTTGCCTGGAAGTTTGGCAGACTTGGTTAAGGACCTTCAAGCCGGCGGCGCGCAAGGCGTGAGAAACGCGCAAGATGACGCCACGCCAAAGCGAGAGCAAGACGATAATCAACAAAAAGCACAAGCTCCTGACAATCAGCTTGAAACAACTACAGATAGGGCAGGGGAGAAGTCGGTTGCGGAGGCTCCCGAGGCCAGTAGTCAGCAAGCTGCCGAGGCGCAAGAAGGCACGAGCGTGAAGGAGGATGTAGCCGACGCGCGCGCCAACAGGCCCATAGGAGGTGAGCGTCCGCGCGAGGAAGCTGACAATGAGGGACAGCGCCGTGGCCGTCCCCAGAAGGAGAATACGATGAAGACCTACCAGATACAGAAAGACGATTCCGCCGATTCATGGGATCTCTTCCTCGACCTCGCCAAGCAATATAAGACGGGCGGTGGCCGTCCTGCCACGATATACATCGACCCGACGCTGAAGAACATCCTCGACCGCCTGAAGTACCCGCTCTCGCTCACCACTTCGTCCATCCTGTCGAGCATCGTGGCGCGTTTCATCTACGACCACGAGGACGACGTGCGCAAGGCTCTCTTCTCGCAGAACATATTCTGACGCGGCATAATGTACCAACACCAGTTTCCCGTTGATTTTTTTGACTGACATCTAAATCATATTATCTTTTATTCGAAATCCGCAAGGTCTAAATAATCGGCCTTGCGGATTATTTATATTTTCCCCCAATCGCCTTTTCCTCAATCTTTTATATTTGTCATCGCGCCCGCGACAAAAGAATGAAAACTTGTGCCTCGCGACGACAATTCATTGATTTGTCAGCGCGAGCCTTGCATGGGCGGTCTCTGCTAAGCATATTATGCATACCAAAATAATTTACAAATGGTCGTCTGAGAATCGATTTTTTTCAACCGAGGTGTCGCTTGCGTGGAAATTACGCGATCATGGGCTGTTTTGGTAAATGGTTGATTATTAACTGGTTATGTTTTTGGCGGTTTCCGGGCGTTGCCGATTAGCTAAAATGGTGTCGCCGTTACGGTGCAATCGCGTTGCCGTTACGGTGTTATCGCGTTGCCGTTACGGTGAGATCGCGTTGCGATTACGGTGTAACGGCGACGCGATTGCACCGTAATGGCAAACAAAAATGGACGAAAAGCCGCCGGCGGCGTTGTGAAAGGGCGAAAGGCTACCCTTTTTCCGCTCTATTTGACCCTGTTTCCAAGTGTTAAATTTCGGCAATAATATTTTACAATTCAACATCATGTCATGGGCGTGGCCGATGTGGGGTGGGGCAGTGTTTCTGGTCATCCAACGGCCTTGGCAAGACGGCAGCGCGAAAAAAACGCGCTACGCTTCACAGCGTCGCGCGTTTTTTGAGCTTGTTGGCCCGTGTGTATATATAAAGCAGGTCAGTTATAGGTTATAATTAAGTATTCCGTGAGCAATCTTACTTTTTGCTCTTAATTCGGTTGCAAAGTTACGCATATTGTCGGAATTGTGGTTGATAATGCGACGATATGTTACATCTATTGTTGCTAATATGACGATATGTAAGTATTTCGTGCTTCGTGTAATGCAATTTGTAAGGTTTTGGAGGCCGCATCCTAACAAATTGATGGAAAATGCCAAAACTTCCATATTTTTAGAAGAAAAATTTTTTGGTTACTGTCATTTTGTTGTAACTTTGCACCGTGAACAGCACAAAGCGTTCATTTAAAAGAAATAGAGCTTAACAAAATGTCAACAGGCGCATCGGTTACAGATAAGTGTTCAGAGGCAAAAGCCTCGCAAAAGGTCACGAAGATACCTTTTACGAAGATGCAGGGCGCGGGCAACGATTATGTTTACGTCAACACATTATTATATAATGTCGCCGACCCGTCGTCCACGTCAATCAAATGGAGTGACCGCCATTTCGGCATCGGCTCCGACGGCTTGGTGCTCATTGGCGCGCCTTCCGACCCCTCCGTTGCCGACTTCTCGATGCGCATTTTCAACGCCGACGGCTCCGAGGCCATGATGTGTGGCAACGCGAGCCGCTGCATAGGCAAGTATGTCTACGAGCGCGGCCTGTTCAAGGGCGACACCGTGCGCTTGCAGACGCTTTCCGGCATCAAGGTGCTCCAGCTTCACGTGGAGGGCGGCAAGGTGACGAGCGTGACGGTCGACATGGGCGAGCCACGCCTTGAGGACCCTGAGCAGTACACCGGCACGCGGCCCGACGGCACGGATGGCGTTTTCGTGTCGATGGGCAATCCACATTATGTCAATTTCGTCAGTAAGGTAAGAGAGATAGACGTTGCCGCCCGGGGACGCGCCCTGGAGTTCTCCAGCAGCTTCCCCGAGCGTTGCAACATCGAGTTTGCCGAGACGCGGCCTTCCAGTGGCGACGTCCAGGCCATCCGCACCCGAGTGTGGGAGCGAGGCTCAGGCATCACCATGGCTTGCGGCACCGGGGCTTGCGCCACGGCGGTGGCCGCGGCCGCCACGGGCAGGGCACCACGGCAAACCGACATCGTCATGGACGGCGGCACGCTGCACATAGATTGGGGCGCCGACAACCACGTCAGGATGACAGGGCCGGCGGAGATAGTCTTCGACGGAGAGATGGAACCATGACATCGATAAGTGTTTACAGGACAACAAAGAGACATTAGACAACCATTAAAATCAAAAAAAGGAGAGAAACAATGGCATTAGTAAACGAATATTACCTCCGTCTTCCGGGCAGCTACCTCTTCGCCGACGTCGCCAAGCGCGTCACGGCCTTCAAGGTGTCGCATCCCAAGCAGCGCGTCATCAGCCTCGGCATTGGCGACGTGACCCGCCCCTTGGCGCCTGCCGTGGTGGAGGCCATGAAGAAGGCCTCCGACGAGATGGGCCACATCGACACCTTCCGCGGCTACGGCCCTGAGCACGGCTACGACTTCCTGCGCGAGGCCATCATGAAGGGCGACTTCCTCACCCGCGGCATACACCTCGACAAGGACGAGATATTCATCAACGACGGAGCCAAGAGCGACACCGCCAACATCCAGGAGCTGCTCAGGTGGGACAACAGCGTGGCCCTGACCGACCCCGTCTACCCCGTCTATGCCGACTCCAACGCCATGATAGGGCGTGCCGGGAAATTCGTCGACGGCAAGTGGGCCGACATCACCTACCTGCCTTGCACCGCCGAAAACAACTTCACGCCCGCGCTGCCCGACCACCGCGTCGACATGATTTACCTGTGCTACCCCAACAACCCCACGGGCACGGTGCTCACCAAGGACGAGCTTCGCAAGTGGGTCAACTTCGCGCTCCACAACGAGTCAATCATCCTCTACGACGCCGCCTACCAGGCCTATATCCAAGACCCCGACATACCACACTCCATCTACGAGATAAAGGGCGCGCGCAAGTGCGCCATAGAGTTCCACTCCTATTCCAAGACAGCCGGCTTCACGGGCGTGCGTTGCGGATACACCGTCATACCAAAGGACCTCATGGCCAAGACGCTCGACGGCAAGGACGTGTCGCTCAACGCCCTGTGGGAGCGCCGCCAGTCGACGAAGTTCAACGGCACCTCATACATCTCGCAGCGCGCCGCCGAGGCCACCTATTCTGAGGAGGGCCACCGCCAGACCCGCGAGACGATAGCCTACTACATGGACAACGCGCGCCTCATGCGCGAGACCCTCGTGGGCCTGGGCTACGACGTCTACGGCGGCGAGAACGCCCCTTACCTCTGGGTGCGCACGCCGGGCGACATGGGCTCGTGGAAATTTTTCGACACCCTGCTCTACGGCTGCGGCCTGGTCTGCACGCCGGGCGTGGGCTTCGGACCCTCGGGCGAAGGCTACTTCCGCCTAACCAGCTTCGGCAACCGCGAGGACGTGGAAGAGGCCATGGAGAGAATAAAAAAGCTGTAAAGGCATAAACATCATAATATAGCAAATCCCTAATATCATTTTATAAGTATGACCAACGAAAGATTTGATGCCGTAGTGACTGCTTCGCACAAGAAGCCAGTCGAGGTGATCGCTCCCGTGGAGCGCCCATCAGAGTATTTTGGCAAGAAGGTGTTCAACCGCGCCAAGATGTACAAGTATCTGCCCGCTGATGTCTATCAGAAGTTGATTGATGTCATCGACAACGGAGCCACGCTCGACCGCTCTATCGCCGACGCCGTGGCAAAGGGCATGAAGCAATGGGCCGACGAGAACGGCGTGACCCACTACACCCACTGGTTCCAGCCCCTCACCGAAGGCACCGCCGAGAAGCACGACTCTTTCATAGAGCACGACGGCAAGGGCGGCATGATAGAGGAGTTCTCTGGCAAGCTCCTCGTGCAGCAGGAGCCCGACGCCTCCAGCTTCCCCTCAGGCGGCATACGCTCCACCTTCGAGGCGCGCGGCTACTCGGCATGGGATCCCACGAGCCCCGTGTTCATCATCGACGACACGCTCTGCATACCAACCATCTTCATCTCCTACACCGGCGAGGCCCTCGACTACAAGGCACCGTTGCTGCGTGCCCTCCACGCCGTCAACGTGGCCGCCACTAACGTGTGCCACTATTTCTATCCCGACGTGAAGAAGGTCATCTCCAACCTGGGATGGGAGCAGGAGTATTTCCTCGTCGACGAGGACCTCTACGCCGCGCGTCCCGACCTCATCCTCACCGGACGCACGCTCATGGGCCACGAGAGCGCCAAGAACCAGCAGATGGACGACCACTATTTCGGCACCATCCCTGAGCGCGTGCAGGCCTTCATGAAGGACCTCGAGATCCAGGCTCTCGAACTTGGCATACCTGTAAAGACACGCCACAACGAGGTGGCCCCTAACCAGTTTGAGTGCGCTCCTATCTTCGAGGAGACCAACCTCGCCGTGGACCACAACATGCTGCTCATGTCGCTCATGAAGCGCGTGGCCCACAAGCACGGCTTCGAGGTGCTGCTCCACGAGAAGCCTTTCGACGGCATCAACGGTTCGGGCAAGCACAACAACTGGTCGCTCTCCACCGACACCGGCATCCTGCTCCATGGACCAGGCAAGACGCGCGAGGACAACCTGCGCTTCGTGGTCTTCACCGTGGAGACGCTCATGGCCGTCTACAAGCACAACGGACTGCTCAAGGCCAGCATCATGGACGCCGGCAACGCCCATCGCCTGGGCGCCAACGAGGCACCTCCAGCAATCATCTCGTCGTTCCTCGGCAAGTCGTTATCGGGCGTACTTGAGCACATCATGAACTCTGACAAGGACGCGCTGCTCATCAAGGGCAAGGAAGGCGTGCAGATAGACATACCAGAGATTCCCGACATCATGCGCGACAACACCGACCGCAACCGCACGTCACCGTTCGCCTTCACCGGCAACCGCTTCGAGTTCCGCGCCGTGGGTTCTTCGGCCAACTGCGCCAGCGCGCAAATCGTGCTCAACACCGCCGTGGCAGAGGCTCTGACAAGCTTCAAGGAGCGTGTCGACGCCCTCATAGCCAAGGGCGAGGACAAGTTCACCGCCATCCTCTCCGTGGTGAAAGACGACATCAAGACCTGCGCCCCAATCCACTTCGACGGCAACGGATATAGCGACGAGTGGGTGGAGGAAGCCGGAAAGCGCGGCCTCGACACCGAGAAGTCGGCACCGGTAATCTTCGACCGCTACCTCGACCCGGAGACCGTCAAGATGTTCGAGTCGATGTCGGTAATGAAGGAGAACGAGCTCAAGGCCCGCAACGAGGTGAAATGGGAGACCTTCACCAAGAAGCTGCAGATCGAGGCACGCGTGTTGGGCGACCTCTCGCTCAACCACATCATACCTGTGGCGACCCACTACCAGGCCATGCTCTCAAAGGACGTGCAGAACCTCATGGTCATCTACGGCGCCGAGAAGGGTAAGCAGCTCTCCGACCGCATCATGAACATCATCGAGCAGATTTCCGAGCGCACCGCCATCATCGAGAAAGACGTGGAAGACATGGTCAACGCCCGCAAGGTGGCAAACAAGATCGCCGACGAGCGCGAGAAGGCCGTGGCCTACCACGACACCGTGGAGACATGGTTCCAGCCCATACGCTACCAGATAGACAAGCTCGAGCTTGTGGTGGCCGACGAGCTTTGGACGCTGCCTAAGTATCGTGAGCTGCTGTTCATCAGATAAAGGTAAACAGATTCCTTGCCGCCCGCCGAATAAACTTACGGCAAGCGGCAACATATAAGGATAGCAATCTATTTCTTTTATTGGTTGTTTAATCTTGTGCGGGGCAACGTCGTGAGACGTGGCCCCGCCTTTTTCCGTTTAATCCGTACTATCCGTGTTTGAAAAGAAACATCGTGTGTCTTGCGGGGTCGTGCCGATTATATATATCGCCCGTGGCGAGAATCACCTTGCCGTGGGTATGTCAAACTCGTACACCTTGCTAATCTTCTTGTCGCCCTGCACCACGCTGACGCAGAATTGTGCGTTGCCGTCTTTCAGGCGGTTGTCGGCCTTCACCAGTGCGGTGTACCTAATGCCCTTGCCCGGCTGTATCGACTCCACGTGCATGTTTGGCGAGATCATGATGTGGCGGTTGCCCGTGGCCTCCACCACCGTGGGCACCACGTCGTAGAGCGTGTGGTTGCCGCGGTTGTAGACCTCGAAGATGACCTTGCTCAGCTCGCCGCGCTCTATCTTGCCGTCTTGGTTGTCGTCCACGAAGCGCGCGTTCTTTATCTCTATGTCGGGCGTGTATTTCAGGTTCTCGGCCAGGTTGTCCACACTCGACTGCATGGGCATGTTCACGTCAGGCTGCTTCGCGCTGTAGTTGCCGCTGTAGTCGGAGCCCTTGAAGTCGTATATGCGGTCGTCGCCTCCGTTGTTGGCGTCGAAGCCGCTGCCACTGTAGTCGGAGCCTTGGTTGTCATAGCCAAAGTTGTTGTCATGGCCATAGTTGTTGCCATGGCCATACGTGTTGTCGTTGCCATACGAGCCTTGTCTCCTTGCCTGCCTCTCGGCCCTCCTGGCGCGCATGTCGGCGATGTCGGCCTCGCGCTGCGCCTGCTGCTTCTGGTCGGTGGCCTGGCCAATGGCGGCTCCTGCTACGGCACCGCCCACCATGCCAACTATCGTGCCCACGTCGCTGCCGTGAGGCCCTCCTGCTATTCCGCCGATGGCCGAGCCGAAGATGCTGCCAAGGGTGCTGCCCATGTAGGCGCCCGTGCCCGTGTAAGTGTCGCAACTGCCAAGAAGCAGCAGTGCCGACATGCCGATAATGAATGACTTGCCCATCATGTTCTTTGTTTTTTTTTATTGTTCTGCTTGCAAAGTTACGGCAAAAGCGTGGGCCACGGCGTCCTTTCCCCCTATTTTAACATAGGCGTTTCCCTATTTCGCGAGATATATTCCCTTGCCGCGAACAGTGGCACGTTCTCCATCCATCCTTGTTCTTGGAAGCCGAGCATGGAGAAACGTATGCCTTTCAGATGATAGGAGGCGAAGTCGTGGTTGATGAAGGTGTAAAGCGACTTGGCTTTCACGTTCTCTACACTTATATGAGGGAAAGCCCCGACTGTAATCACATTTTTATGAGGGAATATTCCATCTGCTGATACATTTTTATGAGGGAATGTCGGGCGTAAAGATACACATTTATGAGGGAACGGCCAAGGGATTTTACATTTTTATGAGGGAATGCGTGAAGTGCCATTCCAAGATTCATCCAAAAAAAATCCGTGGCGGCACGTGCCGTCACGGACTCTTATTATTGTCTTGTTTTCCTGGTCGGAACCATCATTCCTCATGATACTTACCGGCACCACAAGATACGCCATACGGCGTGAGGACGGTGTGTATGTGGTGCCTGTCGGGTGCCTTGTTATTTCACGCCTATCTTGGCGAAGCGGATCTTCTCGCCCGGCGTCACCATGCGGTCGGCCTTCAGCTTGAGGTATCGCGTCTTCGTGGCCTTGAAGCTGACGGTTTGCGTTATCGGGTTGTTCTGTATGTTGGAGAACTCTCCCGAAGCGAGCGTGGCCATGGCGTTGCCGTTGGCGTCGCAGGTGCTGACGGTGTAGCTGTGGATGAGTCCCGTGGGCTTGTCGCCCTGCATGGGCAGGTATTGCAGCGAGCTGACGTCGGTGGCCTTGCCCAGGTCTATCACGATGGCGTCGTCGGCCGTCTCGTTGACGGTGAGTGGCAGCGAGGTGATGTCTTCGGCGTCCTTGCTCCACGATAGTTGCGCGTCCTTGCCGCCATAGTAAACGCCCACGTTGTTGATGCACAGCGGGCCACGCGCGTCGAGGATGCGCACGCGTATGCCCTTCGTCTTCACCGTGGCGAAGCGTACTATGCGCTTATAGCCTATCGTGGTGGTCTGCTCGGGCTGCTCCACGGCTTTCCACGAGCCGTCGTCGGCGAGATATTCCACGCTGAACTTCCTTACGCGTTGCCCCAAGGGTATGTATTCCTGCAGCATGATGCGGTTCATGGGCTGCGGCTTCTTCAGGCGGAACTCTATGTCGGCAGTCGTCACCCCGTCGGGCGTGGCCCAATATGTGTCCCACGAGTTGTCGGTCATGGCCTTTGCCGCGAACTGCTTGCCGCGCGTGCTGGAGACCTTGGGCGCCATGCCTGCCACGATGTTGTGGCCCAGCTCGCGCTCTATTATCTTGTGGAAGGCCACGGCGTTGGCCGAGTCGACAGGGTGGATCAGCCCGTCGCGGTCCACGGGGAAGTTGAGCAGGAAGGTGGCGTTGTGGCCCACGCTGCGATAGTAGAGGTCGGCCAGTTGCTCAGGCGACTTCACCTTGTCGTCCTCCTCGGGGTGGTAGAACCATCCCGGGCGAATGGACACGTCGCACTCCGCCGCCGTCCACTGGTTGCCGTCGGCGTGGCCATATTGCAGCTCCGGGTATTTGGGATAGCCTGGATACACCTCGCCTTTGCGCAGGAAAGCCCAGTTGGTCTCTCCGGCTACTCCCTTCTCGTTGCCCACCCATCGGCATCCGGGTCCGCCGTCGCCGAAGACCACGGCTTGCGGTTGCAGGCTGTCGAGCATCTCGAAGATGCGAGGGTAGTTGTAATAGTTTTTGCGGTCTATGGTGCGCCTGTCCTTTGCGCCGCCATAGTAGCCGTCGCCGCCGTTGGCACCGTCGAACCACACCTCGAACACCTTGCCGTAGTTGGTCATGAGGTCGCGCAGCTGGGCGTAGAAATAGGGCAAGTATTGCGGCGTGGCATACTCGGCGCGCGAGCGGTCCCACGGCGAGAGGTAGACGGCGAACTTCAGCCCGTGTTTCTTGCACGCGTCGGCCAGCTCGCGCACCACGTTGCCCTTGCCGTCGCGCCATGGCGAGCGGCTCACGTTGTAGTCGTTGCCGGCGAAGGGCCACAGGCAGAAGCCATCGTGGTGCTTGGCCGTGAGTATGACGCCCTTCATGCCGGCGGCCACGAGGGTGCGCGCCCACTGCTCACTGTCGAGACGCTTGGGGTTGAAGGTCTTGGGGTCGGAGTCACCATAGCCCCACTCGCGGTCGTTGAACGTGTTGAGGCCGAAATGTATGAATGCGTAGGTCTCCATCTTCTGCCAGTCCACTTGCTTCTGCTGGGGTAGGGGGAGTATTGGCGCGGGGGCCTTCACGTTGTCGCTCGCCGTGGCCGAGAATGTGGACAGCGCGACTAACGCTAACGTAGCTATCGACTTGCCGATTAGTTGTTTGTTCATGTCTTGTCGTATAAAATAATGTTTCAGTGCAAATTTATACCATTTATTTTTCTTAGCGGCTTGTTGGCTCATGTTTTTTTCGTAACTTAGCGACAAAATAAGGAAAACAACATGGAAGAGGAGATAAGGAGATACCCCATCGGCATACAGACGTTCCAGAACATCGTCGAGGGCAACTATGTCTACGTGGACAAGACAAGGTATATAGTCGACTTCTTGAAGCGAGGCTTGAAGTTCATCTTCCTGAGCCGCCCGAGGCGGTTCGGCAAGTCGCTCTTCGCCTCCACGCTCCATGCCTACTACGCCGGTCGCAAGGAGCTGTTCAAGGGTCTCGCCATAGCCGACTATGAGAAGGAATGGGTGAGGCACCCCGTGCTCCACTTCGACATGAGCGGCGCCAAGCACATGGACAAGGAGCGGCTCGGGCGTTATCTCGACGACATCCTCGCCGACCATGAGGCATTGTTCGGCTACAAGAGCGAGAAGGAGGATGCCAATATCCGCCTGAAGGATCTCGTGGTGAAAGCCTACGAGAAGACAGGCCGGAAGGTTGTGGTCATCGTCGACGAGTATGACGCGCCGCTGCTCGACGTGGTGCACGAGGAGGAGAACCTGCGTGAGCTGAGGCTCCAGATGCAAAACTTCTACAGTCCGCTGAAGATGCTCGACCCGTGGCTGGAGTTCGTGTTCATCACTGGCATCACGAAGTTTTCGCAGCTCAGCATCTTCAGCGAGCTGAACAACCTCAACAACATATCCATGTCCGACCAGTTCTCCGCCATCTGCGGCATCAGCAAGGCAGAGCTGACGACCACGATGCGGCGCGACGTGGAGCTGCTGGCCGAGAGCCAGGGCGTGGGTTACGACGAGATGCTCTCGCGGCTCACCGAATATTATGACGGCTACCATTTCAGCAAGCGTTCCGAGGACGTGTTCAACCCCTTCAGTCTCATCCTCGCCATGTCGCACCAAGAGCTTGGCAACTACTGGTTCGGGTCCGGCACGCCGTCGTATATAATAAACGTGATGCGAAAGTTCCATGTTGGCGTCCGCGACATAGAGGGCAAGTCGGCCACCGTCGACGAGTTCGACGTGTCGCCCGAGCAGATGACCACTGCGCTGCCGCTGCTCTACCAGAGCGGCTACCTCACCATCAAGCGCTATGACCCCATGTTCTCCACCTACGTCCTCGACTACCCCAACAAGGAAGTCAGGCTTGGAATGCTCAACAGCCTCGCGCCCAACTATCTATCGCCTATAGTGACCGACAACAAGTCGTTCTTGATAGAGTTTCTGCAAAGCCTGTTGCGCCACGACGTCGACGGCGCCTTTGAGCGCATGCGCGCTTACCTGGCGAGCATCAGCAACCGCCTGTCTAACAAGAGCGAGCGCGACGTGGAGACGGTGTTCTACCTCATCTTCAGCCTCATGGGGGCTTACACCAAGGTGGAGGAGGACAGTGCCGCTGGCCGTGCCGACGTGGTGATCCACTTGCCCGACACCATCTACGTGATAGAGCTGAAATATGACGGCTCAGCCGAGGCGGCCCTCAAGCAGATAGACGACAAGGGCTATCTCGTGCCCTATTCGGCCTCGGGCAAGCGGCTGGTGAAGATTGGCGTCAACTACGACAGCGCCAAGCGCACCCTTGGCGAGTGGATAATGGATGAAGCGTGAAACTTAGCGACAAGATAAGGAAAACAACATGGAAGAGGAGATAAGGAGATACCCCATCGGCATACAGACGTTCCAGAACATCGTCGAGGGCAACTATGTCTACGTGGACAAGACAAGGTATATAGTCGACTTCTTGAAGCGAGGCTTGAAGTTCATCTTCCTGAGCCGCCCGAGGCGGTTCGGCAAGTCGCTCTTCGCCTCCACGCTCCATGCCTACTACGCCGGTCGCAAGGAGCTGTTCAAGGGTCTCGCCATAGCCGACTATGAGAAGGAATGGGTGAGGCACCCCGTGCTCCACTTCGACATGAGCGGCGCCAAGCACATGGACAAGGAGCGGCTCGGGCGTTATCTCGACGACATCCTCGCCGACCATGAGGCATTGTTCGGCTACAAGAGCGAGAAGGAGGATGCCAATATCCGCCTGAAGGATCTCGTGGTGAAAGCCTACGAGAAGACAGGCCGGAAGGTTGTGGTCATCGTCGACGAGTATGACGCGCCGCTGCTCGACGTGGTGCACGAGGAGGAGAACCTGCGTGAGCTGAGGCTCCAGATGCAAAACTTCTACAGTCCGCTGAAGATGCTCGACCCGTGGCTGGAGTTCGTGTTCATCACTGGCATCACGAAGTTTTCGCAGCTCAGCATCTTCAGCGAGCTGAACAACCTCAACAACATATCCATGTCCGACCAGTTCTCCGCCATCTGCGGCATCAGCAAGGCAGAGCTGACGACCACGATGCGGCGCGACGTGGAGCTGCTGGCCGAGAGCCAGGGCGTGGGTTACGACGAGATGCTCTCGCGGCTCACCGAATATTATGACGGCTACCATTTCAGCAAGCGTTCCGAGGACGTGTTCAACCCCTTCAGTCTCATCCTCGCCATGTCGCACCAAGAGCTTGGCAACTACTGGTTCGGGTCCGGCACGCCGTCGTATATAATAAACGTGATGCGAAAGTTCCATGTTGGCGTCCGCGACATAGAGGGCAAGTCGGCCACCGTCGACGAGTTCGACGTGTCGCCCGAGCAGATGACCACTGCGCTGCCGCTGCTCTACCAGAGCGGCTACCTCACCATCAAGCGCTATGACCCCATGTTCTCCACCTACGTCCTCGACTACCCCAACAAGGAAGTCAGGCTTGGAATGCTCAACAGCCTCGCGCCCAACTATCTATCGCCTATAGTGACCGACAACAAGTCGTTCTTGATAGAGTTTCTGCAAAGCCTGTTGCGCCACGACGTCGACGGCGCCTTTGAGCGCATGCGCGCTTACCTGGCGAGCATCAGCAACCGCCTGTCTAACAAGAGCGAGCGCGACGTGGAGACGGTGTTCTACCTCATCTTCAGCCTCATGGGGGCTTACACCAAGGTGGAGGAGGACAGTGCCGCTGGCCGTGCCGACGTGGTGATCCACTTGCCCGACACCATCTACGTGATAGAGCTGAAATATGACGGCTCAGCCGAGGCGGCCCTCAAGCAGATAGACGACAAGGGCTATCTCGTGCCCTATTCGGCCTCGGGCAAGCGGCTGGTGAAGATTGGCGTCAACTACGACAGCGCCAAGCGCACCCTTGGCGGGTGGATAATGGAAGAAGCGTAAAGATTATGAAGATGTCGGCTTCGTCGATTACGCGCACCGTCCTTCAACCGCTTGGCGGGGGCGGGTAAGGATGGTTAGGGGCCGTCCGCATCCCCGAATGGCAACCGTCGGAGTCTCGGATGGAATATCGATGCCCACCACGCCGATTTATTTCAATGGTTGTGACATTTTTTGTGGGTCGGCATAAAACCGGCCCCTGCTTGTATCACGATTTTAATGAAAAAGAACGCCTAAAAAGGCAAAAAATAGCAAAATAGAGCATTTGCTTTGAGTTTCAAGTGGTTGTGGCAGTCTTTGGCTTTAGTTGTCAGTGACAAGGAAATGAGGAAAAAGCAGATTAGAGAAGTAGAAACGCTTTCAAATCATTACCTCGCAGAAACGCCCTAATAAGCATTTTTAACGGTGGCGGTTCAAATTTCTCCATTCTGCGTAAGTTTTGGTTTTGCCATGCAACTCTCATAGTTTAATTTTGCACCGAACAAAAAAGTAAGAATTATGAGATGCACTTTCAAGACAGTCTTCTATGTAAATGGAAGCAAGGAGAGAAATGGAATTGTCCCAATCATGGGGCGAGTGACAATCAACGGAACTATCGCACAGTTCAGTTGCAAGCAGAGCGTTACCAAGGCTATCTGGGATGCCAAGGGCAACAGAGCCATAGGCAAGAGTAAGGAAGCCAAGGAGGTGAATTTTGCGCTCGACAACATCAAGGCTCAAATCGCCAAGCATTACCAACGACTTTCCGACCGTGAGGCGTTCGTTACCGCTGAAATGGTGAGAAACGCCTATCAAGGCATAGGCACCGAATACGAGACCTTGCTCAGAGCTTTCGACAAGGAGAACGCAGCCTTTGCCAAGCGTGTAGGCAAGGACAGAGCCAAGAACACTTACAACAAGTATCTTGTGGTGAGAAAGTACGTTGCCGAGTTCATCAAGTATCAGTACAAGCGCAGCGATATGTCCATGAATGAGCTTACCGAGGAGTTTATCCGTGACTATTGCCTTTACTTGAAAAATGTGGTAGGGCTTGCGCAGTCCTCCATTTGGATTTACTCCATACCTCTGAAACATATCGTCACGGCGGCACACTACAACGGCAAGATACCGAGAAATCCGTTTGCCATGTACCACGTTGATCCAGACCACAAGGAACGTGAGTTCTTGACCTTGGACGAGCTTACCGCCATGACTGAGATAAAGTTGGAAGACCCCAACATGGCATTTGCGAGAGACCTTTTTATCTTTGGCAGTTGGACAGGTATAGCTTTCATCGACATCAAAAACTTGACGGAAGATAACATCAGCATGGTAAACGGTGCTCCTTGGATAGTGTCCAAGCGTCAGAAGACAGGCGTACCGTTCCAAATCAAGCTGTTGGATATTCCTATGCAGATAGTTGAGCGATACAAATCTTTCAGAAAGGGCAGTCATTTGTTCAACATCGGTAATCTTGACAGCATCAACAAACGCATCAAGAAAGTAGCGGTAATGTGTGGTATCAAAAAGCGTGTCTCTTTTCATGTGTCTCGCCACTCTTGGGCTGTTTTAGCCTTGGAGTATGGTATGCCGATAGAGAGCGTGAGCAAGATTCTCGGTCACACGAACATCACCACAACACAGATATACGCCAAGGTGACAAGTAACAAACTTGACCATGACATATCTGTTTTTGAAAGTCGAATCAAGGGGCATTTGCCTGTAATAGGAGGAATGGTATGAAAAGGACAATTATCACTATGGACGGAAATGGGACACTTTCCATTCCGTCCAACTTAGAGAACTTGTGGATGGGTGAAGGCGAGTTGGTGAATATATTTCATGCCACAGCTCCCAAACTCAACTCTGTGATACGAGCCATATATAAGGAAGGTATGCTGTCTATGTCAGAAGTTCAACGCAAGGACAAAACTTCCGTTGGCGTTTGGCAAACGCTGTATAGTTTTCCGATGATAGTTACCATTAGCTTTCGTCTCCACTCTTTTGGCGCAGCACAACTTCGTGATGCCATCTTCAAGAGGCTATACGGAGCAAAAGAGAAAACAGCCATTATACTGCAACTCTATGGAGGAACAAATGCCTTTAGCTAAGTATGGTCGCTTCTTTGACGCTTCGGTTATTCACTGTCGTATTGACTTGCCTACGTACTGATTCACTGTCGT
>ERZ1034691.1463-NODE-1463-length-15142-cov-48.989527_pt1 | contig 15142 bp, 9 predicted proteins | sample MGYA00520638_ERZ1034691 | MGnify/ENA primary metagenome ERZ1034691 (study PRJEB33766, sample SAMN09781763) | gut metagenome | biome: gut microbiome | host: Homo sapiens | place: Madagascar | study: EMG produced TPA metagenomics assembly of the PRJNA485056 data...
GCGCTTTTGGCTTAGCATCTGCCGCACCTCGCTCGCCGTATCGGCACTTAGAATTGTGCGGTGTTGCCATAATAAAACCAAAAATCCCGGCACGATTTTCATTCCAAAATCATGCCGGGATCTTTATTATTCTATGCGAAGCCGATTAAAGTTTTTCGCCGAAGCCTTTTTTCAAAAAGGCTGAAAAGGCAAACTTAAAATCAACCCTTGTTCTTTTTGCTGGTGGCCTTCATGCGCAGGTCGTGGTCCAGGATGCGCTTGCGGATGCGCAGGTTCTCCGGGGTAACTTCCAGCAGCTCGTCCGGTGCCAGGAATTCCAGGCAGCCTTCCAGGCTGAACTTGGTTACGGGGATCAGGCGCAGAGCATCGTCGCTGCCGGATGCACGGGTGTTAGTCAGGTGCTTGGTCTTGCACACGTTGACGGTGATGTCCTCACCGGTCGGGGTGTAGCCAACAACTTCGCCCTCGTAAACCTTTTCGCCTGCGGTCACAATCAGGGTGCCGCGCTGCTGGGCGTTGAACAGACCGTAAGTGACGGCATCGCCGGTATCAAAGCTGATCAGGGAGCCGCTGGAACGGGTGGCAATGGGGCCGCACCATTCTTCGTAACCATCAAAAATGGTGTTCATGATGCCTTCGCCGTGGGTATCGGTCAGGAACTGGCTGCGGTAGCCAAACAGGCCGCGGCTGGGCATACGGAACTCCAGACGGGAACGGTTGTTCATCATCTGCATGTTCATCAGGATGGCCTTGCGGGCACCCAGAGCGGTCATAACGTTGCCCTGATAGGTTTCCGGCACGTCAATCACAACGCGCTCCATAGGCTCCATGGTCTTGCCGTTCTCCTCATGGGTCAGAACATGCGGGGGGCTGACCTGCAGCTCGTAACCTTCGCGGCGCATGGTCTCGATCAGGATGGACAGGTGCATTTCACCACGGCCCATCACGCGGAAGGAATCGTTGGTGGCGGAATCTTCCACACGCAGGGCAACGTCCTTCAGCAGCTCGCGCTGCAGGCGGTCACGGATCTGGCGGCTGGTGACGTACTTGCCTTCCTTGCCGGCAAACGGGGAATCGTTGACGGAGAAGGTCATCTCAACGGTAGGATCGTTGATCTTAACAAAGGGCAGCGGCTCAACCTTGCTGGGGTCGCACACGGTGTTGCCGATGGAAATATCGGGCAGACCGGCAAAGGCAACAATATCACCGGCAGCGGCCTGCTCAATGGGCTCGCGGCCGTTTGCCTTAAAGTCAAACAGCTTGGTGATGCGGCCGGTCATGTGCAGGTCGGGGTTGTGCCAGTCACAAACCTGAACAGCCTGGCCAACCTTGATGATACCGTTCTGCACGCGGCCAACGCCCATGCGGCCCACAAAGTCGTTGTAGTCCACGCTGGAAACCAGCATCTGCATCGGGGCTTCGGGTTCACCCTCCGGCGGGGTAACGTACTTCAGGATGGTATCAAACAGCGGCTTCAGGTCGGTGCCGTTTTCGGGGTGGGTCCAATCATAGCTGGCGGTGCCGTTACGGCCGGAGCAGAACACCATCGGGCTGTCCAGCTGCTCATCGGTAGCGCCCAGATCCATCAGCAGCTCCAGGATCTCGTCAATGACTTCCTTAATGCGGGCGTCGGGACGGTCGATCTTGTTGACGGCAATGACCAGGGACAGATTTTGCTGCAAAGCTTTCTGCAGAACAAAACGGGTCTGGGGCATGCAGCCTTCGGCTGCGTCAACCAGCAGCAGAACGCCGTTGACCATTTTCAGCACGCGTTCTACCTCGCCGCCAAAGTCGGCGTGGCCCGGGGTGTCAACAATGTTGATCTTGACGCCTTCATAGACGCAGGAGCAGTTCTTTGCCAGGATGGTGATGCCGCGTTCACGCTCGATGGCGCCGGAGTCCATCACGCGCTCAGCAACCTGCTGGTTGGAGCGGAATGCGCCGGACTGCTTCAGCATCTGATCCACGAGGGTGGTCTTGCCATGGTCAACGTGGGCGATAATGGCAATATTGCGAAGATTTTCTTGGATCATAACCTACGATACCTCTTTATACTTTCAAAATCTGGGGTTTGGTGCACGAATAAAGGCTGCGGCAGGGGCTAACATCCCAACTGCAGCACACTTATACTATATTGTACGGCACCATGATGAAATTGTCAAGAATCGCAAATTGTTTTTTCTTATGGTATAATTAAAAATAATCGTGGGGAATTGCGCGGTTTTCTGGTTATTCTACCAACAACATGGTTTGCGGTAAATAACCAAAAAGAGGGGAAAGGCCGCTGCATATACCCCTTGCATTGATTGGGAAAGGGAAGAACTATGCCAAAGACACGCCGTAAGGTCAACATCATTGGTCACCGCAACCCGGATACAGACTCTATCTGCTCTGCGCTGGCCTATACCTACCTGAAAAACCAGCTGGGGGATGCTGTGTACGAAGCCCGCCGTGCCGGGCAGATCAACCGCGAAACCGCCTTTGTGCTCAAGCATTTTGGGGTGGAGCCGCCGCGCCTGTGTACCGACGTCAGCCCCCAGGTGAAGGACATCGACATCCGCGAGCAGCCCGGCATTGATAAGGAAATGAGCATCCGTGCCGCATGGAGCATGATGCGCGACACCGAGATTGATACCTTGTGCGCCATTGACGAGGATAAAGAACTGCTGGGCCTGATCACCGTTAAGGACATTGCCAATGCCAATATGGACCTATTTGATACTGAGGTTCTGGCAAAATCCAAGACGAGCTACAAAAACGTGCTCAGCACCCTGGAAGGCGAAATGCTGCTGGGCGACCCCGATGCCTGCATTACCTCCGGCCGCATTTTTATTGGCACCAGCCCGGAAATTATGGATGGCGCCGTGAACCCCGGCGATATTGTGCTGGTCTCCAACCGGTACGAAGTGCAGATGTGCGCCATTGACTGTGGCGCCGGTGCCATTGTTGTCTGCTGCGGCTCTGCTGTGCCGCGTACCATTTTGGCCCGCGCACAGGAAAAAGGATGCATTGTCATTACCACCCCGTTTGATACGTACGCCGCCGCCCGCCTGATTTCCACCGCCGCCCCGGTGCGCCACTTTATGCGCAGCAAGAACCTGTTGGAATTCAGCGTGAATACTGCAGTGGAAGACGCCCGCAAGGTCATGGCCAATGTGCGCCACCGCTATTTTCCCATCCTGGATGCCAATGGCAAATATTGCGGTGTCATCAGCCGCCGTAATTTGTTGAACGTGCACCGCAAGCAGGTCATTATGGTGGACCACAACGAGCGCGGTCAGGCTGTGGATGGTCTGGAGCAGGCGGAGATTCTGGAGATCATCGACCATCACCGTCTTGGTGCACTGGAAACTGCCGGGCCGGTGTATTTCCGCAACGAGCCGGTCGGCTGCACCGCTACTATCATCAGCCGCATGTATGAAGAGCACGGTATAGAGATCCCACCCCAGATTGCAGGCCTGCTGCTTTCCGCTATTCTGTCGGACACGCTGATGTTCCGTTCGCCTACCTCCACGCCGCTGGACCAGCACATTGCCGAAAAGCTGGCCAAGATTGCGGGCGAGGAGATCCCCGCCTATGCGGAGCAGATGTTTGAAGCCGGTGCTGACCTGACAGGCCGTACGGCGGACGATGTCTTCTTCTCGGATTTTAAGGTGTTCAGCCGTGGTGATGCCAAGTTCGGCGTTGGCCAGGCTATTTACATGACCTCCAACTCCCGCTCGGCGGCAGAAGCGCTCATCACGCCGTTTTTGCCGGAAGCACTGGCCCAGGCCGGTGTGCCCATGGTGTTCTTTATGTGCACCGATATGCGCGCCCAGGCCACAGACCTGCTGTTCTGCGGCCAGCAGGCGGAAGAAATTGTGCGCAGCGCATTCCATGTGGAAACCAAGGACGGCAAAGCTGTACTGCCCGGGGTTGTCAGCCGCAAAAAGCAGCTGATCCCCCCGCTGATGGCGGCATTGCAGGCACTGCAAGCGTAAGTTAGGAGTTAGGAAGTAGGAGTTATCTCAATTAGGAATTAGAAATGAGAAATTAGGGCAACACCGCACAATTCTAAGTGCCGATACGGCGAGCGAGGTGCGGCAGATGCCAAGCCAAAAGCGCAGATAATACTGGATGCTGCAAAGGTGAGCGCCGCCAGTGGCGGAAACAGCGAACCGAAGCAGGGGCAGCGGTCGCAGAGTGCGAGGGGCTTTTGCCCCCGAAGCACGATGCGGGTACCGCAACCCGACATTATCGAGCATTTTGGCAACGCAGATGCCGTGCCGCAGCTGCCGGAGCGGTGCTTAAGCCGTAAGGCGGGAATTGTGCGGTGTTGCCTTAGTACATTTGCGGCTTTTTGTTGCCGTTCGACATGATTTCACCAATTAAAATTAACGCTTTTTTCACCTTTTGACGTTGAACACGGTGTATAATAATCTAATACACTGTATAATGCAACGATAAGTCTCAAAAGTAAAAGGAGGACAAACCATGGGTGAGTATGCGGCAATCGAAAAAGAAGCCAAGCTGTTTACAGAACTGTGTGTGCATAACGATGCCATTGATCCGAACCTGTTTGATGAGTTCGGTGTAAAGCGCGGCCTGCGCGATAAGGACGGCAACGGTGTGCTGGCCGGGATTACCAATATTTCCCGCATTGATGCGTTTGAAATGCGTGACGGCGTTAAAACCCCCTGCGATGGCAAGCTGTGGTACCGCGGGTATAACGTGTATGACCTGATCCGTGGTTTGCGCGGCAAGCGCTATGGCTTTGAGGAAGTTGCCTACCTGCTGCTGCTTGGCGATCTGCCCAATGAACAGCAGCTGCATGAATTTACCGACTGCCTGACCAAATGCCGTGCCCTGCCCAGCAACTTTGTGCGGGACGTTATCATGAAAGCCCCCAGCAAGGATCTGATGAACAGCCTGACCCGCAGCGTGCTGACCCTGGCTTCTTATGATGATTCGGTGGGGGATAACAGCCTGCAGACCCAGATGGAGCAGTGCATCAAGCTGATCAGTGTCTTCCCCATGCTGGCGGTGTATGGCTACCATGCCTATAATTACTACCTGAATGACGGCAGCATGTACATCCACCGCCCGCGGCCGGAGCTTTCGGCGGCAGAAAACCTGCTGCAGATGCTGCGCCCCGACCAGCAGTATACCCCGCTGGAAGCCCATGTTCTGGATATTGCTCTTCTGCTGCACATGGAGCACGGCGGCGGCAATAACTCCACTTTCACCACCCGCGTGGTCACTTCTTCGGGGGCGGATACCTACTCGGTCATTGCAGCGGCGCTTTCCAGCCTGAAGGGCCCCAAGCACGGCGGCGCGAACATCAAGGTCATGGAGATGATGGACGATATCCGCGCCCATGTTTCCGATGTGACCGATGAGGACGAAATGCGCGCCTACATCGGCAAAATTGTAGATAAAGAGGCCTTTGACCATAAGGGCCTTGTGTACGGCATGGGCCATGCGGTCTACTCTCTGTCGGATCCGCGTGCCGTGGTGTTCAAGAGCTTTGTGCAGCAGCTGGCCATGGCCAAGGGCCGCAAGGCGGACTTTGACTTTTATAATACGGTGGAGCGCCTGGCCCCGCAGGTGATTGCCGAAAAGCGCCATATCTATAAGGGCGTTTCCACCAACGTGGACTTCTATTCCGGCTTTGTCTACAACATGCTGGGCATCCCCGTGGAACTGTATACCCCCATGTTCGCTGTGGCTCGTGTGGTCGGTTGGAGCGCCCACCGCATGGAAGAGCTGGTCAATGTGGATAAAATCATTCGCCCCGCGTACAAAAGTGTTATGGCAACCAGAGATTACCTGCCGATGGAAAACCGCGGCTGATTTCAGCCTTGCACTGGCGGGCCAGACCTGTTAAAATTATAGCGTAAGCATTTTGGGCATAGCCGCAAAGGCTGTGCCTTTTTTGTGGTATATCAGTAGGAGGAATCCCCATGAACGAAACACAGGCATCTCAGCTGCCGGTTTATGCCGGGAATGACCTTGGTGCAGTGTGGCGCAGCAGCGCTACGGCATTCCGCCTGTGGGCCCCCACGGCGTGCAGCGCGGCGCTGCACCGCTTTGCCACGGGTACCGATGCCGAACCGGAAGCTGCCGACCTTGGCACCCTGGCCATGCAGCGCAGTGAGGGCGGCACCTGGTACCTGGAACTGGCGGGTGACCTGGCCGGGCAGTATTACCAGTATGAGCTGCAGTTCCCGGATGGAACCTCCACCGTTACAGCGGACCCATACGCCCACGCAGCCGGGGCAGGGGGCACCCGCAGCATGGTGCTGAACCAGGCCGCCGCCGTGCCGGACGGCTGGCAGAAGGATGAACGCCCGGCTATCCCCGCCCATGCCCGCAGCGTGTGGGAGGTGCATGTGGCGGATTTTACCGCCGACCCGGCCAGCGGCGTGCCGCAGGCTTACCGCGGCAAGTTTATGGGCTTTACGGTGGACGGCACCACCCTGAACGGGGATGGCGTACACCCCACCGGGCTGAACTACCTTAAGCGGCTGGGTGTGACCCATGTGCAGCTGCAGCCTATTTTTGACTTTGCCACGGTGGACGAAGTGAGCGGCGAGGACTACAACTGGGGTTATGACCCGCTGAATTATAACCTGCCGGAGGGCAGCTATGCCACCGATGCGTTCCACGGCGAGGTGCGCGTGCGGGAATGCCGCGCCATGGTGCAGGCCCTGCACAGCGCCGGGCTGGGCGTGGTGATGGATGTGGTGTATAATCATACCTATTATTCCAACAGCTGGCTGGAACGCACGGTGCCCGGCTACTGGAACCGCCGGTGGGAAAACGGAAGCCTGACCAACGGCTCCGGCTGCGGGTGTGACCTTGCCAGCGAGCGCACGATGGTGCGCAAGTATCTGGTGGATTCCTGTGTGTACTGGGCCAAAGAGTACCATATTGACGGGTTCCGCTTTGACCTGATGGCTCTGCACGATGTGGACACGATGAACGCAATCCGCGCCGCACTGGATGCCCTGCCCGGCGGCGAAGATATCCTCATGTACGGTGAACCGTGGCAGGGCGGCAGCACCCGCATGGAACACGGCGCGATCCCCGCCAACAAACAGGCGGCGGGCCTGCTGGACAGCCGCATCGGATTTTTCTGCGATAACACCCGCGATGCCATCAAGGGCGGGGTGTTCAATGCGGGCAGCGCGGGCTACATCAACGGCGATATGCACTGTGGGTATCAAGTGCTGCATTCTATCCCGGCGTGGCGCGGCGGCCAGGCGGATTTTATGCCCCAGGCGCCGGGCCAGGTGGTGCAGTATGTTTCGGCCCATGATAACTATACCCTGTGGGATAAGCTGAAATGCGTGGCCCGCCGCGGGGATTATGCCGCGCCGGATGCCGATCTGCTGGCCCAGAACCGCATGGCGGCGGGTATTTACCTGACCTGCCAGGGTCTGCCGTTCATGCAGGGGGGCGAAGAGTTTGCCCGCACCAAGCATGGCGACCACAACACCTACCGCGGCCCGCTGGACCTGAACCGCCTGGATTGGACGCGCGCCGCCCAGCTGGAGGAGCTGGTGCAGTATTATCACGGACTGTTGGAAATCCGCAAGGCGTATCCGGAGCTTTCCGGTATGGCGGGGGATGCAGAACCCTGCATTCTGTCCCTGCCGGGGTGGCTGATCGGCTTTGTGCCAGAGCGCCGGGGCGAAAGCCTGCCAGGGCGGCTGGCCGTTTATTATAACCCGGAGCGCACCCGCCAGTGGGCGGCCCTGCCAGCCGGGAGCTGGCGTTATCTGTGCGATGGTACCCGTGCCGCCGCCGAGCCTTTTGGCCCCGCCTGCCGCAATGCCATCGAACTCGCCCCCGTCAGCGTGACGATTTTGAAGGTGGAATGAGTTTACGGGGTTTTTGTTCCTTCTTTGAAAAGAAGGAAGCAGAAACTTTAATAATAGTATAAAAATAATATTGGCGATAAGCTAAAAGACCACAGTAAGGGACGGCGTCCTCGACGTCCCGTTGGCTGGCCTTGCGTCAAATCCCATTGTGGGGGATACAACACGGCTCCGGAACGGTCACTGCGCCCGCAGGCGCGTTTCGGAGGCCAACCGCCGAAGGCGGCTCTTAGGCCGGAGATAGACCGTTCCCTACAGAGCAGTTTATAACGTTCGGCAAACCAATAAATATTCTGTAGGGCGGGGTGCCCTCACCCCGCCGCGGAGAAACCTGAATCACCTGCCGCCAACCCAAAAACATTTGTGCGGGATATTTTATCCCGTTACCCCTCCGTAAGGCGGCGGGCGCACACTGTGCGCCCATACATATAAAATTACATTATATCGTAAAATTTGTGACGTACAATCCCCCCCGGCGCGGTCAGGTGACCACTCCCTACAACGCCCTTTCTGTTTCCCACTCATTTTCAAACAACAACCAACCCAATATCTCCTGAGCGGCGCAAATGCGCCGCGGTCCACCACCATTATTCTTTCTTCTTTTTTAATTATTCTTTCAAACAAAACCAGGGCCCGGTGCAATTCACGCACCGGGCCCTGCTCCATCTCTAATTGAAAAAACTCCTAACTCCTCCCTCCTAACTTCTAACTTACCTCATCGCTTCTTCATACTTTCTCACAATGTCCTTCAGCGCCTCAAGGCCAATGGTGTAATCCTCCGGCGTGTCCAGCGAATGGTTGCCGCCCTCCACAAAATAGGTAGTGATGGCGGGGTCATCCTCCAAAGCACGGCGCAGCGCGGCACCGCCCAACGGGTCCGCAGTGCCGGTGGCGTGCCAGGCGGGCATCCCGGCGTAAAGCGGGGCATACTCCCACGCAAGGGGCGTTAATTGCAGCAGGGTCACATGGTATTCCGGGTGGGCCTTTACCCAACCGGCGGCCACCATCGTGCCAAAGCTCTTGGCAATGCAGATGTACCGGTCATACCCGGCAGGGATCTGCGTCATGGCGTCCTGCGCGGCGCCGGGGTAGCTTTTGGCAGCGCTGGCCTGCGGCGTTTCCTCGTGGGGGAACAGCTGGCTGTACTGCACCACCATGCAGTCCAACCCCTGCCGGCGGGCAACCTTGGCGGCATAATACAGCAGTGGTTTGTCCGGCCCGTAGCCAAAGCCGGGGAACAAAACAACCAGCTTTTTCTCGTTCTGCATCACTTTACAAGCACCACATAGTTTTCTTTGCGCGGGGCAGGGGCCTTTTTGCCGCCCTCGGCAGCATAACCCAGGATGCAATTGCCCACGCCGCGCAGGTTTTCGGCATTGGGCACACCCCACTTTTTCAGCAGGGCCTGGCCCTCGGCGGTTTCAAACATTTCCTTTGCGCGGTGAATCCAGCAGGCGGAAAGCCCTACGCTCTCGGCGGCGTTCAGCATGTTGCCCATCACCAGGCTGCCGTCCTCCACGCAGGTGGGGATGGTTTTATCCACCAGCACAACGGCAACGCAGGGCGCACCATAGAACGGGTCGCCATTGCCGCCCATCACGGCGGCGTTCATCTTGCTCAAAGTATCGCGGTCGGCCTTGTTCTGTATGCAGACAATCACCGGGCTCTGGCGGCCCATGCCGGTGGGGGCCCAGGTGCCGGCTTCCAGCACGGCGTTCAGTGCTTCCGGCTCCGGCATCTTGTCCAGGTAGCAGCGGCAGCTGCGGCGGTTTTTCATGGTATTCAAAACTTCATTGGTCATGGTAGTGCCATCCCTTTCATTTAATATTGCAGCTTTATTATACCATAGGGATGCAAACGGATAAAACTTTCCTGAAAGTAAAATAAAATTTTTCCTGAATGGAGAAATTATGAATAGCATGTAAAATCATACAGAATCATGGAAGGCCAGCCTTTTTCGGGCTGGTCTTATTTTTTGCACCATGGTATAATGTCCCTAATTCACGAACAAAACTGTAGAATAAGGAGAGAACGAACCCATGAAATTTTCCGAAATGCCCTATGAGCGCCCGGACATGAGCGCCCTGAAAGAACAGTTTGCCGCACTGACCGAGCGTTTGCAGAACGCCCCCGGCTATGCCGCTGCCCGCGCCGCTTTTTTGGAGGAGCAGGTGCTGAACAAGCATGTGGATACCCTGTTTACCCTGGCCAGTGTGCGCCATACCATTGATACGCGGGATAAGTTCTATGATGAAGAGATGGAATTTGCCAACAGCGCTATGCCGCAGATCCAGCAGTGGCAGGATTCCTGGATCGCCGCCATGCTGGCAAGCCCCTACCGCAAAGACTTTGCCGAAGAATACGGCGACCTGATGTTTGTGAACGCCGAAATTGAGCGCAAGGCGTTCTCTCCCGATATCATGGAGGAACTGCAGCAGGAAAACGAGCTGACCCAGCAGTATGGCAAGCTGCTGGCCAGCGCACAGATCCCGTTTGAGGGCGGGGTGTACACCCTGTCCCAGCTGAGCCCGTTCAAGAATGACCCGGACGATGCCCGCCGCCTGGCCGCCTGGAAAGCCGAGGGCCAGTGGTATAAGGACAACCAGAAACAGCTGGATGATATTTATGACAAGCTGACCCACCTGCGGGATAAGATGGGCAAAAAGCTGGGGTACGAGGGTTACACCACCCTGGGCTACTACCGCATGGGCCGCAACTGCTATACCAAAGCGGATGTAGAAAAGTTCCGTGCCGCCGTGGTCAAGTACCTGGTGCCGCTGGCGGACAGCATCTACCGCGGGCAGGCCAAGCGCCTGGGCAAACAGTACCCCATGAGCTTTGCCGACAATGCCCTGATGTTCCGTTCCGGCAACCCCGCCCCCTGCGGCGATGCCGATGCCATTCTGGCCCAGGGCAAAAAGTTCTATGAGGAACTTTCACCCGAAACCGGCATCTTCTTTAACACCATGCTGGACAATGAGCTGCTGGACGTGCTTTCCACCCCCGGCAAGGCGGCGGGCGGCTACTGCACCAGCCTGTGGGATTATCAGGTACCGTTCATTTTTGCCAACTTCAACGGCACCCAGCATGACGTTGAGGTGGTCACGCATGAAGCGGGGCATGCCTTTGCCGCATACACCAACCGTGACCGCGTGCCGTATTCCACCGTGTGGCCCAGCATGGAAGGGTGCGAAGTCCACTCCATGTCGATGGAATTCTTTGCCTGGCCGTGGGCGGAGGGCTTCTTTGGCAAGGATACCCGCAAGTTCCTGTACAGCCACCTGGCCGGTGCGCTGACCTTTATCCCGTATGGCACCATGGTGGATCACTTCCAGCATATCGTGTACGAAAAGCCGGACCTGACCCCTGCCGAGCGCCACGCCGCCTGGAAAGAACTGCTGGGCATTTATATGCCGTGGATGAAGCTGGATGGCGAGATCCCGTTCTACAGCGAGGGTGAGGGCTGGCAGCGCCAGAAGCATATTTACGAAAGCCCCTTCTATTATATTGACTACTGCCTGGCACAGACCGTCAGCCTGCAGTTCTGGGCCATGCTGCAAAAGGACCGCGCCAATGCGTGGGAGCACTACATGGCATACACCCGCCAGGGCGGCAGCCGCGTGTTTACTGAGCTGCTGAAAAACGCCGGACTGGACAGCCCGTTTGAGGAAAGCTGCCTGCGCGGCGTGTGCGAAACGGCCAAGCAGTGGCTGGACAACTATGACCTGACGGGGATCGAATAATGCAGCAAAAGAAAACCCGCCGTGGGCGGGAATACCTGAATGACTTCCGCAGGGATGTCAACGGCAGCTACCTGTACCAGGGCAGCTACTGCCGCTATACCGGCAGCATGCCGTATGCCAAACTGCGGGGCCTGCTGTGGGCGCTGTGCGGCGGGGCGCTGGCGGCGCTGGCGGCGGCGGGCATGGTGCCTGCGCCGGGAGCCATGCAGCAGTTTTATGTACTGCTGCCGTATGCCGGGGCGCTGGTGGCTGGCATCAGCGCGGTGTGGGCGCTGGCCCGCATGAGCCGCGGCGGGGCACGCCTGCGCAGCTATGTGTATGAAGAAACGGTAGCCAAACTGCCGCTGCGCTGCCTGTTGACCGGGGTGTTCGCCGCGCTGGCTGCAGTAGGGGAGTGTATGGATGTGTTCTTGAACGGCGGACAAAACGCTATCTGGTATGCAGTATTATTTGCGGCGCTGGCCGCTGCGGCTGCTGCGGCTGCTTTTGCCGCAGGGCACACCATCCGGGCAGCGGTTTATACCGAAGAATCCGGTTCCGGGCGCGAAGAGTAAAAGACCCTGCACCATAACGCAGAATTTAGCCCGCTAAAGTGCGGCGCGGAAGAATTTTACAAAATTCAGCGTGCCGTTATGGTTATCCTGCTGACTTTTACTTAGATGTTGCCAAAACGGCGTTTTTTGGTTGACAGAAATTGAAAATTGCGATATTATAACATGGTTATTGGTGACATTTGTTTGCGGTGAGGGAACACCGCAAATGCGGAAAGGCTTAAGCTTTTCTTTATTTAACACTCCTTTTGGTAGTGTTAAAATTGCCGCCATTACCAAAATGATTTGGGAGGTTATACAAACATGAAAAACACCAAGCAAGTGCTTGCACTGGCCATGGCTGTTGCAATGGCTGCGGGCCTGCTGGCTGGCTGCGGTTCTTCCGCTTCCAGCAGCGCTGAGTCTGTTGCTTCCAGCGAGGCTACCAGCGAAGCCGCTGCTACCGATACCGGCAGCAGCGATGGCACCCTGGTTCTGGCAGATACCGGCTTTGAGGGCAAGTTCAGCCCGTTCTTCGCCGCTTCTTCCGCTGACCAGCACGTTATCGACCTGACCAACATTGCCCTGCTGGGCGCTGACCGTAAGGGCGAAATGGTTCTGAAGGGCATCGAGGGTGAAACCCGCGAGTACAACGGCACCGATTACACCTACTATGGCCCCGCTGACTGCGAAGTGACCGAAAATGCTGACGGCACCGTTACCTATGCCATCAACATGCGCGATGACCTGGTCTTCTCTGACGGCACCCCCATCACCATTGATGACGTCATCTTCAACCTGTATGTTTACATGGACCCGACCTATGACGGTTCCGCCACCCTGTACTCCATGCCCATTGCCGGCCTGGATGATTACCGCAACAGCATGACCACCCTGTCCAAGCTGATTGCTGAGGCAGGCGAGGACAACACTGATAACAGCCTGTTCACCGCTGAGCAGCAGAAGGCTTTCTGGGATGCTGTTAACGAAGGCGGCGCTGCTTTTGCACAGGAAATCGTTGATTACTGTGTTTCTGCCGGCTACGCAGCTGACAGCAACGATGTTGCTACCGCTGCTTCCGCCTGGGGCTTTGACGGCCTGGCCGCTGACGCTACCGCTAAGGATTTCTTCCTGGCTATCGCAGAAAACTATGACTGGAACTTTGCTTCCATGGAAGCTGAGACCGCAGGTTCTGCTCTGTCTGACCTGATTCCGGCTGATGTTTATGCTTACTCCACCACCGGTGTTGCCACCGGCGCTGACGTTGACACCGTTTCCGGCATCGTCAAGACCGGCGACTACAGCATGACCATCACCACCACCGAGCTGTCCAACTCCATGATCTACCAGCTGCAGCTGCCTATCGCCTCCCTGGATTACTATGGCGACCGCAGCCTGTATGATTACGACAACCACTCCTACGGCTTCAAGAAGGGCGACCTGAGCAAGGTTCGTTCTGTCACCAGCGCTCCCATGGGTGCCGGTGTCTACACCTTCAACAAGTACAGCGACGGTGTCATCTACCTGGATGCTAACCCGAACTACTACGAAGGCGAAGCCCTGATCAAGCACGTCAACATGAAGGAGACCCAGGAAGCCGATAAGATCACCGGTGTTCAGGCCGGCACCATCGACATTTCCGATCCTTCTTACTCTCTGGAAGCTGCCAACCAGATCGCTACCATCAACGGCGGCGACTCTGATCTGGACGGCTCTGTCATCACCACCCGTCTGAAGGACTTCCGCGGCTACGGCTACATTGCCCTGAGCGCTGAGAACGTCAAGGTTGGCAACGACCCGGCTTCTGAAGAGTCCAAGGACCTGCGCAAGGCCATCATGACCGTGATCGCAGCTTACCGTGATGAGGGCATCAACTCTTACTACGGCGACACCGCAACCATCATCAACTACCCCATGTCCAACACTTCCTGGGCAGCTCCTTCCGTTACCGACGACGGCTACAAGATCGCTTACTCTACCGATGTTGACGGCAACGAGATCTACACCAGCGATATGAGCGGTGACACCAAGTATGCTGCTGCTCTGCAGGCCGCCCTCGGCTACTTCGAAGCAGCCGGCTACACCGTTGAAAACGGCCAGGTCACCGCAGCTCCGGCTGGTGCCAAGATGGAATACACCGTCAACATCGGTGCTTCCGGCAACGGCGACCACCCCTCTTTCCAGGTTCTGACCAATGCAGCCGCTGCTCTCAAGACCATCGGCTTCACCCTGACCGTCAACGACCTGGCAAACGCATCTGACCTGTACAGCTCTTATCAGTCCGGCGTTGCCGAAGGCTGGGTTGCTGCATGGCAGTCCACCAACGACCCCGATATGTACCAGCTGTACGACAGCAACGGTTCCACCAACTACTACAAGATCAACGATTCTGATCTGGACGAACTGATCGAGGCTGCCCGCCAGACCACCGATCAGGATGACCGTAAGGCCATGTACAAGGAAGCTATGGAGATCATCCTGGATTGGGGTGTTGAACTGCCGGTTTACCAGCGCAGCGAAGCTACCATCTTCTCCAGCGAGCGTGTCGACACCACTACCATCCCCAACGATATGACCCCGTACTGGACTTATCAGTCTGAGATCAACAAGATTGCTCTGAAGTAATTTTTTTTCAGCGCAGCCTGTTGTTGAATTTATGGTGAGCAACCGCTCTCTGTACCGATCCGGTTAAGGGGGCGGTTGCTTGCTGTGGTAAAAGCGACGGTACATTTGCAGCCCAAATGTGGCCGTCCCATTCCCCCGGACAGTTCCCTCTGTCCGAGGGAGGGGGATGCCCATATTCGGTATCAAAGTAATGAGGTGTATCTGAAAACAAAGAAAATGACGGATGTTTCGCAAACATGAGGCGAATTTAAGGCAAAAAGCTGCAGGAATCCTTTGTGGATTCCAAGGCTTTTTAACGCAAAATTCAGTCGTGTTTGTAGAAACAGGCTAAGGCAACACCGCACAATTCCCGCCTGACGGCTTAAGCACCGCTCCGGCGGCT
>ERZ1034691.1466-NODE-1466-length-15124-cov-4.570177_pt1 | contig 15124 bp, 11 predicted proteins | sample MGYA00520638_ERZ1034691 | MGnify/ENA primary metagenome ERZ1034691 (study PRJEB33766, sample SAMN09781763) | gut metagenome | biome: gut microbiome | host: Homo sapiens | place: Madagascar | study: EMG produced TPA metagenomics assembly of the PRJNA485056 data...
GCTTTGCTATTCGTGAAGGCGGCCACACGGTCGGTGCCGGCGTCGTTGCGAAGATTATTGAGTAATTCGGACTGCCTCGCGTAAGCGGGGCAATCGACACAGGGGTATAGCTCAATTGGCAGAGCAGCGGTTTCCAAAACCGCAGGTTGAGGGTTCGATTCCTTCTGCCCCTGCCAAAAAACGGTGCGAAAAGCCGCGAACACTGTCCGCGGCTTCGCCATTTGCGAGGAAAACGTTTTTTCCGAGCTGAGTAGATTAAATGAGTACACAAACCGATCAAAAAACACCGAATGCGGCGCTCGATAAGGGTCTTGTCTTCGCTGCCATTGCGGTCGCGGTCGCCGGTCTTCTTGCTTTTACGTTTCTAACGGACGAGACACTGACAATTCGCTTGGCCGCTCTGTTCGGCGGACTCCTCGTCGGCGCCTTGATTGCCGCGTTTTCGCCTTCGGGCAAGCGCTTTTTCGCATACGGCCGCAGTTCGTACGAGGAATTGCGTCGTGTCGTTTGGCCGACACGCCGTGAGACGATTAACACGACGGGTATGGTTTCGGCATTTGCCGTCGCAGTGGCGATCTATCTGTTTCTCATCGACAAGCTCGTGCAGTGGGCTATGTACGACGGCCTACTGAAGCTGACGTTCTAAAGTAGACAAGTCATGGCTGAAGAAGATTTCAAAGACAACACGGGTTTGGCAGATGCCAAGGTAGATGTCGGCATTGCCCCTGAGGTAAGTGAACCCGTTTCCGAGCCGGCGACGCCTGCTGTCGCAGAAAAGCCGAAGGTTCCGGGTATGCGTTGGTACACGCTGCACGTGTATTCCTCGATGGAAAAGAGCGTGCAACGAGCCATTATCGATCGCATTGAACACTCGGACCTGAAAGATCAATTCGGAGAAGTTTTGCTCCCGATTGAAAAGGTTGAGGAATCCCGCGGAGGTGGACAGAAAAAAACGACCGAACGCCGGATGTATCCGGGCTACGTCTTTGTCGAGATGGTGATGAACGACAAGACCTGGCACCTGATGAATTCGACGCCGCGTGTGATTGAATTTTTAGGAAATAATCATCCCGTTCCTTTAAAGGATTCGGAAATTGCCGATATCAAGGGACGGATGAATGAGGGAGAAGAACGTCCGCGTCCGAAGGTTTCCTTCGAGCCCGGTGAAGTTGTTCGTATCACTCAGGGTCCGTTCGCGGACTTTAACGGTCGTGTCGTCGAAGTCATGTACGACAAGAGCCGTTTGCGTTGCTTCGTGTCGATTTTCGGGCGCGACACGAGCGTCGAACTCGCTTTCCACGAGGTCGAAAAAATTTAAGTTTTACGTGTTATGTCCTCCCTGAGTTGAATAAATCGCTCGGGTCAGGCATAATTTCGCCCCTTCAACTTCAATTGGGGAGCTTCGGCAATGGTGCCGGAGCGACTGAACCCAAGGAGATAAAAAATGGCAAAGAAGATTGTCGGCTTTATCAAGCTGCAGATTCCTGCTGGTAAAGCCAATCCTGCTCCTCCCGTCGGACCGGCCCTCGGTCAGCGCGGCCTGAACATCATGGAATTCTGCAAGGCGTTTAACGCTAAGACGCAGAGCATGGAACCGGGTCTTCCGATTCCGGTTGTGATTACCGCCTATGCCGATAAGAGCTTCACGTTCATCATGAAGACTCCTCCGGCCACGATTCTGATTAAGAAAGCCGCCAAGATCCAGAAGGGATCGGCGCGTCCGCAAGCTGACAAGGTCGGCAAGATTACGCGCGAACAGGCTGAAGAAATCGTCAAGATGAAAAAGCCCGATTTGACAGCGGCCGATATGGATGCCGCCGTTCGCACAATCGCCGGCTCTGCTCGCTCGATGGGCGTCACGGTGGAGGGAATCTAAGATGGCTAAGCTTTCCAAACGTGTCAAGGCCAATGTGGCCAAGTATGACCTCACAAAGCCCATGGCTTTGGATGCGGCTTTTGAAGCCGTCAAGGCCTGCGCTACGGCCAAATTCGACGAGTCCGTCGACGTCGCGATTCAGCTCGGCATCGATGTGCGTAAGTCCGATCAGGCTATTCGCGGCGCCGTTGTGATGCCCGAAGGCACCGGCAAGAACATCCGTGTTGCAGTTTTCACCCAGGGCGCTAAGGCTGAAGAAGCCAAGGCGGCCGGAGCCGATATCGTCGGTTTCGATGACTTGGCTGCCGAAGTGAAGGCCGGCAAGATGGACTTTGACGTCGTGATTGCGTCTCCCGATGCGATGCGCGTTGTCGGTCAGCTCGGTCAGATTCTCGGTCCTCGCGGTTTGATGCCGAACCCGAAGGTCGGAACGGTTACGCCCAATGTGGCTCAGGCTGTCAAGAACGCCAAGGCCGGTCAGGTGCGCTTCCGTGCCGATAAGGCCGGTATCGTCCATGCCGCCATCGGTCGTGCTTCGTTTGATACCGCCCGCCTTGTCACGAACTTCAAGGCGCTCATGGAACAGATTAACAAGATGAAGCCGGCCGCTCTCAAGGGCGTGTACGTTCGTAAGATTTCCGTCAGCTCGACGATGGGAATCGGTGCTAAGGTCGATTTGTCGACCCTGTAGTAATACCGAGGGGCTCCCTTAAAAAGGAGTCCCTTTCATGAGGTCGTGAGGCCTCGAGGGCTTTGGGTAATCGGACTTGTCCGATTGCTGTCAAAGACCGTTGGAGGAGGTTGGCGTTTCGGAAAACGCAGTGTGAAATTTTTTCCGAAACACAATCGCTTTAATCGTCTTTTCCGGCGGAAAATCGCAAACTTCGTGCGGCTCCGTTTTCGAGAAGATATCCAACGCAGACGGTTGAACCTCAAAGAGAGATATGCCGATGTTGTGTTGCGACATGCAGAACTCTCAGAGTGGTGAAGACCGGTTATTGAAGAACCGGTGCGAGACGGGATGACCGCCGAGCACCTCTGAGTGGAGCCAGACCATGGGTCTAAATCGTCAAGATAAGGCGGCTGTCATTGAGGAGATTCGCGGCGTTGTTGCGAATACGGCCTCGATTGTCATCGCCGAATACCGTGGGCTGACCGTTGAAGCAGTTACCAAGCTCCGTGCGAATGCGCGTGAGCAAGGTGTGCAGTTGCGTGTGGTAAAGAACACGCTCGTCAGACGCGCCGTCGAAGGCACGCCGTATGCAGATTTGGCCGACCAGTTTGTCGGACCTCTCGTTTACGGTTTTGCTGCCGACCCCGTTGCGCCTGCCCGTGTTTTAGTCAAATTTGCCAAGGAAAACGACAAGCTCGTTATCAAGGGCGGTGCGATGCCCGGCCAAGTCATGGATGTGGCCGCCATCGAACAGCTCGCGACGATGCCGAGCCGCGACGAACTCCTGGCTAAGTTGATGGCTACGATGAATGAGCCGATTGCCAAGTTCGTTCGCACGCTCAACGAAGTGCCGGCGCGCTTTGTGCGCACTGTGGCTGCTTACCGCGATGCCCAGGAAAAGGCTGCTGCCTAATTTTTGTTAATTAACCAATACACAACGTTAAGGAGTCACAAATGGCCCTGACCAATGAAGAAATCCTTGAAGCAATTGCTTCGAAATCCGTTCTTGAAATCAGCGAACTGATCAAGATGATGGAAGACAAGTTCGGCGTTTCCGCCGCTGCTGCTGCCGTCGCCGTTGACGGCCCGGCTGCTGCCGCTGCTCCCGCTGCCGAAGAAAAGACCGAATTTGACGTCGTTTTGGCGGAAATCGGTTCCAACAAGATCGCCGTGATTAAGGCTGTCCGTGAAATCACGGGCCTCGGCCTTAAGGAAGCCAAGGACCTCGTCGAAGGTGCCCCGAAGGCTGTTAAGGAAGGCGTTGCCAAGGCTGATGCCGAAGAGCTCAAGAAGAAGCTTGAAGCGGCCGGTGCTAAGGTCGAACTCAAGTAATTGCTTGCTTGATACTGCGGCGCGGATCGTTTTTTCCGCGCCGTAGTTTTCCCTGTGGACTTTGAAGTCGGCCGTTTCTTGTGCTAGACTAAACGACCCAGTTCAAAGTCAGACACTGGATGAACAAAGAGGAAAATACATAAATTTTGACGTGTAACCGCACGGTCGAAACGGGGTGCCGTTCGCCGCGCGGTTTTTGGCGTCAGTGTGATTCCTCTTTTTTCAGCGGTATTTGGCCCTGATCTTTTATCTTCCACAGCGTCGAACGGAGTGTCCATGTCGTACTCGTTCACTGAAAAGAAGCGCATTCGCAAGAGTTTTGCAACTCGACCGAGCGTCCTTGAAGTGCCCTCTTTGTTAGAGATGCAGTTGCGTAGCTACGAAGAGTTCCTGCAAGCCAATGTCAAGCCCGAAGACAGAAAAGATACGGGATTACAGGCTGCGTTCAATTCCATCTTCCCGATTACAAGCCACAACGGCTATGCACGGCTTAAGTTCTTAAGTTATGAACTCCTGCCGAGCGAATTTGATGTCGATGAATGCCAGCTGCGCGGTTTGACCTACAGTTCCGCCCTGCGAGCGAAAGTTCAGCTCGAAATCTATGACCGTGACGCGGCAACTCCCGGAACCATTAAGGAAATCCGCGAAAACGACGTCTACATGGGCGAAATCCCGCTCATGACGGACAAGGCTTCCTTTGTGATTAACGGAAGCGAACGCGTTGTCGTCAGCCAGTTGCACCGGTCTCCCGGCATCTTCTTTGAACACGATAAAGGTAAGACTCATGCCTCCGGAAAACTGCTTTTTTCCGCACGCGTGATTCCGTACCGCGGTTCGTGGCTTGATTTTGAAATCGACCCGAAGGATATCGTGTATTTCCGTGTGGACCGTCGTCGTAAGATGCCGGCCACGGTGCTTCTCAAAGCCATCGGAATGACTTCCGAGCAGATTCTCGAACGCTTTTACGAGTTCGATACCTTCGTGCTCGGCAAAGAAGGAAAGCCCTCTGTTTGGAAATTAAGTCCCGAACGGCTGCAAGGCGAAACCGCCCTTGTGGACATCAAGGGACCGACAGGTCGCACGATTGTGGCCAAAGACAAACGCGTCACGGCGCGTCACGTGCGCCTGATGCGCGAAGCCGGTGTTGACCATATTGATGTGCCCGATGAACTCCTTTACGGGCGAGTCCTTGCGACGTCCTTTTACGATGAGTCCACGGGTGAAAAGATTGTCGATGCCAACGAAGAAATCACCGAGGATGTCTTGGCGGCGCTTCGTCAGGCCGGAATCAAAGAGTTTAAAACTCTGTTTATCAATGAATTAGATCGCGGCGGCTACATCTCGAGCACCTTGCGTTTGGACGATACGCCCGATGCGCTTTCGGCTCAGATTGCCATTTACCGCATGATGCGCCCGGGCGAACCCCCGACGGAAGATGCCGTCACGGGGCTCTTTAAGCGTCTTTTCTTTGAACCCGAGACCTACGAGCTTTCGCGCGTCGGTCGTATGAAGATTAACCGCCGTTTCGGTCGTCCGACCGATGTGGGTGAAAGCACGCTCACAAACGAAGACATCATCGATACGGTGCAGGTTCTCGTGGCCTTGCGTAACAGCCGCGATACGGTGGTTTTGACGGACGAAGAGGGCAATGAACGCACGGTGGAAATCCACGGAGTGGACGATATCGACCACTTGGGTAACCGTCGTGTGCGTTGCGTCGGTGAACTGGCTGAAGGACAGTTCCGTGCCGGCTTAGTGCGCGTGGAGCGCGCTGTGCGTGAACGCCTCGGAAATGCCGAAAGCGACAACTTAACGCCGCAGGACTTAATTAATTCCAAGCCGATTTCGGCTGCGATTCGTGAATTCTTCGGTTCGTCGCAATTGAGCCAGTTCATGGACCAGACCAACCCGCTTTCCGAAATTACGCACAAGCGTCGTATTTCGGCTTTGGGTCCGGGCGGTCTGACACGTGAACGCGCCGGCTTTGAAGTGCGCGACGTGCACGCGACGCACTACGGACGCGTGTGCCCGATTGAGACACCGGAAGGTCCGAACATCGGTCTGATTAACTCTCTGGCGCTTTATGCGCGGTTAAACGACTACGGCTTCCTTGAGACGCCGTATCGCAAGGTCGTTGACGGCGTGGCCTTAAAGGGCGAGGGCAATATCGTTTACCTCTCGGCCATTGAAGAAGGGCGCTACGTCATTGCTCAGGCTAATGCCGACATGGACGAAACCGGTCGCCTTTTGGGTGACTTGGTCAGTGCCCGTGAAAACGGCGAATTTATCATGGCAACGCCCGATCGAATCGACTATATGGACGTTGCTCCGGCGCAGATTGTGTCCGTGGCCGCAAGTTTGATTCCGTTCCTTGAACACGACGACGCGAACCGTGCCTTGATGGGTTCGAACATGCAGCGTCAGGGTGTTCCCTGCCTGCGTCCCGAAAAGCCTGTTGTCGGTACGGGCATTGAACGCACCGTGGCCGTCGACTCGAAGGCTTGCGTGCGTGCAACGCGCGGCGGCATGATCGAATACGTCGATGCCAACCGTGTTGTCGTTCGTGTCAACGATGACGAAAATACGGCCGGCGAAATCGGTGTCGATATCTATAACCTGCAAAAGTTCACGCGTTCGAACGGCTCGACAACGCTCAATCAGCGCCCGATTGTCAACAAGGGTGATGTGATTGCCAAGGGTGATGTTTTAGCCGACGGTGCTTCGACCGATACGGGCGAACTCGCTCTCGGCCAGAACATGCTGATCGCGTTTATGCCGTGGAACGGGTACAACTACGAAGACTCGGTTTTAATCAGCGAGCGCGTTGTGGCCGATGACCGCTACACGTCCATTCATATCGAAGAACTCGATGTCGTGGCACGTGACACCAAGCTCGGTCCGGAAGAAATTACGCGCGACATTTCCAACTTGTCGGAAGTGCAGTTAAATCGCCTCGATGAGTCCGGCGTGGTTTACATCGGCGCGGAAGTTAAGGCCGGCGACGTCTTGGTCGGCAAAGTGACGCCGAAGGGCGAAACACAGCTCACGCCTGAGGAAAAACTCCTTCGTGTGATTTTCGGCGAAAAGGCGAGCGACGTTAAGGATACGAGTCTGCGTGTTCCTTCCGGCATGGAAGGCATCGTCATGGATGTTCAGATCTTTACGCGCGATGCCCAGGAAAAGCAAAAGGACAAGCGCGCCAAGTCCATTATCGATGCGCAGTTAAGTAGTTACGAAAACGACTTGAAAGATGCGTTAAAGATTGTCGAAACGGACGTGTTCTCGCGTCTTCGTCGGCAACTTAAAGACCACGAGACACTCGGGGGCGCAAAGAAGCTCAGTGCCTGCATTCTTACGGCCGAAGTGCTTGACGGTATCGTCGGATACGATTTGCTCGAACTTCGCATGAAAACCGACGAAGACCAAAAGCTCGTTGAAATGGCTCGAGCTATGGTCGAAGGAAAGCGCGAAGAAAACAAAGCCCTTTACGCCAAGAAGAAAGAAAAACTCGAGCGCGGCGATGAGTTGCCGCCCGGAGTTTTGAAGATGGTCAAGGTTTTTATCGCCGAGAAGCGCCGCTTGCAGCCCGGTGACAAGATGTCGGGCCGCCACGGTAACAAGGGTGTGGTTTCCAAGATCTGCCCGATTGAGGATATGCCCTACATGGCAGACGGTCGTCCGGTGGACATTTGCTTGAATCCGCTCGGCGTGCCGAGCCGTATGAACATCGGTCAGATTCTCGAAGTGCATTTGGGCTGGGCCGCTAAGGGCCTGGGCTGGAAGATCGATCGCATGCTCAAGGATGAAAAGACGCGTCAAGTCAAACAGATTCGCGCCTTCTTGGACAAGATCTATAACGGCACGGGCAAGAAAGAAGACCTCGATAGCCTTACGGATGAAGAAATCATGCGCTTGGCGGAGAACTTGCGTAACGGCGTGCCGTTTGCAACGCCCGTGTTTGACGGCGCCACCGAAAAGCAGATTCGCATGATGCTCGATTTGGCCTTTACCGATGAGGAAGCCAAGAAGCTTGAACTTACCGAAAGCAAGACCCAGGCGACGCTTTACGACGGTCGTACGGGAGAAGCCTTCGATCGCCCCGTGACCGTGGGATTCATGCACTTCTTGAAACTGCACCACTTGGTCGACGACAAGATGCATGCGCGCTCAACGGGTCCGTACAGTCTTGTGACGCAGCAGCCTTTGGGCGGCAAGGCGCAGTTCGGCGGACAGCGTTTCGGCGAAATGGAAGTCTGGGCTCTGGAAGCGTACGGCGCAAGCTATGTGCTGCAGGAAATGCTGACTGTCAAGTCCGACGACGTCAACGGACGTACGAAGGTCTACGAGAACATCGTCGACGGCGATCAGCAGATTTCGGCGGGGATGCCCGAGTCGTTCAATGTGCTGGTTAAGGAAATTCGGTCGTTGGGTATTGACATCGACCTGGTTAAGAATGACGCTAACACGAAGGAATAAAGACAGATGAATATGCTTCGTGACATGTTTCGTCAGGCTGCGGCCGACGACAACTTCGATGCGATTAGAATCGGCATCGCCTCTCCCGAGAAGATCCGTTCCTGGTCTTACGGCGAGGTCAAAAAGCCGGAAACAATCAACTATCGCACCTACAAGCCCGAACGTGACGGCTTGTTCTGTGCGAAGATTTTCGGACCGATTAAGGACTACGAGTGCTTGTGCGGCAAGTACAAGCGCTTAAAGCACCGCGGAGTCATCTGCGAAAAGTGCGGCGTGGAAGTGACGCTCTCGAAAGTGCGTCGCGAACGCATGGGGCACATTGAGTTAGCCAGTCCCGTCGCCCACATTTGGTTCTTAAAGAGTCTTCCCTCGCGTATGGGCATGGTGCTCGATATTCCGCTTCGGGATATCGAACGCGTGCTGTATTTCGAAACCTACTGCGTGGTCGATCCGGGCATGACGCCTTTGAGCCGCGGCATGCTGTTGACCGAAGAAGACTTTATCAAAGCCACCGAGCAGTACGGCAATGACTTTACGGCCAAGATGGGTGCCGAAGCCATTCGCGAACTTCTGGCCAAGATCGATATCGACGCGGAAGTCACGAAGTTGCGCGAAGAACTCAAGGCGACCAATTCGGAAGCCAAGATTAAGAAGTTTGCCAAGCGCTTAAAGGTCTTGGAAGCCTTCCAACGCTCGGGAATCAAGCCCGAATGGATGATTCTGAGCGTCTTGCCGGTCCTGCCGCCCGATTTGCGTCCGCTCGTTCCGCTTGACGGCGGACGGTTTGCGACGTCCGATTTAAATGATTTGTATCGTCGCGTCATTAACCGCAATAACCGCTTAAAGCGCCTTTTGGAATTGAAGGCGCCGGAAATCATCGTGCGCAACGAAAAGCGCATGCTGCAGGAAGCGGTCGACAGCCTTTTGGATAACGGCCGTCGCGGCAAAGCGATGACAGGTCCCTCCAAGAGACCCTTAAAGTCCTTGGCCGACATGATTAAGGGCAAGTCGGGTCGCTTCCGTCAGAACCTACTCGGTAAACGCGTGGACTACTCGGGTCGTTCCGTTATTACGGTCGGTCCGGAATTAAAGCTTCAGCAGTGCGGCTTACCCAAATTGATGGCTTTGGAACTATTTAAGCCCTTCATTTTGAGTCAGCTCGAAAAGCGCGGCTTGGCCAACACCATCAAGAGCGCCAAGAAGATGGTCGACAATCAGGAACCCGTGGTTTGGGATATCCTCGAAGAGGTCATTTACGAGCACCCCGTGATGCTCAACCGTGCTCCGACGCTACACCGCTTAGGTATTCAGGCCTTTGAGCCCAAGCTCATCGAAGGTAAAGCCATCCAGTTGCACCCGCTCGTTTGCGCGGCCTTTAACGCCGACTTCGACGGCGACCAGATGGCCGTGCACATTCCGCTTTCTTTGGAAGCGCAACTCGAGGCGCGTTGCTTGATGCTCTCGAGTAACAACGTGCTTTTCCCGGCTAACGGCGATCCCTCCATCGTTCCCAGTCAGGACATGGTGCTCGGTCTTTACTACGCCACGCGTGAGCGCATCAACGCGCCCGGCGAAGGCATGTTCTTTGCCGATTTGGACGAAGTCCAGCGTGCTTTGGATAGCAAGACGGTCGTGTTGCAGACGCGCTGCACGGTCCGTATCCGTGAGTTTGAAGTGAACTCCGAAACGGGCGAAGAAAAAGAAGTCTTCAAGCGCTATGAGACAACGGCCGGTCGTGCACTTTTGAGCTCGATTTTGCCGCACGGCATGTCGTTTGCCGAACTCAATCGCACGTTAAAGAAAAAGGAAATCGCCAAACTCATCAATAAGTGCTTCCGCCAGTGCGGTTTGCGCGCGACGGTGATGTTTGCCGACCAATTGAAGAACAACGGCTACCGCCTTGCAACGCTTGCCGGTATTTCGATTTGCATCGGTGATATGTCGATTCCCAAGCAAAAGGCCGAGCTGATTGAAGAGGCCGAGACGGAAGTCAAGCAAATCGAAGACCAGTACACCTCCGGTTTGGTGACGGCCGGCGAACGCTACAACAAGGTCATTGATATTTGGGGCCGTACGGCTGACGAAGTCGGTAAAGTCATGATGAAGGATCTTTCGAGCGAACCGGTTGTCGATCGTCACGGTCAAGAGGTTCGTCAAGAGTCCTTTAACTCCATTTACATGATGGCCGACTCGGGCGCTCGCGGTTCTGCAGCTCAGATTCGTCAGGTTGCCGGTATGCGCGGCCTGATGGCAAAACCCGACGGCTCGATTATTGAAACGCCGATTACGTCGAACTTCCGTGAAGGTTTGAACGTTTTGCAGTACTTCGTGTCAACCCACGGTGCTCGTAAAGGTTTGGCCGATACGGCTTTAAAGACCGCTAACTCCGGTTACCTGACGCGTCGTCTTGTCGATGTGACACAGGACCTCGTTGTGGTCGAAGACGACTGCGGAACGACAAACGGCTTTGAGATGCGGCCTCTTGTTGAAGGCGGCGAAGTGATTCAGACGCTGCGTGACCGCATTTTGGGTCGCGTGACAGCCGAACCGGTCTACGACAACCAGCATGAAGTCTTGGTCCAAGCCGGCGTCCTTCTCGATGAGAAGGTCTGCGACATAATTGACCGGGAAGGCATCGATAAGGTCAAGGTTCGTACGCCGCTGACGTGTGAGACCCGTTACGGTCTTTGCGCCAAGTGCTACGGACGCGACCTCGGACGCGGCACGCTCGTAAATACGGGTGAAGCAGTCGGCGTGATTGCCGCACAGTCCATCGGCGAACCCGGTACACAGCTGACGATGCGTACGTTCCACATCGGTGGTGCGGCCAGTCGTGCCGCCGTGGCCTCGTCTGTGGAAGCCAAGAGTTCGGGCGTTGTCGATTTCTCGGCGGCGATGCGGTATGTCACGAACGGCAAGAATGAGCTCATCGTGATTTCTCGCTCCGGGGAACTGGTGATTAAGGACAAGGAAACCGGGCGCGAGCGCGAACGCCATAAGGTTCCGTACGGCGCAACGCTTTTGATTAAGCCCGATCAGGAAGTCAAAGTCGGCGAACAGCTTGCTACATTCGATCCGATGACACTTCCGATTATTTCCGAGTACGCGGGCACCGTGAAGTTTGAAAACGTGGTCGAAAATCTCACGGTTATGAACCAAGTGGACGAAGTGACGGGCTTGAGCACAATGGTTGTGATTGATCCCAAGACTTCGACCGCGGCCAAGGCGGCCGGCAGAAATGCCAAGAATGCGGCTGCCAACACCGTGCGTCCGCTCGTGCACCTAGTCGATGCCGAGGGTAACGAAGTGAAGATTCCGGGCACGAACCACGCCGTGACGATTCAGCTTCCTGTCGGAGCGCTTGTCGGTGTTCAGGACGGTCAGGAAATTCACCAAGGTGAAGTTTTGGCGCGTATCCCGCGTGAAACGCAAAAGACGCGAGACATCACGGGCGGTCTGCCACGCGTGGCCGAGCTCTTTGAAGCACGTAGTCCGAAGGATGCCGGTATGCTCGCCGAAGAAACCGGTACCGTCACGTTCGGCAAGGAAACCAAGGGTAAGCAGCGCCTCATTATTACCGACAACGACGGTGCCGAGCACGAGTTCTTAATTGGCAAAGACAAGCAGATTCTCGTGCACGACGGTCAGGTTGTGCAGCGCGGCGAAGAAATCGTCGAGGGACCGACCGATCCGCGCGATATTTTGCGCCTGCTCGGTATTGAGGAACTGGCGCGCTACATCGTCGATGAAGTTCAGGACGTGTACCGTCTGCAGGGCGTGAAAATCAACGACAAGCACATTGAAGTGATTGTGCGTCAGATGCTTCGTCGCGTGCAGATTGTCGATCCGGGAGACACCAAGTTCATCACGGGCGAACAGGTCGAACGCAGCGAAATGCTCAACGAAAACGACCGTGTCATTGCTCAGGGTAAGACCCCGGCTAAGTACGAGAACCTCTTGCTCGGTATTACCAAGGCCTCGCTCTCGACTGACTCCTTTATCTCGGCGGCGTCCTTCCAGGAAACAACCCGCGTGTTAACGGAAGCGGCCATTATGGGCAAGCGCGACAATCTGCGCGGCTTGAAGGAAAACGTCATTGTCGGACGTTTGATTCCGGCCGGCACGGGTCTGGCGTATCGCAAGGCGCGCAAGGCCAAGGAAAGTCTCGATGTGGTGCGCGCAAGCTCGGAATCTTCCGAAGCCCGTCGTGCAGCCGACAACCTATTTAAGTCGGAAACGGAAGAAGAAAAGCAGGTTGCCAAGGACATCACCGAAGATATGTTCGCCAGTGCTCCGGCCGAAAAGAGCACGGGACTTTCTGCTGCTCGTCGTGCGGCAGAAGAACTCTTTGCGACGCGTGACCATCACGAGGCCTCGGAAAATCCGTCGCCTGAGTCCAAAGATGTAAGCGGTTCCAAGTAGCAAGTTTTGCTAACGACAAAAAGGCGATCGAAAGATCGCCTTTTTTTTACCGTCGCTCACGGTGTCTAGTTAAGATGAGCAACACATGATGTGTTTTAACCAATTTCTAAGGAGAATTTCGTGTCTTTCAAAACCAAACTTTTTGCTGTGACAACAGCATTGTTAATGGCAGTAACCGCATCGGCTGCTCCGGCAAGCGATGCCGAATACGTCAAACAGAAGGGAACCTTTACCGTCGGTGTCACCGTTTTTGCCCCGATGGATTACAAGGATGCCGACGGAAAATGGGTCGGCTTTGATGCCGACTTGGCCCAAGCGTTTGCCAAGACCCTCGGCGTCAAGTGCGAATTCCAGATTATCGACTGGGACAACAAGGTTCTCGAATTAAATAGTAAGAACATCGATGCCGTTTGGAACGGTATGACGCTCACTGACGAAGTGATGAACTCCATGCGCACGACCAAGGCTTATCTGAATAACGCTCAGGTTGTCGTGCTTCCCACGAGCTTGGCTAAAAAGTACAAGACGACCGAGCAGATGAAGAAGTTGTCGTTTGCCGTCGAGAGCGGTTCGGCCGGTGCCAAGGAAGCCAAGGCAAACGGCTTTAAGGTGACGGAAGTGACCGATCAGGCCACTGCTTTGCTCGAAGTCAGTTCCGGCAACCAGGATGCGGCCGTGATGGATTCTCTGATGGCGGCTGCCATGGTCGGCCCCGGCACGAGCTATGCGAAATTGACACCGACCATCAAGCTTAATAAGGAAGAGTACGGTGTCGGTTTCCGTAAGGGCTCGGACTTGGCTCCTGCCTTAGATAAGCTCTTTGTCAAGATGTACAAAGACGGATCGCTGTTAAAGCTCGCGAAAAAGTACGGCGTTCAGGAAGCTTTGATCGATCAGAAGTAATTCCTCGTCTATCAGAAGGGAAAATCATCGGAATGACCGGCCTTAAAGCCGGTCGTTTCGTCTTTAAAGCCATTCAATTACCGATTCGAGCGGCTTTCAGTCGCTTCAAAGGTACGTCCAAGGCGGGCTTTTTCGCGCCGAACGACCAATCGGCGGGGTTTTATGCCCGTATGTGGGTAAAATACATATCTTCGGTTTCGGTTTTTCGGAACCGAAGTTTGTCATTTCTGATGCACTCTCTGTGAGACTGCCGTGTTTTGGACCGTTATCGGAGCGTTAAACGAAGGATTTCTTCAAACGCTCAAACTTTTTCTTGTGACGCTTGTCGGCGCCTTGCCGCTCGGGCTTGTTATTGCCTTCGGCAGCATGAACTCGTCGGCGCCGATTCGATATCTGTCCCGCACATTGGTTTGGATTATCCGCGGCACGCCGCTCATGCTCCAAATCATCATCATCTTTTACATTCCCGGATACTTTTTCGACGGCATGAGCATCTGGCCGCGCGGAGATGCCGGTCGATTTACCGCCGCTTCCGTGGCGTTTATCATCAACTACGCCTGTTATTTCTCGGAAATTTATCGCGGCGGCATTCAAAGCGTCCCGGTCGGACAGCGCGAAGCCGGGCTCGTTCTCGGACTGACAAAGCGTCAGATTTTCTTCAAGATTACGCTTTTGCAGATGGTCAAACGCATCATCCCGCCGATGAGTAACGAAATCATCACGCTCGTCAAAGACACGTCGCTTGCACGCATCATTTCGATGCAAGAACTGATTTGGGCCGGATTTGCGTTCCTAAAAGGCTCGCACGGGTATTCAGGATTGATTTGGCCGCTTTTCTTTACCGGCGTTTATTACTTGGCTTTTGTCGGGCTTTTAACCATCGGATTTGCCGCATTGGAGAAAAAGCTCAGTTACTTCCGTTAAGGAGCCGATGCGATGTCGATATTGGAAGTTTCTCACTTACGTAAGAGTTTCGGTGACACGCAGGTGTTGCGCGACATCTCGTTTTCCTTGGAGCAGGGACAGACCCTGTCGCTTATCGGTCCTTCGGGGGGCGGAAAAACAACGCTCCTAAGGTGCCTCGTGAGTTTGGAAGTAGCCACCTCAGGCGTCATCGCCGTGAACGGAGAACGCGTCTTTGACGGCGATGTGCCTGAGACGAAAACCGAGGAGGGGCTGCGTCGCAGCCGACGTCATTTCGGATTGGTTTTCCAGAACTTTAATCTTTTCCCACAGTACACGGCTTTGGAAAACGTGACGTTAGCCCGACTTTTAAATGCCTCGAAAACCCATGAAAAGCCCGAAGACATCATCGAACACGGGCGGGAGTTGTTGCGCGTTATCGGGCTTGAAGCGCGCGCCGATTTTTATCCGCATGAGCTCTCGGGCGGTCAGCAGCAGCGTGTGGCAATTGCAAGAGCACTTGCGATGAATCAGAGCAT
>ERZ1034691.1467-NODE-1467-length-15107-cov-12.132541_pt1 | contig 15107 bp, 16 predicted proteins | sample MGYA00520638_ERZ1034691 | MGnify/ENA primary metagenome ERZ1034691 (study PRJEB33766, sample SAMN09781763) | gut metagenome | biome: gut microbiome | host: Homo sapiens | place: Madagascar | study: EMG produced TPA metagenomics assembly of the PRJNA485056 data...
GTGCCGAAGCACAGGCTGTCCAGCGTGATGGGGTTATCGCCCAGCAGGGCATCGGCAATGCCGAAATCCAGCACCGTCGGCGCAACGCGGCGCGCCCCGGCACGCACCTGCTCGCCGTTCAGCTCCATTGTATAGCTAAGCCCCGGTTCGCCCGCAGCAGCGTGGGAATCGAGCAGACGCAGCATAACGGTATCGCCCTGCGGTTCCTCCGGCAGCTGGTAGTGCAGCCACAGCCGGAAGGTATCGTCGCCCTGGCGATAGAAATCGCTTTGCATCGTGTAGATTTCCTTGCCGCCGTTGATTTGCGCCGCCATCCACGGCGTATTGCTGCTAAGCTGATCCCATTCGGGGTAGATGCTGTCGGCGTCCAGGAATTTCGACACCACATTCTCACCGCTTACGGTAAAGAAGCAATCCAGCGTGGCAGCGTCCATGGACACGGTGTCCAGTGTGTAGTTAACGCCGTCCAGCGTCTGCGTCTGACCGATTTCCGTGTTGTGGGCTTCGGTGTCGGACTGCTGCCCGCCGTACTCACCGCGCGGGGCGTCCAGCACATTCTGCACCTGCGCCTGCGATTTGGCATCGGTGAAAAAGCCGATTTTTCCGCCGGTCAGCTCCTTGATATACGGTGCTGCGGCAATACCTGCCGAAAGCACACAGGTTGCCGCCACGGCAGCAGCCACACAAAACGGCACACGGCGGTGCTTTTTCAGCTTGGGCGGCGTGTAGCTGCCCGCCCGCTCGATTTTCTGCATCGCCAAATCATAGATGCGCTGCTGCTCCTGCTTTGTAAGCGGTGCATCCTCGGTGGGATACTGTTCCAGCAGGGAATCCGTGATCTCTGTATAGTTACGCATAAGTTGCAGCCCCCTTTTAATAGGTATTGCGCAGCGCGGTAAACTGCCTGCGCAGCTTTTCGCGCCCGCGGGAAAGTCGTACATTGACGGTATGTTCCTGCATTTGCAGCCTGCGTCCGATCTCGCGGCAGGACTCGCCGTAATAATACCGGCGGAAAAATATCTCTCTGTCCGGCTCCGGCAGTTCGGTAAGCAGCTGGGCGATCAGCTCCTCCGCCTCGGTGGAGCGGCGCTCGGTCAGCCAGTCCTGCGCCAATTCGTCGTTCAGCTCGCATTCCTGTTGGCGGGGACGCAGCGCACGCCAGCGGTCAATGGCGGCATTGCGCGCGGTCACACACAGCCAGGCACGCAGCGGGCGGTTATGCCGCTGCAATTCGGCGGCGTGCTTCCATGCCGCCACCAACACGTCCGCAGCGCATTCCTCGGCATCCTGCGGGTCGTTGGGCAAAACGCGGCGCACCACCGCATGGATCAGCCCGCCGTACTGCGTCAGCAAAAGCTGCACGCCGGTACCCGGGTCAGCCAGCAGGGCGTCTATGATTTTGTTATCCTCCATAGCGTTGTGTTTTCCTTTCTGATTCAAGGCCTTGTACCCACTAAACGGCCAAACCGCAGGAAAAGTCACAATAGCCGCACAAAAAACTGCAACCACCCGCAAAAGCGGGTGGTTGCCTTATCATTTTTTCTCGCCGGCGGCTTTACACCTTGCCTTTGCCGCAGCCCCATTTTTTGAAATACCGCCCCATACTGACCAGCTGCATTTTAAACTTGCCCGCATCGCGCATGGGGGCGCGGTGCCATGCGTGGATGGCACCAAACTGCGGGGCAAGCCAGACCGTTCCCTCGCGCAGAACCTTTTGGGTCAGGTCGGCATCCTCGACATACATAAAATATGCGGGGTCAAAGCCGCCGATTTTTTTGTATACCTCGGTGCGCACTGCCATAAAGCTGCCTGTGCAAAATTCAATTTTATGCGGTCGGGTCAGATCCTCGTCCTGCATGGTGTAGTGGTCATCCGCCTTGCGGAACACACCGCCGAACCTTGGCGCCAGCTGGCGTGCCAGCAGCAGCCACGGCGTGGGCTTGCGGCGGGGCAGGTGCTGCAATTTTCCGTCCGGGTAGCGCAGCTGCGGCGTTGCCATGGCAGCACCCGGCGTCGCCAGCAGCCAGTCCGCCATGGCGGGCAGGGTGTCCTGCGTCAGCAAAATATCGGGGTTCAAAATAAAATGTACGTCGCTGTGCAGTTTATCCAGCACAAAGTTGTGTCCCTTGCCAAAGCCCAGATTTTCGGGCAGGCAGAGGATTTTTACCCGCTCATCGCCGAAATCCGTTTCCGCCAGCTGTCTGCCGCAGCCGTCGGGGCTGGCGTTATCCACGACATACAGCACAAAATCGGCGGTTTGGGTATAGTGCAGGATGCTGCGCACGGCGGCGCAGACTTCCTCGTAATCGCAGTACGCTACGATGCAGGCACTGATTTTTGCCATAATTATTTCTCCAATGCTTCCAGATGTGTCAGGTCGTAGGGGGTGTCCTGATAGACGTAGTAGTTCAGCCAGTTGGTGTACAGCAGGTACCCGTGGGCGCGCCAGCGGAACAAAGGATCCCGCGCGGGGTCATCGTCAGGGTAGTAGTTGCAGGGGACATGGATGGGCTTGCCCGCGCTGACATCCCGCTTGTATTCCTTATCCAGCGTATATTTGTCGTATTCGGGATGTCCGATCACAAAAATCTGCCGTCCCGAATCGGTCGAGAGCAGCATCGGTCCCGCCACGTCACTTTCTGCCAGAATGCGCAGGTCGCCGCAGGCGTCAATGGCGCTGCGGTCCAGCCCCGCCCAACGGCTGTGGGGGGCGTAAAAGTGTTCGTCAAAGCCGCGCACCAGCGGATTGGAGGGGCGGGTCACGCGATGCTCAAACACGCCGAACATCTTTTGCTCCAGATGCACCTTGGGAATGCCGAAATGGTAGTACAGCCCCGCCAGCGCACCCCAGCACAGGTGAATGGTCGAGTAGACGTTTTCTTTTGTGTAATCCATAATGGTACACAGCTCGTCCCAATAATCCACCTGCTCATACGCCATATCCTCCAGCGGCGCACCCGTTATGATCATACCGTCAAAGCGTTCGTTTTTGATTTCATCAAAGGTCTTGTAAAACGCCTTCATGTGTTCGGGCGCGGTGTGGGTGGTATTGTGGGTGGCGGTCTGCAAAAAGGTCACCTGCACCTGCAGGGGGCTGTTGGCGAGCAGACGCGCCAGCTGGGTTTCGGTTACGATCTTGGTGGGCATCAAATTCAAAATCAGGATGCGCAGCGGGCGGATATGCTGGCTGCGGGCGCGTTCCTGATGCATAACAAATACATTCTCGTGCGAAAGCTCGTCATACGCGGGCAACTCACGGGGGATAATCAAGGGCATAACAGCCCCTCCTTTCATCTACATCTACATTTCAAATGACCAAGCCGCCGTTTTGCCCGATGACCTGCCCGGTGATATAGCCGCTCTGCTCGTCTGCTAAAAACACCATGGTGCGGGCAATTTCCTGCGCGGTGCCAAGGCGGCAGACGGGGGTTTCCTCCGCCAAGGCGGCGCGATCCTCTGCGGTAAAGCCCGCCATCATATCGGTGTCGATAACGCCGGGCGCGATGACATTTACCGTAATGCCGCTGGGACCTTCCTCCTTGGCAAGCGCCTTGCCAAGCCCGATCAGCCCTGCCTTGGCGGCGCTGTAAGCCACCTCGCAGCTGCCGCCGGTCTGCCCCCACATACTGCTTACCAGCAGGATGCGCCCGTATTTTTGGCGTATCATACCGGGCAAAACCGCCCGGCAGGCATAAAAGGCACCGTCCAGATCCACCGCCATCAGGCGGCGCCAATCCTCGTCGGTGGTGTCGGTAAACAGCTTTTGCTGCGCAATGCCCGCATTGCAGACAACCACCTGCAGGCTGCCCAGCTCATATTCCGCCTTGCTTACGGCAGCCCTGACCTGCGCAGCATCGCCCGCATCCGCCTGTATAGAAACCACGCGGCGATCGGGGCAAGCGCTGCGCACGTCCTGCACCACGGCATCGGCTGCCGAAGCGCTGCTGTGCCAGGTAAAGGCGACATTATAGCCCGCCTTGGCAAATTCCCGCACGGCTGCCGCGCCGATGCCCCGGCTGCCGCCGGTGATCAAAACATTGTAAGACATATCATTTCTTCTTTCTTTTTTCGCGCAGGCGGGCAAAAAATTCCTGCATCAGCTGCTGGCTTTCCGCTTCCAGCAGGCCCTGCTCCATCACAGGGTGATGGTTAAAGGGCAAAGCAAACAAATCGGTCATACCGCCGCAGCAGCCCGCCTTGGGGTCCTTGGCACCGTACACAACGCGCTTTATCCGGCTGTTGATGATCGCCCCGCTGCACATCGGGCAAGGCTCCAGCGTCACAAACAGCTCACACTGCCACAGCCGCCAGCCGCCCAGCGCCTTGCACGCGGCGTCGATCGCCAGCATTTCCGCGTGGTACACAGCGTTTTTGCCGGTTTCCCGCAGGTTATGCGCCCGGGAAATGATCTCGCCGTCCTTGGCGATCACCGCTCCCACAGGCACCTCGCCCAGCGCTGCCGCCTTGCGCGCCTCGTCCAAGGCGGCGCGCATCAGTTCTTCATCGGTCATACGCTCTCCTTTACAGCAGCGCTGCATACGCCACCAAAAAGATGACCGTTGCAGAATATACCGGGCTGGTAAAGATGTTCAGCGCATCCACGCCGGGGCGCAGCCCTGCCGAAAACCGAAATCCCTGCCCGCGGGCGTGCCAGATCAGCCACACCGCAAACACCGGGAAAAACAGCAAAATGAACAGTTCCACCGCCATAGCTGCCGCCGCCGGGGCGTATAAGCGCAGATACAGCGTCAGAAATGCCAGCGTATTGTTGACAAAATGCAGGAGCATCCCCGGCAAGATACTGCCCGAGCGCTCTGCCAGCCAGCCCAAAAATACCGCGCTGATAAACGCCGTAAGTCCCTGCGCCAAATCCAGATGCAAAAGTCCGAACAGCAGCGCCGTGCCGAAAATCGCCGCCGCGCTGCCGCTGGGACGCAAAAGTCCCTGCAGCGCCCCGCGGAAAAACAGTTCCTCTGTCACAGCGGGTACAAGGCAAAGCGACACAAACTGCAAAAACAATTCCGCACCGCCGCCTGCCAGCAGCGCGCCGGGCTGCTCCACGCCGAAAATGCGGCACAAAAGCCCGCCCAGCTGGTTGCCTGCGTTCGCCAGCCCCAAAAACACCGGCAGGCAAAAGCCCGGACTCCACGCGGTGGGGATCATAATGCGCATATCCTTGATCTGCAGCCGGGTGGAACACAACAGCCACCACAGCGGCAGCGCCAGCGCACCGATGCCCACCAGCGTTTGCAGCAAGATCACGCCGACCTCACCAAAGCCGGCCGCGTGCGCCAAGCTGGCACCGGGCTGGATCAGCCCCATAATACCGCTGACCAGCAGCGTCAGCACACTTCTTGCCAACAGATACAATATCGCCGCCAGCGCGCAAACCCCGGCGGCGCCGCGTACCCCGCGAACCCTTGCCATAGCTTTCCATCCTTAGTCTGTAAACTTTCTTTCCATCATACCACAAGCTGTCGATTTTCGCAATAAAAAAAGCCCCGCCGTTGTGCGCCGGCAGGGCAATAGAGGGAAAAGAGGGAGGTCATGTACACTTGCAATGTGCGTTGCAAGCATTGACTTTCTGTTTAAATCATAGTACATTATGGATAAGAAGTAAAGCTTAACTTTTTCACACAAGTGGTGAACACGGTTCATCACCAAAGGAGCATCCTATGACACTTACCGACTGCCAGATATTTTCCATGGTGGCACAGCTGGGTACCTTTGCCGCCGCTGCCGAGCAGCTGCACCTGACCCCCTCTGCCATCAGCCACGCGGTTTCGGGTATGGAGGCGGAATGCGGGTTTCTTTTGTTCACCCGCACCAAAAGCGGCGTCAAGATGACCGCCGCGGGCGAAGCCATTTTGCCCGCCATCCGCCAGATGACCGCCAGCAGCGAATCGCTGAACCAGTCCATCGCGCAGGTCAACGGCACCCACAAGGGTGTTTTGCGGGTGGGCGTGTTCAACTCTGCCTGCGTAACGTGGATGCCGCAGGTGCTGCCGCCCTTCCGCAAGGAATTTCCCGGCATTGACGTGCAGATTTTCCAAGGCTCCTACGCCGACATTGCCAACTGGCTCAAGACCGGCGCCGTGGAGCTGGGCTTTTTGTCCAACTCCAGCGCCACCGGCTTTGACTTTGAACCGCTGTATGACGACACACTGATCTGCCTTGCCCCTGCCGACTACCAGCCCAAGCGCCCGGGCTTTATCCGCGCGGATGAGCTGCAGGGGCAGCCTTTTGTCAGCCAGCTGTCCGATGTGGATGCCGACATCCAAAGCTATTTCCGCATCAATGCGCTGCAGGTCAACAGCCGCAGCTATATTGCCGATGACCAAAGTATGATCGCCATGGTTTCCTGCGGGCAGGGGCTGGCCATTATGCCGGAGCTGATGTTCAAGCACGGTGCCGACTACTGCGGCTGTCAGGTGCTGCGGCTGGAGCCTGTCGCCAAGCGCAGCATCGGCGTGGCGTGCCTTGCGCAAAGCGGGCTGTCCCCGGCGGGCAAGCAGTTTTTGCAGCATCTGCGCAGCTTTTCCCAGACGCTTTCCCAATAACCCCCCTTTTCAAACCTGCCGATTTGTGCTATAATAATTTCTTTGGAAAGGGGCGTTTGCCATGCGCGGGGATCTGCATACCCATACTTTATATTCAGACGGCTCCACGCCGATTGAAAAGCTGCCGTTTCTTGCCCGGTGCGCCGGGCTTGGCTGGCTGGCGGTGTCCGACCATGACAGCATCCGCAGCGTGCGGTATGCCTACGCCCATCCGCAGCAGGAGGGGGTAAACCTGATTCCCGCCACCGAGCTGACCGCCTACGACTTTGCCCGTGAGCACCGGGTGCATCTTTTGTGCTACTACCCCGATGACTGCCAAGCGCTGGCGGATTTTTCCGCTATGATGGCAGCCCGGCGCAGGCAGGCGGTTTTACAAAGCTGCGCCGAGTTAGAGCAGCTTTGCCCGCAGTTCCGCACCGACGAGGCGCTGGCGCTATGCAAAAACAGCGACACCTTATATAAGACCCACGTTATGCAGGTGCTTTTGCAGTACGCCTTGGCGGACAGTATGTACGGCGACACCTACCGTGCGCTGTTCGGCTTAAAGCCGGTGCGCGGCAAAATTCTGCACAACCCCGCCTATGAGTCAGTCGATACCGTTCTGGCGCTTGCCAAGCAGTGCCGCGCTGTTGTCGTGCTGGCGCACCCCAGCGTCTACCACAGTATGGCGTTGGCGCAGGAGCTGATTCAAGCCGGGCGCATTGACGGCGTTGAGATCGACCACCCCCGCAACACGCCGGAGGACAAGGCGCAGCTGACGGCTTGGGCGCAGCAGTATGACCTGATTATCACCGGCGGCACCGACTACCACGGTATGAACAGCGCCCACCCCCGCCCGGTAGGCACCTGCACCACCGCAGAGGAACAAATTTTGCGCATCCGCGCCTTGGCGCAAAAGCGCAAGCAAGAATTATAAAGGAGAAATCGTATGACCTTCACTTACAAAAACAAGGGTGTCTGCTCCCGCAGCACCGAGATCGAACTGAACCCCGACCACACCATCGCCTCTGTCAAGGTGGAGGGCGGCTGCAACGGCAACCTGAAGGGTGTTTCCCAGCTGCTTGTCGGTATGAAAGCCGAGGACGCCATTGCCCGTATGCAGGGTACGGTGTGCGGCGGCAAGTCCACCAGCTGCCCCGACCAGATCGCCCACGCGCTGCAGGCTGCCTTGGAGCAGCTGTAAATTTATAACGGGAGAATATCATGGATTGCTTCCACTACCCCTTGGATACCGAAACCCTGCTGCGCAAAAAGCGCCGCCTGCGCCGCGAGCTGCTGGCGCAGAACCCCCATGCGCTGCACAAAAAAATTGCCATTCTGGGCGGCTCCACCACCAACGAGGTTGCCGACCAGCTGGGTCTTTTCTTGCTGCAATACGGCATTGAGGCAGAGTTTTATCAAAGCGAATACGGGCAGTATTGGCAGGATGCCATGTTCGGCAGCCCGGAGCTGGATGCGTTTCACCCGGATGTCATCTACATCCACACCACTTGGCGCAACCTGACCGACCTGCCCACCACCGCCGACAGCGCCGCTGACATCGACGCGATGCTGGATGCGCAGTACACCCATTTTGAAACCATGTGGCAGGCGCTGGCGCAGAAGTTCGGCTGCCCGGTGATCCAGAATAACTTTGACCGCCCCAACTATCGGCTGATGGGCAACCGCGATATCTGGGATATCCACGGGCGCTCCAACTTTATCAGCCGTCTGAACCAGCGGTTCTACGCCTATGCCGCCTCGCACGAGAATTTCTATATCAACGATATCGACTACCTCTCCGCCGATTACGGTCTGACCGCTTGGGGCGATGCGTTTTTCTGGCATATGTACAAGTATGCCCTGTGTCTGGACGCCATTCCCTCGCTTGCCAACAGCGTTGCCAACATTGTAAAATCCATCTACGGGCGCAACAAAAAGGCACTGGTGTTGGACTTGGACAATACCCTGTGGGGCGGCGTTGTGGGCGACGACGGCGTGGACGGTCTTGCCATCGGTCCCGAGGTGCCGGAAGGTCAGGTCTATGCCGAATTCCAGAGCTATTGCAAGGCATTGAAATCCATCGGCGTGATTCTGGCAGTTGACTCCAAAAACGAAGAAGCCAACGCCCTCGCCGGGCTGAATCACCCGGACGGCGTACTGCGTCCCGACGACTTTGTTTGCATCAAAGCCAACTGGGAGCCGAAGGATCGCAACCTGCTGGCAATGGCGTCCGAGCTGAGCCTTGGCGCCGACAGCTTCGTCTTTGCCGATGACAACCCTGCCGAGCGTGCCATTGTTGCCGCGCAGGTTCCCGGCGTTGCCGTGCCTGCCATGGACGGTGCCGAAAACTACATCAAAACGTTGGATCACGGCGGCTATTTTGAGGTGACAGCCCTGTCGAAAGAGGACCTTAAAAAAACCGAGCTGTACCATCAGAATGCCGAGCGCGCCAAGGCGCAGGCAGCCTTTGCCGATTACGGCGAATATCTGGACAGCCTGCAAATGACTGCAACGATCCAGGGCTTTGCGCCGCTGTACATCCAGCGCATTGCCCAGCTGACCAACAAGTCCAACCAGTTCAATCTGACTACGCTGCGCTGCTCCGAGGAGGACATCCGCACCATGGCAGAGGATACCGACCATCTGTGCCTGTGCGGCAAGCTGGTGGATAAATTCGGTGATAACGGCATTGTCACCGTTGTGGCAGGGCAGCAGCAGGGAAGTGCGCTGCATATCCGCCTTTGGCTGATGAGCTGTCGCGTACTCAAGCGCGGTATGGAGGATGCCATGATGGACACCCTGATGCGCCACGCCGCCGCCCGCGGCATTGAAAAGGTGGTCGGTTACTATTACCCCACCGCTAAAAATGCGATGGTGCGCGAATTTTACGCGCAGTTTGGCTTTGCCAAGACGCAGGAATCCGAGCAAGGCACCGTTTGGGAGCTGAACGTTGCCGATTATATTCCCCGCAACCCCCATATGAAAATCGAGGAAGCGTAAAGCCTTATAAAACAGCAACCGCCCTGCCGCAAAAAATGCGGCAGGGCGGTTTTTTGTGTTATGCGGGTCAGGCTTTCTTAAAGCCGACGCTGTTCATAAAGCGCACAAAGGCTTCCTGACCGTCCTTGTCCTGCTTAAAGACACCGGCGTTCTCCAACACATGGCTGAACACCACGCCGATCTCCTTCTTGACGACCTTGTTCGCCTCGCCCTCGGACAGGGCGGTGCCGTACTTGGCAATCAGGCTGTCGATCCAATCCGCGTGAACCGCCAAGTCCGAGCCTTCGTTGCGGCTGGTGTTGGCAGCCTTGCCGCACAGGATATCGGCAATTTTCGCGCCTTGGGTCTTGAGGCGTGCGGGCAAAATAGCAAGACCCATCACCTCGATCAGACCGATGTTTTCCTTCTTGATGTTGTGGTATTCCTTATGCGGGTGGAAGATGCCGTCGGGGAATTCCTCGCTGGTGCGGTTGTTGCGCAGCGCCAGATCCAGAATAAAGCCGTCCTTCTCGTCATAGTGCAAAATCGGCGTCACGGTGTTGTGGGGGGTGTCGCCGGTGCGGGCGAGGATGCCCACGCTCTCATCGCTGTAATTGCGCCATGCCGTCAGAATGTTGTTGGCAACATTCTGCAGCTGCTGGCTGCTGCGTCCCACCAGACGCACCGCGGAAACAGGCCAGTTCAAAATGCCGGCGCGCACGCCGGGGTAACGCACATCGGTCATAGGCACGGCAACGTCCGCCTTCTGCATGGGGAATACATACCGTCCGCCCTGGAAGTGGCTGTGGCTCAGGATGCTGCCGCCGACAATGGGCAGATCCGCATTGGAGCCACAGGTGTAGTGGGGGAACTGCGCCACAAAATCAAAGATTTCCGCCAACGTCTGGCGATCCATCTCCATGGGCTTGTGGCTTTCATGCAGCATAATGCAATGCTCGTGGAAATAGGCGTAGGGGCTGTACTGCAAATAGAACTGCTGACCCGCCAGTTGGATGGGTACAATGCGGTGGGTCTGGCGGGCAGGAAAGTTGATGCGCCCGGCGTAGCCGATATTTTCTTTGCACAGCATACAGGCAGGGTAGCCGCTCTTGGGCTGCAGACGCTCCAGCGCAATGGTCTTGGGGTCCTTTTCGGGCTTGGTCAGGTTGATGGTGATTTCCAGCTCGCCATAGGGGGTTTCGGTGTTCCACTGGATGTTCTTGGCGATCTGCGCGGTGCGGATATAGTTGGTCACAACGCACAGGTCATAGAACCAATCGGTGGCAGCCTTGGCACCCTTTTTGTCGTAAAGCTTTTTAAACTTTTTGCAAACCTCGCTCTCGCGCGGCATCATGGCGCCCATCAGGCGGGTTTCAAAGTTGATGCGGTACTGATCCACGCCGCCGTCCAAAAGTCCCTTCTGGGCAGAAAGCTCGACCATCTCGTCCAGCAGCGCCGCCGGGGTTTCGGGGTTTTCTTTGGGCAGCTTTTCCTCGCTGGGGGCGGGCAGCGCCAGCAGATCCAGCAGCGTATTGCGTGCCACGATCTCATCCAGATCCTTGATGAGCTTATGCTTGCGCCCAAAGCGCAGCAAGCGTTCTACATCCAGCGCCAGACGGGCGTCACGCTGTTCCGGGGTCCATACAGTAGCATCCATAAGTAACCTCCTATAACGGTGAGTCGTTGTATGTGTTGTCTTAACCATACCGCAAAACCTCATAGTTTTCCATAGCAAAGTGTGCCAAACTTTTGCAGTTTTAGCCCACAGCACGAAGCACTTCTGTTTCTGCTATTGTCGCATTTTGTCGTAGGTTTGTCAATGTTTATTTTTTAACGTTTATCGTTGTGATTGTACAACCAGTAAAAATCGTACACACTCTTGGCAATGACCACGGCGGCAAAGCTGCCCAGCAGAATCCACCCGTCGGCAGAGTTCAGCATCCCCTGTGTGCCCAGCAGCACCCCGACCACCAAAAGCAGCAAAATTCCGGGCAGTGCCTTGTGCAAACCGCGCTGCAAGCTGCGGCGGGGGGCAGGCACGGCAGCGTCCGTATCGCTTGCGCCCACCATCTGGCAGGAAATATGCGCCGTAGGCACCCGCATCACGGGGGTGTAAACCACCCGCGCCGTGTACTCGGCACCGTTCAGGGTAAAACGCGGGGTCATACTTTCGTGCGTGATGACAATGTCCAGATTCTGCTGTTCGGCATAGGCAAACAGCGCCGCGCTGACCTGCTGCGGCGTGCGCACCTCGCTGTCCGGCGTAAAAGAGAACTGCTCCTTGGCAAGCGCTGTTGCCACCTTGGTGTAATCCTGCACCCAGCCGGTAAACCAGCCCGCTTGGGCAGGGACTTCCATCCGGGTCAGACAGGCATCCACATCCAGCGCATCGGCGCTGCAGCAGGTTTCATTCAGCTCACCGCAAAAATCCGCGGCGGCTTTTAAGGTCTGCATACGGTCCTGCAGGCGCTGCTTTTGCGCCAGCGCCGCATCGGACAGGGCGGTCTTGCCCTGCAAAACATCGCGGATATCCTCCACGGGCATATCCACGCTGCGCAAGATGCGGATCAGTTTCAGGGTGCGCATATTTTCCTCGGTGTATTGGCGGTAGTCGTTCTCCGGATTGCGGGCGGGGGTAATCAGCCCGGCTTGCTCATAATAGCGGATGTTCCGTTCCGAAATGCCGGATTTTTGTGCTGCTTGTTTGATATTCATTGTGCAGGCACCTCCTTACGGCTTCACTGTACACCCTCCAGCCACTGGAAGGTCAAGCTTTTTTTTAAATAATCATACCATATCCCTTGAAAATGTGCTATACTGTAAGAAACTATTTATGTAAAGAGGGAAAATGTACTATGTATCAACTTGGTGACAGCAAACTGGAAGTCCGCGAGCTGCTGGTCAAGGCGTTCGCCTCCGCATGGGAGGGCGGCGACCAGACCGTAGACCGCGATACCTATATCAACAGCAGCATCCATGTGATCGACTCTCTGCAGGTGGGTCCCGAAATGATTTACGGCGAGGAAGGGCAGGGGCTTTTGGACAGCGAGCTGGATCATCTGCCCGACTTGCTGCGTGCCGACGGCGCTTGGGTCTACTATGAAGTTCCCGCCGAAAATTTCTTTATCCTGACCTGGATGGCTGACCCCGAAAAGGCGCAGGAAAAAATCGAGGTTCTGCGCAAAGAGGAACCCGACTGTGTAGCCTGCGTGGTGGACCTTGCCCAGCAGTGGCAGATCCAGTAATCCTACCCCAAAAAATTGACAGAGGAGGTGCAGAATGAACCGTTTTCCTGTGTACATCCCGCGGGATGCCGTCTGGCTGCTGCAAAAGCTGCGCGGCGCCGGGCATACCGCCTACGTTGTGGGCGGCTGCGTGCGGGACAGCCTTTTGGGGCGCACCCCCGGTGATTGGGACATCTGCACCTCTGCCAAGCCGGAGGAAATGCGCCGCCTTTTTGCCGATAAACAGTTGATTTTGACCGGCGAAAAGCACGGTACCGTGGCGGTCGTGCTGCACGGCAAGCCCTACGAGATGACCACCTATCGGCTGGACGGCGATTACCGCGACCACCGCCACCCCGAAAAGGTGCAGTTTGTGGACGAGCTTTCCTTGGATTTAGCCCGGCGGGATTTTACCATCAACGCCATGGCCTACGCCCCCGGCGGGGAAGTCATCGATTTATACGGCGGGCAGGCGGATTTAAAAGCCGGTATCATCCGCTGTGTAGGGGATGCCGATGCCCGCTTTGCCGAGGACGCGCTGCGTATTCTGCGTGCCCTGCGCTTTGCCGCACGGCTGGATTTCACCCTGCAGCCCGCCACCGCCGCCGCAGCGCTGGCAGCGCGCGACACGCTGCAGACCGTCAGTGCCGAGCGGCTGTATACCGAAATCGACGGGCTGCTGAGTGCGCCCTTTGCGGGCAAAATTCTGGCACAGTACGGCGAAATTTTAGCCGGTGCTGTGCCGGAAATACTGCCCTGCATCGGCTGCACGCAGCCCGGAAAATGGCATTGCTACGACGTTTGGCTGCACTCTGCCGCAGCGGTGCAGGCGCTGGATACCCGCGGGCAGGACACCCGCGGCGCCCGCATTTTGTGCTGGGCAGCCTTTTTGCACGACATCGCCAAGCCGCTGTGCCGCAGCATGGATGCTGACGGTGCCGCGCATTTTCGCGGTCACAACCAGCGCGGCAGCGCAATGACCCGCAGCATCCTGCGCCGCCTGAAAGCCCCCGGCTATCTGATTGAGGGTGTCACCGGGCTGGTGGCGATCCACGATGCTCCGCTGCCCACCGCCGATCCCGAAATTCTGCGCTGGCTGAACCGCTACGGTGCCGAATTTCTGCGCCGCCTCTGCGCTTTGAAATACGCCGACCTTGACGCCCATGCCCACACGCCGGATGTAGAAAAGCGTCGTTCTGACGTACAAATATTTGAACAGCGTATGCTGCAGCTTGCCAAAAACGGCTGCTATACCATCCGCCAGCTGGCGGTAAACGGCGGCGATCTGATGCACGCCGGTATGCCTGCGGGACCTGCCGTGGGCGAAACGCTGAACACCTTATTACAGCAAGTTATGGACGGGCAACTGCCCAACGAGCGCGAGGCGCTTTTGCACACGGTGCGCACACACGCAGGGGGTACACGATGATTTTGGGAATCGGCATTGACTTGTGCGCGGTGGCGCGCATGGAAAAAAGCCTGCAAAAGCCTGCGTTTGCCGCCCGCGTGTTTGCCCCGCAGGAGCAGGCTTTTTGGCAGGATTTTTCCGACAAGCACCGTGCCGAATCCGCCGCTGCCGCCTTTGCCGCCAAAGAAGCCTTTTTAAAGGCCGCCAGCACGGGTCTGGGCGGCTTTGCCTTGGCGGAGCTGGCGGTGCTGCACAAGCCGAGCGGTGCGCCCTATTTCTGCTTTTTTGGCGATGCTGCGCGGTTTATCGAGCAAAACCACCTGACCGCGCACCTCAGCCTGACCCACGACGGCGGGCTTGCCGCTGCCTATGTGATTTTAGAGCAAAATTCCGCAGGAACCTGCGATTAAATGCGCCTTCTCTTGCTTATACTAACATTGTAAGCGAGAGGAGGCTTTTGTTATGGAAGTTCACCGCGGAGAAGTTTTTTACGCCGACCTCAGCCCGGTGGTCGGTTCGGAGCAGGGCGGCATACGACCGGTACTTATCATTCAAAATGAGGTCGGCAACCGCCACAGCCCCACCGTGATCGCCGCCGCCATCACCAGCCGGCAGGACAAAAACCGCCTGCCTACGCATATCAGCGTGCGGGCGGACCGCTGCGGGCTTGCCAAGGACAGCATCATTTTAACCGAACAAATACGCACCTTGGATAAGCGCCGTCTGCGCGAGCGTGCCGGGCGTATCTCGCCCGAGGATATGCGCCGCGTGGACGAGGCGCTGGGTGTATCTATGGGGCTGGATGCACAGGCTGTACACAAGGACACCGGATATTTTTAAGCGCCTTGTCCGGCGTGACCCTTGCAATTTGCCCCGATACCGTGCATAATAAAGGCAAAACCTAAGGCAACACCGCACAATTCCCGCCTTACGGCTTAAGCACCGCTCCGGCGG
>ERZ1034691.1476-NODE-1476-length-15026-cov-18.919110_pt1 | contig 15026 bp, 1 predicted proteins | sample MGYA00520638_ERZ1034691 | MGnify/ENA primary metagenome ERZ1034691 (study PRJEB33766, sample SAMN09781763) | gut metagenome | biome: gut microbiome | host: Homo sapiens | place: Madagascar | study: EMG produced TPA metagenomics assembly of the PRJNA485056 data...
AATTAGTTTAAAATAAAAAAAAGAAAAAAGAAGGATATATAAAAATCCCTTAAATTTATTTTTTCCTTCTGGAAACTCCAAATCCAAATATTCCGAAGATTAAAACAACCAATAAAGCAAGTATTGGATTTCCTGTTTTTGCCATTGCATCAACACCCATTGCAACTTCATCAGAATCCATAATATCTTTATCAGCAGGATGTACTGGAGCAGGAGCCGGAATTACAGTAACTGAAACATTACCATAATTGTTAGTCATATTCAAGTCAACTGTACTTCCATTTACAAATACTTCATTAGATATTACGCCGGTTTTTAAAACAATACATGTAATTTCCAATGTAGCATTGCTTTTGTTAGTTAAATTACCGATTGTCCAAATACCAGTTGCCGGATCATATACTCCTACACTTGCTTTATATGAAACAAATTTAAGAGCATCTGATAATTTATCTACTGCATAAACATCTAATGCTGTGTCAGGACCATTATTTTTAACAACAATAGTGTATGTGATTCTATTTCCAACACTTACCCTATCAACATTAACTATTTTTACAACAGACAAATCTGCTGTTTGAGGAACAGTAATATTTACAGTAGCATTGTTGTTAGTTACGTTAGGATCAAAACCTGTTCCATTTACACTTACATTGTTTTGAATAAATCCTGTTTTAACTATTTTTACAGTAATAACTAATTTAGCTGTTTCATTATTAGTTAAATTACCGACTGCCCAAACACCATTTGTTAAATCATAATATCCTTTAGAAGCATTAGCTGAAATGAATTTGAAATTATCTGCCAATACTTCAGATACTTTAATATTGGTTGAGTTATCCGGACCGTTGTTTCTTACAGTTATTGTGTAAGTTATTTCGTCTCCGTAATTTGGAGTAACATTATTTACTATTTTAATAATTTCTAAATCAGCAATATTTACATGTATTGTAGTATTTGAAGTGTTTCCTTCAGGATGTTCATCACTAGTAACATTTACACAATTGAAGATATCCTGACCTGTTGTACTTAATATTGCAGCATAAATATCTACAACTATCTTGCTGCCAGTATGCATATTTCCTAATGAAATAATTTGAGTGTAATTAGTTAAATTACCTCCATTTATTCTGTAGGTTGCAGATTTAACATCCAACAATCCAGCATCTAAAATATCTTCCAATTTAACATTTAATGAATCTGAAGACCCGCCAGCAATAACAGTAATGACAAAGTGTGCTGTATCTCCAGGGTTAAGTGCTTTGATTTCAGCATCCTTAATTACAGCCAAAGTAGTGTTGGCTATTACTTTAACTGTTTCATTGTCTGTAAAGTTACCTCTAGCATCATCAACACTGGTAGTAATATTAACAGTGTTTAAAACATCACCACGAACAGAACCATTAACCTTAGCTCTGAAATACACAGTTATATTAGCACCTGCATTAATATCACCTAAACTGACAGATCCATTGTAATCTAACCAATCTACACCATTTAATGAATATTGTAAGTTAAGCAATTCATTACTGTTGAATATGTCTTTTAGAACAACATCACTAGCAACAGAAGGACCGTAATTGTTTATAACAACAGTATAACCTACATTTTCACCAGCAACAATTATTGTTGAATTTGCAACTTTTGTAATATTTAACAATACTGATTCAGGAACATTAACACTAACAGAAGCGTTATTGTTGGTTAAGTTAGTATCATGACCAGTACCAGTAACATTAACATTATTAATAATATTTCCAACCTTAATAACCTGAACAACAATTTTCAAAATTGCAGATTCATTATTATCCAAATCACCAACAAACCAAACACCAGTATCTGGGTTGTACTGACCATTAGAACTAATGAATTTAACACCATCAGGCAATAAATCACCAACAGTAACATTAAATGACTTATCAGGACCATTATTAACAACAACAATAGTATACTCAATCATATCCAAATACTTAGGAACAGAATTATTTACCAGCTTATCAACAGCCAAATCAACAATCCTAACATGAACAGTAGTATTGGAAATGTTTCCTTCAGGATGCTCATCACTAGTAACATTAACCAAATTGAAAACATCTCTATCAGCAGTATCTAATATTTTAGCCCAAATATCAACAGTCACAGTAGTACCTGTAATCATATTACCTAAATCTATGCTTCCAGTCCATGAACCTTTGTTTACACCATTAACAGCATATGTAGCACCAGCAACATCCAACAATTTAGCATCTAAAATATCATTTAAGTTTACATTCAATGAATCTGAAGATCCGCCAGCAATAACAGTAATAATGAAATGAACTGTATCACCAGGATTTAACTCCTTAATTTCAGCATCCTTAATTACAACCAAAGTAGTATTAGCCATTACATTAACTGTTTCATTAGCTGTAAAGTTACCTCTAGCATCATCAACACCAGTAGTAATATTAACAATGTTTAAAACATCACCACGAACAGAACCATTAACCTTAGCTCTGAAATACACAGTTACATCAGCACCTACATTAATATCACCTAAATTAATCGCTTCATTATAATCTGCCCAATCATTACCATTTAAGGAATATTGCAAGTCAAGCAATTCATTACTGTTGAATATATCCCTCAATACAACATCACTGGCTACAGAAGGACCATTATTAGTAACTGTAACAGTGTATCCCACATTTTCACCAGCTACAATAACAGTAGAATTAGCTACTTTAGAAATATCCAAAATAACACAATCAGGAACACTAACACTAACAGAATCATTATTATTAGTTAAATTAGTATCATGACCAGTACCAGTAACATTAACATTATTAGTAATATTTCCAACCTTAATAACCTGAACAACAATTTTCAAAGTTGCACTTTCATTAGCATCTAAATCACCAACAAACCAAACACCAGTATCCGGGTTGTACTGACCATTAGAACTAATGAATTTAACACCATCAGGCAACAAATCACCAACAGTAACATTAAATGACTTATCAGGACCATTATTAACAACAACAATAGTATACTCAATCATATCCAAATACTTAGGAACAGAATTATTTACCAGCTTATCAACAGCCAAATCAACAATCCTAACATGAACAGTAGTATTGGAAATGTTTCCTTCAGGATGCTCATCACTAGTAACATTAACCAAATTAAAAACATCCCTATCAGCAGAACTTAAAACTTTAGCCCAAATATCAACAGTAACAGCAGTACCTGTAAGCATATTACCTAAATAAATATTTCCATTAAAGTCACTTAAAATACCACCGTTAATAGAGTATTTAGCTGAATTAATATCTAACAACTTATTATCTAAAACATCTCTTAAGTTTACATTCAATGAATCTGAAGATCCATCAGCCGTTACAGTTATTATATAATGTATAATGTCTCCCGGGTTTAACTCCTTAATTTCAGCATCCTTAATTACAACCAAAGTAGTGTTAGCAATTACATTAACTGTTTCATTATCAGAGAAATTACCTCTAGCATCATCAACACAGGTAGTAATATTAACAGTGTTTAAAACATCACCACGAACAGAACCGTTAACCTTAGCTCTAAAGTAAACCGTTACACTAGCATCAACATCAATATTACCTAAATTAATAGCCTCATTGTAATCTAACCAATCTTTACCGTTTAATGAATATTGTAATCCAAATAACTCTTTAACATTATAAACATCTTTTAGAACAACATCACTAGCTACAGAAGGACCGTAATTGTTTATAACAACAGTATAACCTACATTTTCACCAGCTACAATAACAGTAGAATTAGCTACTTTAGAAATATCCAAAATAACACAATCAGGAACACTAACACTAACAGAATCATTATTATTAGTTAAATTAGTATCATGACCAGTACCAGTAACATTAACATTATTAGTAATATTTCCAACCTTAATAACCTGAACAACAATTTTCAAAGTTGCACTTTCATTAGCATCTAAATCACCAACAAACCAAACACCAGTATCCGGGTTGTACTGACCATTAGAACTAATGAATTTAACACCATCAGGCAACAAATCACCAACAGTAACATTAAATGACTTATCAGGACCATTATTAACAACAACAATAGTATACTCAATCATATCCAAATACTTAGGAACAGAATTATTTACCAGCTTATCAACAGCCAAATCAACAATCCTAACATGAACAGTAGTATTGGAAATGTTTCCTTCAGGATGCTCATCACTAGTAACATTAACCAAATTAAAAACATCCCTATCAGCAGAACTTAAAACTTTAGCCCAAATATCAACAGTTACACTATTTCCAGTAGCTATTTTACCTAAACTTAGACTTCCAGTCCATACTCCTTTGTTTACACCATCAACAGCATATGTGGCACTATTTACATCCAATAAAGTTGAATCCAATATATCTTTTAAAACAATGTTCAATGAATCTGAAGATCCACCAGCAGTTACAGTTATTATATAATGTATAGTGTCTCCAGGGTTTAACTCCTTAATTTCAGCTGTTTTATCAACTTTTAAAGTACTGTTAGCCATTACATTTACATGTTCTTCAGCACTGAATATTCCCCTTACATCATCTGTGTCTGTTGTAATATTCACTACATTGTGCACAATTCCTCTTGTAGAAGCATTTACCATTGCTTTAAAGTAAACAAGTATGCTGCTTCCTGAAGTCATGTCACCTAAGTTAATATTAGCTCCTTTAGTATATGGAATCCATGTAATATTATCTAAAGAGTATGCTACAACAGTTAAATCTTTAGTTTGATAATTATCAGTTAAAACCACATTAACTGCAGTTGAAAGACCATGGTTTGATACAAGTACCTGATAAATAACTTCTTCTCCAGCAACTACATTTTTAATACCGCCAGTAATGTTAATAACACCGCCAATAGCTACTTTGTTTACATTTAATATTACACAATCCGGAACTGTTATTGTAATATTATCGTGGTTATTAGTTAAATTTACATCATAACCGCTGCCAGTTACATTTGCATCATTTGTAATAATTCCAGGGAAGATTGCTTGTGCTGTTATAGTTAAAGTTGCACTTTGACCTTTAGCTAAATGACCAATAAACCAAATTCCAGTTACAGGATCATAATTTCCACTTGCACTAATAAATCTTAAAGTATTTGGCAACATATCACGAACAGTAACATTAAATGAATCATCTGAACCATGATTTGTTACAACGATTGTATAAATTACATTGTCCAAATATTTGTAAGTCACTTTATCTGATGTTTTGTTAATAGCTAAATCAACAGTATTTACATGAACTGTTTTATTAGATTCATTAATAAATCCTTCTTCATTTTCAACAATAGCTTTGTTGAATATATCTTTATTTGCACTGTTTAATGCTTTAACTTCAATAGTTACAGTTACTGAATTTCCTGTTTTTAGAGTTCCAATATTATATGAACCATTCCATTTTCCTACATAATTTCCATTTACATAGAAAACAGCATTTTGAGCATCCAATAAGCTTTGATCTAATTTATCAGTTAAAATAACTCCCAATGAATCAGATGAACCTTCAGCAGTAATTACAATTGTATAATTGAATAAATCTCCAGGATTAATAGCATCAACATTTGAAGTTTTATTAATAACTAAAGTTGAGTTATCAATAGCTTTGACTGTTTCATTAGCTTCAAAATTACCTCTTGCATCTTTTATGTCAGTTGTGATTTTAACAGTGTTGTTAATTAAACCTCTTGTAGAATGATTTACAGTTGCTCTAAACAGAATCATTACTGCTTCATTTACATCAATGTCCCCTAGTGCAATTCCATTATTATATTTTACCCAGTTGCCGTTTGAATTATATTCCATGTTAAGCAATTCATCAGCATTGAATAAATCAGTTAAATAAACATTGGTTGATACAGAAGGACCATAATTGGATACAATTACAGTATAAGTTATTTTTTCACCAGCAATAACTTCTTTATTTGGTTCTTCAGATACTATTCCACCAGTAGCTACTTTAGTAATATTTAAGATTACACAATCCGGAACAGTTATATTAACACTTGCATTGTTATTTGAAAGGTTACTGTCATAACCAGTACCATTAACAGATACTTTATTTTCAAATTTGCCAACAGCTGTTGTTTTAGCTGTAATTGTAAGGGTAGCTATTTCATTAGAACCTAATTCACCAACATTCCAAATTCCAGTAGCTGGATTGTATGTACCTGTTGATGTTATGAATTTTAAACCGTTTGCCGGCCAAATATCTTTAACAACAACATCTGTAGATGCATCAGGACCATTATTAACAACAGTGATTGTGTAAGTTATTATTGAGTCAAATAATGGATTTGCATTATCAACTACTTTTGTAATAGCCAAATCAACTAAAGGAGTTATTTTAATTGTTTCAGAATCATTATTATTTGAGATGTTTGAATCAAATCCAGTACCATTAACTTTAATATTATTTATAAGGGTTGTATTTGATTTTGCAGCTTTTGCTATAATAGTAATTAAAACTTTTTCACCATTAGCTAATTTTTCACCATTTATTGTGATTTTATTATTGGATATACTAAGAGTCCAACCACCCGGAACATTAGCATTAATAAATTTCAATCCTTCTGGTAAGTTGTCAGTAGCTATAATATCAGTAGCTATTCCCGGACCATTGCTAACAATTTCAATAACATACTCAACATTATCTCCATAATTATATGTTTTATTTTGATGATTAGCTGTTTTGTTAACTGCCAAATCAATTACATTAATTGGAACAATGTTTGTATCATTAGCTGCTTTTTTATCTGAATTAATTACAGATGCAAAGTTTGTAATGCTGTTTAATTTTCCAACATCAACATATGCTTTAACTGGAACTGTAATTACTACATTAACAGTCATTCCTGAAGAAATGGTTCCAAGGTTTGCATTTCCTATCCAAACACCTTTGTCTATTCCGTTTACAGAATAAGTTGCCTTACTAACATCAAAGAACATTTCACTTAAATTATCAGTTAAAATAACATCTAAAGAATCTGACAATCCTCCTGCAGTTATTTGAACAGTATACTTAATTACATCTCCAGGATTTACAAGAGTGGTATTAGCTACTTTTGTAATGTCCAATGTAGTATCTCCTTTAACATTTACAGCAACATCATCTTCTAAAGTACTATTATCTCTTAATTTTGTTGAAGAGCCAATAACCGCTTTATTTATTACATTTCCACGAACAGTTGTTTTAATGAATCCTTCAAATAATATTGTTTTATTTTGACCATTAGCTAATGTTCCAATATTAATAGAAGCATCATAACGAGTCCATGATTGACCATCTAAAGAATACAACATATTTGTTAATTCAGAATCATTATAAATATCTTTTAAAATAATATCACGTGCATATGAAGGGCCATTATTGGTAATTACTATTTCGTATTTAATAATTTTACCTGCAATTGCTTCAGTAATATTAACTTTAGTAACATGCAATTCAGCTAATGTAGTAACATTTTTAATGTTTGTAGCTTCATTATCATCGAGTTTTAATTCTCCAGTAGTGGTGTTGACTCTGACAGTATTGTTTAATATTGTATCATCAACAATACCTGCATCCAAATGTCCTCTGATATAAACAGTTTTAGAAGCTTTAGAACTGATACTTCCTAAATCAATAGGATTAGTATAAACATTCCAAGTTTTACCATCTAAAGAGTATTCTAAATTAGTTAAATATTCTGAATGATAATATTCATTTAATTTAACATTTTGAGCAGTATCTAGTCCGTTATTTGTAATTATAATTGTGTAGTAAATATCTTCACCAGCTATAACTACTTTATTATTACAGTTTTTAACTACATTAAGATCAGCTTCAGTAACATGAACTTCTTTGGTTGTTTGAGTAGTGTATGTCCTATTATTTGGATTTGTTCCATTAATTGAAACATAAGCTACATTAACTGAGTTTATAAAGTTTTGGCCAATTGGTGAGTATTTTACACCATCTATTTCCCATTCATCAAATGAAACTTTATATGTGAATGTGAATTTGTCACCAACAGTTAAATTAAGACCATTAACTGTAAATGTTCGTGTATTTTCATCAAATTCAACAACCCATCCATTTGACTTGGAAGTTGAATTAATACCAGTGTATTTTAAACCTAATGGCAGCACATCTTTAATTGTGATATTATATGCTATTCCGTTTCCATTATTTGTAATTACAATTGAATAAGTTGCATTTTCATAATATTCATATTTTTGTTTATCTGATGTTTTAACAACACTTATATTAGGTTCAGCTATTTTAACTTGTGCATTAGAATTATCTATTTTATCATCATTTAAATATAATTCAACATTATTAGATTTAATAGATTGTGCTTTGTTAGATTGATCATTTAAGACAACAGCAGATAAATTAAATATAATGTTGTCAGAATATTTGTAAGATGTAGTATTTCCAAAGTTTATAGTTACAAGGTTTCCATTTACACTGACATCACTGATTAAAGTACCATTTGATAAAATAACTGAATTTTCAAGATATTCAAATCCTTGTGGAAGGATATCTTTAACCTGCAAATTAGTGTAATTACCTTTAGGTAACTTTACCATAATTTGATAAGTTACATTTTCACCAATATTTGGTGTAAAAATGTTGCCTTCTTTATTGCCAAGTGTGGTTCCAATTACTAATTTAGTAATACTTGGCATTTTAGTTTTTAAAGTATCCTTACTTTCATTATAGTAAATTCTACCATGATAATGTGCGGAATATCCAACAACATAAGCCATATTTACATACTGACTTCCAATTTGGATATCTGACCTTATAACAAATGAATATTTTGCATGAATTATATCTCCAGGATTTAACTGAGCCACATCAATTTCAACATGAGAACCAATCCATTTGATTTTAGCATCAATTGGATTTCCATCAGCACCAGTTACTTTAATAACCACATTATCTTCACTAGGTGTCTGACCAATAAATAAATCAAAATCATCTAACCCATCAAAGATAACTACATTAAATAATGGGGTTTTACCGTTGTTTTTAACAATTACATCAAATGAAACATGATCTAAGCCTTCAACTTCAGTTACATTGAATTTTTTAGTAATGTCTGCCGTAGGTTCTACAATTGTAACCTTTGCACTAGACCTGCCCATAGTCTTATCATTTAAGAACAATTCCACATTATTAACTTTAACCGCACCTTCCTTATTGGACGGATCAAATATTGTAGGTCTGGCAGTTAAATTAATAGACAAAACACCATTTGCAAAGCTACAAGAATGAACATTATTGACTGTAATAGTTATATCATAATTATTTACATTTACAGTCCAATCTTTACCATTCACTAATTTTGTACCATTTGCATAAAATGCACCTGCACCAATATACTCAAATCCCTGAGGCAAAGTATCCTTAATCACCAATTTAGTATAATTACCAACAGGCAAAGTTACATTAACACCATAAATTACCTTTTCACCAATAGTTACCTTATCTCTACCATTGTTAATCTCTGAATCAACAACCCACTTAGTAATTGCAGGAAGTTTAGTTTTTAAAGTGTCCTCATCATAATTATAGTAATTTCTACCATGATCAGGTGCGGAATATCCGACAACATTAGCCATATTTACATATTGGCTTCCAATTTGGATATCTGACCTTATAACAAATGAATATTTTGCATGAATTATATCTCCAGGATTTAACTGAGCCACATCAATTTCAACATGAGAACCAATCCATTTGATTTTAGCATCAATTGGATTTCCATCAGCACCAGTTACTTTAATAACCACATTATCTTCACTAGGTGTCTGACCAATAAATAAATCAAAATCATCTAACCCATCAAAGATAACTACATTAAATAATGGGGTTTTACCGTTGTTTTTAACAATTACATCAAATGAAACATGATCTAAGCCTTCAACTTCAGTTACATTGAATTTTTTAGTAATGTCTGCCGTAGGTTCTACAATTGTAACCTTTGCACTAGACCTGCCCATAGTCTTATCATTTAAGAACAATTCCACATTATTAACTTTAACCGCACCTTCCTTATTGGACGGATCAAATATTGTAGGTCTGGCAGTTAAATTAATAGACAAAACACCATTTGCAAAGCTACAAGAATGAACATTATTGACTGTAATAGTTATATCATAATTATTTACATTTACAGTCCAATCTTTACCATTCACTAATTTTGTACCATTTGCATAAAATGCACCTGCACCAATATACTCAAATCCCTGAGGCAAAGTATCCTTAATCACCAATTTAGTATAATTACCAACAGGCAAAGTTACATTAACACCATAAATTACCTTTTCACCAATAGTTACATTATCCCTACCATTATCAATAGATGAATCAACAACCCATTTAGTAATTACCGGAAGTTTGGTGGTAAAACTGTCTTTTGCAGCATCAGTGTAATTTCTACCGTTAGACAGTGCAGAGTAACCTATTGCATTAGCTGTGTTAGTATAACTACTACCTATAATTACATCTTCTCTTATTTTAAATGTAAATCTGTAAGTTAATGATTTGCCTATACCAAGTTCAGCAATATTTATGCTTACAATATTGTTATCCCATGTCGGAGTTACAACAGCACCACCAGATGTAACATTAATGCCTCCACTGACAAATTTACTAATTAAATCACTTAAATCGTCACTAAGTGTTACATTAAATAATGGAGACTGACCACTATTAGTTACAGTAATATCAAAGTAGATTACATCTCCACCGATAACATTGTCTACATTGAAGTTTTTAGTAATATCTATGACCGGTTCAACAATACCGACAGCTGCATCAGATATGGATTCATGAGTATTCCAGGTAAGTACTGCTTTATTAGTTTTAACAGCACCTGCTTTGTTATTGTTAACATTTAATACTGTAGCATTTAAAAATGCCTGGAATTTACCACCATATTCCTTAATAATTTCATCTGCAAATTCAGAAGCAAATGTTAATTCTACAATATTGCCATTTACAGTTACAGTATAATCCTTACCTTCAACAGCTTTATTTTGAGTATTTCCTTTGTAAACTACAATTGAACCGTCAATGTATTTTAAACCTTCCGGAAGAGTGTCTGTAACTTTTAAAATATTGTATTTTCCAACAGGCAATATTACAGTTATATTGTAGGTTACATTTTCACCAACAGTTACCTTATCCTTACCATTTACAATAGTTGTGTTAAATACAGTTTTATTTACTTTAGCATCGTAAGTGTGTAGGGTACTGCTTGCCTGGTTAGAGTAATTTCTTTTTTCATCGAATTTTGTTTCATTAAAAATAGAATAATAATCTACTTTAGCTATATTCTTAAATTCTTTTCCAATAACAACATCATTTTTTACATTGAATGTAAATTTAGCACTGACACTTTGACCGGCTAAAAGTTCACCAACATTCAAAGTAGCTACATCATTATTCCAATTAAAAATAACTTTACCTGTTTCATTACCTTTCAGTATAGTTACCCCTATATCACTCCTACTATTTACAAAGGTTTTGATAAATTCTGTTAAATCATCTGTAATAGTAGTATTATAAGCAGTACCTTTACCGCTGTTAGTTACAGTAATTGTGAAACTAGCCTCATCATTACCCTGAACTATATTAGGTCCAAATACCTTATTTATGTCTATTTTAGGCTGATATATATCAACATAAACAGTATCAGAATTTAAGGTATTATTAGTCCAACTAATACTTGCATGATTACTGGTTGTTACACTGTCTGCACCAGTTGGAATAACATTTTCATTATTAACAACAGTATAATATGCATTAACAATTAATTGGTTATTCTTAGCATAAGCAGGTACAAGGTCACCATTAAAGTCAATAGTCAAATAACTTTTTTCAGGATGAGTAGCACTTGAAGTATAAGTTACTGTATATGCATATTCAGGAACAGTAACACCATCACTGGTAGTTATTGTAAAGTTAGTATACTTAATTCCATATGACTCATCTTTAATAACTAAGTTTGGAACTCTTAAGTCTGGGAAGTTTACAGTTATTTTATAAATACCCACTTCACCAACAAACAGTATTTCAGTATTGTCAGTAACATTAGATCCAATGAACTCTTTTGTAATGTTTAACCCTTTAGCTATAATAGTTGCATTATCCCTATACTTATCTTTGTTGGTTGCAAAGTTTGTACTATTAGGATATGCCGCAAAGTTTGTAATCCATACATTGTTAACAATACTTTCCTTTGGGATTAAATATTCACTAAACCTGACAGTATATACAATACTGCATGAAGTATTTTGAGCTAACTGAGCTATCATATATCCTTTTGTAAATAAGTCATCTTTAAATGCAGTAATATCAACAACAGTTCCGTTTGAGTAAACCAAACTAACAGATTTAACATCAGCTTTTGTGATTCCATTTGAAGTTGTTCTGTTAACAAAATCATCAGCTACAATTATATCATAAGCAGCAGAATGACCTGTGTTAGTTATAGTTATATTATATTCAACTTCAGTTGCATTTTCAATATTTTCTAAAATTTTTGTGTCATTTACATATTTTGTAATTTTTAATTCAGGTTCATTAGTAAGCATCAGTACAATATTTGAGCTTGCATATACAACATCAATGGAATCCTTAAACTTCATTTCAGCAAGATTAGCCAAATTAAGCTGGTCTGCCATAGGTTCTGAAGATACCTGAAATGTAAACCACAATCTAACATCAACAGGATGAGCCAGGTTATCTAATGTATTTCCAAAATTAAATGAAAGTGCATTATTAAAAGTATCTATACCAATTTTAGGAACAATAACCTTACCTGTATTTTCATCATGTAAAAATCCGCTGTCATTTGCATAAGCCCAATATCCGCATTTAGGAATTACTCCAGTAGTGGAATTAACCAGATTAAATCCTTTTAAGTTAAATAATGGAATTGGTAAAAAGTCAGTGACAATAAAATCGTTTACAGAACCTGTAGGAAAATGAATATCCAATACAAAAGTTATATTCTGACCAGGATAAACTTTATAAAAGTCAGTATCATTTATGATTTCACCATCAACTGCAATAATATCTTTCTTAAGTGTAACACTTGGAACTCTTAATTGTGTGTAACTGTTATCAGAAACCGTATTAAATGTATTTAAAACAGTAGCTGATGTTTTAATATGATTAATAACCACATCATTTGATACAACAGAAGATCCGTTTGAATAATGAATAATAACTTTTGCAACAAAATTTAAAGACCCTACCATTGCACCCTGATTAACGCTTCTATTTGTATAATATCCGCCTTTTAAGCTTGTACTTATATTGTTATCCTTTAAGAATTTTGAAATATAAAATGTAACTGATTCATCAATATCTCCTAAAGAAACAACACTGTAATAACTTTCATTTAATTCATATGTTTTTCCATAAATTGATAGGACAGGTTCATATTCGCTTAAGAATTTTTGAGCTGAACCTACTTTATGGGTGTCAAATTTATCATAAACTACCAAATCATCAAAAGCAAAGTAATCAGAAATTTCAAAATTAATTTTATACACAATTAAATTATGAGGAACAACAGGATGTAACTGACCTGATCCTGTTAAAATTTCTGAATATTTTTGAGTAGCTAATGATTTTAAATATATGCTATAACTATTTGAAGCATTGTAAGTATCATTAACATAAGTATAATTCATATCCACAGTACTTGCAGCAGCAACACCTTCACCAGTTTCAGAATTGATAATGGTTATGTTGTCACCTGTACTGTTATCAAATTCCGGAGCATAAGCCTTATACTTTAAAGTGATACTTGTGGTGCTTAAATCTCCAACAGCTTCCTTTAATTTTAAAATTAGTTTTCCGCCTGTTTTATTACCAGCAGGTTCTTCAATAGTATATAAACCAGAGTCTATAACTCTTCCTTTAGAATCATATAAAACCGGACTTCCCAAATACATTACATCAGACGGAATTACATCTGTAATAGTAATATTTTCAATTTTTGCACCATTAGCTATGTTAATATTTACAGAATAGCTAAATGGAAAATTTGAACCTGTAGCAGTTTCATGTTCATTAAGACTTGAACTTTTATCTATTTTAACAACAACAGGATTTACCCATCCTGTGACAGTTTCTCCATAAATTGGAGGATAATTCACCGGATCATCAATAGGACTGTTCCCATATCTAAAAACAGGAGTAACAGTAAAATTAAGTAATTTTCCTATTTCCAATACTCCGATACCTGAAGTAATATTTAAAACCGCATCAGGAGCATCAACAGTAAAACTACCTAAAGGATACTGAAGAATATAAAAAGTACTGTTTGCCGGACCGTGCACTTCTTTTTTAGTAAATGGATCCCTTAATGTGTATAAACCCGTTGTATTGTCATAAGTACTTTCATTAAATACTCCAACTTTTATCGGGACTATCTTCCTATTAGAATATGAAACAGTAAAATGTGTTAATTCATCAGGAGCTATTAACTGAATATAAGGTTGGAATCCAGTAGCATCCCCCAAATTCTTAAATACCATTTGGAAGTTGAATGATTCATTGATAAAAACATCTGCAGGATTATTAAAAGACATATTATTGCCATTTTCGCCTTTTAAAGTAATATCCGGAATAGACGTGTTATCATTTTCTACAATAGGACCTTCCCTAATCGGAACATCCCAAATAGAATTATCTCCAATAACAACTTCCTCACAGTTATTGCTTGTGATAAGTTTATCATAGGTTAAGCTAGCGTTTTCAACAGTAATTGTATCGTCAATAACTGCATTAACTCCGTTAACATCTGGAGAATCAGCTTCACCTGCACCATAAACTGAACCACAAAATATAAACAATAAACTAAGTATTGCTAATACTTTCAAATAATTCATTAATTACACCAATATAAAATTTTGTTTTGATAATTACGAATTATATATTATATCTTTATAGTATATATAA
>ERZ1034691.1477-NODE-1477-length-15025-cov-8.134536_pt1 | contig 15025 bp, 13 predicted proteins | sample MGYA00520638_ERZ1034691 | MGnify/ENA primary metagenome ERZ1034691 (study PRJEB33766, sample SAMN09781763) | gut metagenome | biome: gut microbiome | host: Homo sapiens | place: Madagascar | study: EMG produced TPA metagenomics assembly of the PRJNA485056 data...
AAAAATGATTATATAGTGGCAGAAAAGAACTTTTGTTTTCACAGAGAAAATACACTGAGGGAGGAACGTAATAATGTACGAATTTACGCAGGATTGTCTGACGGGCATCGACCAGATCGATGAAGAGCACCGCAAACTGTTTTCGCTGATCAATGAAGCGGTTGAACTGCCGAAGGAAGCACGCACACCACAGACGGTAAAAAATATACTGGAACATTTAAGTGATTATGCCGTAAACCATTTTGCACACGAAGAAGCCTATATGCAGGCACAGAACGATCCGGAACTGCCGTTGCAGAAAAAAGAGCATCAGGCATTTGCCGATCACGTAAAACTTCTGGAAAAGCAGCCACTCACCGGGGAGAATGCATCGGCGATGCTCGATGAGATTCTGACCTATCTGGTACGCTGGCTGTACCGGCATATTTTAAGCAGTGACATGATGATCGGGAAAATGCAGAAAGAAGATCCGTTTGTGTTTACCGCGAAATATTACACGGGGATCGAGCTGGTGGACAAGGAGCATCAGAGACTGTTTGAGATTATCGGAGAGGTAAATGCACTGATCCATAACGATCTGCTTCATGACAAATACGATGAAATTGTACGTCTGCTGGATGAACTCCGGGAATATACCAAGTTTCATTTTGAAGATGAAGAGGCCTATATGCAGAAAATCAACAGCCCGATGCTGGAAGCGCAAAAGAGGGCGCATCAGGCATTTGTGGACAAACTGATGAGTATTGATCTGGATAAGCTGGAAGAGATTGATGACAACCAGCAGGAATATCTGCATGAGCTGATCGAGTTCCTCGGCGGATGGCTGATCAATCATATTTTAAAGATGGATACGCAGATTGAAAAGACAGAGCAGTAAGTATTAGAAAAGACTTGCAAAAACTATCCAGATGAAGTAAGATAAGATACACAAAACAGGATGTCTGAAAAAGACTATAGATTTTACGGTTTCTGATTCAAACCGTCGGTCTATAGTCTTTTTTTGCGGAACATCCGGCAGAAAAGAGGAGTTTGTATGAATCAGGAGTACATGAAAACAAGAAAAATCCTGCCGCTGGTGCTTTCCATGTCACTTCCCATGGTCATATCCATGGCAGTGAATGCATTGTATAATATTGTGGACAGTTATTTTGTGGCAAAGATCAGTGAAGATGCGATGACGGCGCTTGCCCTTGTGTTTCCGGTGCAAAATCTCGTCAATGCCATTGTTATCGGATTTGCGATCGGAATCAATGCAAGGGTAGCCTTTTATCTGGGAGCAAAAGAGGAGAAACTGGCGGATGAGTCGGCATCCGTGGGGCTTTTGTTAAATTTGATCCACGGTCTGGTGCTGGCACTGCTTTGTTCTGCCATTATGCCATCGTTTCTTCGGATGTTTACAGGCGATACACAGGTGATCGCACTGGCATGCACGTATTCCACGCGGGTATTTGCGTTTGCACCAGTGATCGGTCTGGAACTTGCATATGAAAAGATCTTTCAGGCAGTCGGGCGGATGAAGGTGTCGATGATCTGTATGATGCTCGGATGTGTAACCAATATTATTTTAGATCCGGTTATGATCTTTGGTCTGGGACCGGTACCGAAGCTTGGAATTGCGGGTGCGGCTTATGCCACGGGAATCGGTCAGTGTGTGACGCTGGCGGGGTATCTGCTGTTTTATTTTGCACGTCCGATGCATGTAAAGGTCAACGTCGCAAATATGAAGACAACCGGAAGCGTAATGAAAAATATTTATACCATCGGAATTCCGGCAACTTTAAATCTTGCACTTCCTTCCATTCAGGTGTCCGCATTAAATGCAATCCTTGCGCCGTTTCCGGGAAGTTATATTCTGGTGCTCGGAGTTTATTATAAACTGCAGACATTTATTTATCTGACGGCAAACGGAATTGTGCAGGGAATCCGGCCGCTCGTTGGATATAATTATGGAGCGGGAGAATATGACAGGGTGAAAAAGATTGCGCACACCTCCATGGGATTGATCGCACTGGTTATGGTTATGGGAATGGCAATTTCCTGTGCAATTCCGCAGCAGCTGATGGGATTGTTTACCACAAGCCGTACAACAATGGAAATCGGAGGTGTGGCACTCAGAATCATCAGTTTTGGATTCGTGGTATCCTCGGTTTCCGTTACATTTTCCGGAGTCCTGGAGGGACTGGGAAAGGGCATGCCATCACTTTTGATTTCTCTTGCACGCTATATCGTTGTGATGCTGCCGGTTTCTTTTGTGCTCAGCCGGTTGTTACAGGCATTGGGTGTGTGGTACGGATTTGCCGTTACCGAGTATATCGTAGCGGTTCTTTCCTATTATATATACAAATTCCATATGAGAGATATAAAAGGGTAACAAAATAAAAAAAGTGTGGTACAATAGTTATGATATGGATAAGAGAAAAGGAATAAGGAGGAGTCGGTTATGCCATACTCAAACGCCACCAAACAGGCATTTGCAGATGCTCTTCGAAAACTGTTGGAACAGAAACCTTTTGCAAAGATCAGTGTATCACACATTTGCGAAGAATGCGGAATGAACCGCAAAAGTTTTTATTATCATTTTAAAGATAAATATGATCTGGTCAACTGGATTTTTGACACTGAAATTACAAAGATTTTTTCAGAAGAAGAATGGAAAAATGCCGGCTTTACATGGGATATACTGGAAAAAATCTGTGAGTATTTTTATAAACACCGGACATTCTATTCGAAAGTACTGCAGATTGAGGGGCAGAACTCTTTTACAGAACATTTCCGGGATATTTTAGTCCCTGTCAATCGTAAATTTCTTGCGATGGTAGAGGAAGAGGAAAAAGGAGAACATGAGGAATTTTATATTCATTTCTTTTCGGATGCATTTCTGGCAGCATTGGTGAGATGGCTTGAGGACAGGGAATGTGTGTCCCCGCAGGAATTTAGTGCACTGTTGCGTTCGAGTGTGGAAATGATTGCAAAGTATGTGCTGCAGAGTCAGAAATAAGGGCAGAAGCATTCTGTAATCTGGCAAAATTCGACAAATTTTACCCACATTCGTACATTTGTCCACTTGAATTTAAGAAGAGAAAAGATATAATACTTTTCAGATTACACAAAAACATTTCTGTCATGTTATGGCGACAGAATGAAAGGAAGTTGAGATTATGAATAAAATGTCATTACAGAAGAGTATTCAGAACTTTGGAATCAAGCAGGCCTTAAAGTATATGGAGAAAGATCCGGAGGAGAATATTCCGAAACTGATGGATATGGTTGACAAATTTGCACCGGACGGATGGTATGAGGCACAGAGAAATATGATCCGTAAGGTAATCAAAGAAAGAGGAAACTGGTATCAGTTAATTCTTCGTATTTACCAGCTGGATCCGGAAGTACGTAAAGCATTCTTCCAGAATTTCATTTTCAATGCAAGTTTAAAGGGAAGTGCATTACAGGAACAGCTTGCTGAAGAAAACAACTGTAACATTCCGTGGGCAATTCTGTTAGACCCTACCTCTGCATGTAATTTACACTGTACCGGATGCTGGGCAGCAGAGTATGGCCATCAGCTGAATCTGGATCTGGATACGATTGATTCTATCGTACGTCAGGGTAAGGAGCTTGGTACCTATATGTATATTTATACAGGTGGAGAACCACTGGTACGTAAAAAAGACCTGATCAAGATCTGTGAGATGCATCCGGATTGTGAATTCCTTTCTTTCACAAACGGTACTTTGATTGATGAAGAGTTCTGCCAGGAAATGCTTCGTGTCAAGAACTTTGTTCCGGCGATCAGTCTGGAAGGATTCGAGACAGCCAACGATGGACGAAGAGGCGAAGGTGTATTTGATAAAGTACAGCATGCCATGAGCCTGTTAAAGAGCCATGGTTTACCATTTGGTATTTCCACCTGCTATACCAGAAAGAATTTAGATGATGTAACCAGCGAAAAATTCTTTGATATGCTGGTTGAGAGTGGTGCATTATTTGTATGGTTCTTCCACTATATGCCGGTTGGAAATGATGCAGCAGTGGAACTTCTGCCTACACCTGAGCAGCGTGAGGAAATTTTCCATCGTATCCGTAAGTTCCGTCAGACAAAGGCAATATTTAGCATGGATTTCCAGAATGACGCACAGTTTGTCGGCGGATGTATCGCCGGTGGACGAAGATATTTACATATCAATGCCAAGGGTGATGTGGAGCCATGCGTATTTATTCATTATTCCAATGCAAATATTCATGACTGCAGCCTGCTGGATGCTTTAAAGAGCCCATTATTCCAGGCATATCATGACAACCAGCCGTTTAATGACAATATGCTTCGTCCGTGTCCGATGCTTGAGAACCCGGATAAGCTTGGAGAGATGGTAAAAGAGTCAAAGGCAGTAAATACCGATTATCAGTCACCGGAGACACCGGAACATCTGAAAGAAAAGGCTGCTCCTTATGCCGAGAACTGGACACCTACCGCAGAGAAACTCTGGAACGAAGAAAAAGAAAAGATTGAGGCAAAGAAAAATGCTTAATGATAAAATTTCTCAATAAGCATTTGGAATAAAAAGAAAAAAGAGGCGCATTTCCCTTGTTTATCGCAAAAACAGGCAGTGGAGTGCGCTTTTTTTGTACAAAATTGTATAATAAAAAGTGCTTGCAATATTGCATATCGGAGCATAAAATATTTTCTTAAACAGGAAACTAAAAATAAAAATATACTAAGGAGGAAACAACGATGTTAAAGTGTTTCAAAAATTTTGATGCAAAGAAAACCGGACTTTTTGCAGCAGGTGTACTGTTTGGTACCGCAGGAATCAAGATTCTTTCCAGCAAGGATGCAAAGAAACTTTATACAAATTGTACAGCAGCCGTACTCCGTGCAAAGGAAGTTGTTTTAAAGACCGCTACAAAGGTACAGGAGAATGCAGAGGATATCTATGCAGAGGCTAAGCAGATCAACGAAGACCGTGCAGCAAAAGAAGAGGAAGTATTTGACGGTGAGGAAGTAACCGAAGAGACAACTGCCGAAGAGACAGAAACTACCGAAGAGACAGCAGAGGCATAAAAACGCATGAAAGAGATGTTACGCAATAAGTAACATCTCTTTTATCGAAAGCAGGTTAAAGATATGAAATTTCAAATCAGACATGAGATAAGAGGAAGAATGAGAATTCACGTGATCCAGAGCCGTATGTCATTTGCACAGGCAGATACATTACAGTATTATCTGGAACAGTGTGAATCTGTGATTTCCGCAAAAATTCAAAATCGTACCGAAGATGTGACCATTTGTTATGAAGGAAGCAGAAATGCAATCCTTGAAGTGTTAAAGGCATTTTCGTATGAAAAGACGGATGTTCCGGATACCTATATTAAAAATTCCGGAAGAGAAATGAATCAGCATTACTGGGATCAGCTGGTGGAGCAGACGTTCTGGCATTTCGGTAACAAACTGTTTCTGCCGTTTTCCGTTCGTGCAGTAATCACAACGGTGAAATCCGTGAAGTATATCTGGAAAGGGCTTCAGACTCTGTTTCAGGGTAAGATCGAGGTTCCAGTACTGGATGCAACTGCCATTGGTGTTTCCATTATCCGTGGTGATTTTGCGACCGCAGGATCTGTGATGTATCTGCTTGGTATCGGAGAGACGCTGGAAGAATGGACACATAAGAAATCCGTGGGAGATCTGGCACGCAGTATGTCACTCAACATCAGCAAGGTATGGATGATGTGTGATGGACAGGAAATACTCGTTTCCGCAGACAACGTGCAGTCCGGAGATGAAGTGCGCATTCATATGGGAAATGTGATCCCGTTTGACGGAACGGTAACGGATGGAGAGGCAATGGTAAATCAGGCATCTTTAACCGGAGAATCGGTTCCGGTCCGCAAAGTACCTGATGGCGTGGTATATGCCGGAACGGTTGTCGAGGAAGGCGAGATTACGATCCGCGTCAGAGAAGTAAACGGATCAAGCAAGTATGAAAAGATCATGGCGATGATCGAGGAATCAGAGAAACTGAAATCCTCACTGGAAGGAAAAGCCGAACATTTAGCAGATAAACTGGTGCCATATACCTTCCTGGGAACAGGGCTTGTATGGCTGTTTACCAGAAATGTGACAAAGGCAGTTTCTGTACTTATGGTAGATTTCTCCTGTGCACTGAAACTTGCAATGCCATTGTCCGTGCTCTCTGCAATCCGGGAAGCAAGTACCTATAACATTACCGTAAAGGGAGGCAAGTATCTGGAAGCTATGGCGGAAGCGGATACCATCGTCTTTGATAAGACCGGTACACTGACCAAGGCACAGCCGACAGTGGCAAAGATTGTTTCCTTCAATGATCAGTCCGAGGATGAACTGCTTCGTATTGCTGCCTGTTTAGAGGAACATTTTCCACATTCCATGGCAAAGGCTGTGGTACGTGAGGCAGTAAACCGGAATCTGGTACATGAGGAACTTCACTCAAAGGTAGAGTACATTGTCGCACACGGTATTTCTTCCAAGATCGGGGAGAAACATATTGTGATCGGAAGCTATCATTTCGTATTTGAGGATGAGAATGCTACAATTCCGGAGGGAAAGAAAGAGATATTTGAGCAGCTTCCGGAGCAGTATTCCCACCTGTATATGGCGATTGACGGAGTGCTTGTGGCAGTGATCTGCATCGAAGATCCACTTCGTCCGGAAGCGGTTGAGGTTATTGCAAAGTTAAAGAAACTCGGAATCTCCAAGGTTGTTATGATGACCGGGGACAGTGACCGCGTGGCATCTGCGATTGCGAAAAAAGTCGGTGTGGATGAGTATCATTCCGAGGTATTGCCGGAAGATAAAGCAAGCTTTGTTGAGGCAGAAAAGAATGCCGGAAGAAAGGTGATCATGGTCGGTGACGGTATCAATGATTCTCCGGCATTGTCTGCAGCGGATGTCGGCATTGCCATCAGTGATGGCGCAGAGATTGCACGTGAGATTGCAGATGTGACGGTGGGGGCAGATGATCTCCATGAGCTTGTTACTTTAAAGAAGATCAGTAATGGGCTGATGGAGCGGATTCACAGAAATTACCGTCTGATTGTAGGCATTAACACCTCATTGATCGTTCTTGGCGTGGCAGGGGCATTTCCACCAACCACATCGGCATTGCTTCACAACACGTCCACACTTCTGATCAGCTTAAAGAGCATGAACAATCTGCTCGATGAAAAGGAAGAAGTAACAGAAGAAAATGTAGCAGAAGCATTTGCATAATGGAAACAAAACTGTCTGATTCTCATAAAATAAAAAGAATGAGAATAAGGCAGGAACAAAATGAAAGAATTATATCCTGGGGATCAGGGAATCTGGGTACAATATCTGCAGCTGGCATTGCAGCGTGCAGGACAGCAGGTGATGCTGGATGGAATTTTTGGACCAAAGACCTGTGCAGCCGTGGAAAAAGTAATGGGCAGCAGCGGAAAGTGTGCGGTAAAAGAAGCACAGTGGAACCGTCTACTGCCCTTTTTACGTGGGTATATCACACACGAGGTAAAAGCAGGAGATACCTTTTTCTCCATTGCGAAAATGTATGATACAACGATGGAGCGAGTGATGCATGCAAATCCCGGAACGGATGCCGGAGCATTACAGATTGGAAGTACGGTTGTTGTACCACTTAATTTTCCGTTGGTTTCCGGAGAAGTCCCATACACTTCCCTGCTTACCGGGTGGATCATTGAGGGCTTGCAGGCACGTTATCCCTATCTGCAGGTGGAAACGATCGGAAGAAGTGTTATGGGAACACCCCTGTGGTCGCTGCAGTTGGGAAATGGTCCGGTAGAGGTGGGGTACAATGCTTCCTTTCATGCAAATGAGAGTATTACCACACCGGTACTTTTAAAGTTTGTGGAGCGGCTGTTAGAGGCATATGCAGACGAACATATGTATGAAGAACTGTACCCGGAGCGGCTGTTTGAAGAGTATTCCCTGTATCTTGTACCATTGGTTAATCCGGATGGTGTGGATCTGGTAAATGGGCTTTTGACGGAAGGATTTTATTATCGCCGTGCGGTCCGCATTGCGTCCGGATTCCCGGATATTCCGTTTCCGGACGGATGGAAGGCAAATATCCAGGGAGTTGATCTGAATCTGCAGTTTCCGGCAGGATGGGATATGGCAAAGAAAATAAAATTTGAACAGGGGTATAACCGTCCGGCACCGAGGGATTACGTGGGACAGACACCGCTCAGCGTCCCGGAGAGTATTGCCATGTTTGATTTTACGAGAAACCATGATTTTTCCCTGATTCTTGCATATCACACACAGGGAGAAGTGATTTATTGGAAGTATCTGGATGAGGAACCGGAAGGCGCCCGCCGCATTGCGGAATATTTTGCAAAAGTGAGCGGTTACCGGATTGAGGAAACACCGGCGGCGTCCGGGTATGCCGGATACAAAGACTGGTTTATCAATTTTTATGACCGTCCGGGATATACCATCGAGGCGGGGCTGGGAGAAAATCCGCTGCCGATGGAGCAGTTTTCGAAAATTTATAAAGACAATGTGGGAATCCTGCTTGGAGGAATGACGGAACTTGAATAAAAAATGAGGATTACCTCTGGTAATCCTCGTAAATTTTTTTGATGTGATTGTAGATCCTGCTTCCGATGGAAGTATCAAATGTTTTGACCAGTGCGTTGTTTAATGCAAGTTTATTCTCGGATTCCTCCACCGCTTTATAGATGGATGTGTATTTGCCGGCCGGAAGTTTTTCATCTTTTAATTCTGTTCGTATTTTTTTGCGGATTGCTTCCGGAAGTTTTTTCTTTTCCGGCTTCTTTTTTTCCACAATTTCTTTTGTCTCTTTTACCTCTTTCGTCTCTTTTTTTGATTCTTTGGGAACGTGATCCGATTTTTTCTTCTTTTTCTTTGTGGAGGTTCCCTTTTTTAAAGAAACATCCTTTGGGGTGGAAGGGGAAGCAATGCTTGGCTGGCGGAAGGCTTCGATGTTTCTTCCGCGCCAGAAATCGACAATACTGTCAAACCCGGTATCCTGGCTGATGATGTAAACCGGACCTTTTTCCCCTTTCCCGATCAGGAATCCAAGATAGGTGGCCAGCTGGAAATCCAGATAATTTTTAGCTACCTTGTGTGTTTCAATATATTCGATCACCGCTTTGGACGCCATCATTTCTACATGTGTTTCAAAAGGGATGGACTTGATGCTGTCTCCGTAAAAAATGACAACACGGTCAGATGCAGAGAGTTTTTGGATGTCTGTTACACCATCGTTGTGTACATTTTCATAGTCTACAAGATAAATGCCCATAGGTATTGTTCCTCTTTTCCTTAAGATGTATCCATTATACGTCAAATTCGAAGGGATGGCAAGAAGGGGGATAGGGTCAAGAAAGGGTAAAGGATAGAGGAGCAGGCTGGAAAACGAATTCTTTATGCTGAATGATTGGTTGACGGAAGTGTGGTGAAATGTTATAATTATTGAATAACAAGTTTGATATTGTTGGATAATTTTCACAAAATCGAACGGCTTTACGGGAAGGAGAATAAAGTTATGAAGAACATGAAGGTAAGAACCAAGCTGAATCTGATTCTGGTTCTGGTCATTTTACTTGTGGCTCTCGGGAGTGTTGTTTCCGTCAAAAACATGGAAGATGTGAAAGACAAAGCACTGGAAACGATGGATGCATCGTCCCGCCAGAGTTATGATGATTCGATCAAAGAGCAGGTGGGGGTGGTCATCTCCCTTTTGACAGAGATAAACGAGGAATATAAGGCAGGAACGTATACCCTCGATGAAGCAAAACAGATTGCGGCAGAGGAAGTGCGTCAGATGCGTTACGGAGAGGCTGGTTACTTCTGGATTGACCAGTCAGATGGTACAAATGTGGTTCTGCTTGGCAGTGATACCGAGGGAACGAACCGTATGGATACCAAGGATGCAAAAGGATACCAGATGGTGAAAGAAATCATACGTGTAGCAGTGGAAGATGGTGGAGGATACACAGATTATGTATTCCCGAAAGAAGGAGAGACAAAACCTTCCCCGAAGCGTTCCTACAGTGAGTACTTTGAACCGTTTGACTGGGTGGTCGGTACCGGAAATTATACGGATTATATTGATACTGCCATTGCAAAGCAGGACAAGGTATTTTCCAGCTATGCCATGCAAAAGGCAATCGCCCTGATCGCGGTATGTATTGTGATGCTTGTGGTTGTTGCAGTACTTGTTTTTATGATCGCACAGGATATTACAAAGTCGTTAAAGAAAGTTGTCGCAGAGATTGAAGTGATTGCAGGCGGTAATTTTGCCCGCAAGATGCAGACGAATATGATGAAACGGAAAGATGATTTCGGACAGCTGGCAGGAACACTCGAGACGATGCGGGAATCGGTATGCGGATTGCTTGCACAGGTAAAGGCAGAGGCAGCAAATATTGATGCCGTTGTGGAATCGATGGATACCAATATATCAAATCTGAATGGAGAAATTGAGGATGTATCTGCGACAACTGAGCAGCTTGCTGCAAGTACGGAAGAAACTGCGGCATCGGCAGAGCAGATTAACAGTATGACCCAGCAGATTGACGGTGCAGCAAAAGAGATTGCGGTACGTGCACAGGATGGGGCTACGGAAGCAGAAGAAATCCATAAGCGTGCAGCACAGACGAAGGAAACAACGGTGGAGAACCGGCGGAAAATCCAGACGATGCTGGAAGAAATCCGGGGAAGGCTGGAACAGGCACTTAAAGAGGCAAAGGTTGTGGAACAGATCGGTGTGCTTGCAGATTCTATCCTTGCGATTACCGGACAGACCAATCTGCTTGCTCTGAATGCATCCATTGAGGCAGCACGCGCGGGCGAGGCAGGAAAGGGATTTGCAGTTGTTGCAGAGGAAATCCGGGTACTGGCAGAACAGTCCAAAGATGCCGTGGCAAATATTCAGGCTGTGACGGAAAACGTGGATAATGCAGTAGGAAATCTGGCAAAGGATTCCAACCATCTGCTGGATTTTGTAGATACGGATATTGTGAAGAGTTTTGACGATTTTGAGAAAATGGCAGACGATTATAACATGGATGCCTCTAAAATTAACGATCTGGTATCGGATTTCAGTGCGACTTCCGAAGAACTGGTAGCATCTATTTCCAATATTACAGAGGCGATTGACGGAATTACCTCTGCATCCAATGACAGTGCTGCAGGTACAACAAATATTGCACAAAAAACCGTTTCGATTGCAGGCGGATCGGCAGAAGTCATGAAAGGGGTTAAGACAGCGGAAGCTTCCGCAGAAGAACTCCGCAGGAATGTAAGCAACTTTGTGATCGAAGAATAAGAAAATAAGAAATATAAAAGGGAATTTTATAAAGGGGAAAGTGGTTCATGGACTGCTTTCCCTTTTTATCTGTTCACAAAATGAACACAGAGTTTACATTTTTTACACACGCAAAAGCGATACACTGTTTCCGTAAAGGGCATTTTGTTGTCCAAAAAAGAAAAGGAGCATTTCGCTGTGATTGAGATCAATAATCTTGTAAAAAAATACGGGGATCATACGGCTGTCGATCATCTGTCACTCGTTGTGGAACCGGGGAAAATTTATGGTTTTCTGGGGCCGAACGGGGCCGGCAAATCAACAACGATGAATATGATTACCGGATATCTCGGTGCGACAAGCGGAGAGATTAAAATTAACGGGCATGACATTTTAAAGGAGCCGGAGGAAGCAAAGAAATGTATCGGTTATCTGCCGGAACTTCCGCCACTGTACATGGATATGACAGTAAAGGAGTATCTGGATTTTGTGGCAGATTTAAAACAGCTGGAAAAAAGTCTGCGTAAACGATATGTGGAAGAGGCAATGGAAACAACCGGTACGACAGAAGTGGCAGGGCGTATGATCCGCAATCTGTCCAAGGGATACCGGCAGCGTGTCGGGTTTGCACAGGCGATCCTGGGGTATCCGGAGATCATTATACTCGATGAGCCTACGGTCGGACTGGACCCGAAACAGATCATAGAGATCCGTGAACTGATCCGGCATCTGGGAGAAAAACATACGGTGATCTTAAGTTCCCATATTTTGCCGGAAATTTCTGCCGTGTGTGATCATGTGTTTATTATTTCCAAAGGAAAGCTTGTAGCGAGCGACTCTACGGAGAATCTGGTAAATCTGATGTCGGGTGCACAGGAGATTGAACTGACGGTGCGGACCGGTGCCGGGGAAGCAGCCGGATACTTACAGGGAGAAGAAAACATTGCAAGGGTTGAGCAGGCGGATCATGATAAAATCCGTATTTATGCAAAGAAAGGTGCTGATGTGCGGGAAGAAGTCTTCCGGCAGATGGCAGAGCATAACGTTTTGGTGCTGGAGATGAAGACCGTGACGAAATCTCTTGAAGATGTATTCCTTGAGATTACCCAGGAAGGAGGTGCACAGTAATGTTTGCTGTGTTAAAAAGAGAATTCCGGTCGTATTTCCAGAATGTGATCGGCTGGCTGTTTGTGGCCGCCCTTATGGCACTGTTCGGACTGTATTTTTATGTGTATAATCTCCGGCAGGGATATCCGTATCTGTATTATACGTTAAGTGCCATTACGATTATTTTTATGATTGCGGTACCGATCCTTACGATGCGCAGTTTTGCAGAGGACCGGAAAAATAAAACGGATCAGCTGATGCTGACAGCACCGGTACCGGTGGCAAAGGTTGTGCTCGGAAAATATCTGGCAATGCTTGCGGTGTTTACCGTGGATATTGCAGTTTTCTGTGTGACACCGCTCATTTTACGGGCGTTTGGAACAATTCCCATGGGCGAGAGCTATATTGCCATACTGGCGTTCTGGTTATATGGAGCAGCTTCCATTGCGGTAGGTATGTTTATTTCCGCATTGACGGAAAGCCAGGTGATTGCGGCAGTTCTGACGTTTGTGGTACTGTTTATCAGTTATATGATGCAGAGTCTGACAGGACTTATTTCATCGGATGGAAACTGGCTGACAAAGATTTTAAACTGTCTGGATCTGTATGCACCGTTTGAAAAATTCCAGGGGGGCTGTCTGGACATTACGGCAATCCTCTATTATGTAACGGTTATTGTATTATTTAATTTCTTTACCGTGCAGGCCATTCAGAAACGGCGTTGGAGCATCAGCAAAAAGACATTTTCGCTCAGCGTTTTTTCAAGCAGTTTTATTGTCGTAGTTTTCGCTCTTGCCGTGGTTGCCAACCTGGCAGTTGATGCGCTGCCGACGAGAATTACCTCGGTGGACTGTTCGTATTCTAAATTGTATTCCATTACAAAGGATACGAAAAAGACCATGAAAAAACTGAAAAGTGATGTGACCATCTATGTTCTGGCAGCGGAAAAAAGCAAGGACGCACAGATTGATTCCATGCTGGAGCGTTACAAAGATCTGTCCGGGCATATCAGGGTAAAATACGTCAATCCGAAGAGTAAACCTTATTTTTATAAGGACTATACGGACAATGCACCGACCAGCAACAGTCTGATCGTTGTCAGTGACAAGCGTTCGAAAGTGATAGATTATTATGATATCTATGATTATCAGTCAAACATGGATTATTCCACATATTCCTACAACAACGAACTGAAGGGATTCGATGCGGAAGGACAGATTACAAGTGCCATCCAGTATGTAACGATGGATGCGGACCAGCTCCCTGTCGTATACCAGATCACCGGACATGATGAGGCTGCAATCGGAAGTGCATTTTCGGATGTCATCAGCAAATCCAATATGACATTGTCTTCCGTGGAACTGTTAAATGAAGAAAGTGTTCCGAAGGATGCGGCAGCGATTATTATCAATGCACCGCAGAAAGATTTTAATAAAAATGATGCGCAGAAAGTAATTGATTATCTGCAAAAAGGCGGAAAAGCGATTATCGTGGGAATGTATTCCGAGACCGAGATGCCGAATTTTGCATCGATTCTGGATACTTACGGAGTAAGCTTTACCACAGGGCCGATCGCGGATAATGATGCACAGCATTATTACAATATGGGAGGTCCGCTGTATCTGCTGCCAAATGTAAACAGCAGTTCGTATACCGGAAGTCTTTCCGGCGGATATGTATATCTTCCGATTTCTCTGGGAATCAATTATCCGCAGAACAGCACGACGGATGACACGGAGAGTACAGAGGAGAGTAAGACAACGTATACTTCTTTACTGGATACTTCCGATGATGCGGTTGCAAAGAACAATCCAAACAGTATGCAGGATTATGGATACGAAGACGGAGACGACAAGGGATCGTTTAGTGTCGGACTGGCGGTAGAAGATAAAGTCGATGATGATCACACGACGCAGCTTGTGGTATTCGCAAGCCCGTATGTATTCAGCGATGAGGCAAGTCAGATGACGACAAACAATGCATCACTGTTTTCCGGTGTGATCGGAAATATGATCACAGATACCCAGTCGGCCGGCAGCGTAATTCCGGAAAAAGAGTACACGCTCAGTAATCTGACAGTAAATGCATTACATGCGGCACTTCTGGGATTGCTGGTTACCATTATTCTTCCAATCCTGTTACTGGCCGGAGGAATTGTAATCTTTATGGTAAGGAGAAAGAAATAAAGAATGAAAAAGCAGAAAATACAGATGCTTGTGGTGGTCATTCTTCTGGTGATCTGCGTTGTTGCTTATATTTTTATCAGCAAAAACGCAGGGAAACCGGATTCCACAGAGAATGACGGACCAAATGCATCCATGGGAAATGTGACAGAAAGTGTTTTGGAGACGGAGACTGAGACAGAATCTGTCTTAGCTACAGAAACAACAGAAAAATAATTATTTCTTGTGCGTAAGTTTGTATAGGAACGTATAAGCCCAGATCAGTACCGGGATCACGAAGGTGGCAAAGATAGAAGCTTTGAACATTTTCATGGTTCCGGTATTGTCTGTGATGGCGCATACCAGTGTACTTAAGTACAGTACAACCAGTAAAATGATGCCGATGATGGCAAGAATCTGTTTTCCTTTTTTCATATGAACAACCTCCTT
>ERZ1034691.1491-NODE-1491-length-14945-cov-5.479718_pt1 | contig 14945 bp, 10 predicted proteins | sample MGYA00520638_ERZ1034691 | MGnify/ENA primary metagenome ERZ1034691 (study PRJEB33766, sample SAMN09781763) | gut metagenome | biome: gut microbiome | host: Homo sapiens | place: Madagascar | study: EMG produced TPA metagenomics assembly of the PRJNA485056 data...
TATTTTTATTTTTTCTGAATGAAAATAGTAATGATTTAACTTCTTTGACTTCTTCCTTATTATTTGTATCTTTGGATATAACTGGCTCTGCAGGCTTATATCCAATCAATTCAGGAAGAGCAGCAACAGATGTATCCTTAATTCCGTTTAAATCACTATCCCCGTTGTTGAAATTGACAGAATTAAGAGTAAAACATGACTCAAAGCCTGTCAGTTCCTCAAAATTTTCAATCTTTCCCCTGTCAGATACAAATTTAATGTTCATATCCGGTCTTGACTGTGCCAGTTTTCGTATTCCCTCAAACTCACCCTGTTCATATAAACACTCGCTATCCAATACCACAATTAAATTTTTTAAATACGGTAAAATAACTGCACAATCATCATTATCATAATACGAACCAAAATCAATTACTTTATAATACTTACCAAGTCCCAGAAATAACCTGTGCGTCTTCTCAACACTCCAATTTTCTTCAACTGACCAATCAGTAATTGGATTTGGCACACAAAAATTTATGCCTTCAAATATATTACTCTGCTCCGATACTGCCTCTCCCCTATCAATTTCAGAAAAATGAGAAGTAAAATCAGCTCCAAAAACAGTCTTAAAATCAAATCTGTCATATATATCTGATTCTGTTCCCGGCAACTGAATCAGCATAGGCGTGATGTCATTTAAAGCAAGACCTTTACATAAATTTAGGGCAACAAAAGTAGTACCCGCTTCTTCTGAAAGACCAATTACACCAGTAAGTTCCCCTACATCGACAAAACGGACAACCTCCTTTTCAACTTCCTTTACAACCTCTTTTTCAACTACCTTTTCAACAACCTTCTCAATGACAACAGGTTTGGATTTCTTATGTGTCCTGCCATTTTCAACAACTCCAGAGGATAATCCCCTCTCTGCTATCTCTTTAGCATAATAAAGCTCATAACCACCACATGTTATAAGTTCTTCCTTTACGGAATCACTTGCCATTCTAAGTACAGCTGCAAATGTTCCGGAATCAAGTTCTTTATCGAGAATATCTGCTCTTTCTTTGGCCGTTTTTCCACTGCCTGAATCATTCAGGTACTCGACAAACTTTTTCGGATCTAAAATCTCATTCTCCTCTGCAACATGTCTCACAGAAGATTCAGAATCAATTCCGTAATAAATACGGGCTTTTTTCTTTGTTCTTCCTTTATCAAGGATAATTTGAGCAAAGTTCTGTACATCTCCGTCTGTTGCAAAGATTGCACCAGTAATACCCAGTCTCTCCAGAGACACCATGAAATCAGTGCCTTTTAAATCATCCTTTAGAAAAGGAATAAATAATGTATCTTCATGATTAAGTACCAGCCTATCAAAATCCGATATCATAAATTTATTTCTGCTCTCAAGCATACGATCAATAATACATACATCATAATGCTCATTATCAAGCGCCTCTAATGCAGAGATTCTTGTCCTTTTTATATCAAATGTTTCAACATTAACACCGTAGTTATTCAAGCAGTCCACAAACCGCTTAAGTACAGTATCTTCTGCTGCATGTGCAAACAATAACCTCATAAGCTACCTCTCTACTACATACAAAATTCCACGCAATTAGCGCAGTATGAAAAAACTACACACAAATTAAGCCGACGCTGTTTTGTTTATGTCAAGCACTTTTTCAAACTTTTACTAAAATTCTAGGCATTTGTAACAGATATCCATAAGTATTCTGTCAAGAGCAACATAAACCAGTTGCCTTTTCCTGCTATTATTAATAACGATGTAATACTTTTGTAACATCTTTCTGCCTTTTGTCTACTAGACAATGCATATCAGATTAATTATGATGAAAATATCAAATAATAACATAAATAACGGAGGAAATGCTTATGTGCGACACAGATGTTGTATTAGACAGTGTTTATAAAAAAATAGATGCCATTGTCTTTTCACCAGAAAGCAATGATTATAAAGTTTCTCGAATAAAAGATGTATTTTCACATTTATATGATTCATTTGCAGAAGATGTAAAATCATATATAAGGTTATGCGAACCAATAAGGAACGCCGGTGAAACCTTAGATCTTGAAAATGTAAAGGTAAATTTCTTATATCATAACCTTCTGATGTTTCTTCTGCAGGCTCCGAATGAGATAACAGATGCTTTATATAGATGTCCTTTCATTGCAAATGCAATGCCCGGCATATCTACAGCAGAAATCCTTGTATCATATCTTGGCTGTAACACAGAAGAAGAAAAACCTATACAGATAACATCAACGGCTGTCCTAAACACATATTGTCTGCTTGAAAATCAATTAGGGGAGTTGCAGAAGAAAATTGATGAAACATTATTAGAATTAAAAGACTTTGAGGATTTAGATGCAGAAGAACTGAAATATTTCTATAATGTTATTCATAGAGTAATGCATTCATCACCAGTGGAAGCTCTTGTACCCCATTCTGACAGCTTATCTGTCAAATTAATTGCTGCAATGGTAATGGATGATACCCTGACAAAGATTATCTCTTCAATGAATAACCATAAAGAGCTTATACTTACTGATTCATACATTATGACGACAAGTGAAGAAAATCGGACAAAAATGTTTAATTATTATAAATCCGAATACAATAAATGTATCTATACCAGAAACATAACTACTGGAAGCAGCCTTATTGCACCTTTCTTCACAGAATATAATCGAGGCCTCAGATACCCAGTTATCTCCCCTTCGGGATACACTCATATAATTAATATTGATACACCTGATGCTCTTAATAACGCTGATATTATCTATCTGCTTAAGAACGCCTGCAATACTAATTATACAGAGGCACAATTGTATAAATCTGGTTATATGGATTACATCAGCAAATGCGCAGTTTCTGACGAAAAGTATGTTAATTCTTTTTGTTCGGACTATGATGATGCCATTTCTCAATGCGACAACATTTACTATCTGAGTGATTCAGCAGATGTTGCAAATTATCGCATGAGTAATATAGAAATAAGTAAAAATGCAGGGAATTACCTGTACACCCTCGGCAGTGAACTTACACCAATGGGACATGTTCCACCAGATATTTTTTTCTATCTGGCAAAAGGAAATATCCAGCCTATATGCATAAAAAACAGCTGGCAGAATGACACCATGTACTACTCACAGGATTTCCCATCAGCTATAAGCATATCTTTGGATAATTACTCAATTTATAACGGAACCAGTACTCTTGAATTCGTGGGATATGCTCCATACAGCTTAGATAAAGAAACCTATACAAATCCTCTGGTTAATGGTTATATGACTGCTGCCTTTGACCTGATACCCCACAATATACATATAGGAGAAAAAGATGAAAATACATACTCATATATTTCTGAGATAAATAACAGGTTATCTGCAGTAAACGATGGCTATGGCGTACTCTTCCCAAACGATAAAAATATATCATATGAATTCAATTATGAGGACAGAATTACATGTCTTGATATTGACGATGATATGCTCAATGATGTATTTAAAAACAGATATATAGGTCAAGGTCAAGGTTTTAATACCCTTGTAGGTTCATTTTTAGCAATTATGCAACTTGCATACGACGAGCTCTATCCTTCTTCTCTAATCGGTTATGGGAAAAAGGATTTCTCTTTCGATGAAAAACGTGTCAGTCTTCTGAGAGAAATTTGTAATATCATAGCGGTCAGTCTGTTTGATGCAGGCATAACTGCCAATAGCTGTGTTACCGACAAAAACATTATCAATAAATTAAATGCCCTAATTGAGCAATTCATAAGGACCAACAAAGAGTAACTATCATTTATCCATAACCAACCCATAATCAAAAATCTCCCCCCTCTCAAGTTATGAGCTTGAGAGGGGGGTATAATATTAATATACAGCAAATTACCAGCTTGGCACTATTTTAGCTGAACTGTATTCCAGCCGGAGAATATACCCGGCAGCCTTTTACTGAAACTGATTTATTTGGTTCATCATAGTTCTGATAATCCTGATTTTGCTGATTATCTTTTATGCCTTCATCATACTTTTCTTTTTCATGCTGATATGCCATCATGCAGCTATAACTGCAGAAAAATTTCTTTATTGATTTTTCTTTAATATAATAGCCATATTCAGACATATCAAAAATTTCATTATTAAATATCTTTTTGCACCTGGTACACTTAATATAACAATTTTCTTTCTTCTTCCCCATATACATTATTCTTATCCTCCCTTAATGCCATTTCAAGGAATATTTGACACGCATCATCACATATAGTTGCCGTCCTCATTAACATCATTATAAAGAAAGCCATAATCATAAAAATAACAACTGCAATGATAATAAACTGTCCCATCTTCTTCTCCTCCAATCAAAAAATTATTTTACCCTAGTTAACAAGACCATCCCCATGCATAATCTCAGGAGCATTCTTATGAGCATAATCATAACCTTCCGCTTTCTTTATGTTATGCTCATCATTTTTCAATTTTTGAATTCTGTCATACTCATGTTTGCGCCTGATAAACTTTTGTGATTCCATAACTTTGCTAATGAACAGAATCATAACGACAATAGTTACAAGTGCAATTGGCAATACCACGGCAATAAGCAAATCACATGTCTGAATAGAATTGTATATTAATTCATCGGCGCTTGTTTTCTGTAACTCTGCTTTAATATCCGCACTTTCTACAAGACCTATAAACCTTGTCCCATCTGCTTTTTCCCCTATGGCAACCACATAGCCCTGCTGCCAGACACAAACAAACTCAGCACATGTAAGAACCGAAGCCGCTAAAATAATTATTGCTAAAAAAATGCAGATCCATATTCTTCCCATATGATAATGATAATTAATAAATCTGTCTTCCTCAATATCCCTTCCATAGAGGGCTTCCATACTCTGCTTAATCTTCTGCTTCTTTCTTGTTGACATACTCACTCACCTCATTTTTAGTTTTATTTAACAACAACAGCAATAAACAGTTCACCAGCATCACTATTTGCAATTCCTATTGAAACATCATTGCAAGAATCAAACGAAAATCTGTTACATATATTGTTAATAACAGCTACTACTTTATCAGCACTTACACTGCTTCCCTGACCACTATATAATTTATAACCAGCATCTTTAGTTGACATAATCTGGCCTGTAGCTGCCATATTGGCCGCATACATGCCTGCTTCCTCCATCAGACTGCCATTGCCTAGTGATTTGCCTAAATTAGAGTTAAGTGCAGCATAGGCGTTTGATAAATAACTGTTTTGTATCGTATACCCACCAGCAGGATAACTAAGGGGCTTATCCGCCTTAATATCAATAATGGCAGATGTTCCGTGAGATTCTGCATTATCTTGAATAGGAGTTATATCATAGCTTTTTGTAACTGCTTCAACATTTTCATCAATATCTCTTGAAACAGTTATATCTGTTATTATTGTTTCAGAAGATTCCTTTTCACCATCTTCCACATATGTATATGTTTCCGTTTCATTAGCATTTGCTATATTATCTTTAAACTGATAACTGGTACACCCGCACAACATCACCGCCATGCCTGCAGTTAATAAACATAATCTTTTTCTTAAATACATTGTTAATCCTCTTCATTAGCCTTAGTTGTAACCTCATATAACCCCGGTGATAACTGATTACCTGTTTTTTTATCATCAGATACAGGTGTAAATCTGGTATATAACGCACCTATATCCTGAATGTTAAAATCAAGAAATCTCCACTGTTCGCCAAGATTTTTACCATTATTGTCAATAGTTCCTAATTTCCTCATAGTAAAACAGTATTCCAGTTTCCCAGAGGACTTGCTTATTCCCTCTTTCGATAAATAGCTGTACTCGATAGTACAGTAAAATAGGTAATATGGACCACAGGCTTCATAAGACACCGGCTTAAAAATGATATCAATATGCTGTGGATCACTATCTTTAGTGTGATATACAGACTGTAATGCCTCATAATAAGTCTTAAAATCTTCATTGGAATAACTAAATTTATTTGACGAAATGAGGAAATTGTCCCAGTACGGATACATTTTGTCATAGACATTATCATCATTAAGAGCATATATGTAGTTATTACGCACCGCTGCCGACATCTCTTCAAATATTTCCTGATCACCATTTACAACATATTCGTCCTGTCTAATCTCATTAGCAACATCTGACGACAATTTATCCGGATTTGATTTCTTCACAGTCCCCAGGTATATGAATGCCAAAATAACAGCAGCTATAACCAATATAACTATGAAGGCAATTAAACACAGGATAATAACACCTCTTTTGTCATTTGCCGTCTTTACTTTTGCCTTATTCGCGTCTTTTGATACTTTTTTACTCACTTATCGTCACTTCCTCAATTTTTAACTTCCTGAAAATCTCTCTGCCCCATTCGTAATCTGTTGTAATTTCGCTATCATATGCCATAGCAGATACAATTTCATAGCCGAAGCCCCATGTCTTATTTTGTGATTCAAAGAAATAATGCAGATAAAACTTCTTATTATTCCCATGCTCCGTCCATTCATATACAGAGTATCCATTCCAGTCATACGGCTGCAGTTCTGGTAAATTTTCTTTAAGCTGCGCCTTTGTCATTATTACACCATTGGAATTAATAGCCCTCACCTGTAAAACTGCCTTTGTAGAATTATTAGAAATCCTGAATTCATTATCTGCAACCGCCTCTATAGAATAAGATTCCTCATCATATTCCGGGAATGCAAATAAAACATTTATTCCGGCATTTGCAGAACTGCTGCTTTCAGACATTGCCAGCTTCTTTCCAACAGGCAGTGTAAGCACCTTAGAATACTCACCCTCTCTTGCATACTTCGTTTCAATCTGTTCTTCTGTATTATTGCCTTTCGAATTATCATGTCCGCCACTTCCAGTCACAAGAGATATAAGCATAGCAAACAGGATTATCAATATGATAACGACTATCACCACAATAATTATTAGAAACTTTTCTCCAGTATCTTTTTTCTTCATTGAAAATCCCTCTCTTACTTATAATTAATATCCGGGTTAGCAAATCCCCAGCCGACAGTATTAGATACATCAAACCATTCGATAAACTGCTCAACCGTACATTCCTTTATTCCGCCTACATTATGCCTTACCTTACCGTCGCCGATGTAAATGCCTACATGTCCATATATCCAACCATCACTTCCCGGCACCAGACTTGAATGCTGTACAGCTATTATCATGCCTACCTTTAGATTTTTAAGATCGCTATTCCTGCAATACTTCTCCCACATCTTATTAGCGTCATTGCTTCCAAGACCGGTACTTACATATCCGACTGACGCATTGTAAATATCAATTACCCACTGTGCGCACCAGCCACTCTTACTGCACGCTTCGGTATTGTAAATTGCCTGATATGCAATGCTCTTCTGCTCATCAGAGGCATTATTATAAGACTGCATAAGCACATTTCCAATATCTACGATTTGATGAAAACTGTCGTAATCATCCGAATCAACCTTAAATTTTTCTTCTGCCTTATCGTCTCGCTCATTCGATTCATACTCATCAATGTCACTTACAGCCCACGCAGTATAACCAACCCATTCTTCCTTTTCATCGCAATCCTCGACACAATTTAATCCGGCAATAAAATGTTTTATCTCTTCGTCTGAAAAACTGTCCTTATTAAGGATATTTCTTAAAGTTCCGTACAGTCCATCCCATGACCATGTTCTCTTATTTTTCAAAAGATTCTCAAGCTGCCAGTTCTCCATAACGGCTTTATAAATACTGAATGGCTGATAACGGACTGTGCTTGTATCTTCATATTCCTCAACATACTTCATCACAGGAGCATCTTTGCTCATTCCTGATGAGCCTCTATAAAACCTAAAGAAATATTTGAAATCAACTTCCTGTAAAACACTGTCCCCTGACTCTCCTTTAAGACAAGCTCTTTCCGTATATCCGGAAGATGCGTCCATATAATAGAAAATATGTCTTCCATCAGAGTCTTTTCCTACATAATAACCTATATTGTTGCCATCACCGTCCATATCACTTGTAGTTACAACAGCTAAATCTCCTGCTATTAATTCGTCTCTGGACTGAAACTTCCAGTTTTCCCAGCTGTTGTATATGGTACTAATCGAAGGACAGTTTCGTATATCATCACACCACTGATACATATTCTTATATGTACCACCGCCGTCAGTACAAAACAGCGATGTCCTAAGTATGTAACATATAAAACCGGACCTGCTGAGTCCTATTCTTATATCTGCCTGAGTAGATGTGTTATATCTTCCTCCCTGGAAATCATAAATAACAGTATTCTTATAATCTCCGAAAAACATGTTCTGCGTCTCCGCTGTATCCGCGGAAGAATTGGTTTTCCCATAAACAGCAGGCTGCAAAGCAATTACCGCCCACCCCGGAGAATCTACCGGATGTGTATAATTGCCACAGTGCATAAGTCCCTTTGTTGACTGTCCTGCATCCTCCGCAGATTCTATTTCTTCTGTGGTATAACTCTTCTCATAAGGACATTTATATTTGTAAAGCACCCTTGCAACACTTAAACCAACATTAGTACTAACATGTTTAAGTCCCATGCTGCTCTTATTAGCCTGTGCTTCAAATATCTTAGCCATATCATTTCTCATGGCAGCAGTGTCAGTCTGTAATGTATCAACAGCCTGTGAGAAAGAATTTCTATCCTCTTCCGTGATAATCTCATTTCCTGAAACACCTGCATACAGAGGTTCATAATAATGAATAACAAGCTCCTCTCCATTTTCAAGATAGTAGTTATATGCATTTTCAAACTCTGTGGCAATAGTTCCGCCTCCTATCTCCTGCGCTTTTGTTAAAAGCTGAATGAAAACAGAATCTAAAGATTCATCAATACCTAATCCGCCATCTTCAACAGGTGTATGCATTAAATCAAGGAAATCCTTTATTCTTGAAGTTTTCGTATACTTTACGACCTTATATTCTGTATTGTCATTTGCCTGTCCTGTTGATGAGGTTTTAACATATCCAAATCCATCATACTTCCATAACCAGTTATAAGCTTTTTTGATAAGCATAACAGGATAAACATTCCCGGCTGTGGTTACATAACTGTACCCTTTTGGAGAAAACAGGCTTTCGCAGTTACCTACTTTCTGCTCCGAAAACCAGTAAAATCCGGGATTGGAATTACTGAATGTGACAAGCGCAGGATTTTCAAATAAAAAATTATTAGAACCTCCCGTATATTTATCTATGGTGTAACCACTCGACACCATATCTGATTCAGCCACGCCATTCCAGTAAGAAGACACTTCCCTTACCTTATCAGAACCCATATTGTACTGTGAATCATGCGTATTGTCGCTTGCATAGTTCGTATAATATTCAATATCTGTAAACAATCCCTTATTCTGCAGGGCAGAGGTTACCTTTTCGACCTGATTTACCGTGACAGCATCAAATATAGTATCAGCGTCCTGTATCTCACCATCATCATTCATTTTTTCCGCTGCTTTTTCTATATACGCGTCAAACGCATCACTGTCGGTCATTGTCTGTAGTGAACCTAATGCAAGAAGAATCTCCCAGTGTGTCCGATAGTTGTATGTAAATGAGTTTAAATCCCATAGAACTGTTGTCTCCGGGGCATTTGTTTCACCGGCTTCATACTTCTCTTTCAAATCATTATAAGATATTCGTGGTATTGTAAACTCACTCTGAACAGCATCATATGAATAATATTCTGTCTGAAAAATCTTACTCACAACATCATAATTTCCTAGTCTCTTTAAAGCATCGTCTTCAAGATAGGTATATGCTCCACCTCTGTTCTTTATCTGGTCATATGCAGTCTGTTTCTTTCCTTCATCAGACAAGAGTCTAACAATTCCCATTATTATAGAAGCAACAGCATTTACAGCTATAGCCAAAAGAATAATTGTAATGATAAAGCCAGAAAGACTACCCGTTATTTGTTTAATCAAAGATTTTGACTTATTTTCTCCTGAATGTCCAAATAAAGCCAATGTGATACCTCCATTAATCTCTACTTCTTCGTTTTCTCTATCTTTTGGAAATCACTATCTACACGTAAGATAATGGTTATCATATCTTCTATGCCGGGATACGCTCCCACCGTCAAAATAACACCATCATCAAAATACACCTGAACAACTTTTGACTCGGAACTTCTCACAGCATTTGCATAATCATCAAAAAGCTGTTTTTCAACAATATCAAAGAGAGCATACTTCTCCTGCTCATCACTGCATCTGTATTGATATCTTATCTGATTACTGTGCTGTACCCGAAGACCTGTATCAACAAATTCTATTCCGGCATAAGTTATCTCCCTTTGTACATCACCCGTACCTGTAAACAAATCATACCCACCTGTAAAAAAGCTATAATCTTCTTTCTCAAGGGAAATACCATCCTGATTTATATAGTAGCTTGATTTTTTGCCACACCCACATATTGTGAGTGTGGCAAGTATGCCAAGCAATAAACAAACTATCTTTCTCATTTTCAATCTCCCAGTCCTCATTAAATATCAGAATCGCCAGAGTTATTTTCGTTTCTTAATTCTGCATTTCTTAACTCAGCATTCCTTAATTCCGCATTTCTTCTAATTTCAGCGTAATTATCAGCTATTCTCTGTTCCATGCCTCTGTTCAGATTTGACATTGCAGAAGATATATCACTTCTAACTCCTCCGGCTGTTCTAAGCACAGTACCGGCTCTTGTGTCGCTGTTATATGTCCTTGTATAAACATCGCTTACTCTTCTGGCAGCCCCGCTAGTCACATATGTAGCAGGTCTTGAATGAATCGCGGTATCTGTAAGATTACCTACACTTGAACCAACAGCGCCTCCCATACTTGCAGCACCACCAACAAGCATTGCCTGTACAGGTGCACCCATAAACATACCGCTTCCCAATGCGACTGTGCCTGCATAAACAGAACCTGCAATGCTGCCTACAGCCCTTGCCTTTTCTTTTCTTGCATTTTCTCGCATAAGTCTGGCTTTAGTCGCACTTGAGAGATTATTAAACTGAGGTGTTCCTATCATTCCGATGTTTGCATGTCTTTCATATATCTGCTGCTGACGCATTGCAAGCTGTTGAGCAAGAGCCATGTCATTCTCCTTATTCTGTGCCATGCTATAGCTATTCTGTGCAGCCCTAACCTGATTTTCTTCAATGAGCCTGTCGTTATCATTAATCTTTTCCTGATATCCGTTCTTAAGTTCACCGTAATTAGCTGCTTTAACATCTAACTGATTCATCTGGCGTCGGTTTTCATTATTCTGCTGCTGGAGCTTAGTGTTATCCAATGACAGGCTTGCATTTTCTGTCTGCATACCTGCATTTTCAAGAGCGGAATCCCTTCCAGCCCAACCAGAACCTCCTGCACCAGCTGTTCCACCGTTAAACAGAATACCTCTCATGCCACCGGAATTATCAGCCTGCATTGAAGACGCTGTTTGAACATCATCAAGCTGTCGCATACCTTCCGGAGCACCATAAACATCTTCCTCTGCCTGAGCCATCTCTCCATACATAGCTGCCTGCTCCTTGCTTTCCTTTGCAGAAGCAAAATGTGATCTTGCTCCTCTTATGGCTCTGCCAACGCCTGCTAATCCTCTTCCGACTGCCATCATACTCATAGCAGTAGCACCAAGATTAGATATACCCATATCAAGACCTAACAATCTGCCGATTACACGGCGTGAAGGAACAATCATGGCACATATCATAAATGTAAGAATTGTGGCAAGAACCCAATTCACATCTAACAGCACAACAAACATTGTTGATGGAATCAGAAGTAAAACACCGTCTATTACTGGTATAAGCAGGGCAGATATTACACTCTTTACCCATGTTGAAAACACATTCTTGTCAAAGTAAGCTACAACACATACAAATGGAAACATGACAAAGTACAATGTGACAGAAAGTGCTGCACCTACATATGTAGCTGCAAAGTAAATTGTCAGAACTATAAAGCCATCATACATAAGTGCTCCCAGAATGGTTGTATTACCAATAGCCGAAAATACCGCATTCAATCCGCTTGTAACATTAGTAATGCTCTCTGAACCTACCATCTGTTTGACAGTATCATCATTTAACGACGAAGGATCGATGTTAATAATGGTAACTGCGACGGAACGAATAACATATAAAAAAGCATCTCTTATATACATCAGCACCTGAAATGCATATGGCATAAGGTATAACGCCATTGCGAACATCAGTGCCTTTCCAAACGCTGACTTTAACTCTTCTCTTGCCTTAGAGTTATTAGTAAGAACAAGACCTTTTGTAATACTCCCTATGAGCAGGCAAGATAAAATAACAATCATCAGCGTTCTAAATATGTTATAAAGATAAGCCCCTATAATACCGTACGGATTACCTTTCATTAATTCAAACTGATAGTAATTAACCGGGGTATTCTTCTCTAATCGCCCAAAAATGATATTATTCATTGTCATTTTGTTGGGCTGCAAAAACCAGCTATTAAAACTTTCTCCCGGACTTTTTAGAATATTAATAATCCATTTGATGTAAAACGGGTTCTTTTCTCCACCAAGAGTTGAACTTGTGTTACTATTTCCTGTCGTTGAATTATAGGGATTGCTTCCCTCTCCATATATCCCTGCACTATCCTGTATAATTCCCTGATTTGTGCCTGAATCGTCTTGAGAATCCTCTGTAGCATATGCATATGTAGGAAAGAATGTAAGTGAAATCATTCCCAGAGATGTAGCAATCGTAACTGCAGCCAGGAAAGAAACTAAAAATCTCTTGTTAAATATTCCTATTTTATTCTTCACTATTCAGCCTCCTATTTAAGCAGATGCTCTGCCACCATACATCTGAGCAAGCTTGGCCGGATCTGTTTCAACAATTGCTGTTTCACTCTGAAGATAATCGGTCTTTAAGAATACAACAGTATCATCATTGTCTATAAGAACACACTCACCTTTTCGGCTTCCATCTATAGCTCCATTGGCATCAGTTGCGCCACCAAGTCTCATAACTTCATCAAGCTGTGCCTCAGTAAGAGGTGTGGCAGCCTTAACATAATCTCTATCCATTCTCGACTGTTTAAACATAATCTTCATGCCTGAGTTCTTTACGATAGTCTTAGTTTCCTCATATAAGCTGTAATCAGCCAGTGCCTGTGTTACAGAGCCCATAGCCACATATCTTTTTCTAACCTGTCTATAGAGGGAACTAAGCAGTTTTCGCGAATCCTCATAAGGGAATGCCCTATGACATTCATCAATAAGGAATACGCATTTCTGCAGCTTGTTAGGATTGTTAGAATTCTTCTTAACAAAATATTCATTAATGATGTTGGCAGCAACCATCTGCGCAACTGGTCTGTCAGGGTCCGGTAACTGTGATATATCAATGTCCAGACTCTGAGTATTCTGATTAACTGATATCGTTGACTGTCCATCAAAATATGGTCTTGTACCTCTTACAACAAGCACTCTTTCCCGCTTGCCCTTTATTTCTACAAATTTGAAGCCATTCTCATCCTTCTGCATGGCTTCATATGCTTCTCTGGTATATACGCCAATAGAATCTTCGGAATAATAAAGTTCCCTGACATAACGGGATAAACCTGCAAGAGCAACATCAAGAGTCTTTTCAGGATATATGCCTTTATTGTATTTTTTCTTGTAAAGAATCTTAATGTATGCACGATGAATACTTGGCATTTTCTTTTTAACTTTGCCTGATACTAATTTACCATCAACTAGGTCTGTGCCTTCCACATATAAGGAATCCGGATATCCTTCTTTAATTTCAAGTTCATCATACAATTCACTAATTGTTTCTCTGATAAGTTTCGACAGATGCACATCGTCTGCGAAATCTTCGATATTCTTACCATCCTTAATCATTGTCAGGAGAAGATCTGTACAGTCACTTATCTTCTCCATTACATTTAACTTGATAACTTCTCTACGCAATTTAGGTTCATAATCGCTTTCGACATCAATGTCAAATGGATTTAAAATGTTCTCCGTGTTGTGTGCAAGCTGATATACAACCCCGCCCTCCATACGCACGAGCGGAACATATTCACCTTCGCTTCCGTTAGGCGAATCGAAATCAATTACTGCAAAACGATACCCCTCCATCTCAATAAGACGGGACATCATCATTTTAACGCTGGCAGACTTTCCTACACCGGATATTCCCGATATACAGAAATTGTAATTGCTGTGAGATTTATCATAAGGATCAATTAAGACCGGCTGACCTGTAAGAGAATTTCTTCCCCATAAAATTCCATTCTTATGCGAAAAAAATGCCTCTGTATGATTGAAGATATCTCCAAGAGAATTCTTATCAAGGATATCATAGCTAACAATCTTGTCCTTCAACGGTCCGAAGCCTATCTTTAATATGGCATTTAGCGGTGCTGCACTCATATATGCTTCCAGATGTGTAGCATATGCTGCAGATAATTCAATGTTCTTTTCTATCGCTACTGAATACAGCTTCGCAGCTGCATCATATAATCCCTTGACTGTAGTGGCTCTTAAGGTAAATGAAAATGCTACCCTATAAAAATTATTAAGACCACTTTCGATAACTCTTGCCCATTCCTCTACCTTCGCCACACGAGTTGACATCTTCCTGCTTCTATTCACATCATAGTTTTTGCTCGCAGCCCTTGCTTCCGAATCAAGTGCTATAACCTGCTTGTCTGCCATTTTCTCACTTTTTGCCTGCGTTAATGGTTCAATATATACATTCGTTATACAGTCAGGCATATTCATTAATGGTGCATATGTAGTAGCAAATGTGGAAGTATGAGGTAATGAATGGGTAAACATCGTACATACATATACCGGTCTTCCGCCATCATTTATTTCCAGATATTCCAGTGGTCTCGGA
>ERZ1034691.1492-NODE-1492-length-14936-cov-75.474968_pt1 | contig 14936 bp, 15 predicted proteins | sample MGYA00520638_ERZ1034691 | MGnify/ENA primary metagenome ERZ1034691 (study PRJEB33766, sample SAMN09781763) | gut metagenome | biome: gut microbiome | host: Homo sapiens | place: Madagascar | study: EMG produced TPA metagenomics assembly of the PRJNA485056 data...
CGGAGGTCTGGCCGAAGATATAGATGTTCTCCTCGCCCACCTGCTGGCTGATCTCTACATTGGCACCGTCCATGGTGCCCAGCGTCAGCGCGCCGTTCAGCATAAACTTCATGTTGCCGGTGCCGGAGGCTTCCTTGGAGGCAAGGCTGATCTGCTCGGAAAGGTCGCAGGCCGGGATCAGCTTTTCAGCGGCGGTGACATTGTAGTTTTCCACGAACACCACCTGCAGCCACTTGGACACCTCCGGGTCTGCGGCAATGACCTTGGAGAGGGTCAGCAGCGCATGGATGATGTCTTTGGCAATGGTGTAGGCGGGAGCGGCTTTCGCGCCGAAAATGCTCACCAGCGGCGCGGCGGGCAGGTGTCCTGCCTTGATCTCGTAGTACTGGTGGATGAGGTACAGCAGGTTGAGCTGCTGGCGCTTATACTCATGCAGGCGCTTGGACTGGATATCGAACACTGCATCGGTGTTCACGCGCACCTTCTGGGTGTGCAGCAGCCAGTCTGCCAGTGCCTCCTTGTTGGCCTTTTTCACGGCGGTCAGCTCGTTCAGTACCGTCTCGTCATCGACAAAGGCCAGCAGCTTTTCCAGCTCGGCGGCATCCTTGCGGAAGCCGGAGCCGATGTGCTTTTCCAGCGTGGCAGTCAGGCGCGGGTCGCACTCCAGCAGCCAACGGCGGAAGGTGATGCCGTTGGTCTTGTTATTGAACTTCTCCGGGTACAGCTCGTAGAAGCCGTGCAGCTCGGAATTTTTCAAAATCTCGGTGTGCAGCGCTGCCACGCCGTTGGTGGAGTGGGTAAAGTGGATGTCCATGTGTGCCATGTGCACCCGGTCGTCCTTGTCGATGATGGCAAGGCTCTCGTCCTCGGTGCGGGTGCGTGCCAGCGCATCCAGCTTTTCGATGATGGGCATCAGCTGCGGCACCACGGCATCCAGATAGGCGCGGGGCCACTTTTCCAGTGCTTCGGCGAGAATGGTGTGGTTGGTGTAGGCGCAGGTCTTGGTGACGATCTCCACGGCTTCTTCAAATTCGATGCCGCGCTCGCCCAGCAGACGGATCAACTCCGGGATGACCATGCTGGGGTGGGTGTCGTTGATCTGGATAGCGGCGTAGTCCGCCAGATCATGGAAGTTGCAGCCCCGGGCGGCGCACTCGGCCAGAATGAGCTGTGCACCGGCAGAGACCATCAGATACTGCTGGTACACCCGCAGACGGCGGCCGGCCTCGTCGGAATCGTCCGGGTAGAGGAAGAGGGTCAGGTTCTTATCAATAGCGGTCTTGTCGAAGGCAATGCCGTCATGGACGATGCTCTCGTCGATGGTGTCCAGATCGAACAGGTTCAGGGTGTTAGTGCGTCCCTCGTAGCCGGTGACCGCCAGCTTGTACAGCCGGGCGGTGTACTCCTTACCCGCCAGCTCCACCGGGTAGGTGGTGTCGGTCTTTTCCGCCCAGCTGTGGGCAGTCAGCCACGGGTCGGGCTTTTCGTTCTGCACGCCATCCTCAAAGGACTGATGGAACAGACCGAAGTGGTACCGCAGACCCACGCCGTCGCCGGGCAGGTTCAGCGTTGCCAGAGAGTCAAGGAAGCAGGCAGCCAGGCGCCCCAAGCCGCCGTTGCCCAGAGAGGGCTCCGGCTCTACCTCTTCAATATCGGAAAGGCGCTTTCCGGCAGCAGCCAGCGCAGACCGGGCTTCGTCGTACAGCCCCAGATTGATGAGGTTGTTGGACAGCAGCTTGCCAATAAGGAATTCGGCGCTGATATAGTACAGCTTGCGCCCGGTGACCGGCTGCACGCGGTCGGCACTCTTCTGCCGCACCAGTTCCAGCAGTGCCAGATACAGCTCCTGATCGGTGCAGTCCGCCAGCAGCTTGCCGGTGATACTCTGTAACGTTTCGGTAAAGCTCATAAAAGCATCCTCCTTTGTTAGGGTGCATCTGAAAAGTAGAAAATCCAGTCTATTTCTTTGTTTTCAGATACACCTTACGGAAAACAGGTTTGACATCTGTACTTTAAGATATACCACATAGAACGTTCAAAATCTTGCCTAAACAGTGCAAACTATGGTACAATCCTATCATCGGAGGTGAGACGATGCAAAATCAGGCTTCTTTGCAGGAGACAAAACAGCACGGGGCCGTGCGCTTTCCGTTCAATCTGTACCCATGCACCATTCCGGGGGATTTTCAGCAGGTGGCACTGCACTGGCACGAGAGCATGGAACTGGTCTTTGTCAAGCAGGGCATGGGGCTGGTACAGGTGGGCGTGGTGACCTACCCGGCCTACCGGGGGGATATCTTTATTTTTGCCCCGGGCACGCTCCACGCGCTGCGGCAGGCAGAGGGACAGCGCATGGAATACGAAAATATCATCTTTGAGCCGGAGCTGCTGGGCGGCGCAGAGGACCTTTGCGCCGAAAAATATCTGCTGCCGCTGCAAAGCGGGCGGCTTTCGCTGCCGGTGCGTCTGACCCCGAACGATTTGTGCTATCTGCAAGCCGCCGCCTGCCTGCGGGAGCTGGAAGATGCCAACCGCGCCAAGCGCCCCGGCTATGAGCTGCTGGTAAAAGGGGCGCTGCTGCGCTTTCTTGCCCTGCTCATTGCGCAAGGCAGGCAGTGTCTCTCCCCCGAAACCGCCGACACCCAGCGGCTGAAAGCGGTGCTGCAATGGCTTTCGGCGCATTATGCCGAGCCGCTCCGGGTAGCCGATGCCGCCGGGGTCTGCTCCTTCAGCGCCAGCCATTTTATGCGCTGGTTCCGGCAGATGACCGGGCAGAGCTTTATTGCCTTTCTGAACGAGTATCGGCTGAACACCGCCGCCGAGGCGCTGCAAACCACCGATGAGACCGTGCTGACCATCGCCTCCCGGTGCGGGTTTGAAAACCTTTCCTATTTTAACCGGGCGTTCAAGGCGCATTTCGGCATGACCCCCCGGGACTACCGAAAAAAATAAGCAAAGCGCTTGACAGCTGCGGCTGTATGGCGTATGATGTGGGCAGAAGAGCCGCTTTCGGGCGGCTTTTCCCGGAACGAAAAGTTAGCCAATCCTAACCATCATTTTATAAGATATTCCTGAAGGAAGGTATAATCATGATCCAGACAACCGTAGAAGTAGGCGGCATGGCGTGTTCCATGTGCGAAGCCCATATCAATAACGCCGTGCGCAATGCGTTCCCTGTGGATAAAGTCTCGTCCTCTCATGCCAAGGGCAAGACCGTGATTCTTTCCAAGGAGCCGCTGGACGAAAATGCGCTCCGCGCCGCCATTGAAGCCACCGGGTACCATGTGGGCACCATCCACAGCGCACCGTATGAAAAGAAGGGGCTGTTCTCCTTTTTCAAAAAGTGATATGTCCCCCCCGTGTTCAGCCTTATCGACAAAAATAAGGCGCAATACTGATATCAACCAACTATTCTTCTTTTCACTTCTTTTTTGTTTTCCACCCACAGAGAAACACCCCCGGCAGCCGCAATGGCCGCCGGGGGTGTTTTTGTATCTTTAGATTTGCACTCGGCTTTAGTGGACAAAGCCCACGAACACCGGGCAGAGCACGGCGGTCAGCACACCGGCTACGGCGATGGAAAGGCCGCTCATGGCACCTTCCACCTCGCCCATCTGCAATGCCTTGCTGGTGCCCACGGCATGGGCTGCCGTGCCGATGCCCACGCCCTTGGCGATGGGGTCGGTGATGTGGAATAGCTTGCACACGGTCTCGGCCAGCAGTGCACCCACGATGCCAGTGACGATGACGATGGCACCGGTCAGGGCGGCAATGCCGCCCAGCTCTGCGGCCACGTCCATGCTGATGGCGGTGGTCACCGACTTCGGCAGCAGAGTGGCGTACTGCTCCTGGGTCAGGTCCATTGCCAGCGTCAGCGCAAAGGCGCTGCCCAGACTGACCAGCGTGCCCACCGAGATGCCTGCGATGATGGCGGGCGCGTTCTTTTTGAGCAGATCCAGCTTTTCATACAGCGGGATGGCCAGCGCCACCGTAGCTGGCAGCAGCAGGTAGCTTACCGGCGCGGCACTGATTTTGTAGTCCCCATAGGGGATATTGCACACCGACAGAAAAATGATGACAAAAATACTGCCCAGCAGCAGCGGGTTAAAGATGGCCTTGCCGGTCACCCGGTTGATGAGCACACCCAGCCCAAAGGCTGCCAACGTAAGCAGCACGCCCCATGCCACAGAGCCGGTCAGAAAGTCGTTCAGCAACTCAGTCATGGTCGGCCTCCTCCTTTTTGTTGCGGGCGGTCAGCGCCTGCGTGGTGCGGCCTGCGGCTGCCATCACCAGCACCGTCACCGGCAGAATGGCGATCAGAATGGGCAGCAGCAGCTGCCCCATCTCTGCCCACAGCTCCATGATGCCCGCAGCGGCGGGCACGAACAGCAGCGGAAAAATACCGGTCAGGTAGGTGCCGGTCTCCTTGACCTGCTCCAGCTTTACGATGCCGGCGGTCAGGGCTGCCAGCAGCAGCACCAGACCGTACACACTGGCAGGCACCGGCAGCGGCAGCACCGCGTGCAGCACCTCACCCAGAAAACAAAACGCGAGAATGCGCCCGAACTGAAAAATATACTTCGTGTCAGAACTCCCCTTTCTGGTCTTATGGTCTTATAACGAACAGACAACGGGCTTTTTGCCCGGAATTTTCTGTCTCACACAAAGTAAAAGTATACCGCGGACTGCCCGCTCCATCAATCGTAAATCTTGCCAAGAAGTTCTACACCTTTTGCGCAGAACTGTACAAAAAAACGCACCGGTGCAATTCCGGTGCGCAAGGGTCAGATCACATAATCGTTGCCGGCCTGATCCGGCAGGGCAAGGTCTGCCAGCGTGATCTTGCCGAAGTAGTCCGAGATCAAATCGTTGAGCCCCTTCCACATCTCGTAGGTGCGGCAGTTGGCCATCCGGGCGCAGGCAGAAGCCCCGGGGGTCAGGCAGCTTACCGGGGCAAGACTGCCCTCGGTGAGCATCAGGATCTCGCTTACCGTGTACTGATCCGGGCTGCGGGTCAGCCGGTAGCCGCCGCCCTTGCCGCGCAGCCCCTCCAGAAAGCCGTTCTGCACCAGCACCTTGAGGATGTTCTCCAGATACTTTTCCGAGATCTCCTGCCGGGCAGCTACTTCCTTTAAGGGAACATATTTTTCAGACTGATGCTCCGCGAGGTCGATCATCACCCGCAGCGCATAGCGTCCTTTGGTCGAAACGATCATGATCCGTACTTCCTTCCGGTTAAATTTTATTATAACCCATTATACAACAGGGTAAGTCACTTTTCAATCCCACTTTTTTCAAAAAACCCCTTGACAAGCAGGCAAAACAGGGCTATAATGCCATCAAACCCACAAACAATGTTGGTTAAAAGGTTTAGAGGGAATCACAGCCGGACACCCCGGCGCAAGACAGGGCTACACACCCCGTAACGATATCAGAAAGAGGGACAAGTATTATGAGCAAGATCTATACCGCCGCAGATCAATTGATCGGTCACACCCCGCTGCTGGAGCTCAGCCATATTGAAAAGGAAGAACAGCTGCCCGCCCACGTTATCGCCAAGCTGGAGTACTTCAACCCCGCCGGTTCTGTGAAGGACCGCATTGCCAAGAAGATGATCGACGACGCCGAGGCCAAGGGCCTGCTGAAGGAAGGCTCCGTCATCATCGAGCCCACCTCCGGCAACACCGGCATCGGTCTGGCTGCCGTGGCAGCTGCCAAGGGCTACCGCATCATCATCGTGATGCCCGAGACCATGAGCGTGGAGCGCCGCCAGCTGATGAAGGCCTACGGTGCAGAGCTGGTGCTGAGCGAGGGTGCCAAGGGCATGAAGGGTGCCATTGCCAAGGCCGATGAGCTGGCCAAGGAGATTCCCAATTCCTTTATCCCCGGCCAGTTCGTGAACCCTGCCAATCCGCAGGCACACATCGAGACCACCGGCCCCGAGATCTGGGAGGATACCGATGGTAAGGTGGATCTCTTTGTGGCAGGCGTTGGCACCGGCGGCACCGTGACCGGCGTAGGCAAGTACCTCAAGAGCAAGAACCCCGCCGTCAAGGTGGTGGCTGTTGAGCCCGCCTCCTCCCCCGTGCTGAGCAAGGGCACTGCCGGTGCACACAAAATTCAGGGCATCGGCGCAGGCTTTGTGCCGGACGTGCTGGACACCACCGTCTATGACGAGATCATTGCCGTGGAGAACGACGACGCCTTTGCCACCGGCCGTCTGATTGGTCACAAGGAGGGCGTGCTGGTAGGTATTTCCTCCGGTGCTGCCGTCTGGGCTGCCATCCAGCTGGCAAAGCGCCCGGAGAACGCCGGCAAGAACATCGTTGTTCTGCTGCCCGATACCGGCGACCGCTACCTGTCCACCCCGCTGTTTGCGGAATAATCCCCCAAAAACTCTCCTCTCCCGCTCTGCACTCCGCAGGGCGGGAGTTTTTGTTTGGAAGCTGGACGATTTGAATGCGCTCCGCGTTGCTCTGCGCATAGTCAGCGGAATAATTATTTTTATTTGTAGTTTCGAAACGCCTGCGGGCGTTTCAAAACTACTTTTTCACAGGAGGGGTCGTAAAGGGAAACGGCAGGTGCAGCGCCGCTTTCTGCGAAAGCTCGGCGCTGCCGGCATGCCCGCTCCCCCTTGGGGGAGCTGTCGCGCAGCGACTGAGGGGCTATCAATCGGCGGAGCCGGAAAAAACGGTTAAAAGATCTTCACGCCGAACAGGCGTGAATCTTCAGTTTTTTCCGGTGTAGCCCTCCTCTTTGGGGTTAAAAGGGGCGAGCAGCCCCTTTTTCGTGGCTCCAGCGCGTCGAAATCGCTGGCACTTTTCTGGTTCTCTTTTGGTGTCAAAAGAGAACGTCTCCCGTTCCCTCCCCTTTCCCCACGCCGGATTTTATGCTACAATACCGGTAACAAAAACGTTTGGAGAAACGCCCATGCTTTATTATGCTGCCCCCATGGAGGGGTTCACAGACCGGGTCTGGCGGCAGACCCATCAGAAATGGTTCGGCGCACAAGGCGCTGCCGACCGCTATTATGCGCCGTTTATCTCCCCGCCGGAGAACCGGGTGCTCATTAAAAAGAAGATGGCAGAGCTTGCCCCGGAGGCAAACCTCGGTGCACCGGTCATCCCGCAATTGCTGGCGAAGGACGGCGAGCTGGCTGCATGGATGATCGGGCAGCTGCGGGCGCTGGGCTATACCGAGGTGAACCTGAATCTGGGCTGCCCCGCCGGGACGGTGACCGCCAAGGGCAAGGGCTCCGGGATGCTGCGGGACCTTGCCAAGGTGGATGCCTTTCTGGACGGCGTATTCTCCCATGCCGAGGGGCCTGTCTCGGTCAAGACCCGGCTGGGTGTAGAGAAACCGGAGGAGTTTGCCGCCATTCTGGAAATTTATGACCGCTACCCTATCTCAGAGCTGACCATCCACCCCCGGGTGATGCGGCAGCAGTACCGCGGACAGGCCGACCGCGCCGCCTTTGCGGCTGCGCTGCCCCGGTGCACCATGCCGGTGTGCTACAACGGCGATGTGACCACTGCCGCCCAGCTCCACGCACTGGAAGAGGAGTTTCCCGCCCTGTCCGGCATCATGGTAGGGCGCGGGCTCATCGCAGACCCGGCACTCTTCCGCAGGGCGCGGGGCGGTGCACCCGCCGCCAAGGAGGAGCTGCGGGGCTACCTGACCGACCTGTACCACGGCTACACCGAACTGTTCGGCAGCGCAGGCTGCGCCATCAGCCGGATGAAGGGGCACTGGTTCTATCTCATCCACTGCTTCGCCGGGGCGGAAAAGCTGGAAAAACAGCTGAAAAAGCTGCGGGAGCCGTGGGAGTACGAGGTGGTGGTGAACCAGATCTTCACCCTGCCGCTGGTGGAAAACGATTAAAATGCTCACACAAAAAAGCCCGCCGTCTTGCAAGACAGCGGGGCTGAAAAGGACCGTATTATACGTTGAGGTAGCTGCGCAGCATGGCTTGCAGCAGATCGTCACGATCCACCTTGCGGATCATGGCACGGGCATTCTTATAGGTCGTAATGTAGGTAGGGTCTTCGGACAAAATGTAGCCCACCAGCTGATTGACCGGGTTATAGCCTTTTTCCTTCAAAGCATCGTACACCTGTTGTACGATCTCGTGGATCTCATAGTCCTTTTTATCGTGGATGGAGAAAATCGCGGTTGCGTCTCCCACGCAATACACCCCCTTCGGTTGAAACTAGTCCCATTGTACACGAAATGCGCCGAAACTTCAAGATAATTACGCTGGATTTGCACATCCTGCACAAAATTTCCAGCAATGTTCCGGCAAGATGAACGATGTCCGGGCGGCATTCTGCCCGCGAAAGGAGCCTTTGTATGCTTTACGGCATCGGCTGTGACCTGTGCAGCCTTTCCCATCTGGAAAAAAGCCTTTCCTCTGCTCACGCGGCGGCCTTTGTGCGCCGGGTGTACGGCCCGGCCGAGCAGGCGGCGCTGGGGCTTTTGGAGGCCTCCCCTGCGCCGCTGAATGCCCACCGCCTTGCCAGCGCCGCCGCAGATTTTGCCGCCAAGGAGGCCTTTCTCAAGGCGGCGGGCACCGGCCTGCGGGAACCCTTTTCTCTATGTGAGATCGAGGCCGTCCGGCAGGAAAACGGTGCCCCGGCCTACCGCTTCAGCGGGCAGACCGCCGCATGGGTGGCGCAGCACCGGCTGCGGGCCCGGCTCTCCCTGAGCCACGAGGGCGGTATGGCGCTGGCCTTCTGCACGCTGGAAGAGGAAAACTGACAACCCCTTGTGCATACAATGGAATATCGCCCCCGCACTGCATAAGCCGCACCCCGCCTGCGCATACTGAAAGCAGACAGGATGCGCCGGACGCATCACATAGCGGGGCACATCCTCCAGAAAAACAGGAGGGAGATTCCATGGAGGTACACAGAGGAGAAGTTTTCTACGCCGATCTTTCGCCGGTGGTGGGCTCGGAGCAGGGCGGTGTGCGCCCGGTGCTGATCGTACAGAACGAGATCGGCAACCGGCACAGCCCTACTGTGATCGCGGCGGCCATTACATCCCGGCTGGACAAGACCCGCCTGCCCACCCACATCAACATCCGGGCGGCGGACACCGGCCTTGCCAAAGACAGCGTGGTGCTGCTGGAGCAGATCCGCACGCTGGATAAGCACCGTCTGCGGGAGCGCGCCGGGCAGATCACCGCCGCCGACCAGAAGCGGGTGGATCAGGCGCTGGACGTAAGCCTTGGGCTGAGCTCGTACTGAAAAACGATCTGGAATGCGCTCCGCTGTGCTCTGCGCATCATCAGCGGAAAAAAGATTTTTTAATTTGGGGTTCTGAAAAGCCTGCGGGCTTTTCAGAACCCCTTTTTCACAGGAGGGGTCGTAGAGGAAAGCGGCAGATGCAGCACCGCTTTCTGCGAAAGCGCGGCGCTGCGGGCGGGCCCGCTCCCCCTTGGGGGAGCTGTCGCGCAGCGACTGAGGGGCTGTAAATGGAGAAGCGAAAAAAGCGTTAAAGCGATAGCGCCGACTGGCGCAGCGCTAGCTTTTTTGTGCTTCGACTTCTTCTTTAGGATTGTCAAGGGCGTGCAGCCCTTGACCCGTTGCGGGGTGGGTGGAGTCCAGAGGTAGGGAGGGGGGAGTCGGAACACCCCTCCCTACCTCTGGCCCAGCGGAGCGTCTTTGCACGCTGAAAGCAAACAGGAACTTTCCCCACGGCGCTGCAACTGCGGTTTCTCTTCCATGAAAAAAGGGATAGCAGAACCCACGCGGGAGTTCTGCTATCCCAAAATACATATTATTACTCGATCAGGCCGTTGAGCAGGGTCAGGCACTTGCGGCTATGCAGCTTGCGGATGGCCTTGGCTTCGATCTGGCGCACACGCTCACGGGTGACGCCGAAGTCGCGGCCGACCTCTTCCAGCGTGCGGGGACGGCCATCGTCCAGACCAAAGCGCAGGCGGATGACCTTTTCCTCGCGGGGGGTCAGGCTCTTGAGTGCCAGATTGATCTGCTGTGCCACCATGGCGCGGTCGGCTGCCTTGCCGGGTGCCTCGGCGTTTTCGTCCGCGACGAAATCGCCCAGAGAGGAATCCTCTTCCTCACCCACGGGGCTTTCCAGACTTGCCGGCTCCTGTGCCATGCGCTGGATCTCGCGCACGCGCTCCACGCTCATGTCCATGGCCTTTGCCAGCTCTTCCGGGGTCGGCTCGTGGCCGTTCTGGTACACCAGCTGGTTGGTGGCCTGACGCATCCGGTTGATGGTCTCCACCATGTGCACCGGGATGCGGATGGTACGGGCCTGATCCGCGATGGCGCGGGTGATGGCCTGACGGATCCACCAGGTAGCATAGGTGGAGAAGCGGAAGCCGCGGTCGCAGTCGAACTTCTCGGCGGCCTTGATCAGGCCGATATTGCCCTCCTGAATGAGATCAAGGAAGGCCAGATTATGGCCGACATGCTTCTTGGCGATGGACACCACCAGACGCAGGTTCGCTTCGCTCAGGCTGCGGCGGGCGTTCAGGCCGTCGCGGCGGGTCTTGAGCAGCTCCTGACGACGCTCCTCGCTCAGGGGGCCGTTCTCCACGGCTTCCATGGCCTTTTCCTCGTCCGCCTTCTCCTCGGCATCCTCGGCGGACTTTTCGCCGTCCTCGTCCAGATCCTCGGTGTAGCTGCGGCTGTTCTCGTCCTCCTCAAAGGAGAAGCGGGCGCTGTTCTTCTTGATGTACTCCGGTGCGCCGTACTTCTGGCGGTCTGCCTGCAAAATATGTGCAGCCTCGGCACCGGCATGGATGCGGCGGCTCAGTTCCACCTCCTGCTCGGCGCTCAGCAGCGGGATCTGACCGATCTGCTTGAGGTAGTTCTTCACCGGGTCGTCCAGCAGCTCGTCCATGGCAGCCTTCAGGTCTGCCGGGTTCTCCTCGGCATCCTCTTCGTTTTCATCGGCAAGGCCCATGTCATCGTTGTTGTTCTCGGCGTTCTCCACCTCAGCAATGATGCTGTCCACGTCCAGACTCGGCTCGTTCTCTTCCTCCAGGACCTTAATGCCGCGCTCCTCCAGCAGGGTGTAGAGGGTGTCTACATCCATGCGGCATTGTGCCGCCAGCGCCTTGGCCTCCTGTGCAGAGAGGGTGCCCTCGCCCTTAGTCAACAGTTCCTTCAAAGTCATGCCCATTTTTTCTCTCCTTCCCACTCCGGGGAATTTCCTGTAATATTGCCCTGTGCATCAGATCACAAGGCCGCCGTTCACCCCGAACACCTGTCCGGTGATGTATCCGGCATCCTCGCCGGCCAAAAAGACCAGCAGCTTTGCAACTTCTTCCGGGGTGCCCAGCCGCCCCACAGGGGTCTCCTCGGCCAGCGCCGCCTTGTCCTCGGCGGTAAAGGCCGCCATCATGTCGGTCTCGATGACCCCCGGCGCTACGCAGTTCACCGTAATGCCGCTGGGGCCCTCTTCCTTCGCCAGTGCCTTGGTCAGGCCGATGAGCCCGGCCTTCGCGGCGGAATAGTGCACCTCGCAGCTGCCGCCGGTCTGACCCCACATACTGCTCACGGTCAGAATGCGGCCCTGCTTGCGGCGGATCATGCCGGGCAGCGCCAGCTGACACAGGTGGAACGCGCCGCTCAGGTTCACGTCCAGCATCCGCTGCCACTCCTCCGGTGTGATGTCGGTAAACAGCTTCTGCTGCGCGATGCCGGCGTTGCACACCAGCACATCCACCCTGCCCATGGCCTGCTCCACCGCGTGGAACGCCAGCTCACAGCTGGCGCGGCTGGCTACATCGCACTGGATGGCGATGCACCCGGGCAGCTGCTGTTCCAGCGCAGCGGCAGCGGCGGCGTTCTGATGGTAGAGCACCGCCACCTGATACCCTGCTGCCGCAAAGGCGCGGGCAGCGGCAGCACCGATGCCCCGGTCGCCGCCGGAGATCAGCACCCGGCGCGCCGCAGCGGGTGCGGCAGGGGCAGGCCGCTCTTTTACAGGCTGCGGCGCAGGCTCTTCGGGCAGCTCCACCGCAGGCGGCTCTGCGGGCTTTTCCAGCGTGATCACCCGGGTGGGTTCGTCCACCGCAGGCGCTGCCGTTTTTCCCAGCGTCATGATGCGGGTAGGCTCGTCCGCGACCGGCTCCACCGGCGCAGCCGGCTTTGCAGCCGGTGCGGCAAGGGGCTCCGGTGCGTTCTCTTCCTCCGGCACCTGAAAGGTCAGTTCAAACTCGTCCTCGTACAAGAGTGTATCCCTCCTGTTCGGTATTCTCGGCCGGGCGCAGTGCCCGAACCGGAAAAACCCTGTGCCCATCCCCAGACAGTGCAGCGTTCCGTTTATGTGTCCGGCAAAGGTCCGGTGCTTTGGCGTGCCTGCCTGCAGTTGCGATGGGTTTCGACAAGATTCCATTGAATAATATACCACAATCCAGTTCAAAAAGAAAGTGGGAACTGCAATTTTTTACGCAGTTCCCACTATTTTTCCTTATTTTCCCCTGTTTTCGGGCACCGGGGGCTTCCAGCGGGGTCTGCCTGCCCGCTTTTCCCGCAGGGAAACAAAAAATGCCTGCAAAAGCTGCTGCGCCTCGGCCTCCCGCAGCCCCTTTTCCACCACCGGATGGTGGTTGAAGGGCAGCGCGAACAGGTCGGTCACCGAGCCGCAGCACCCGGCCTTGGTATCGGCAGCACCGTACACCACCCGGCGCAGACGGCTGTTGATGATGCCGCCCGCACACATGGGGCAGGGCTCTAAGGTAACAAACAGCTCGCACTCCCACAGCCGCCAGCCGCCCAGCGCCTTGCAGGCAGCATCAATGGCCAGCAGCTCCGCGTGGTGCAGGGCGTTTTTCTCGGTCTCCCGGGTGTTGTGCGCCGTGGCGATCACCTCGCCGTGCCGCGCCACCACCGCCCCCACCGGCACCTCGCCCAAGGCGGCGGCTTTGGCGGCTTCTTCCAGCGCAAGCCCCATCAGTTCAAAATCGGTCATGTATTCCATCCTCTCATCCCATCGCCAGCACCAGCAGGTTGTTTGCGCTGTGCAGCAGCACCCCCGGCCAGAGATGCCCAGTGCGGTCGGCAAGCCACCCCAGACCCAGCCCGCACACCAGCGCGTAGGCCATGGCGGCGGCGCTGCCGTGCTGCAAGGCAAACAGCACCGCCTGCAAAAGAATGGCCTGTTCCCTGCCCAGCGGCTGCGCCCGGCGCTGCACCGCACCCCGGAACACCCCTTCCTCCGCCAGCGGAGCCAGCAGGCAGACCCGGCAGAAACGCGCCGCGCCGCCGGGCGGCATGGGCAGCAGCACCGCCAGCGCCTTGCCCACCAGCAGATACCCCACCGCCCAGCCAAAGGCTGACAGCAGTGCGGCGGTGCGGGGGTTCAGCTTGTGCATGGTCGGTCTCCTCCTGCTATGGTTCGTTCCCGGTTATAGTACCATATCTGCCGCCGGGTGCGCAAGGTTTGGGCGTTCTGTCGTGGCAAATTTATGCAAATCATTGACACATAGCCCTAAATGGTGATATAATAATTTCCAACCTTTTTGATAAAATCGTTGCATATACTGTATTTTACCGGTAGACCGGAGGTATTATTATGATCCGTATCCTCACCGATTCCGCGTGCGACATCCTGCCCGCCGAGGCGCAGCAGCTGGGCGTGACCGTGATCCCCCTGAACGTGACGCTGGAGGACGGCACCGTCCTGCGGGACGGCATCGACATGACCCCCAGCGAATACTATGCCCATCTGGCAGCCTGCCGCAAGCTGCCCACCACCAGCCAGCCCAGCCCGGAGCAGTTCGAGCGGCTGTATCTGGACGCTGCTGCCGCCGGGGACGAAGTTCTGGGCATCTTTTTGTCCGATGCGCTGTCCGGCACCGGTCAGTGCGCCAGACTTGCTGCCGACCTTGCCAACGTGGATAATGTGGTGTTCGTAAACACCGAGAACGTCTGTCTGGGACAGTCTTTGCTGGTGCGTCTGGCGGTGCAGCTGCGGGACGCCGGCAAGACGATCACCCAGATCGCCGCCGATCTGGAAAAGGCCAAGCAGCACCTGCATCTGGTAGCTGCCGTGGACGATCTGAAGTACCTGCGCAAGGGCGGCAGACTGTCCGCCGCCGCAGCTGTGGCGGGCGGTATGCTGGGCATCAAGCCCATCCTCGCCGTCATGGAGGGCAAGGTGGCGCTGGCCGGTAAAGCACGCGGTCTGCCCGGCGTGTATGTGGCGCTGTTCAAGAAGATCGACGAGATGGGCGGCATCCACCCGGGCTACACCCCGCTGCTGGGCTACACCGTCAATCCCCGGGAATTGCAGCCGCTGCTGACCTACCTGCAGGACAACCTGCATCTGGACGCACCGCTGGTGCGCCAGATCGGCTGCGTCATCGGCACCCACACCGGCCCCGGTGCATTCGGCATTGCGTTCTTTGATAAAGAGCTGGCGCTGGAATAAAACCTATTAGCAAGTCAAAACCACCGGCTGAGCCGGTGGCTTGAGTAAGCCCTAGAAGGGCACCTTACTGGCAAAGCCCCTTAAGGGGCCACGAGCAAGCATCTTTCATCTGCATTACCTGCCCTACCGCTCTAACGAGCTATGTTGCAAAGTGCATCTTCCAAGATGACAATTTCTCTGTCATCTCGCTTCGCTCGAATTTTATAGCTAAAGCATTTTCTACTCCACCAGCAGAGCTGGTGGTTGTCGCTCGCTCAAGCTACCCAAAACAAAGTCGGACAGCCCGCGGGCTGTCCGGCTTGTTTTTTGTACCCGCGAAAATGTCCCGCCTTGCCCTTACAGCATTGCGTCCGAGATCAGCTTGCCCAGCAGCAGCACCAGCACCACCAGCATCATGGGGCGGATGAAGCGGGCACCCTTTTTCAGGGCAAAATGGGAGCCCAGCAGGTTGCCCAGAATGTTGCTGACAGCGCAGGGGATGCCGATGTGGAACACCACCAGACCGTTCATCAGATAGGTGAACA
>ERZ1034691.1494-NODE-1494-length-14918-cov-4.919734_pt1 | contig 14918 bp, 9 predicted proteins | sample MGYA00520638_ERZ1034691 | MGnify/ENA primary metagenome ERZ1034691 (study PRJEB33766, sample SAMN09781763) | gut metagenome | biome: gut microbiome | host: Homo sapiens | place: Madagascar | study: EMG produced TPA metagenomics assembly of the PRJNA485056 data...
AACAAAAAGTATATATTGTTAGTGGACCCTGTATGGTGTACAGTAAATGCTGGTTTTCTTTGCGTTTCTCGTCACTAAACCCCCAATATACCCACAAAATGTGGCTTCCCTATCCGCACAACCAAAATTTGCTTAATTTCTTTCCCAGTTATATTTCCCGTTCCTCGTCGTTGGATAATAAAAAGTTGTGAAAAAATCTTGCGAAACCATGAAAGTGGTGGGCACAATTTGGACACTATAAAGTATATCCGAATGACCCTACTATGCGGAAAAATAAACCCTGCATATAGTGTCCAAAGTACATACTTTTGAACACTATATTTTCGCAAAATTAAGCTAATTTTATGTATGGCTAACTATTCTAACGCTAGACAGAAATGGAATTCGAAGTGGCGTTTTATAGTAGCTAAAGTATATGCTTTTGGCACAGTAATTTTAAAGCAACCATATCAAAGCAGCGCATTTTATCAGGGTAGATAACGAACCATGCAATACGCGGATTATCCAAGATAGCTTTTTGCAATAACTCAAGATGTTTCTCTTTTAATTCCCGATTACTAAAAATTGGAAGTGACGAAAACACTCCACTAATAATATCCGGATATCGTGTAAATGGATCGAAAACAAATTCTCCTGTTGCTAAATTCTCACCACCGATATGAACTTCCGGATATCTAGTTCGTCCAGCAATTGCATTTGTACAACTCACATTTGCAAGCTCCCTGATAATTCCTTTCCCCTCTCGCATAATAGAGTCTCTGTCTGGGAACCAATGTATTGCTTCGGTATAGTGTTTGATAGTAAGAAATTCCACAATTTTTCCGTAAAGAAAACTTACTAAAGACAGATTTTGCAGTACCTTTTTATGAAGTCCTTTTCTTTCTAACGATCTGGCAAATAATTTTAGTCTTTTTCTACTCTCGTCAGGAATCATGGAACTTTCTGCTAGTGCCGACATATCCGTTTTGAAATACTGTATATTGAAAAGTTTATCCTTGTCAGGAAATAGAAAAACTAGACTAAAAAATTCTTTTTGCTTTTTTATAAAATCAATTGTTTCTTGAGGGACTTGTTTCATCTTTTTGATTTCGACAGGTAATTTCTTGTCTAAAAATTTAGCAATAGCTTCTATTTGTCCCAATATAGGACTAATTGTAAAAGTTATACAGTCATTTTTATTAGGATCATCTAGACAATAGTCACTCGTGACAGTCCAACCCAAAGGGGTACCCCCTAATTTTTTACGATAGGTTTGCCAGCGTTTAACAAAAGTTGGAAAATTAGAAAGAAATGTTCTTGTATTCATATAACAATTTTACAATACTTAAACCTCCGCTAATTTAGAGGGAAATTTGTATAATAAAAATAGATGACTCCAGAAGAAGAGGCACGTCAACTAATTGACGAAAAATTAACCGCAGCCGGATGGCTTATCCTAGACCGCAAAAACTTTGACCGTTTTGCAGGTTTAGGGGTCGCCTGCCGGGAATTTCTCTTGGCGGATAATACCGAAGCCGACTATATGCTATTTATTGACGGAAAAGCCGCCGGTGTTATTGAAGCCAAAAAAGCCCATACCGCCCTTAGCGGGATTGAAAACCAGTCCAAAGGATATAGCGGCACCCTACCGGATTATGTAAAACATTGGGCACACCCTCTTCCTTTTATATATGAGAGCAACGGCAGCGAAACCTTTTTTACGGATACGCGCGACCCGCACCCACAGGCCCGCCGGGTGTTCAGTTTTCACCAACCGCAAACGCTCAAAAACACATTGGACGCCGGAACCTCTCTGCGGGAAAGATTGCAACATTTCCCGCCGCTTGAAAAAGCCTCCTTGCGTGATTGTCAGTTTGATGCTATTACCCATTTGGAAAAATCCTTGGGTGAAGCCCGCCCGCGGGCACTTATTCAGTTGGCTACGGGGTCCGGTAAAACTTATACCGCCTGTAATTTTACCTATCGTTTATTAAAGCACGCAAAAGCCAAACGCATATTATTTTTAGTGGACCGCAACAACCTGGGGCGCCAAACCCTCAAAGAATTTCAATCGTTCCGGCCGTCGGATGACAACCGACTGTTTACCAATTTGCATGTGGTGCAACATCTCCAATCTAACGTACTAAACCCGGATACGGAAGTAGTAATTACCACTATTCAGCGTTTATATTCTATGTTAAAAGGCGAGCCCGATTTTAATGAAATTAACGAAGAAACCTCCGCCTATGAAACACCTGCTTTGGCTAACGTACAGGTAGCGTATAATCCACATATCCCGCCGGAGTTTTTTGATGTAATCATTACGGACGAGTGCCACCGCAGTATTTATGGTTTATGGCGGCAGGTTTTGGAATATTTTGACGCCTTTTTAATTGGCCTTACGGCCACGCCGTCCAAACAAACTTTGGGTTATTTCAATCAAAACCTAGTGGCCGAATATCCTTACGAACGTTCCGTGGCGGATAACGTCAATGTGGGGTATGATATTTACCGTATCAAAACGGAAATTTCCGAGCATGGCGCCAAGGTGGAGGCCGGTTATACAATCCCTAAAATAGACCGCCAAACCCGCCAAAAAATGTACGAAACCTTGGACGAAGATTTAACCTACTCGCCCGAGCAGTTGGACCGTGCAGTCACTTCGCTCAATCAAATCCGCACGGTACTGCAAACATATAAAGATAACGTATTTACTGCTTTATTCCCGGAACGCGCCTCCAACCCGGCTTGGCTCCCCAAAACCCTTATTTTTGCCAAGGATGACAACCACGCAGAAACCATCGTGCGCATAGCGCGGGAAGTATTTGCCCAAGGGAACGATTTTTGTAAAAAGATTACCTACAACGTATCCGGTGTCAAGCCGGAAGAACTAATTAACGAATTTCGCAATTCCCCCGCTTTCCGTATAGCGGTGACGGTGGATATGATTGCCACCGGCACAGACGTTAAACCGCTTGAAGTGCTGATTTTTATGCGTGACGTTCATTCGGAACTATATTACGAACAAATGAAAGGCCGCGGTTGCCGCACCATTCCGCTGGACGACTTGCGCTCCGTCACGCCAAACGCCGTATGCAAATCCAAATTTATTTTGATTGACGCAGTAGGCGTCACGGAAAGCAAAAAATCTGTTCCGCCGCCGTTGGAACGCAAGAAAGCCGTGCCCTTTAAGAAATTATTGGAAAGCGTAGCCTTGGGTAAATGTGACGACGACACACTCAGTTCCTTGGCGGCCCGCGTGTCTGCGTTGGAAAAATCTATGGATGAAAAGTCTCAAACCCAATTACAAGAAAAATGCAACACCACGCTTAAAATTTTGGCTAACAATTTACTGGACGCCATAGACCCTGACCATTTGGAACACAAAACCCCAGCCGAGGCGGAGCAAATTAAAGAAAAAGCCATTCGTCCGTTTAGCAACCCTGCGTTGCGGGATATGCTGCTAAATAATGCCCGCAAGGCCTATATGTATGTGGACGATATTACGCCGGATACAGGCACCATAAAGCCCACCACAGACCGCGAACAAGAAATTTTGGAAAACTTAAAAACCTTTATTGAAAAGAATAAAGATGAGCTGACCGCCCTATCCATTATTTATTACCGCTCTTATGGGAAAAAGCACCTAACCTATAACGGCATTAAAGAACTGGCGGACGCCCTAGCCAATAATACGCCCACGCTGGATATCCCGGTGCTATGGGGCGCATTTATGCGCGTAAACCCAAGCAAAGTGGCAGAAACCAAACGGCCGGAAAAGATGCTGACGAACGTCATCCAACTCATCCGCTTTGCATTAGGCCAAGATGACGAATTAAAACCCTTTGATACAGTAGCCACGGCCCGTTATAACCTATGGCTGGGCCGCATGAAAAAGCGCGGCATTATATTCACACCCGAGCAATTAGATTGGCTCAATGAAATAAAGAATTTTATTGTGTATAACTCGTCTATGACGGAAAAAGACATACAAGAAACGTTAAGTGACAAAGGCGGTATTTTGAAGGCCCACCGCGTATTTGACTCCTTGCTTCCCGTTCCTGCGTTGCTTACTGACTTAAATAACACCCTTATTGGGGATAATGGAGAGGAATAAAATATGAGTAAAAATTTTTATGCTACACCAAAAAACTTTAAAGATCTTTTAGGAAAAGATGGAGTATATTATCAAGTTCCCCCCTACCAACGCGATTATGCTTGGGATGAAGAAAATTGGGAAGAATTATGGGACGATATTATAACGGCTACAGATGAACATTTCATGGGCTTTGTTATATTGAAAAAAGAAGATTATGAAAATTATGAGATTATTGATGGACAACAAAGATTGGTAACATGTTTATTGGTAATTGCAGCATCTATTAAATTTCTAAGTCAAAATATTCCAAACACTTCAGTAGAATCCGAGAGAATTAATAAATTGAAAACTACATATTTTTTCAACAGGGTTAGTCAAGAAAAAGAAATTATTAACGTTAGAAAAATACTTTTAAATAAAACAGATTCTGATACTTTTGATTGGATTTCCAAAGATCCCTCTCATGTTGATTTAAAAAATGATAAAAGTAAGTCTTCCAAAAAGCTAATTAAAGGACTAAATTTCTTTTATCAGAAAATTTGTAATCATTTTCCCGATACTTCTAATGGCTATCAATTGTTTAATTTTATCGAAACTAAAATTGGACAACAGCTTACATTTACAGCTTTGGAAGTGCAAAAAGAAGAAGATGCATATGTTCTATTTGAAACATTAAATTCCAGAGGCGTACAACTGGCACAAGCCGATCTTCTCAAAAACAAATTGTTGTCAAAACTGGAAGATAAAAAAAATCAAAAACTTATTCGAGAAGGTATTCAAAAATGGAAGAATATTACAGAATTAGCATCTTCAGAAGAATTAACAACCTTGGTCCGCTGGGACTGGATTATGCGTTTTCCTCGAGTGACTGAAAAGAGATTGTTTCACGACATTAGTCCTCAGATTGATACTACACAAAAAGCAATGGACTATCTAGATCATTTGGAAAACACAGCACGTATTTTTGATAAAATTTCTCATCCAAAATCATACAACTTACAACATCAGAAAGGATATCAAAATGCAGTAGAATCGCTTGAGCAAATTAAAATACTGGGAAACAAGATACCAATGCCTTTGTTATTAATTGCATTTGAAAAATTGCCCCCCAATAATTTTCGTCTCTTGTGCGAATATCTTGAAATCATTTTATTTAGATATTCCATTATTGGACGTAAAGATTTAAAACCATTGGAGCAAAAGATAACGGATATAGCTAACCATATTTCCAAAGAAAGAACTTCTTTCAGATGGATTCAAAATCAACTGAAAGAACTGTATATTCCTGACGTTGAGTTTAAAAAAGATTTTTCCCAAAAAGGATCTATGTCTCGAACACAAATTGTTAGATATATTCTCAATAAATTAAATAAGAGAAAGGATGATCCTAATTTAACAATAGAACATATACTAGATAAAAAACCTGTGAACATATCTCTTTTCCCTGATTTTTCCAAACAGCTCCATGAAAAAAATGTTAAAAGAATAGGGAATATGATGTTATTGGAAGAAGATTTGAATGGAAGCTTAACCGGGAAAAACTTTTCAGAGAAACTAAATGTTTACAAAATAAAAAGCGCGACAAAAGACTTCTTCTCAACCGAAACTGTAGCGAAATATGCAGCATGGAATCCATCAAATTTACAAAAGAGGCAGGAAGAAATGGCGAATGAAGCTTGCAAAATTTGGTGTATTAAGGGATGGTAAATGCCTACTACATGGAAAAGATGTTTATTATGTGACATCGGGGATATTGTGTCTGGAGGAACTCCATCCACAAAAGATTTATCCAACTTCGGTGGAAATATAGGATGGATTACTCCAGCCGATATGACCAGATATACTAATAAATACATTAAAGAGGGAAAACGAAATTTAACAGAAAAAGGGCTTAAAAAGTCCTCTGCCGTGCTTTTGCCGAAGGGAACCATTCTGTTTTCTTCTCGTGCCCCTATTGGATATATTGCAATAACAGCAAATCCACTAGCTACGAATCAGGGATTTAAAAATTTTATTCCAAATTCAAAACTTGTCTCATCTGACTTTATTTATTACTTGCTATGGAATAGTCGCAATTTAATAAAATCTATGGCTAGTGGTACAACTTTTTTGGAAATCTCTGCAAAACGTTTTGCTCAAGTTCCTGTTACTCTACCGCCGATGGCGGAGCAGAAGAGGATTGTCAAGAAGATTGAGGAGCTTTTTGGAGTAATAGACGAGCAAGTTAAACGGCTAGAAGCCACCCATGCCGCCCTCGTCTCCTACCGCCAAAGCATTTTACAGCAGGCCTTTTCCGGGAAGTTATACAAAACTTCCACTTGGGAAGAAGTACCCCTTAAAAAGTGTTGCTTACCTGTTATAAAACGCAAAGATTCAAAAGACCCATCGGAAAAATTTTTATATTTGGATATTGCCTCGATAGATAATAAAACAAATAAAATTATCGAAGGGACCCCGTATAGAGGCGATACTGCTCCTTCTCGGGCTCGTCAAATCGTACAAAAAGATGACGTTTTATTTTCTACAGTTAGAACGTATCTTAAAAATATCGCCCTAATTACAGATTCAAAATACAATAATCAAATAGCATCTACTGGTTTTTGTGTGATTCGTGCCAATCAGAAAATGTTATTGCCTTATTTTATTTTTTATAAAACATTGTCAGATGCATTTTTATCACCGCTCAACGCCAAACAGCGTGGATCTAGTTATCCGGCTGTGAGGGATGGAGATGTCTTAAGTTCAATTATTGATTTGCCCTCTTTACCCGATCAAAAAGCCATTGTTAAAAAGATAGAAACTGCTTTTGCGTTTGCGGATAAGGCCCAAACCGTTATTACAGACGCTTTAGAACAGGCCAAACAACTCAAACAAAGCATTTTGAAACGAGCTTTTGAGGGACAACTCGTCTCCCAAGATCCCAATGACAAACCCGTCGATTTAACCCAACTTAAAAAGGATAAACAAAAATGACCGAAGCCACTTTAATCAACAAAGTTTGGAATTATGCCACCATCATGAAAGATGCCGGGCTTAGTTATACTGACTATGTCCGCCAACTTACCTACCTCTTGTTCCTAAAAATGGACTACGAGCGTGAAACTTTGCTTAATGAGGGATCTATCGTCCCTAAAAAATTCCGTTGGAATACGCTCCTAAACCTAAGCGGAGCGGAACTGGAACAACATTACTCGCACATTTTGGAAGCATTATCTAAAGAAAAAGGCATTATCGGCACGATTTTCCGCCGCGCCAAAAACGAGATTACAGACCCCGCTAAACTAAAACAGTTGATAGCTCTTATCAACAAAGAAACCTGGCTCGCGCTGGATATGGACGTTAAAGGGGCTATTTACGAGGGGCTGTTGCAAAAGAATGCTACCGAAACCAAAGCCGGGGCGGGCCAATACTTTACGCCGCGCCCTTTAATCCGCGCCATGGTGGAGGTAATGCGCCCTACGCCGGAAATGACGGTGGTGGACCCGGCCTGCGGTACAGGTGGTTTTTTACTGGCCGCGTATGACTATATGAAAAAGCAAACGCGTGACCGCACCGTATTAAAAGAACTCCGCGCCAATAAACTTTCCGGTAACGACATCACTCCGCTTGTAGTAAACCTGTGCGCCATGAACTTGTATTTGCATGGCATAGGAGAAGGCAAATGCCCCATTGAGGAAAAGGATTCCCTGCTTAACGCAGGCGAAAAACGCTACGATATGTGCTTAACAAACCCGCCTTTTGGAAAAAAGAGTTCCACCACCATTATCGGCGAAGACGGCACCCTGAAAAAGGAACGCGAAAACTACGAGCGGGAAGACTTTATCGCCACAACTTCCAACAAGCAGATTAACTTTTTACAGCATATTATGACGATTCTTAAAACACCCGGTTATGCCGCCGTGGTGGTGCCGGATAACGTGCTATTTGAAGGAGGCGCGGGCGAAAAAGTGCGCAAACGCTTGCTAAACGAGTTTAATTTGCACACGATCTTACGTTTACCAACAGGTATTTTTTACGCGCAAGGTGTAAAAGCGAATGTTATTTTCTTTGAGAAGCACCCGCCCTTAACATCCGGCCACCGCACGCAGGATGTATGGGTTTATGATTTGCGTACCAATATGAATTTGACGTTGGTAGAAAATTCCTTATCCGACGAACATTTGAAAGACTTTATTAAATGTTATGCTGCAGAAGACCGTACCCAGCGCAAAGAAAGCGAACGGTTCAAAAAATTTACCTACGATGAACTGATTAAACGTGATAAAACGAACCTGGATATTATTTGGTTAAAAGATGACAGTTTAAAAGAATTAGAAAATTTGCCTGAGCCGGAAATTTTGCTAAAAGACATTATCAGCAACTTAAAATCCAGTCTATCCGCTTTTGAAGAATTGGAAAGCAAATTGAAATAAAACTAGGCTAGGGCGAAAAACCCTAGCTTATATTTTGCATTTTGTCCGAATTAGAGCGACTGTTTCAATACACTCATAATGTATTCTAGGTTTTTGCTGTCAGACACAACTACATGGTAATCTCTATTACCCCCCTGGCCTCTCTCAGAAACATTCTCAAAAAACTTCTTGGAATCGTCCAATTCACAAACCTGGGGCAAAGCCAACGCGCTTGAGTTTGCGTGAACAAGGTAGAAGCGCAAAGGGATACTTGGTTTAAGCAGGAGCCTAAAAAGAGCGCGGTTTGCGCGTGTAAAGTCGGGGTTTCTAAAAAAGAACAACAAAGCGTCAGTTGCGCCGCCAAAGCCACGCCTATTAAAGCCTCTTTAGAGAGCGTAATCGCCAACCCAACCATACTTAAAAAGCCAAATAACCCCAGATTGCCCGCCATTGGAACTACCTTCATTAAAAAGTTTAAGGGCAAGGACCTGCTGATAGAAGTAAAATCAGACGGTTTGTATTGGGAAGGCAGGTGCTACAAATCCCTTTCCGGTCTTGCCATGGCCATTACGGAGTACCCCATATCGGGTTATGTATTTTTCCACAAGGAGATAGCAGAATGGGCCGCCAAGAAAAACCCTTCGCAGAATTAGTAAAAATACTCCGCGCCGCATATCCCAAAGGCTCGCGCGTGGTGCTTGTAAAAATGGACGATATACAGGCCCCGCCCCTCGGCACAAAAGGAATAGTACAAGGCGTGGGCGATAGGAACCATAATGGTTCATTGGGACAACGGGAGCCATTTAGGGGTGGTTTTAGGGACAGATATTTGCCGCAAAATATAGAATTAACAAGGAGCATAATATGACCGAAAAAGAGCGATTAGAAGTAATAAAACATTCCTACGAAGTGTTGCAAGGGTTAGTAAAAGACCTCACCAAGAGCCTAAAAGACGCACAGGAAGGAATTGATATCTCGGCCCAAAACCTCATCATGGGCAGTTTGTACGGGATAGATGGTACCGCCGAGCGCATAAAAAATGTTTACGCGGTAATGACCTATCTGCATCAAGGGAAATAAGGAGCGTTTATGAGAAAAAGACGCATTTGCCCTCTTTGCGGTGGCCCTATGGTCGGCTATCCGGCAATCAGCCGCCAAGATAACCAAACGGAAATATGTAGTAGGTAATTTAAGTTTAACACAAGGAGCTTTTATTTCCCAACGGTAAACCTGAGTAGCACCCCCGGCATAGCCGGGGGTTCCAAAAACACAACAAAAACAACCCGCTGGAAATTCCGACGGGTTGTTTATATGGGTTATTTTTTTCTTCTTGCCAGTGGCGTTCCATTTCTTTCATAAAGGAATAGTCACTTTGGGCTTGCGGGGCCTCGGCCACCGGCCCGGGTGCCCCGTTTGGGGCATTATCTGCCCCCCTCTTTCAACGCCTTATTAGGGGAGTCCGTTTCCTTACCGTTTTTTTGGAAGGGCTTGCCCGCTTTTTTTACCACTTGACCCTTTTGGGCCGCATTGGCAGGGGTTTGCGCGTTGGAGGGCTCTTGCGCGCCGCCAAACGCATAACGGCCTACCACACGCCAGGGTTTATTTTGAATCTGCAAATTATAACCCCTCAATGGGTCTTTTTTCCAATGGAAGCAGCGAACATACTTCATGGGAAAGTTGCTGACAGTTTTCCTTCCACTGCCTAAACTGGAAGCATTGAGTTTGGATTTTTTGATATTTGCTTTGCTCTTGTTGTACTTTGGCCTGTATATCGGTCAAATAACCATAGCATTGTTTCAAAAATTGGGGAGAATCAATAAATGTTAAAATTTCTGCCTTATTGTCATTAAAATTTTCCACCATTTTCTCTTTAGTATCTTTTAGGGCTTTTTCCTTTTTATGCTGGCTCCACAATTGCCAAGCGTTTAAGGCAACGCCCAACACGCTTAAAAAAGCTCCTCCGTATTTAGCAATATCTCCCGCTAAATTGACAGCACCCCAAGGCTGAAATTTGAAACTAGGAGCAATAAAATCCCGTGCAGCCAGTATGGTTTGGTTATTTACCCCGGAAACCCACTTTCCGGCAGCATCCAGGCCGGTTTGTCCATACTTCTGCAAGAAATCATTAAATGTACTACTTTCATTGTTAAAACGAGTTTCAACTCTTTGCAATTCTACACGAGCAGAATCGGCATAGTCAGAAAATATATTTTTTACGCGCGTTTGCACATTGATGCCTTCGTTGCCTACTTCACGAACTAAAAAATCATCAATCGTATCCAAACCCAAGCCCTGTGTTTGCAAAATCATTCCATCAAAATAGTGAATAATGCGTTCTCGCAGTTCCTTTTTATCCGCCTCTATTCTGGCTTCTGCTTGCTGTTTGGCCGCTAACATTTCCTCACACATTTTTTTCATGCGGTCCGCTTGAAACGCCGCCTCCTCAAATTTTTTTGTAGCTTTTGGAAGCACGATATGCATTACATCCCGCAGAATACTGCCTTGCGTTTGCAACATAATGGCACGCTCCCCCCCTTGCTGGGCTATAACCTCTTTGGTGGCTGTTTGCAAATTAGCTATGTGTGAAATTTGATTATAAACATCTAAATGTTGCTGCCAGTAGCCAAAACCTCTATTTTCAGGATTAGCCGCCAGTGCCACAACGGGTATTTTTTGCACTTGCGTAGCCGTCAATGCGGGGAATATATCTTGCAACCGTTGGCGCACATTGGCTTGTTTAATTTGTAGTAGTTGGTTAAATTCCTGTTCATCTTCCATATCGGCTACTTCATCAAATTTAGCCAATACAAACACCGCTCTGTCCAGCAAGTTTAAGGTGCTAAACAACCAAGTTAATTCTTCTTCATGGGCTTGTTTGATAGGATTAGTGGAATCCATTAAGTATACAATTAAATCGGCGCGGCTTACATAGTCGCGGGTGATATCTTTATAATATTTCCCATTTTCTTTTTGTTTGTATCCGTACAAACCGGGAGTATCCACTAATTCGCAATAATCTGTTTGATAGGTTTTAATTTCGTTAGAAGATTCCTGGGCCGCTATTTTGAACTCGCTCACTGCCGCAGGGTCAATCCGGCCCAACCAAGCAGCCATTAAGGTACTTTTCCCCTCGGAAAATCCCCCGGTAAACACAATGCTTAATTTGCGGTTGACTGTTTTGGCTTTTTCTTGTAATTGGGTTATTTTTTCTTGCAATTCCGGAGAGATTTCTACCTCCAGCTCTTTCCCTTGTTGCAAAAGTGCCTCCACCTTTTTTACTTGCTCCCCAGTTTTGGCTTGTTCCTGGGACCAGTATTGTTCCGTTTGGTTATTTATTTTCGTCATAGGTCCTCCTTGTTAATTCATCAGCTTGCACACGCAAAAAACTTATAAATTTTTCTATTCGGTCCCGCTGCATTTGAAACGGAACCGGGATTTCATGTACAGTTTCTTCAATAATAGCCGCTTGCTGAATAACAGTTTGTATGTAATTTTCTAATTTTTCTTTAATTTCATTTCGTAAGGCATCCTCTACTTGGTTCAGGGCTTTGTCTACGGCGTTCCTTTGGCGGGATTTCTTTCTAAATACGTTCACCCCTATATAAATTAACCCCGCTATTCCTCCAATAATGGCCCCAATAGGTCCAGCAAGAGTACCCCCCTTTGCAATAAGCGCGATTCCACCTACAATACTAGCGGTAGAACCAACGGCCCCTATTATCTTTCCCTTTGTCCAGGGATTAGATACGGTCACGGATTGAATCGTCACAGAAACTTGCATTTTTTTGTTTATTTGCTTGCAACAGAAATCCAAATTGTCGTACAATCTCTCCAAAATATCATTTAATTTTTTTTCATATTGCGCATAATTTTCCCCTATTTCTTCTTGAATATGACTCAATACGCGCCGGGTATTGTTAGCTAACTGCTTTTTAACCATGGCTTCCATATTCTCCGAAGAAATGCCAATTTTTATCCGCTCGTAACAATTCTTACGGGTATCATTTATAATCGTTTCTGCCGCTCCGCCACGCTGTCGCCGGATAAACGTAACTAAATTATCCGTTTCGTCTTTTATTTCTTTACTTGCTTTCTCCGCTTCATTTTTGGCAACATCATACATTTCTTTAGTAGATTTACTATACATTTGGACAATGTTAGCAGTATCCTGCAAAACACAATAGACTTTATGAACATTTGCTTTTTCTATTTTTGCAACATCAGACTGTTTGATTAAAAAGTCAGCAAATGCCTGCAGTTTGCTTTTCTGCACCAACTCTTCAGGTTTACATTGTTTGAAAAACTTTTCCTGTTTATTTTTAGTGCTTGCACGCTCTATGCACTGTGCTACCCCCAAAAAAGCCGGTTGCGCACTTAAGGTAAAATGCCCTTTATAATGTGCTTGCAAGTGTTGCTTTAAGCACTGTTCTGTTTCCGTAAGCGCCGGGGCACTGGAAGCATCTTCTAATGGAAAGGCAAGAGAAGAAGCATTTGTTATTCTTTTATTCCAAATAAAATATACTTCTGCCTGGTCGTTTAGATGTTTTTTTATTTTTTCTAATGTTCCCTCTTGTTGAGCATCTCCTTTTTGCGGTGGGGTATTCTTGGAAGAAATATAAAAAACGGCATGGGCTTGGTGTAAACTGCTCAAAATAACCTCTCTTACCTCATTCTCACGTCCCTCTATACCGGGCAAATCCAATAAGCGGAAAGTAGTATTATCCACACAAAATTGATAGGCAGTAGTGTGCCTTGTATAATCCGGGCGACCGTCCCCAATAATAGCTCCGTCTTGGCAGGCACTCAACGCTTGTGAATCTTTTGCCAGTTCTTCCTTTAGCGTTTTTAACTGTGCACGGGAACTAATTTGTTGTTTGTCTAATGCCTGTATAGTATCCTCAAACGCTTGCTGTTGCTTGTGCCAAGCGGATTGATTTTCATTATATTTTTGCAGTAAATTTTTCCGTTCAGTTTCCTTATTACTTATCTCTTTTTTCATCTTAAAATAAGTCACTGGATGCAACAGGCTCATTTGTGTTTTATAGCCGGCAATAGCTTCTTGCAAGGCTTGCTGTTGTTGCTGAAAAGAAACTTCGACCTGTTGCTGTTGTTGCGATAGTGACGTGATTTGTTGCTGTTGTTGGGCACGCTCACTATCCAATTCCTCCAAACTATTTTCTAATTGCTCTATTTGATTAGTTATAGATGCCACCGTGTTAGTATAAGCAGCATATTTTTTTTGTTCTTGCAACTTTGTAGATTCTTGTAAAAGGAGCCGTAAACTTTCTATCAGCGTAGATTTGCCGGCATTAGTCTCCCCATAAAAAGCAAAAGTAAAAGTATCCCAATCGGCACAGTCAGCCAGTTTGCATACATCCGCAACCAACTTGTTCCGCCAAGTTATAATTTGATTCAGGCCGCCTAGCGCCTGCTCATAATGGTCATCATTTGATATATTTACTATTTCTTCCTGCAAATCTTTTACCAATAGCTCCACTTCATCAAGGATATTTCTATATAAAGAAAGGAATTGTCCTTTTTTACTTTGCGGAGGAAGTGTTTTTATAATTTGTAAAAATTTAGTTTTCTCGGCAGACACATTCTCTTTCACAACTTGTTTCAAGTGGGCTGCCCTCTTTATTTTCCAATCTTTTGGTTTTGTCAGTTTAAGTGGAGCGGGCACATAATCTTTTTTGGTTTTGTTTTTTGCAAAAGATTTTGCAAAAGATACATATATATACAGCACCAACGCCAAGCCTGCTATCCACCACTTATACTGCCAGAGCAAGTTCCCCAACAGCACGGCAAAGGCAAGCAACCCAATAATTAGATTCCAAAGCATTTCTCCCATGGTTTTTATTACATCCCATACCAAAGAACAAGCCAAGCACGCCGCATGCCACATTTGTACAATTAACCAACAACAGCCATCCCATAAACTTCCCAGTAAGGAAAATGCAAATTTAATAGCCATCCAACACCAACCTATTATTTTGAAAGGAATTTTACATAGGAAAACAAGAATGTCCCATCCAAGAGTAATAATAAACCAAATAGCCTTAAAAACAAAGGTAATACAAGACCAAATGATATTCCAAATAAAAGAAAAAAAGCCAGCACTCATGCCATTTACTCCGGCCTCTACCATATATTATTTCTCCTTATACATAATTAATTTATCAAATCTGTGCGACAATTCGGCTGTCGCATTACTTTGCGAGGGCAGACGGATAAATAAAAAACGGCGCATTATGTGAGCCTTTAGAATAACCCATATAACCGCCGCCTATCCGTACCCAAAAGGATATAAACAAGAACGATTATTTTGAGGATTCCAAAGTGCCGCCGGACATGTCTGTCAGCTCTGCTTAGCCCCTAGCCAAGCTTCCTAAAATAATTTACTAATTCATAAGGGATACATCCCCTATGCAAATTTTAACATTATTGGT
>ERZ1034691.1500-NODE-1500-length-14820-cov-9.003115_pt1 | contig 14820 bp, 28 predicted proteins | sample MGYA00520638_ERZ1034691 | MGnify/ENA primary metagenome ERZ1034691 (study PRJEB33766, sample SAMN09781763) | gut metagenome | biome: gut microbiome | host: Homo sapiens | place: Madagascar | study: EMG produced TPA metagenomics assembly of the PRJNA485056 data...
AGAATATGCTGATGAAAAAATGTCGCAGTTAAAAAACATTTTAGATGATAATAATATCACATATACTTTTCCGGAATTACAGACTGAATCATATCAAAATGATGGCAAGAACGAATATTACTATGCTATTGATGGTTATATTGATCATTGTGGTGAGTTAAAATCTTGGCTTGACGATTTATTTTCTGATTCTGATAAACTACTTAGATATTTATTCGGAGAATCAATTATTATCACTGGAAATGACAATGATGATGGTTGTCACGATATAATGAGTAACTTTAATTTTGATAAGTATGATGTATATGAAAAGTGGAATTAAATATGAAGAGACAAATTCGTAGATGTGTTTTTGAATCAAATTCAAGTTCAATGCATTCATTATGTGTAATGAAAAAGAGTGAGCAATATACACCAGAAGAAATTTTAGATGGCTTGTATTTACATAGGGATTACGAAACAAAACAAGAGAATTGTGTTTGGGAGCCAAGGGAATATCAAATGGAATTTGGAAGAAGCCCATTTAAAGCAATTGGAACATTTGCAGATAAATGGTTATATGCTTGCGCATCAATGGCTGAAGAATATAATGACAATACTTATAAAGAACTCGAAAGAATTGCATTTAAATATATTCCTGGATTAAAAAAAATAGTGATGCCGTTTACATATGGATGCAAGCTAAATAAAGATAATCCTAAAAATGATGGGAATATTCTTTGTAAAGAATGTGGAATGACAGAAGATGAATTAATCGAATATCTCATGAAAAAAGAAGAAGAATGGGATATGGAGATTGATTACTGGAAAGATAGAGATGGGGACTGGGGATATCATGAACCATATACAGGACAGGTTGATAAAGATATTTTAAGTAGATTCCTAGAAACGGAGAATATTACATTAGAGGAATTTTTGATTAACAAGAAATATATTGTGATTCAAGACGGAGACGAACGTTGTGAATTTGCAAAAATTAAGAAAACTGGATTAATTAATTTTGATGCGATTGATCATGAATATCCGCATAAAGAATAGGAGTATAAAAATATGAAAAGACAAATTAGACGCGGAGTATACGAAACAAATTCTTCAAGTACGCATTCGCTCGTAATGTGTAGTGGAGAAGAATATAATAAATGGTGTTCTGGAAAATTATTATTTTGGGTAAGCAAAAATAAATTTGGAACAAAAGAGGATATTATTGAAGAATTAAAAGAACTTACTCGTTGGGATAATTCTTTAATGTATCCAGATGTCAATTGGGATGATGGTTCAGTAGTTGCTGATATTTTTGATAGTGAAAAAATTCAAACCAGTGACGAATTTTTTGACGATGAATATTTAGAAACGTTTGAAAAAACGTATATTACTCCAAATAATGAGAAAGTCATCGTATTCGGGAAATATGGATATGAAGGTTAATTGTGGAGGTATGGATGAGTAACTGGAAGATTTATAAAAATGGTAATTATATCGTAAAATTTAATTTGGACGATGGAACTAAAATTCGTGAGACGGAAGATGATGAGTTTATTCCGGATCATGCGGAAAATATGGACGTAAAAATATGCAATTACTGTGATATTGGCTGCCCCATGTGTCACGAGGGAAGTACAACAAAGGGCAAATTTGGAGATATTTTAAATGAGAAATTTATTCAAACACTTCATCCGTATCAAGAAATCGCGATAGGTGGAGGGGATGCCACAAGTCATCCAGATTTAATTCCATTTTTATATGAACTTAGAGAAAAGCGAGTAATTGCAAACCTGACCGTGAATCAGATACATTTTGAAAAGAAACAGGATTTAATCAAAAAACTTGTCGATAATCACTTAATCTATGGTCTTGGCATTTCGCTAGTAAATCCTACTGAAAAATTTATTGAACTTGTAAAACAGTATCCGAATGCAGTTATTCATGTCATTAATGGCGTGTTAAAGCCTGAAGATATAAAAGCTTTGGTGAATAATAATTTGAAGATGTTAATTCTTGGGTATAAGCATCTTCGCCGAGGAAATGAGTATTTCGACGCAGCGCATGAAAAAATCGAGAAGAATCAAAAATGGTTATATGATAACCTTGAAGGAATTCTTGATAAATTCAAAGTGGTAAGTTTCGACAATCTGGCAATTGAGCAACTTAACGTAAAGAGATTATTAAGCCAAGAAGAATGGGATGAGTTCTATATGGGAAAAGATTCTGAATATACTTACTATATTGATATGGTAGAACGAAAATTTGCTAAGAGTTCAACGGCTCCAATGAATGAACGATATCCGCTTTTAAATAATGTAGACGAAATGTTTGAAAAGATAAAGATTAGGAAGTGATTATATAAGATTAACAGAAGAAAATTTAAAAGGAAAAATTTTTGGACGGTGGCAAGTTATTAGATTTTCACATAAAGTAGGATATGCTAAATATTACGTATGTAAATGTTTAGATTGCGGAAAAGAGAAAACCATTTGTATTCAAAATGCAATTCGAGGATTAAGCAAAAGTTGTGGATGCAGATCCAAATATGAAACAGCATATAATATTAATAAAAAATATAATAAATATTCTATATTTGACAATGTTGTACATGTATACCTAAACAATGACGAAAATAAGGTAATGTTATGCGACCCAGAAGATTGGGACAATCTTAAGGAATGTTATTGGATAGAGAGCAATGGATATGCTAATTCAATAAAAAATTGTCAGAGAATAATTTTTCATCGAATAGTAATGAAAGTAGATAATCCTAAAGTACAAGTCGATCATATAAATGGAAATCGAAGTGATAATAGAAAATGTAATTTGCGAATATGTTCAAATCAAGAAAATAGTTTTAATAAATATAAAAATTCAAATAACACATCTGGGTACAAAGGTGTTTATTACGATAAAGAGAGAAATAAATGGAGAGCGTCTATTCAATATAATGGTAAATCTTTAAAATCGCCTAAAAGATATAACACTCCTGAAGAAGCCTATTATTGGTATGTTCAAAAATCAAATGAACTGTTTGGTGGGTTCTCTGTGTATAATTCGAGAGAACAATTTAATCAGAAAGGAAAATGGCTAAATGGACTGGAGAAATAGAAAATATTTTCTTGTTGATTGTGGAGGGTGGTTACATAATTTATGGATTTCTGAATTAAAAGCAATTAAATCTGTAAAAATTCACAATCCATATTCATGGAATATAAATCATAAAGGATATGAAAATTATATGGTAGGTGTAAATTCTTCTAAGGTAAATTCCGTTATAACAATTTTCAATAATGCAAAGAAAGTAACCAATGGTAGATATTCATATAAAGAAATCACAAAAGAAATTGCAGGGCAATAGAGGAGTTAAAACATGAAAGTGCTTAAAGATGAAATGCCAGATATTAATTGGAGGCAAACTTTTACAATTGAATTTTCGTTAAAGGAATTATTGATTTTATATGATGCGTTTTCAATGGTTTCGTTTGATTCACAAATAAGTGAATATAAAAACAAAGAAAATATTCCATACTCTATAAAAGAAAATGATAGTTTTTATAAGGATTTTGCGGATTTAGTAGAGAATAAAATAGATATAGAAAAATTACATAGAGAATGAAACGTTGCTTTCATATGAAAAATTTGAGGTGAAATTATGATTTACAAATTAACATTAGGTGATTGGTCAAAGGACGGACATGGACAATATCGAGAATTCTTATTTGACTGTAACTATGACATTCATAAGATCCGTCAGGCATATAAAGATAGTTGCAAAAAATTAGGGATTTCATTTAATCATAACTCGGATTATACAGAATTAGGGCTTCGTTTCAGAGATGAACGTCAGATATGGACTGAATATGAGGATGAGAACATAAGTGAATTTGCTTTTAATGTTTTAAAAACAGAAGGATGTCTTGATAATATTGATTATCATGCAGAAGATGGTGAATATTTTATTGAAGGATATTCTGAATGTGCAATACTCATTATGAATTTTATTTCATTATCCATGCCTAACGATTTCGAGTATAAACTGGTAGAAAGAGAAGATTACGCACCTATTAATGGATGGTGGAATGATGAATTGAACGAGCAATTTGGATATGGATTGTTTTATTAAAAGGGATTGTTTTATGAATTTTTATAGAGAACTAACTTCTGACGAACAGATGGGAGAATAAAATGTGTGTATGTAAAAATGGATATGAGTTACAAAAAGATTTGAAGCCACCTCAACGTTGTCATTCTGATGAACAATTTTACATTAACTTGTGCAAGAAATGCAGTGCTTATAACCAGGAATATGGATCTTATTGATCAAGCAATTGAATCTGCGAAATGAAGAATTTACAGATTAAAAACTAATCGAGGTGAAAGTTTTGCTCATCAGAAGAAAGCAGAAAATCAAATTCGGCTTATGAATGTAACAATCGTTGCACTTAAGTATTATAAAGAGAATCTATATATGTAGAACAAAACAGGAGGAAGATAAAATGATGAATAATTTTTTAAATGGAATGTTTGGCAAAATCGGTAATGGAATGTGTAAATTATCTATGAGTGGCAATATTGCCGTCAAAACATCTAACGGATACAAAAGCTACAATGTAAAGACTGGAAAACTCACAAATTGTGGCAACTTCGTATTTCCTGGTGTTGATGAGAATTTTTTCTTTGTGATTCCGACAAATAAGGTTACAAAAGGAGATATTATTCTTGTAAGTGGAAAACCAAGATGTGTCATTGAAACAGAAAAAAATCGAATTACAGTTATTAACTACGAGGATTCCACCATTGAAACAATCTTGCCTGAACGCCACATGTTTATGGGAAATACATATTTCTACGGAAAAATCGTTTCTATGTTCGGGAGTGATTTAAAAGGTAAGAACGGTGCAAATAAAATCTTCAAGTATATGATGATGTCTCAGATGATGGGTGGAAATAATACTTCCGGATTATCAACTGAAAGTAACGGCATGAATTCCATGCTTCCATTTATGATGATGGGCGGCAATATGGGTGATATGTTTGATGGAATGTTTGACTTTGACGAAATTGAAGATACTGACGAAGCAGATGAGGAGGAAGAATAATATGGGATGTGGATCATGGACAAGTAGAAGCTTTACTGATTATTCACTAAGCAAAGGAATGGGTGTTTCTACAAGCGGATCTATTTTAGGAACATATTCAAATCAGGAGATGTTCAAATCTCGAAGTATCGATCCAGCACTTTCTCCTGTAAATGTTATGAGGGAATGTTGTGATAATGATGAGCATCCAAATACCGTCCCAGTGATACTAGGCTTGGATGTGACAGGGTCGATGGGTGATGCAGCGGTTGAAGTTGCCAAAAAGCTTAATGTAATTATGACAAAGCTGTATGAACAGATAACTGACGTTGAATTTATGATTATGGGTATCGGGGACTTATCATGTGATAATTGTCCTATTCAAATTTCACAGTTTGAATCAGATATTAGAATCGCGGAGCAGCTGGATAAACTTTATTTTGAATTTGGTGGTGGCGGTAACGGATTTGAATCCTATACAGTAGCATGGTATATGGGATCTCGCCATACAAAACTTGATTGTCTGTCTCGTGGTAAAAAAGGAATCATCATCACAATTGGAGATGAACAACTTAATCCTTATCTCCCGTTAAGAGGTAGATGTTGTGGACTTGAAGATGCAACAGGCGATAAATTACAGGCTGATATTGAAACAAAAGACCTTTACGAAGAAGTATCTAAGAAATTCAACATCTATCATCTGGACGTTCAGCATGGAAGAAGATGGGATGAAGATGAAATTGAAAAATCATTTAAAAAATATCTTAAAGATAATCATTTCAGAAGAGTTTCTATGGACAGTATCGCAAATGAAATTGTAGATATTGTAATCAACGAAGTAGATAATAATAAAACAGAAGAACCAGTAGTTACATCTGGGAATTCTGAGGAAATTACATGGTAAGATAGGAGTTTTTAGAATAAGTAAATTTATAGATATAACGGGGTATAAGTATAACCACTTGACTGTACTTAGAAGAGGGCCAGATTTAATTAAAAAGGATGGGAAAAAACAGACTAGGTGGTACTGTTCCTGTGATTGTGGAAGTGATAAAGAAGTGTTGGTTCTTGGATACAATTTAAAAAATGGAAATACAACTTCTTGTGGATGTGAACATTTAAAAAATGCAATGAGAAGCGGAAAATTAACAGGAAGAATAAATGGCAAAAGGAATAAAAAATTTAATTCTTATGATTTGTCAAGAGAATATGGAGTAGGGTTTACGTCTAAAAATGAAGAATTTTACTTTGATTTAGAAGATTACGATAAGATTAAAAATTATTGTTGGCATATAAATAATGATGGATATGTTGCTAATAAAACAGAAGAAGGATGCATTCTAATGCACAGATTAGTAATGGGATTGTCGAAAGGGGATCACCGGGAAGTAGATCATATATATCATAAAACTAATGATAATAGAAAAGATCAATTAAGAATAGTTTGTTCTTCTGAAAATAAGATGAATCAAGGTATTCCTTCAAATAATACTAGTGGATATAGAGGTGTTTATTATGATAAGCAGTATGATAGATGGTCGGCAGAAATTGTAGCTTATAACCATAAATTTCGACTAGGGTATTTTACTAACAAATCCGACGCTGTTAAAGTAAGAAAACAAGCAGAGGAAAAATATTTTGGAGAATATAATTATCGAGGAGGTGATGCATCCTATGAAAAACCTTAAAGTTATCATAGGAGCCTGAGAATTTTGGAGATGAGGGAAAAGGAATGATGACAGATTTCTTTTCCCAGAAACCAAACAGCATTGTAGTGTGTTCAAACGGCGGAGCACAACGCGGACATACCGTAGTAACTCCAGATGGAATCAGACATGTCTTTCATCATTTTGGTTCCGGAACATTTAATGGAGCAAGCACGTATTTACCAGAAGATTTTATCTTAAATCCAGTTGTTTTTCGCCAGGAATTACACGAGCTTTACAGATTAAAGCATCTTCCCGCAACATATATTCATAATGATTGTATGGTCACAACTCCATGGGATATGATGGCAAATCAGATTGTTGAAGAAAGTCGTGGTAAGAATAAACACGGAAGTTGTGGCATGGGAATTTTTGAAACAATTACACGCTACAGGGCGGGAGTAGTTGATTTAGATTCTTCTATTCGCGATTATTATTTGGAACGGTTTTCGGAAGAAAATATACAGTTATCTGATTCATGGAAAACTCTTATTATGAATGATGATATATTCGATTATTTCTTAGATGATTTGGATTTTATGAACGAATATTGTTCTGTAATTTCTGATGACTATTTTCTAAATCTATTCGATAACATTGTATTCGAGGCAGGACAGGGTTTATTACTTGATCAGAACAATCTTGAATATTTTCCAAATTTAACTCCTTCAAATACAGGCATTAAAAATCCTAAGAAAATTATTGAACGTGTTGAGTGGAATGATGAGATCGAGATAGAAACCTGTTATGTTACAAGAACATATATGACGAGACACGGTGCGGGCAAGTTTCCTACTGAATGTAATAAATCGGTAATCAATGGAAAAATGTTTGATAAAACAAATGTACCCAATATTCATCAGAATTCATTAAGATACGGAACATTAGATTACGAAGAATTATGTAGTAGATGTTCAAACGATGTTAATGATTTTGGGGATAAAAAATCTATTGCTATCACACATTGCAATGAATTTCCATATGATTCAAATAAAATCTCTGAAATATTTAAAGGATGGGATATTTACTATTCTAATGGAGAAATTCGAGACAGTATCAATAGAAAGTGTGATAGTTTATGAAAAAAGATAATAGAGAAATTCATATTTGGTTAGACGATCCGCCGTGTATAGTGAATGCATGTACTTCATATTTTTGTACTAGAGATTTATTTGATATAAATGAGAAAATTATTCACACTACACAAACACATTTTTGTTCGTTCAGATATCACAGAAGAATCTTTGTACATGTAAACGGTGGAGTACATGAAATTAAAATTGGTGAAACAGAAGGTACGAATAGAGAAATTCGCGAAGGACATAATATTGAGAAAATGTTATTTGCTGGAGAATTTGACTGGTTTAGAGGGTAAAGAAAATGTCTACAGGATTTAATTGGTTTAAGTCATATAAAATCACAATCCATCGAGCAACAAAAATGTGGGATTGGGATGAACACAAGCTCGAATATATTGGTGGAGGAAGTAGTTCTCATTCAGGAACAAACATTGCCAATGTTCAAGACCTCATTGAAAAATATAGTGGAAAGAGAATCCCTACAATTGAAGAGGATTTTATAAATTCAGAAGATGAAGATTTACATTTAATTGATCCAAAAGAGATGTCACAAATTTGTGAAAAGATATTAGCTGACAACGAAGTTGACAAAGTAAATATGAGACATCGAATAGAGTTGTTTAAAGATTTATCAGACGAAGGATATTTTCTTTCATATGACTATATGTAATAGCAATGAAATCAGAGTTTTGAGGGATGTAATAATATGTGGAAAAGAAATAGTGATATTTTCCCTGGTGAATGGGTGGGTACATATCATGAAAAAGAATTGGAAAAAGAATTAGAAATAGGTGATCACGCAAAAGTAATTGTTGATTCTCAATTTCAAGATTATTTTATTAATACTGGCAAAGAATATCCAAGAGCTATTGGGAAAATTGGGGTTGTTAAGAAAATTTGTACAGATGATGAATGGGCGTATTTCTTATCATTTGGACACGAGATGTGTTCAAATTGGTTTAAAAGGTATTCCTTAGAAAAAATTGAAAGTTAGAGGATGTAATACGTGAGAAAATATTTAATGGAAGTAGATAGATTCATAGGTACGGATACTTATGATCCGGATGCATGGGAAAAATGTAAATATGGATTCGATACGGAGTCTAAAATGGTAGATTTTATCAAAAATGAATTAGGATTTTTTGATGAAATACGAAGCATCTATAAATTAGAAAAAATTGATCCTAAAAAATATAATAATTAAGACTCTGAAATGCGTGTTTCAAGGGAGTGTTGAAAAATGATTCATATATGTGTCGGAAGAGAATGCAACGATTATACGGATTGCGATAAAAAGAACATATGCAAATATTCACGAAACAAACGATTTCCAATGAGTATATTTAATCTGTTTTTGTTATATAAGAGAAAAAATAGACTTAGTGGAACTTCTAAATGCCCATATCATAAAATCCGAAATTACACGTGTTGGGATTGTGCTCATCAAAAGGGTTGGGAAGAATGTGATGTAATGTCTAAAGACAGGCTTCCGTATGCCGCGCAGGATGGATGGAAAGATTATAGCAGATGTGGAAGTTTTAAGAAAGCAGATTATGCAAATGATTATCTATTCGAGGAATATAAATATTAGGAGAAATATAAAATGAAAAGATTGACAATGGAAGATCTTCAAAATACTAATATTTTGTGGAATAAAATAAATGAGATTATTGATCATATTAACCAGAAAGAAAATAATAATCCCGAAGTGTTATATGCAATCAAAAATATCAAAACTGGAGAGATCATTTTCAATGCGCGTGGTGGAACATATCAAAATAAAGAAGATGCAATTAGTAAATGCCTAGAATTAGGACAGGAAACGTATGAATTAGTAGAATATAGATTGAGTGAGTAATAAATATGATTATATTAAAAGATATTTTACCACTTATTTTAGAAAACGACATTAATCTTATTGATGATGATTCTGGTGATGCGATTTGTATTCTCAGAAATGGATATTTCAATTCTGTCTTGTCTGAAAAATATATCCATGCAATTGTAAAACATATTAATAATGATGACTGTGTCGTAGATACTTTAAATATTTATATTGTGGTGAATAATAATGATTAAATATAACAAACCTTATCCTACGATTGGAGAATTAATAAGAGACAAAAATTACGATTATATTTCATATCGATTGATGATCCCTGGATTTGATGACGAAAACGGTGAGTTTGCAGGTTGTTTCTCATCGAAAAATGGTGAGATTATTCCATTGGATCATGATATATATCATGAATGTGAAAAAGTTATTGCTTCGGAAGAATGGTGTATACCAGAAGAAGGAATAAAAAATGGATTAACAGTTGTTGTCGAGGGAGAAATGATTAGTGAATGACAATAGAATAGAGGTGATAAAATGCCAGTATTTTATTTTTTAGTAATTTGTGGTGCAATCGCAGTATGGTTTTTACTTTCTGGGCTTTTCTATCCGATTGGCAAATTTCTAAAACACATTGGAAATGATGCAATTGGAGAATTAACTAGAGAAGATAAAAATAAAAAGAAAACGGAGGATAATGAATGAAACGAGGGAAATTAGGTGGAATTGCATTAGGAGTATTTATTGCCGTTGTGTTAATTTGTTTATGGAAATGTAGTGTTCGAGTACCAACCGGATATAAGGCAGTAACATATCATCTGAATGGCGGAATTTCAAAAGATACATTAGATGAAGGATGGCACATTGTTCCGCCAACAGTAGTGAAGACTTCTTTATATTCTATTGGAATTGAACAGTCATACCTTACTTCCGAAGATAAGGGTGATTCTCCTAAAGACGAAAGTTTTAAGACTCCTACAGCAGATGGAAAATCCTTACTTGTTAATTTGGAATTTTCTTACATGTTTGATCAAGATAGAATCACAACAGTGTTTAAAAAATTCAAAGGGCAGTCAGGTGAAACCGTTAAAAATACCTTTATTAAGCCTAAAATGAAAGCATGGACGCAGGAAGTCACTGCAAAATATCCTGTAACGGATGTATTCGGAGACAAGCGTCAGGAGCTGAATGAGGCACTTGATACATATCTGAAACAGAAGTTTGATCCATATGGAATTATCATTGATACCGTAAACTTCACATCTATTTCTACGGATGATGAAACTCAGGCTGCTATTCAGAAGAAAGTAAACGCGCAGCAAGAACTTGAACTTGCAAATATTGAAGCAAAAACAGCAAAAGTCCAGGCAGATAAAAACAAAGAAGTCGCTCTGATTGCAGCAGAGCAGGACAAAGAAAAGGCATCTATTCAGGCGGAACAAGCGAAAATTGAGGCAGAAGGTAAAGCCGAAGCTGTAAAAATCAAAGCACAGGCAGAAGCAGAAGCTAATAAAGAAATTGCAGAATCTCTTACTCCGGAACTGATTGAGAAACAGAAAATCGACAAATGGAATGGTGAAGTTCCAAAAATCCAGGGTGGAGACGCTTCAACAATTGTAGATACCAGAGATATGGCAGAATCTACAGAAGAATAATTTTTATCCATGCGGGATGTCAAAGTCTCGCATGAAATTTAGGAGAATATATGAGAGATGCAACAATAGAAGAACAGAAATATGTATCTTCGAATATTGAATCGATTTCCAGTAGAACAGGAGTCAATTGCTTTGGTAAATCAACGCTTGTTGAAAAGATAGAGAATTTGATTGATGAAATTGCTCAGAATATGCATGATGATTTATATCTCATATCTGTAGATATGTCTAATGGTCGAGTATATGAATATTTGCGTGACATTAAATGGAAATTGGAAAATATATTATCAAGTGAGCAAATAATGATGAAATATCACTTTCGTCGAAAAGGAGAAAAAAGATTGTTTAAAGTATGCGATAAATATTATAACAATAGAGTATTTACAGTGTATAAAGTAAATAAAAAAGGAACAATGTTTTTAATTTATAACTACGACGTATCTGAATGGCAGTGGGTATATTCGGATAGTTATATTCCGATAGAAGATTAGTACATGAAAAGAAAATTAGACTTTGTTATATATGAATCAGACACATAATGTTGAAACATGGAGAACCAATTTAGAAAAGGAGAAAATATTATGACAGCAAAAGAAAATTATGATTTACAGGAATTTACAGCATTTTGCGAAAGAAAAGAAATTTGTATTAAAGATGAAAACGGACATTATAAAAGCACATATAATGTATTGTCTGAATTTGCTAGACATTGGGCGGATAAACAGGATTAGAGAATATGAATTGGAATCCAGTGTTAAACAAATTTATTGAAATTAAAAATACCTATATTAAAAAGTTCGGAAACATTACTTATGATTATGTCAAAGGTCATTCCGATGAATCCGAAACTTGTCTTGAACGTTGGGTAAAAGAATTAGGCATACCTGAATATATTGATATTTTGTCATGTCTTGAACTTAACCAGTTCAAAAATCGTTTACTTATCAGATATGCTAGATATAGCAATGTTTATGATGGAGAAGTAGAAAACTCTGGAGAAGATTTCTGGGACAGATATGATGGATTTTACAGAGAATGCAGAAGCCTTGTCATTGATGTGGTACATGATTGCATTATTCTAGCTCCGTATAAAAAGTTCTTTAATATTGGAGAGGTAGAAGAAACCAGTTTAGAGAATGTGCGAGCTAGGATTAACACCGCGAAATGTATAGAATTTTCAAATAAATTGGATGGATCGATGCAGTCAGCGACATGGTACAACGGAGAAATTGTTATGGCGGGGAGTCAAATGCCAGATCCGGAATTATCGTGGAGACTTGCAGATGGGTATAGGATGATAAATTCTAATCCTGGATATAAAGAAATGTTGCAAGCACATCCAACCTGTACGTTCATCTTCGAATATATTTCTTTGCGGGATGCACATGTGGTTAAATATACAAAAGACCAAGAGGGACTTTATCTTATTGGAGTTCGCAGAATTAAAACTGGTAAAGAACTTCCATATAATTGTGTTATAGCTTTAGCAGAATCCTATAATATTCCTACTACAGAAATTTATGACAAAACTTTAGATAAAGTAATGTCAGAATTGGATGACAAGAAATCTGATGAGGCAGAAGGATTTGTGATCAATATAGATGATTATCGAGTCAAATTAAAATATAATGATTACGTTCATATTCATAAGGCATTATCCAAACTGTCTTCTATCAATCTAATTATTCGTTCAATTGCGGATAATCAATACGATGATCTTTTAGCCAAACTCCCGGCTGCATACCACAATAATGTAAAAAAAGTTGCTTCCATAGTTGTTAGATATATCAATCAGGAAGAATCTAAAATCAGAGAATATTATAACAAAGCTCCTAAATCCAATAATCGTGATTTCATGATATGGATTACGAATAATGTTCCGAAGGAATATCAAGGATATTGTCGTGCTATGTATTTAGGGCAAGAAATCAATGTTATTAAAAGTGGAAATGAAAAAGCTCCTCATTATAAAAAACTGAAAGATATGGGTGTTACTGATTATAATTCAATATTTTTAGATGGAGAAACAAATGAATAGACCAAAATTAATTGTAATGTGTGGTTTAAGTGGCTCTGGCAAATCCAATACAGCGAAAGAATTAGCTGAAAAATATGATGCTGAAATCATTTCTTCTGATTCTATTCGTGAAGAGGTTACTGGAGATTCTATGAATCAATCTGTTAATGAAGAAGTGTTTAAAATTTTTCACGATAGGTTAAGAAACCTTCTGCAAAATCAGAAAAGAAGTGTTATCGCAGATGCCACAAATATCACATTAAAAACCAGAAGAGCAATTCTGAACAAAGTGAATGGATTTGATATTGAGAAAATTTGCTATATTATTGCCACACCTTATAAATATTGTCTAGTAAATAATAAGAATCGAGAACGTTCGATTCCAGAAGAAGTTATTAAAAAGCAATTATATAGATTCCAGGTGCCGTTTAAAGAAGAAGGATTTGACGAAATTATAATTAAGCGTCCACCATCGTTATATATTGATGGATTTATATGCGCTAGAGATATGGTGAATTTTGATCAGAAAAATCCACATCATAAATTTGATTTGTACGATCATTGCATGAGCACGGCAATGCAAATAAAAGAATTAGGATATTCTGTTGAATATCAGAAAGCAGCGTTGCTTCATGATATTGGAAAACTTAAAACACAAACATTTGATGATGAGGGTGTAGCTCATTATTATCAACATCATTGCGTCGGAGCATATTATATGTTATGCCAACAAGTCGATTTGGATAAATGCTTCCTAATTAATTATCACATGATGCCATTTGGTTGGAATACTGAGAAAAGCCGTAAGAAATGGATAAGAATATTTGGAGAAGAAAAATTCAAATTACTGGAAGACTTTCATAGATGTGATTTGGAGGCAAGATAATTATGAAACGAGATCCTGAAAAACATTATATCAAGAAAAAAATGGAATCTATACAGGTTAAGAAAATATATCCTAGATTCTTTTATCATACATGTACAAAATGCAAATTTGAGTATAGAAAAGAACATATGTATCAATGTGATTGGGATGATAGTTTATTAATAAGATCATATACTCGCTACGGATGCAGTCATTGTTTCGATAGTGAAACACAATTTGTTAAATATTTGCAAGATAAGGGAATCTTATATAATGAAGAATCTTTAAAAAAAGCGTATCGAGGTTTGGAATGGGCGTGAAATTCAGGTTTCAAGGAGATTTATATGATTGACAGTAACGATACTATTCAGTATGAAAATGGTAGGGATTCCGGCTATGACGATGGATTTGGAGATGCAAAATCTGTTTATCTGGATATCATTGAAGATATGGCATACGAGATTGCTATGAACAGATATCCGAAAAAATATACACATACAGATGATGCATTAGAAATAATTGGCGAATTTGTACCTGAAAAATATAGGTAGTACAAATGACATTCAAAAAACAATCAGAAATTCTTAACAGGCAAAGAATT
>ERZ1034691.1502-NODE-1502-length-14806-cov-77.334350_pt1 | contig 14806 bp, 10 predicted proteins | sample MGYA00520638_ERZ1034691 | MGnify/ENA primary metagenome ERZ1034691 (study PRJEB33766, sample SAMN09781763) | gut metagenome | biome: gut microbiome | host: Homo sapiens | place: Madagascar | study: EMG produced TPA metagenomics assembly of the PRJNA485056 data...
CTTACTACCCCTGCCATGACGCACAGGTTCTTCGGAACTTGTGCGTTTTGTTTTTTGAACCCTCTCAGGCGCTCCCGCGCCAGCTCCCCCGAAGGGGGAGCCAAGCCGTTGCGTTTGTTGCTGAAGTGTTAGGAGCAATGAGAAACCTGTATCGCCACCTCAAAAAGCTCCCCCTTTCGGGGGAGCTGGCGCGCCGTCAGGCGTGACTGAGAGGGTTAAGGCTCCCTCCCAGAGGGAGCTGGCAAAACCGTCAGGTTTTGACTGAGGGAGTTCGTTCCTCCGCTCTTTTGCAAAAAATTGCATTTTCCGCAAATTTGTGCTTGACAACAGACCGACTTTCCGATATAATAGAGCACGTTCCCGCGGTAAGATGCCGCACGAACTTGAGCGATCATGGCCCGGTAGCTCAGTTGGTTAGAGCACCAGCCTGTCACGCTGGGGGTCGTCGGTTCGAGCCCGATCCGGGTCGCCATTTGCTGCTATAGCTCAGTTGGTAGAGCGCATCCTTGGTAAGGATGAGGTCTCCAGTTCGAATCTGGATAGCAGCTCCAAAGGCAAGCACCTCGAAGTCTTAGGACTTCGGGGTGTTTTTTTGCGCTTTTTTTCAGGGCAGGGGGCTTGTTGCATCCTACTGTTTGTGAAAACCGCCCAAAATAGAACGACTTTTTCTCCCGGTACGTCAATTGAAGCCATCTCCAAATTGTTATATAATTAACATAATGATGAAATATGGCACAGCGCTGCGTGTGCCGTACTATTTTTGGAGGTTTACAATTATGGCTCGTTTTACTCTGCCCCGTGATCTGTACCATGGCAAGGGCGCTCTGGAAGCGCTGAAGTCCTTCACCGGCAAAAAGGCAATGATTTGCGTCGGCGGCGGCTCTATGAAGCGTTTCGGCTTCCTGGACCGTGCTGTGGAGTACCTGAAGGAAGCCGGCATGGAAGTGGAGCTGTTCGAGGGCATCGAACCCGATCCTTCCGTGGAGACCGTCATGCGCGGCGCCGAGGCCATGCTGAAATTTGAGCCCGACTGGATCATCGCCATGGGCGGCGGCTCTCCCATCGATGCAGCCAAGGCCATGTGGATCAAGTACGAGTACCCCGAGATCACCTTTGAGGAGATGTGCAAGGTGTTCGGCATCCCGCCGCTGCGCCGCAAGGCACACTTCTGCGCCATTTCCTCCACCTCCGGCACTGCCACCGAGGTGACCGCTTTCTCCATTATCACCGACTACCAGAAGGGCATCAAGTACCCCATCGCGGACTTTGAGATCACCCCGGACGTGGCCATCGTGGACCCCGATCTGGCTGAGACCATGCCCAAGAAGCTGGTTGCCCACACCGGTATGGACGCCATGACTCACGCTGTGGAGGCTTATGTTTCCACCGCACACTGCGACTACACCGATCCTCTGGCCATCTTCGCCATCCGCATGATCCAGGGCGATCTGGTGGACAGCTACAACGGCGATATGTCCAAGCGCGACTCCATGCATAATGCCCAGTGCCTTGCCGGTATGGCCTTCTCCAACGCACTGCTGGGCATCGTGCACTCCATGGCCCACAAGACCGGCGCTGCCTTTGCAGACTACGGCGCACACATCATCCACGGCGCTGCCAACGCCATGTACCTGCCCAAGGTCATCGCCTTCAACGCCAAGGATCCCGAGGCTAAGAAGCGCTACGGCGTCATCGCAGACGAGATGAAGCTGGGCGGCACCAACGATGACGAAAAGGTCAAGCTGCTCATCGAGTACCTGCGCGGCATGAACGACGCGCTGAACATCCCCCACTGCATCCAGCACTACGGCCCGGACTCCTACCCCACCGAGCAGGGCTTTGTGCCGGAGAATGTGTTCCTGGAGCGTCTGCCCGAGATCGCCAAGAACGCCATCGCCGACGCCTGCACCGGCTCCAACCCCCGCCAGCCCAGTCAGGAGGAGATGGAGAAGCTGCTCAAGTGCTGCTACTACGATACTGAGGTGGATTTCTGATCCGTCCTTTCTTTATTACGCCTCCTTCCCTATGGACAAAAGCCCCGCAGAGCATACCTCCCTGCGGGGCTTTTGCCGTTTATGTGGGACGGTTTAAAATGCCCACCGCGTGCGTCCCCACCCGTGAAAAAGGGACACCGGAGCGTCCGCAGACGCTCCGGCATTGCATTTTCACGGGATTGAGACCCCAGCTGTGAAAAAGGGGGTTCAGAAACGCCCGCAGGCGTTTCTGAACCCCCAATTCTAAATTATAATTCCTTGAACTATGGCCAGAGCAGCGCGGAGGCCATTCAAAATGGTTCTCCCGCCAGCTGGGCAAAGCTTACAGCTTGCTCAGCTGGGGACCCTGTGCGGTGTCCTTGACAGCCCAGCCCAGTTCGGTCAGCTGTGCGCGGATGGCATCGGCGGTGGCCCAGTCCTTGGCCTTCTTGGCGGCAGCGCGCTTCTCCACCAGTTCGGTCACCTCGGCGGGCACCTCGTCCTTCTTGCGGTTGTACAGCAGACCCAGCACGCCGGTGATCTCGTCAAAGGCGGCGGCAGCGGTCTCCAGCGCAGCCTTGCTGGAAGCGGCGGACAGGGTGTTGATCTCCTTGACCAGATCAAACACGGCAGCCAGTGCATCCGGGGTGTTCAGGTCGTCGTCCATGGCGGTGCAGAACTTGGTGCGTGCCTCGGCGGCCTTTTCCTTCAGGGTCTCGTCGGTGCCAAAGTCGGTCTTGCTCAGGGCAAAGTCCAGATTCTCGCGGCAGGTGTACAGGCGCTCCAGACTGTTCTTGCAGCTCTCGATGAGGTCCACGGTGTAGTTCAGGGGCATCCGGTAGCCGGCGGTCAGCATGAAGTAGCGGATGGGCTCGTAGCCGTAGAGGTTTGCCACATCCCGCACGGTAAAGAAGTTGTGCAGGCTCTTGGACATCTTCTGATTGTCCACGTTGATGAAGCCGTTGTGCATCCAGTAGCGGGCAAACTCGCAGCCGTTGGCGCACTCGCTCTGGGCAATCTCGTTTTCGTGGTGGGGGAAGATCAGATCCTGACCGCCGCAGTGCAGGTCGATGGTCTTGCCCAGATGGGTGCGGCTCATGGCGCTGCACTCGATGTGCCAGCCCGGACGGCCCATGCCGTAGGGGCTTTCCCATGCGGGCTCACCGGGCTTTGCAGCCTTCCAGACGGCAAAGTCAGCGGGATCTTCCTTCAGATCGTCCTCCATGCGGCTGCGCAGTTCGCGGTTGCCGCTCTCCAGATCGTCCAGATTCAGGTGGCTCAGCTTGCCGTAGCCGGGGTCGCTCTTCACCCGGAAGTACACATCGCCGTTCTTGGCAACGTAGGCGTGGCCGGAGTCGATCAAATCTTTGACGATATCCAAAATCTGGGGGATATGCTCGGTAGCGCGGGGCTGCACGGTGGGCTTTTCGCAGTTCAGACCGGCGGCATCTTTCAGGTACTCGGCCTCAAAGCGCTGCGCCACCTCCTTCATGGAGGTGCCCTCTTCCTGTCCCTTCTTGATGAGCTTATCGTCGATATCGGTGATGTTGGAAACATAGATCACCTTGTTGCCCCGGTATTCCAGATAACGGCGCAGGGTGTCGAACACGATCAGCGGGCGTGCGTTGCCAATGTGGATATAGTTGTACACGGTAGGGCCGCAGACGTAGATGCGGTACTCGCCGGGCACCTGCGGCACAAATTCTTCCTTCTGTCGGGTCAGGGTGTTGAAGATCTGCATGGTCAATTCTCCTTTTTGTTCCAAACAGAAGCCGCAAAACAAAACGCCCCCGGAGCGGTGCGCAAGGCACAGCTCCGAAGGCGGTTTTAAAATCAAAATCGCGGTTCCACTTCTGTTTGTCGCTCAAAGCCGGTAACGGCGGCGCACCGCACGGCGATACTTCCCCACGGGGTTCCCGCCGCGTGCTGTCCGGGCGCACTTTGCGCGGCGGTCTGCAAACAGGCTTCCAGCCAGTGGCCTGTTCTCTCTGCGCAGACGGTATGCAGCGCTACTCTGCCCGGATAAACGCATTTATCCTTTTACCCCTTTATTATAGCGGTGCGGTGCAGGGAAGTCAAGGAGGAACAAAGGACGATTCAGAATGCCCGCCGCGTTGCTTTGGGCATCTTCAGCGGAATAATTATTCTGAATTTCGGGATATCGGAACGCCTGCGGGCGTTCCGATATCCCATTTTTACCCGTGAAAAGGGCCCCCGGAGCGTCCGCAGACGCTCCGGGGGCCGAAATCATAGATATTCTTTCCGCTGAAATTGCGCAGAACGAAGCGGAGCGCAATCAAAACGGTGGTGCTTTACCCGGGATACCGGCTCACTTCCAGCAGTTCTTCTGCCCGCTTTACCTGCTCTGCCGTGGGCGGTACAGCGTCCGGCAGGGGGTAGGGGATGCCCAGCTTCTGCCACTTGAACAGCCCTAAGGTGTGGTAGGGCAGCACCTCCACCCGCTGCACCGTTTTGAGCGAGCGGATGAAGTCTGCTGTTTTGCGCAGCCCCTCCTCGTCGTCGGTCAGACCGGGCACAAGGACGTGCCGCACCCACAGCGGGATGCCGAGGTCGGAGATGTGCCGCGCCATGGCAAGGATGTTGGCGTTGTCTTTGCCGGTGAGCTGCCGGTGGCGCTCCGGGTCGATCTCTTTGAGGTCTAAGATCACCAGACTGGTGTTAGCCATCAGACGGTCAAATGCCGCAAGATACGCCGGGTCATCCGGGCGGAAGGGCTGCCCGGCGGTGTCCAGCGCCGTGTGCACGCCCTTGGCACGCGCCAGCGTGAAGAACTCAGTCAGGAAATCCATCTGCCGCAGCGGCTCGCCGCCGCTGACCGTGATGCCGCCCTTTTTCCCCCAGTAGTTGCGGTAGCGGTATACCCGCTGGAACAGCGCTTCCGCCGTCCACGCCTCGCCGCCCTCTGCCCATGTTTCGGGGTTGTGGCAGTACTTGCACCGCAGGGCACACCCCTGCAAAAACACCACAAAGCGCACGCCGGGGCCGTCCACCGAGCCGAAGGATTCCAGCGAGTGGACGTACCCAAGGACCTTACAGGACGCCATGGCAGGTGCGTGCCAGCACGTCCAGCTGCTGCTCGCGGGTCAGGTCGATGAACTTGACGGCGTAGCCGGAAACGCGGATGGTGAAGTTGGCGTACTCTTCCTTCTCGGGGTGCTCCATGGCGTCCAGCAGCTTCTCCTTGCCAAAGACGTTCACGTTCAGGTGGTGTGCGCCCTGATCGAAGTAGCCGTCCAGCACCTGCACCAGATTCTCCACGCGTTCGCCCTCGCTGTGACCCAGAGCCTCGGGGTTGATGGTCTGGGTGTTGGAGATGCCGTCCAGTGCCCAGTGGTAGGGCAGCTTTGCCACGGAATTCAGCGAGGCCAGCAGGCCGTTCTGCTCTGCGCCGTAGCTGGGGGTAGCGCCGGGGGCAAACGGGGTGAAGGCGGCGCGGCCGTCCGGCAGAGCGCCGGTGTACTTGCCGTACACCACGTTGGAGGTGATGGTCAGGATGGAGGTGGTAGCCTCGGAGTTGCGGTAGGTGTGACGCTTCTTGATCATCTCAAGGAAGGTCTTGAGCAGCCACACGCCGATCTCGTCGGCGCGGTCGTCATCGTTGCCGTACTTGGGGAAGTCGCCCTCGGTCTCAAAGCCGGTGGCAAGGCCGCTCTCGTCCCGCACCACCTTGACCTTGGCGTACTTGATGGCGCTCAGGGAGTCGATGACGTGGGAGAAGCCTGCGATGCCGGTGGCAAAGGTGCGGCGGACATCGGTGTCGATGAGGGCCATCTCAGCCTCTTCGTAGTAGTACTTGTCGTGCATATACTGGATGAGGTTCAGCACGTTGACGTACAGCCCGGCCAGCCAGTCCAGCATCTGCACATACTTGGGCAGCACCTCGTCATAGGTCAGGTACTCGCTGGTGATGGGAGCGTAGTTGGGGCCGCACTGCTCGTGGCTCTTCTCATCCACGCCGCCGTTGATGGCGTACAGCAGGCACTTGGCAAGGTTGGCGCGTGCGCCGAAGAACTGCATCTCCTTGCCGGTCTGGGTGGCAGACACGCAGCAGCAGATGGAGTAATCATCGCCCCAGACGGGCTTCATCACGTCATCGTTCTCGTACTGGACAGAGCTGGTATCGATGGACACCTTGGCGGCGTATTTCTTGAAGCTCTCCGGCAGGGCGGAGGAGTACAGAACGGTCAGGTTCGGCTCCGGTGCGGGGCCCATGTTCTCCAGCGTGTGCAGGAAGCGGTAGCAGTTCTTGGTGACCATGCTGCGGCCGTCCATGCCGATGCCGCCCACTTCCAGCGTTGCCCACACGGGGTCGCCGGAGAACAGCTGGTTGTAGCTGGGGATGCGGGCAAACTTGACCATGCGGAACTTCATGACCATGTGGTCGATGAGCTCCTGTGCCTGACTTTCGGTCAGGATGCCCTTGTCCAGATCGCGCTGGATATAAATGTCAAGGAAGGTGGAGATGCGGCCCACGCTCATGGCGGCACCGTTCTGGGTCTTGATGGCGGCCAGATAGCCGAAGTACAGCCACTGGCAGGCCTCCTTGGCGTCCTTGGCGGGCTGGGAGATGTCGTAGCCGTAGGCCTCGGCCATCTTCTTCATGCCCTTCAGAGCGCTGATCTGGCGGGCAATCTCCTCGCGCAGACGGATGACGTCGTCGGTCATGGTGCCGTCGCCGCAGTTGGCAAGATCCTCCTGCTTGAACTGGATCAGGGCGTCAATGCCGTACAGGGCAACGCGGCGGTAGTCGCCCACGATGCGGCCGCGGCCGTAGGTGTCCGGCAGACCGGTGATGATGTGGGTGTGGCGTGCCTTCTTCATCTCGGGGGTGTAGGCATCGAACACGGCCTGATTGTGGGTGCGGGTGTAGTCGGTAAAGATCTTGTGCAGCTCGGCAGAGGGCTGGTAGCCGTAGGTGGTGCAGGCCTGCTCTGCCATCTTGATGCCGCCGTAGGGCATAAAGGCGCGCTTGAGGGGCTTGTCGGTCTGTAAGCCAACGATCTGCTCCAGATCCTTCAGGTTTTCGTCAATATAGCCGGGGCCGTAGGAGGTCAGGCTGCTGACCACCTCGGTCTCCATATCCAGCACGCCGCCCTTGGCGCGCTCGGCCTTCTGCAGCTGCTGCAAAGCACCCCAAAGCTTATCGGTAGCCTCGGTGGGGCCTGCCAGAAAGCTTTCGTCGCCGTCATAGGGGGTGTAGTTTTTCTGGATGAAGTCACGCACATTGACCTCTTCCTTCCAGATACGGCCTTCAAAGCCTTCCCACTGTTCAAACTGGATCATTGGAACCTCCTTGCTCCATTACGCAGTTAGCGTTTTCTAACTAATGAGCCTTTGAAAAACCGCTCTGCATAGGCGGCTTTCTGGGGGCGAAACGGTCTTGCGCTGCCGGCTGCGGCAGCCCTGAATACAAGGTGTAGACAAAAATAAAAACCTGCCCACAAAATCTTGCGTTATTATAATAGCAAGAACCGTTTTAAAAAGCAATAGAAAACAAGTGGGTTTTCTTCCAGCGGAAAGGCTATTCTTTGGGCAGAATGTAGAAAAAACGCCGAAACCCCGGCGGCACGGCAACTTTGCGAAAAAATTTGCAAATTAAGGGTTGACAAGACTAACTGACTGTGGTATCCTGTTCTCGCAGCGGTGGTTAGCTAATTCTAACCACGTTGCACCAGAAAAAAGGAGCGTCTGCAAGCGCTCCGCCCCATTCCTCCATTCCTTTCTCTTTTCTACGGGAAGCGGCAGCACGGTTTGCTCTGCTGCTTCCGGCGCGGCACCGGCTGTGTTTGGTACCACAGCCGACGCAAAGAAAACAAAAACGGGACGTGCAGCTTGACCACCTGCACGCCCCGATTTTTGTTTTTACTGCCCCAGCTCCGCCAGCTGTTCATACAGCTGCGCTGCGCCGCCGCCGGGGTATTTTACGCTGACGAAGGCGCTGTTCAGGATGCACACACCGTCAGAATACACCGTCAGCAGAAACTTCTGGTTTTCGGCATCGTCATAAAAGCTGACGGTGACCGACTGCACCGGGAAGGTATCGTGGGTGTAGGCAGAATAGCGCTGGTTCAGTTTTTTGCGGCAGGAGACGGTGGAAAGCAACTCTGCCGTTTGCTGGAACGCTTCGCTGTCCATGGAGAGGAGGTGATAGTCCATGTCGTTTGTGCTGCCAAAATGCGCCACTTCCTCGGTGCGGAGCGTGCCCTGCGAGCTGGCGCGTACCAGTGCTTTCAGGTCGATGGGGCGGTACAGCACCGCAAAAGCTGCCAGTGCAAACAGGATAAAAAACACAGCAGCGCGTGGAATGTGGAAGCTTTTCATCTGCTCACCCCTCCTTTGGCGGCTCCATTTGCGCCAGATGCCGCTGGGCAATGAAAAAGCCCACGGCACTGGCGGCAAATACTACATAATAGCTGGCGATGCGGTAGAGCATCAGCACGCTCATCACCTCGCCCCGCTCCAGAAAGCTGCCGAACACCAGCAGAAAGGCCGTTTCAATCGAGCCCATCCCGGCTACGTTGGGCAGGGCGTTGGAGACGAAGAGCATCAGGCTGGTGAGCAGCTGCACCTGCCAGAAGCCCAGCGGGGAAAGCCCCATGAAACGGATGCACAGGTAGGGCAGGCAGAACAGCCCGAACAGCTTGAGCGCCTGCAGGGCAAAAATTTTCAGGCAGCGGGGCTTATCTGCCAGCAGGCGGCGGCTCTCGGTGCCCAGCACCTCCAGCTGCTCCAGCCAGTCGGAGCGGCGCTGCTGCCACTTTTCGGTCTTGGGCAGAAAGCCCAGCAGCCAGCGGGCGAGGTTCTGCACCAGCGGCGAAACACACAGCAGCACCAGCGCCACGATAATCACCGCTACCACAGCGTATGCCATGGGCAGATACCGCATGACACCGGTGGTGTTGGCGGCAAGCCAGCGGTGCTGCAACAGCAGCATCACGGTGGCGTACAGGAGCACCGTGCTTTTGTGGAAAACGTATTCCAGCGTCATCAGCCCTGCGCCGGGGCCCAGCGGCAGCCCGGCCTTGTGCAGGTAGTACAGCTGCACCGGAACAGCACCGGCACCCAGCGTGACCACGTTGCCAAAGGTGCCGCACCAGCCCACATCTAACCCCTGCCACAGTTTGAACTGCGGCAGACGGCTGCGCACGATGACCCACGCCACGCACCCCTCCAGCAGGGGGTAGCTGAGGCCGACCGCCAGCACCGCCAGCACCTGCCACACCGAAAGCTGCGCCAGCGCCGCAGTGATCTCGGCCCAGTGATCCTTAAAAATGAACACGATGATGCAGGTAAGTGCCAGCAGCACCAGCAGAGAGATCACAGTCTTTTTGCGGGAGGGCTGCTGCGCGGCGGCTTGGCTCATGGAAACAAAACTCCTTTCGGTATGGATGCTTTTAACCGGAAATTCTGTGACCAGTATAGCACATCTCCCGCCGCCCTTTGTGAACGGAAGCGGAACTTTGTTTTGCAATTTGGGGGATTTGATAAAATGGGGAGACCTCTCCCGTGAAAAAGCAATGCCGGGCAGCGTGCAGCTGTCCGGCATTGTTTTTTCATTATTCTTCCCCGTCCGTCAATTCCTTTACCAGCCTTGTCAGGGTGGCGACATAGGATTCGTTGGAGAACTGCTGCTCGTACAGGCGGCGGCAGCTGCCGTGCATGGCGGCCAGCGCCTCCGGGTGCTCGATGGCCCAGGCCAGCTTGTCGGCCAGCTGCTGCGGGTCGTCGTCCTTGTAGAGGAAGCCGTCTACCCCCTCGGTCACAAGCCCGGCGGTGCCGGTGTGCTCGGATACGATAGAGGGCTTGCCGAAGATCAGACCCTCGGTGACGAAGGTGGGCATGGGGTCATCCCGGGAGGCACACACCACGCAGTTGCACTGCTCCATCAGGGATTTTACCTCCGGGCGCTCCAGCCGTTTGCGGTAGAAAACGGTCTGGGGATAGTCCCGCACCAAGCTGTCCACGGCGTTGTACATCCCCTTGTCGGCAGCCTTGCCCACAAAGAGGAAGGCTGCTTTTTCCCGCACCGCAGAGGGCAGCAGCCGGATGGCATTGCAGAAGATGTCCGGACCCTTGCGGTGCTCCAGCGAGCCTACCGTCACAAAGAGGGGACGCCCCCCGGCAAAGCTGATGTCATAGCGGGGGAATTGCTCGGCTGCATAGTCCGGCAGACCGTAGATCAGCTGCTCGATTTCAAAATCCGGTCGGACGGAGTGCATGGCAGCGGTGGCGTGGGAGCCTACGGCGCAGAGGTGCACGTTTTTGCCCAGCGTCTTGGGGATGCTGTGGGCGATGAAGGGGTAGCCTGCAAAGGCATCGTGCAGCCACCACAGCACCGGCACAAAGGAGCCGTTCAGGGTGTTCACCACCGACGCTTCCACCACCGTGTTGGCCAGCACAAGGTCTGCGCTGGTGGCCAGCCCCCACAGGGCGCTGGAAGTAACGCAGTCCGGGCGGGTGACCACAGCGGCCCCGGCGTCCAGAAACAGCGGCAGCGAGCCTTCATCCGAGGGTCCCAGCACCACCACCTCAAAGCCTAAGCTGCGCAGCACCGGCACGGCGCTTACCAGCACGATGGGCGCGCCGGTCATGGTCAGCTCGTGGCTCAAAATCAGCGCACGGCGGCCCTTGGCAGAGAACACATCGTCGGCGCACAGCTCCCGGCGGAAGTGCAGCAGTGCCTGCGGGATGCAGCAGCTGTGCTGCGCCATGGCGTGGGCCAGACGCAGCAGCTCGGTAACGCTGTCCTTGCCCCGGGCGGCGGCGCGTACCTCGTCCAGCAATGCGCGGGACACCAGTGCGCAGCTGCTGCCGGGCAGGTGCCGGGTGCTCAGGTACAGGGCGGTGGAGCCGTCAAAGCCAAAGGAGGCGTCGCAGACCGCAAGGTCTGCGCCCTCCCGCAGGGCGGCGGCAAAATAGGTCAGGGCGGTGGGAGTGCACTCCACATCCTCGCTTACCAGCAGCACCCCGGTTACATCGGGGGTCAGCTCGTCCTCAAGCCGGGTCACCAGACGGAACTTGCGGTGCAGCTGGTTTTGCAGCGCCGCTTGCAGCGCCTTGTGACGCCCCGGCGCGTAGACCAGAAGATAGGTGCTCTGGGTATCGGTATAGACCTGCTTGGACAATTGCTTGCGCTGCAGGGTACTGTAACTGGTGTACATGATCCAACTCCTCCGGGCAGAATATCGGGCGGGCTCAGTGACCGCGCACTAGGTTCAGCAGTCTGCGCAGCGGGGCGGTCAGCCGCCAGCTGCTGCTGGCGCGCATCGTTTCCAGCGAAACCTGATATTCGTGCTGGATGCCCTGCAAGGTCAGCAGCTGCTGGTTCAGCCGCATACACTCGGCGCGGCTGGCCTGCAATACTTCCTCTGCCTCCTGCGCGGCAGCGGCGTTCTCAAGCTTCAGGTCGTTCAGCGCCCGCAGCAGAGACTTGCCGGGCTGCTCGTGCAGAAAACGTCCCAGCGGGTAGTAGTGATAGTTCACCGCAAACTTCATGCCGGCACCAAAGCCGGTGGTGCAGTGCAGCGAAAGGTTGGGGTCTACGTCCAAAAACAGCAGGCTGTCCTCCTGCAGCAGAAGGCCGTTGACCGACTGGAAGCTGATGCGCTCGTCCGAGATGGCAAGGTCGGTGATGCAGCAGGCCAGCTCGCCGGGGTCCAGACGGATGGCGCGTGCGTCCTCCGGCAGGACAAAGGTGACCGACACCTCGTGGGTCAGTTCGTTGTAGACATCCTCGGTGGCAGTCAGGCATTCCCGGGGCGAAAAGCCGCTGCCGGTGTCGTAGAACAGCTGCGGCAGGGTAAGGGTGATGTTCTCAGCCTCGGCGCTGTGCTTGGCAAGCTCGGTCTGGCAGGCCAGCAGCTGCTGCTCCAGCTCCAGACACCGCTGCGCCAGCTGGGAAACACCCTCGTCCGAAAGCTTGAGCTGCTGCTCCAGCTCGGCAATGTGCGCCTGCATGGCAGCAGGGGTCACGGGGGCATCGTGGTTCATAACGGGATCCTCCTCTTCCTTTATCCTATAACAGCTGCATCGCCGCAGCCGAAACATTCAAAAAAATCAGTGCCGCGGGGCGTAATGTACCTGCGGGGTGTGCCGCCGGGCGGGGAACAACTTGATGATCAGATCCCGCCGCCGCTGCAGCAGGGCACAGATCAGCCAGATGGAGCCCAGCGAAAGGATGTACTGCAGGCTGATGCCCAAAACAGGGCGGTCGGCGTATTTGGCGGCGAACAGATACCACGGAATGGCGATCAGCTCCACCGTATGTACGCAGAAGATGTACAGGGAACGGCGGCCGATGGCCTCGAAAAAGCGCACCAGCGGGTTGCGGCGCTGGCTCCAGCGCAAAAACAGCCGGATAAACAACAGACCGGCAAGGCCGTCCAGCAGGATGCTGATGGGGCCCAGCGACCACTCGGCCATGGACACACAGTCGGTGCGGCGGGTGGCAAGGGCGGCTGCCGGGATCAGCAGTACGGCTGCCCACAGGATGCAGGACATCCGGCGGGACAAAGGCTGATCCAGCCAATGCTGCCGCTTGGCAAGGTAGCCAAGGTACAGGTACGGCGTGATCACCGCGCCCTGGATCAGGCAGAAGGGCAGCTCCCATACAAGGCTGGCACCCCAGCCCAGCAGGGCGGCACCGCCCACCGCCCAGGGGATGTACCGCTCCGGGAAGATGTTCAGGATAACGTCCAGTAAGATCCAGCCCATCAGCAGCGCCAGCAGATACCACATGGGCCCGCAGGAAAAGAACTCCTGCCCGAAGTAGGTGGCAGTGTGGGGCAGACCCAGCAGAAAGCCGCCCGCCACTTTGATGCTTTCAGTCATGGAGCCGGGCAGATAGTGAAAGGTTTTATAATGAATGATGAAGTGCAGCACCGTGGTGAACACCGCAGTGTAGCAAAAGGGCTTGAGCAGGCTTTTGAGCTGCTGGTGGATGCACTTGCTGATGGAGCGCTTGCGGAAGCCGTAGCCGCTGGCGATAAAAAAGGCCGCCATCAGCGTTTCGCGGTAGATAAAGCCGACAAAGGCCGTCAGCGACAGGCCGCCCTCCAGCTGGAGCGGGTAAAGCTCCCCGGTGTGTCCCAGCACGATGGCCAGCATCCCAGCGCCCTTGAGCATATCAAACATCCCGATGGAGCTGACAGTGCGGGGCTTGGTTGTTTCCATGAAAGATTCCTTCCCTGCGCCGGGCCAATACCCCTTTAGAAAAAAGCCGGATACGGCGCAAATGATCAGTTTTTATACAGCATTGCCATGATATATGGCTAGTATAATGCTTTTTATAGAGACTGTCAATTTTGTTTTGCAGTCTGCACCATACCGGAACTGGTATTTTGCGCTAAAAATTGTAGCACGAAAACCGGCGGATTGCAACGAAAGGTAGAATTTGGCCGGGGCGCATCCCGAGATGTGCAAGTAAAAATTGTCAATGCTGGAAATTAAATGTTGCAGAAGTATTGCATTGCATTGGAAGATATTGTATACTGGGCACAGTGCGGCGCACTGCCGCAGGATGAAATTATAACGCAGGAGGGAAATACAATGATCAAGGTATTGGATAACGTGTATGATCTGGTCACCCTGAATATGGAACAGCGTTTTTCGGAGCGTGTGGCGCTCCGCTTCTATGATAAGGAAACGGACACAGTGACCGAGGTCCATTATAAGGACTACGCGCGGGATATCCGCCGCGCGGTCAGCTACTTCCAGAGCACCATCCCGGATATCAAGGGCAAAAAGATCTGCCTGCTGAACAAGAACTGCTACGAGTACGCCGTGAACACCTTCGGCATCATTCTGGCGGGCGGTGTGCTTGTGCTGCTCAACCAGCACAAGAGCTGGGACGAACTGTCCTATGAGCTGGGGCTGGTGGAGCCCGCCGCCATCCTGACCGACGGCGACGACTACGGCACCAAGGAGCAGCTGCAGGCTGCCTACGGCAGCATTCTGCGCCCCATGGACGGCTTCCGCGCCTATGAGCCGGTGGCAGAGATGCCCCGCTGCATCGGCCACGATGACCTGATGATCCTGATGTTCACCTCCGGCACCACCGGCCGCAGCAAGGGCGTGATGCTGAGCGAGCGCAACTTCTTCAGCGTCATGCGCGCCCATGTGCAGATCGGTGAGCGCATGATGGAGTATAAGCACGACCCGGAGCTTGTGGTCAGCCAGTATACGGTGCTGCCCATGTTTCATCTGGGCGCGTTCATCTGCCTGTTCTCGTGGGCCCACGCGGGTTGGGGCCTGAACGTCAGCGGCGATATCCGCAACTTCTATAAGGAAATCCAGCGGATGCCCAGTCAGGTCATGGCGGTGGTGCCGGTGATCATGAACTCCCTGCACAAGGACGTGATGCGCGGCCGCAAGGAGCGCCTGGGCGAGCTGTGGGTGCCCATCTGCTCCTCTGCCATGTTTGACCCGCAGGTGATGCTGGATATGGCTACCAACGGCATGTTCGTGGTGCAGACCTACGGCGCTACCGAGACCTGCGGCGACGGCATCATCAACTACGCGCAGGATGCAAAGCACATCGGCGCTGTGGGACAGGGCAACGATTATCTGGACTACAAGCTTGAGCCGGACGGAGAGCTGTGCATCCGGGGCGACAGCATCATGCTGGGCTACTACAAGGACCCCGAGGCCACCGCAGAGGTCATTGACAAGGACGGCTGGTTCCACACCGGCGACCTTGCCCGGGTGGACGAGGATGGCTACTACTACATCACCGGCCGCAAGAAGAACCTGATCATTCTGGACAGCGGCGAGAACATCAGCCCCGAGGAGCTGGAAGGTCTTGTGGAAAAATG
>ERZ1034691.1508-NODE-1508-length-14759-cov-7.162269_pt1 | contig 14759 bp, 7 predicted proteins | sample MGYA00520638_ERZ1034691 | MGnify/ENA primary metagenome ERZ1034691 (study PRJEB33766, sample SAMN09781763) | gut metagenome | biome: gut microbiome | host: Homo sapiens | place: Madagascar | study: EMG produced TPA metagenomics assembly of the PRJNA485056 data...
AAACCGGGATTATCGTAAAACAGCGGTCAATACTCTTTGTGCATTTTTGTAAAATATTTTCTCCAGTTCATCCTCCGAAAGCCCTGTCTGATGAAGTGTTTCATACAGCATGACCATTTTGGCAGGACTGTCAATTTCCATCCGGCTCTCCACCCCGTCAAAATCCGAACCGATTGCCAGCACCTCACTGCCTGCAATTTTACGGATATGCAGAATGTGTGTAACCATATCGCAGATACGGCTTTCACCGTCCGGCGGCTGTGTATCCGAAAGAAAATGCGATGCAAAATTCAAGCCCATAACGCCGCCCGCTTCCGAAAGCTTCCTTATATACATATCAGGCAGATTGCGTGGGTGCGCCGTTATGGCGCGTGCATTGGAATGGGATGCTACAAACGGCATGCCTGTCTTTTTTGCAAACTCCGCCACATTTAAAAATCCGCCGTCCGATAAATGCGATACATCAATTACCATGCCGAGCCGGTTCATTTCTTCAAGCACTTCAAATCCAAACGGTTTTAAGCCCTTCTGCATGATATCCCGGTCTGTGCTGTTTGGGTATCCGATTTCATTTTCATGATTCCATGTCAGGGTTACAAGGCGTACACCGTCTTCATACGCACGGTATAATTTCTGCATTTCTCCGCCCATAACGCCGCCATCCTCAATCGTAAGCAGTATACCCGTGCCTAAATCCTGCATTTTATCGTTCTGCCGGATATCCGGTATATCCCGCCGGGTCAGAACCCTGTACAGTTCTTTTGGGTTGGCATTTAATTCGCGTTTATAAACGGAAACTACACGGTCATACTCTGTCTGTATGGCTTCTTTTCTGTCCACTCCCGTATACGTCCCTGTCGGAATAAAAATGGATGCACACTGAATCACACACCCGCCCTTTTTCAAGGATTTTAAATCTACATTTTTATGATTCCGGACTAGCGTTTCCCCTTCTTTTAACTCTGTGAGCGTATCACAGTGCAGGTCAATATATTTCATAACATTCTCCTATTCTGAGCAACTTTGCCGCGAAGTGGAGATTTGCTTTCGCCCAGAAGCAAATCTTCTGTGTAAATCATCTTAAATTTAAGGATGATTTACACTTTGTAGGCATTTTAATGCCTGGGAAATCTTTGATTGATGGATTTTCGCATTGCTATTCAATATGAAAATCAATTTTACATCATATTATCAGACGAAATGGAATATTACAAATGCGCATTACTGAAATACCGTCACAGCATTTATAAAGTAAAAGTGCGTCACGGAAACATAAACTTTTCCGTGACGCTTATTTTCTGTTTTTTGTTGTGCCGGCATCCTCGTTAGGAACTTTCGCCCCAACTTCATTTCTATTTACTTAACTGAAAATATTAAAATATACTTCTCCCGGTATTACATTGTTCTTACACTGTGTTGTAATACTGCTTACCGTTGCATTGACTGTGCTTCTAATCTGTGCCTGCTTTGAGGAAGACGGTATGGAAGCCGTATATCCGCTTGGCAGCTTGTTAGAAGATGCTCCTGAAAAGCTGAGGATATTGCTGAATTTCTTGAGTGTAAACGGCGGCATATAATAATTGTAGCCGTTGTCATAAGAAATGCAGTTGCTTAAATATGCCGTGCAGGAGCTGTTATTGTTATCAAAGCCTTTACTGCCGTGTCCAAAGGCTAAACAGTTGGTTACGGTTCTGACACAGCTGCTTGTGGTATTTACAGAACCGAATTTAAATCCGTTTGGATTGCCGTCATATTTGCTTTTCCAGTTTGCAATGCTTAAAGTTCCCTGTGTGGTGCTGATAAAGCTGCCGCCTGGCAGAGAGAACTTTCCGTTTTTGTAATTGCTTGCAAAAGAAGAATCCTTCTTGCTGATTAATTCAACTAAAAGTAAATCCGTATCCAGTGCATTTCCGTTATTATAATCGTATTCACCGGTAAAAATAGTCGGGTCACCGTTGTTCCAGCATGCACAGTTGGTATATGTCAGGTTGTAGGTTAAGCTGTCCTTATCGTAAGAATCCCAGCCGTCATCTGAATTTTCCCATGAATAACAGCCGTAGAATACATTTCCCTTGCCTGCGCCAAGCTTCGGCGCAAAGCCGTCTGCGTTGCCGCCGAGTGTATAGACATCACAGTTTCTGTAGCTGTATACAAAACGCATGGTATTGCTATATGCACCACCTGTAATCTGCACCCCGGCATCATTGTTGTAACGCACGATGCAGTTTTCAATCGTATTGTTGCCTGCGCTGCTTCCCTTAATCTGGATGCCGTTATCCGGTGCTTTCTGGATAATCAGGTTCTTGATTGTATAATTGCTTCCCGAAATGCGGATGCCGACTTCTGAATCCGTTGTTGCTTTTCCGATATAAGCTGAACGGAATGCTGAAAAGTCTAACACCGGATAGGTACCGTCACTGTTTTTTACACCGATAATAGATACATTGGCATTAGAAGCTTTTAATGCAAGCTGTGCCGTACAGCTGATACTGCTGCCCTTCACATAGACAATGCCGCCGCCCGCTTTTTCAGCCTTTGTCACAGCCGCCGTCAGTTCTGAAAATGAAGTAACGACTGTTCCGTTGCTGGTATCAGTTGTGGAACTTCCGGAAGATGAACTTCCAGAACCGGATGAAGCAGAACTGTCCACCTGAATCTTGTAAATGTTAATACCGCTATTTGAGGAATACAGGTACACGTATCCTGATGAACCGGAATAATTATATGAAACCGTTGCAGCCGTTGTGCCTGCATTCATCGTGCCAAGCTTATTTCCAGAACCGTCTGCCACAACGAGTGTTCTTGCCGCACTGCCGGAACTCATACAGGTTACTTTAATGGTGTCTGTTCCCGATACCGGTACTTTGACTGCACGATAGCTTGTCGAACCGCTGCCGCCCAATGCCAGTGCATATGTATATGCTGTTCCATCCACTGTCTGACTATTTGCAATCACAGACATAGTCTTTGATGATGTTGCAATCAGTGACAGGTTATCCACTGTTACCGTAGAGGAAATTGTCCCCAGATTTTTAAAACCGGTATTTTTAAAATTCCATGATGTAGAAGCAGATGCTTTTGCCGTCATAGGACTGCCTGCAAGCACCATTGCCAGCATACAGACAATACTCATGCCCCATGCCAATACTTTTTTTAAACCCTTTTTCGCTTTCACCTTGTGAAACCTCCTTGTTTTTGCCTGTTTGTTTTTGCGAAGCAAAAATCTCATGTGAGAAATGATTTTCCTCTTTATTTTTGCTTTGCCGGCACAATGCAGTCATTGTATTTTTTTACAAACCAAAAGTCAACGGCAGTTTTTACAAATATATTTGTGCATTTTGTACATGTTTTTTACGTTATAAAACTATTTTTATGCACTTTCCATAATCACTTGTTTTTTACATTTTTTATAACCTTTAGCGTTTCCAGATACTGCCGTGTTTTACAAAGTTAAAAGCTATTTATTTTTGAAAAAGTTTTTTTAATGCTATACAATTTTCACAAAATTGCACAGAAAATAATCAAGCCCGCTTTGCGGGCTTAATCTCTTCCCTGTACACACCTATTTTTCATTTCCATGTGGCAGACGGACTCTTAAAAGCTTGCGTTTCAGCATTTTTTTATCAAACGGAATCAGCGGATAAATATAACTGCATCCCGTCATGGTACGGTTAAAAGCTATCGTTGCCGCTATTAAAAGGATTCCCGCAATATATCCTGCCAGGTTGAATGCCGCCGTCAGACACAGCAGAATAATCCGCATAAATTTCATTGCATATCCCATCTCAAAGCTTGCCTGCGAATACGTGCCTACCGAAACCACCGCCATATACAGCATGGATTCTGCGTTAAACCACCCGGAGCTGACCGCATACTCACCTACCACAATACCGGCAACAACGCTGAGCGGTGTTGAAAGCAGGGTCGGCGTATTAACAGCTGCCAGCTTTAATCCGTCAATGGAGAGTTCCAGCAGTAACAGCTGGAAAAACACCGGTACGGTAATCTCATCAGACACTGTAATAAACATCATCCACTCCGGCAGCCACTGCGGATTGTCAATCAGTAACAGCCATGTCGGGGTCAGAAGCATTGTAACTAGTGTCAGCAGGAATCTCGAAATTCTTAAATACGTTCCGATGACCGGTGCAAAATTATAATCGTCTGCCTCTTCAATAATGTCAAAAATCGAAGTCGGCACAATCATGACCGCCGGTGAATTGTCTACCATAATCACAATATTTCCATCCAAAACCGCAGCAGCTGCGGTGTCCGGACGTTCTGAATATTTAAATTTCGGAAACGGATTTATCCATTTATGCTCATATAAACACTCTGCAAGACTTTCTATATTCATTGTCAACGCTTCTACACGTATTGCCTGAATCCGCCTTTTTATGCTGTCTAACAGCTTTTTGTCGACTTTATCCTCCATATAGCAGACAGCAACGTCGGAACGCGAGCGTGTGCCTACCCCCATCAGCTCCAGACTTAATTGGGGATCGCGGATTCTTCTGCGCAGAAGTGCCGCGTTTAAAACAAGTGTTTCCACAAAACCGTCCCTTGAACCACGAAGTACTTTATCCTTCCACGGCTCTGTCACACTACGCATCGGATACGTCCGGCAGTCTAAGGACAGGCACTCTGAAAAGCCGTCAATAAAGCAGACTGTTACTCCCGAAAAAAATGCCGTCAGTGCATCACTCTGCTTAGTAATTTTATTGACTTCTGTATAGGGCATGCCTTTTTCAAGAAAGGAATCCACATCCGATAAATCTTCCGGTTTGAGTGAATAAAAAAACTGCATCAGTTTTTCTATCATATCTTCCTGTACAAATCCATCTATAAAAAAGAATCCTGCCTTTTTTCCACCGATTATAATTTCTCTCGTTAAAATATCAAAATTCTCCTCAATGCGGATTTGTTTTTTCATACTGCGGATATTTTCATCCGCACTGGTTGAAAATTCTGTCCTGATATTATCTGTATTTATTGTCTGCATCGAATTAAATCCTCATTTCATTTCTGCGCTGGTTGCGCTTTTTATCCATAGGATATCCGCCGTCCGTGACTTCATACATCTTTTGCAAAAAAATAACAGAAATCCTATCCGCACGCGGTATATGATTTCTGTTATTTTTATCTTTTTTAAATTATTGTTTTAAAGTCGCTCTTAATACTCTTAAAGTTCTTCATCGGACTTTTTCTTTCGCTTACTGCCTGCCAATCCTGCAAACATTGCTGAAACTGCCGCACCGAAAAGATACCATACGGAATGTGTTTTATCTGCTGTCTGCACACTTTCCTGTTGATTTTCTGCTGCATTTTCGGAAGAATCATTTTCTGAGGACGTACCGTTGTTGTCTTCCTGCTTTCCGCTTTCTGCATCGCCGGTTCCGCCGTTTTCACTGCCGGACGGATTATCATTACCATTCTGACTGCCGTCAGCTTCTCCCGTATCACCCGGCTGGTTATTGTCCGGCTCTGAAGGCGTCGGGGTCGGTGTTGGCTCTGGGGTCGGTGTTGGTGTTGGTGTCGGTTCCGGCGTTGGCTCCGGCGCCGGGGTCATTCTTTCCAGATTTGCCACAGCTTCTATCAGCCTGTGTGCCAATACGCTGACTTCTTCCTGTGTTGCCGTTGTCCTGTCGAGCGCCTTTGCCGCATTTAAAGCAGATTCAACTGCACTGAAATCCTTATAATCGGCGCTGTTTAAGCCCTCAGCGTTCTGAATTGCCCTATCCAGTTCCGAAAAATCTACCGATACTGCTCCGCTTTCTGTGTAATCTGCGGAGGCTGCCGCATATGCCGCTACTGCATCCCAGCCTTCTGCAAATGCCATACCTTCGCCTGCTTCCCTTGCAAAGACACCGTTGACTGTCAATGCTTCTCCTTCTGCTTTGGCAAGCTGTCGTCTGTCGGTATTAACCGCAAAGCCCGGTCCGTAGGACTGATATTCATAAAAACGTGCTGCACTGTGGGTATTGCCGCTCATATTATCATAGCCTTTTGTCTTAATATGACTGTCCATAAAGCATTTTACATACGTTACACAGGCATTTGACCGCCACGGTCTGCCCAGTGCCACACTATTTTCTGCCACCGAATCTGATTTTTTAAGCAGTCTGCTGTTTATGAATACATAGCCTGTTGTTTTTGTACTTTCAGTACTTGCCGCCGTTACATAGCCTGCCGCATTGGCGACAATATCGCAGTCGTCAAATACTGCCTGTGCACTGCCGAAAATCCAGTCTACATTTCCTTCAATATAACAATTCTTAAAATACTGGCGTCCGCCGCCGTCTGCCTGTAAGGTATCCTGCCATCCGGTCAGCCGTACATTGTTAAAAATAAGCTGATCTGCTCTTGTAAGCATTGCAACTGCCTGCTTGCCTTCAATCGTTTCATTCGGATAATCAAAGGTATTCGCAACCGTCAGATTTTCCATGTATGTATGGTGTGCCGCTGCTTCAATCGAAACCGATGCACTGCCTGAGGTTCCGTATGCTGCCCCCGTTACCGGGTCTGTTTTTCCCGAAGCCGCATCATAACACAGCACGGTCTTTTCACTATCCTCGCCAATTAAAGTGATATACGGCGATGTAATGCTTAATTTTTCGTAATACGTACCGTTCTTTACAAAAATAACTTTCTGTTCCTGATTGTCTGCCGGCACTGCTGCCAGTGCTTCCGCCACTGTTGTATACACCGGTACAGACTCACTGTCAAGCGTTCTGATACCGGAAGCATCTACAACCATATCGTATGATGAAAGTTTAACAAAGTTAAAATTACGGTATGTCTTTATGCCCTGTGTATTTTCAAAGACAACTTTTACTGCATTTCTTCCGTCCTGTAACGGAATCGTTATATCCACCGCTTCTCCTGCTGCCGTTTCTTTTTCAGACAGCAGCCGATCTCCTGCATACACCGCTACTTTTCCGGCTTCGTCATAGGCAAACTTTAAAGTAGCTTCATTTCCCGTTACCGTATCATTAGACTTTTCAAGCACCGTCATCTGTGCCGCCTGTGAACCGAACATATATTTGCCCGTGTGTCCTGCCGTTGCCATAATGGATACCGGCGCTGACGGGTTACTTTCGTTATCCTGTCCGACTGCCGCTACCGTATAAAAATACGGGACTTCATTTTCCGCAGTGGTATCCGTAAATGTCGTGCTTTCTGATGTTCCAATCTCTGTATAGCCTTCTGCACGCTGTGTTGAACGGTAAATTCTGTAGCTGACCGCTTCCGGTACGGCAGACCATGTAATCGTATTCGCCGCATTTCCTGATTTTGCATCAATTGATGGTGCAGTCATCGGCAGTACAAAGTGTACAGACGTCGTTTCCATGGAATTGCTTTCCTGCTCGCCACAGACACCAGTAATTCTGAACCGGTACTCTCCTGAATTTTCCGGTACATAGCTGTAAGAGGTTTCCGCAGTGGTATCCAGTTCTGTATATGTTGCGCCGTTATCCTGTGATACTTCTACACGGTACTTTCCGTCTAACTGTGCGCCTTCACCACTCCATGATACCGTAATTGATGAACGGTCTTGTGCAATCACCGGTGCATCTACCTTGGTAACAGTTGGTGCTGTTCCGGCATCTTTATAATCATCTTTCTGATTGTATAAAATGTTTCCTTCAGCATCTTTTACCACCCAGTTGGTAATTTCTACATCTGCACCAACCAGTGCCAGTCCGTAGGATACGGCATCATCTGCTGTCAGTGTCATATCCTTCCACTTGAATTCCTTTTTATCAGAATAAGTCTTTTTACCGTTGGCATCGACAAGAAGCGGTTTGCCAAGGCTTTCAAATTCGGCAAGATAGCCGTTTGCTGTCTTTGTAAAAGTTACATTATATTTATTATCTGCTGCAACCTCATACTTTGGTGAACCATTTCCGGCTTTTCCGGTTGACTTCATCCAGTATCCTGAAAGTGCGTCTGTTCCGACAGATGAATTGTATCCTCTGAAGCCTAAAGAAGCAAATGCGTACTTTCCTGAAGTCTGGAATGCGCCCACAAAAACACCTGTTCTTTTTGCATCTTGTCCCGTAATAGAGTAGTCCTTAATCTTAATTGTCATGGACATTGATGCAAATGCATCATTTTCCGGCAGTAAAATGTAACTTGTATTGACTCCTGCATCACCTGTACTCTGTGTAATATATCCGCTTTCTGCAGACTGTTCTGCTTTCATTACAGAACCCGCCCCGGTAACAGTTAGCAAATCTGAACCGGATACCTGTGGCTTATATCCACTTTCCTCCTGACCTGAATTGTCCCTATTCTGGTCATACAGCACATTTCCTGACATATCGGAAAGCACCATATCCGTCACGGTGACATCCGCACTGTAAACTGCCAGTCCGAACTGTGCCATAATATCCGGTGTCAGTGCAGAATCCGAAGCCTTAAAAGTCTTTTCATTGACAGTTTCACTGCCTTCCTCCTGAAATGTGGCATAATAGGTATTGTCTGCTTTCTTTTCAATGCTTACTGTATAAACAGCCCCTTCTGTCCATGCCTGCTTCGGACTTCCGTTTCCAGCCTTGCCGGAAGCTTTCAGCCAGTACGGTGATACGGCATTTGCATCGCCTGTACCTCTGAATCCGATTGAATTATAAAGGTAATCTCCGTCTGGCTGGAAAGCACCGGCATACACGCCGGAATATTTTCCATTGCTAAATGAATTGACCTTTAATTTCAGTGTCATTTTTGCAGCTTCTTTCGACTGTGGGAATAAAATGTAGGAAACATTTTTTCCTGCCGTTCCCTTATTTCCAACCATACTTGCAGATTCTGCAGTCTGGCTGATTGTCATACTGCCTGCATCCTGTGTCACGGTTACATCTTCCGTATCGCCGTAGGTCTGCAATGTATAATCAATTTTAACATCTTCTTCTGCCTGTGCTGAAATTGTAAGCTTTACACCGGATGTCAGCCTGTCTGCCTTTACAACAATATCTCCGGTTTTGGCATCATAGGTATAATCCTGCTTTGCGAGAACATTTTCTCCTGCTTTAATTTCAATTGCATCCGGAAGATGATATCCGCTGTCTGCCGTAAGCTGCGTTGTAAAATCTGTACCGACTGCCGCATAATCCGCACCGCTTGTTGTAATGTGTTCAAGGTTATAGTCAACATCTGTAAATTCTTCATGAATCGCAATATTTGAAAACTTTGCCGTGCTTAAATTTTCAAGGCTGTTTGCCGCTTTATTCGCATCTACGGCAAATCCCACATAAATGTCTTGTGCCATTTCAATCGTCTTAGAACCGACCTTTGTCCACGTTACACCGTCATCAGATGCATATCCTGTAAAGGTATCGCCGCGTCTTATCAACTTAAACCATGTTCCGTTAAAGTCTGCACCGCTCTTAAAATGCAAATCATTTACCAGTGGTATTCCCGCTTTTTCTGCATTTGCAGGCGAATCGATCGTTTCAGAAATATCCGAAATTTTACCGTTTGTTTCAAGTCTGCTTGCAAGATAGGTTGACCATGTGGTTTCATTGCTGATTTTAACCAGTGACATACCGAGTGCCGCCGTCTTTGAACCGCTCTCTAAGCTTTCACGGAACATCACACCGGTAAATACATGGTTATCAACAGCTGTTGCTGAATCCAGTTTTGTAATAATTTCTGCATCACCTTTGACAAGCTGATACGTATACTGAAAATCATCGGTGGTGGCATCTGCATAGGTACTGCCGGATACGCAGCCTTCTGATGCGCCTAATTTTCCGGCACCTTTCACTGTCATCACACCATTTTCCAAACTTGCATTTCCCGCTACACCCGGATTGCCAATATCAGTGCTTGTCCACTCGCCTGTGCCAGCTGTGCTGTTAATATGCAGCTTCGATACAGATGACTGGGTCTGATTGCCATCATTATCATAGGCTCTAGCGGTGATATTGTATGTGCCGTCTGTCAGTCCTGTATAATCACAGGTAAATGGTGCGGTATCTGCTGTTTTAACAAGCTGTATACCATTGTAAAATTCTACCTTTGCAATGCTTCCCCCATTGTTTGCCTTTACATCAGCTGTCACTGTTACTGTCTGTCCTTCATCGTACTGTGCATTATCCTGTAAATCAAGGGTAATATCCGGATTTGGTGCCGTATAACCGGACTGCTCTACATTTTCAACCAGTCCGTTAAAATATTCTTCTACGTAGGCATATCCGGTTGCCGGATTGATTTTCTTGGAATCACTTGTATCATTCGGATTTAAGCCATGTGCCGTTTCCCATGTATCCGGAATTCCGTCCATATCTGTATCAAATGAAGCAGCCCGTACAGATTCTTTTGCCGGATAGCCGCCGACCTCATCTTCTGTATTCACATATCTTCCCGAATCTGTCCGCGTTTCGGCTACAACTCTCGCATCGATGGCATCACGGTACGGATAGGTCGCACCCGCCTGCGCAAGCACCGGTTCATAACAGTCCGCAGCACTTGTCACGGTGGCACTGTCAAATCCTTCTGCCGTATACGGTGTTTCTGAAACTACAGTTTTATTGGCTCCTTCTGTCACGCCTGACATTTTTGAACCTTTTGCATTGTCAGCGGTAATTTCAGCATTGCCGTCCATGTAGTTGCCGTTTACATAAAATCCGCCCGGTTTTGTGGCTTCACCCATATCAATGACCTGATACCGAACCTGTTCTCTCGTTCCCTGTCCCGGTTTTAAGAAATTGTTGATAAAATTGGTATACGCATAACCACCACCATAGCAGGTGTTATATCCCCAGTTATAAATAATATTATTGCTTAACTGCAGTGTTGCCGTACTGCCTCCATCCTTTGTCGGATCGCCCATGCATCCGCCGCCGATTCTTGGATTTCTCGATGTATGATTCGCAATCAGGTTATTCTGAAACAATACATTGTCGCCACCAAAAATACCGCCATATCCGTGACGGCCTTTGGAATGTCCTGAAACAGTCAGACTTTCCGATACGATACACCACTGTACTGTTCCGTCCTGTCCGCGGTAAGTTGAAACTGTTTCATCGGTATTCCAGCTAAACGAACAGTGGTCGATCATAAAAGTCTTATTATCCCTGCCCCAGAGTGCATCCATGGAATCTCCGCCGGTATGTACATTTGCCGCACCCGGACGGAAACGCATATAACGGATAATCAGATTTTCAGAATTGCTGATATTTGTATCCCAGCCGGACAGGGTAATACCATCCCCCGGTGCTGTCTGTCCTGCTACGGTAATATTTTTTCTTTCTTTAAAGGTCAGTGTCTGCTTTAATTCTATCGTACCACCCACATTAAATACAATCATCGTTCCGCCTTTATCTTTGGCAAATTCTTCGATGCCATAACGCAAAGACCCTTCTACCGGTGTTTCACCTTTTCCGTAATCCTCCAGTGTTGTAACGACATACACATCATATCCGCGTCCGCCGGTTGCAAATCTTCCACCGCCTTCTGCGCCTGCAAATGCAAGCAGGGTGTTATTTTCCGCCCCATATGCAAATGTTCCCGCCGGCAGGGATATGCCTGATGTTGCCATCAGTCCTGCCAGTGCAAATGCCGTTGCCCTTTTTACGTGATGTCTGTTCGCCCTTCTCCGCTGTGCGCGGTTTTGTGTCTTCTGATTCATTACTAACCCTCCAAATAAATATTTTCCATGATATCAGGGTCAAAAGGTCTAAACCGAATGAGCTTGCTCATAGGTGGGTGCTTTTCTCCCCAACATCTTCCCATATATGTATCATAATCTTTCACCCCGGCATTTCAAAGATACAATCCATTTTTGTGCAAAATGTATCTTTTGCAATTATTTTTTGTAAAAGTTTTTTGCAAAATATCTTGTTTTTAGTTCTGTTTTTCGTTATGATGAACGTGCAGGGTACATTTTTTCATCGTACAAAATGTACTCTGTGTGAAAACAAAGAAATTGGAGTAGTGTGAAAAAGCCTTAAATCAAAGCTTTTTCACACGGCTATATTGTTTCCGAGCGAAAACAAATAGCCATGATTGCAGATGAGAAATCGCCTGCGCGAATTTCTCATCGCATCTACGCGACAAAGTCGCTCAGAAATGGAGTAGTATGAATGAGCAGTTATTAATATATGGGATTTTACATGAAGCATTTACACGGACAAGTTATGCACCGGAACCGGAAACCGCAGATTTACTGCACCTCCACTTTCCATATCCGTTTTTTTGTATCGCTGCATTTTCACTGTCTAGTACATATAAAGCAGAAACAGATTCTTACCGGCGTACACTGGTTTCCATCATTCCAAAATACACCGCCGGACTGGCAGAATTTCCAACATTCTTCTATCGCACGGAAAATCATGAATTTTTACTGCTTTTTAATTATCCTGAAGAATTTGAGCCAGACATCTATATTAAGCAGTCTTATGAATATTTTAAACAGCGGCACAACTGCACAGTCTTTTGGGGCATCAGCCGTCCCTGTGTCAGCCTGTCCGAATTTATCTTTGCAAAAAAAGAGGCGCTGACTGCGCTTTCATTTTCGCTGACGGACAGCCATGACGATATTACCGTGTATTCTGACCAATTTTTTTTTACTGCGGAAAATGCAGACCGCTGTTTCTATCCACAGACTGCCGCGGATTTATTAATAAAGGGCATAAAAACCAACAACATTGATTTGATTCGATTTATCCTGACCGTTCTTGAAGATGAAAATACACGGCTTCGCTCTTTTTCGCCCGGGCAGATGATTGCTGGGCAAATGCTTGCCCTTCATAATGCCGTAACTGCCACCTTTTGGAGTCTGAATCCGGTAAAGTACGGTTTTTCAGAACAGCTATTTGCTTTCCAGCAGGAAATTATCAGCTGTCAGGGTGATTTTGAATATTATTTTTCACACCTGCATGACCTGTGTCTTTCGGTCAGCTCTGTACTTGCCGGGCAAAGAGTGAGCAAAAAGAAGGACCTCGTTCAGGAAACTGCCGATTTTATCCTGCAAAACTATGCCGATGCCAACTTAAATCTTTCAGGTACGGCACAGCATTTTCAAGTTTCCGAAGGCTATCTTTCGAGTATTTTTAAGGAATACGCCGGTATCTGTTTTGCGGAATACCTTGAAAAATGCCGCATTGAAAAAAGCTGTGTTTTGCTGTCGGACACTGCCTCGACAATTGAACAGATTGCCGAAGATGTCGGCTATAACAGTGTGTATTCTTACCGCCGTGCCTTTAAGCGGCTGTTTCATATCAGTCCGTCCGCTTACCGGGAACAGAAACTGCCGTAAAAAACAAAAATACCCCGAAACAAAAATACCCCGCAGGGACTGTCAGATTTTATCGCTGACAGTCCCCGCGGGGCTTTTCTTTGCTTTTGAACCGACAATGCCTGTTCCGCTTAATGCCAGTAAGGCAAACAGCCATGTAACAGGGGTACTGTCACCGGTTTGGACAGGCGCACTCTGCGGCTGTTCCGGCTGCGCTTCTGCCTGTGCCTGCTGTGCTTCGGATACATCTTCTTTTTTCTGTATCGTCACCTCAACACGGTTGCCATCGGCGTCCACTGCCGTAACCTTTACCGGCTGATTACTGCCCTGTATCGTTTAGATTCCATTATCCGCAGTAAGCTGTTTATCTCCTGCAAATACTTTCTATAAATTATCATCTTCCACCGTAAACTTTACATTTTCACAATAACTGTCGCCGTCGCTGATTCCGATAAATACAGGCGGCTGTGTGACTTTCTGCACATAAACCTGTACATTTGCCATAGCTGTGTTTCCGGCTTTATCAGTAATCTTTGCATAAACAACCATTCTGCCGTCCGGCTCTACCGTAAATTCTTTTTCGTATAAATTCCACTTTCCGTTTGGCAGTGCATTTAACTGTTCTACACTCTGCTCACCCTCTGCAACATAGTAGACAATATTTGCAATGCCGTTCCGGTATCGTGTGCCGTAATCTCTACTTTCTGTGTCTTATTAAAGAACTTTCCGAAAGTTATCTGATTCAGCCACTTGTTCCATGTCATGTCCGATATCGTAATACTGCCTTCCGGGATACCTACCACATAGCCTTCGGCACCGCCTGCTTTAACCGTAACAGTCTGATTGCCGGTATTTAAAATTTGTATCTGCTTTCCTGCCGCCTGTCTTTCCTGACCGTAGCCTTCTTCCACAGTACCCAGCCTTTTAAACGGTATTTTTCTTCATACACCTTTCCTCCTTAAATCCTCACATAGTTCTTTTGTATCATCATATTCTATTTATAGTTCTATTATATCATAATGTTTTTTATCTATATATCTAATTTTGTAACAAAAAATGACCTCCGGTCGTCAGATTTTTGCTTTACTTCTAACGACCGGAGGTCTGCTTCATATATTCACTATATGATTTTTATTCTTTTATTTTACTTCTTTTTTCTTTCTGCCTGCCAGCACAACGAATGCTGTCATTGCCGCAAACATCATCAGTACAAATGGAACTGCACGCATGGTGTCCGCAGTTGCAACACCTGTATCCTCTGTCTGTGCATCAGAAGTTGTTGCTGGAGAACCTTCCGTAGACGGCTGTACCGTTTGTGTCGGCTGTACTGTTGTCGGCTCTGAAACAGTCGGCTGTTCCGGTTCTGACGGTGTGGTCGGCTGTTCATTTACTGTCTGATAAACTACCGCAAACGGGCTGAATGAGGAAACTTCAACATAAAGTCCATTGTCTGTCAGCTGCGGCATCAGTGTTTCCAGACCATTTTCTGTCAAATGAAGCACTGCAAATGAGTAACCGC
>ERZ1034691.1513-NODE-1513-length-14740-cov-23.175689_pt1 | contig 14740 bp, 15 predicted proteins | sample MGYA00520638_ERZ1034691 | MGnify/ENA primary metagenome ERZ1034691 (study PRJEB33766, sample SAMN09781763) | gut metagenome | biome: gut microbiome | host: Homo sapiens | place: Madagascar | study: EMG produced TPA metagenomics assembly of the PRJNA485056 data...
GGACAATCTGGATGGGACCCTTCTGGCCCAGCCCGGATGCAGCTGGGGCTATTACGGAAACGCCCCCCAGCGCAATCACAATCTGTTCTGGTCCTCCGTAGATATCCGCGAGCTGTCCCCCTCCACCAAAGTACCTGTGATCATAGCGGCATCCAACGGGAAGTTCTATGTTACGGAAACAAGCGTCATCAGCAAGGGCAAATACAACGCCCTGGCGTCGTCAGCAACCTATAGGCAATACATGACCGGAACCACCTACGGCACCCTGGAGGAGGCCTATGCCGCCTACGAAAAGGCCGTAGCCCAGGGGCCCTACAGAGATACACTGCAATAAGACGGGTCAGCGCCCGAAGAATGGGGATTCTTCGGGCGCTGATTTTTTTGTTTTCCCGGCTCAGCTCAGGCCAGCCGGATCCGGCTCCCCTCACCGGATTTGATCACTTCCAGATGGGTGGGGATATTGCTTTCCAGCAGCTGCACATGGCTGATGATGCCGATCATGCCGCTGGACCTGCGGACGCTTTCCAGTACGTCCATAGCGTCATGGATGGAGCTGTCGTCCAGGGTGCCGAAGCCCTCGTCAATGAACAGGGCCTCGATCTGCACCCCGCCCCTCTGGGCCACGGTGGACAGGCCGATGGACAGGGCCAGGGACACCAGGAATTTCTCCCCGCCGGAGAGCATGCTGACGCTTCTTCCCTGGGCCTCCGGGCACCGGTTGTCGTGGACCTTCAATTCCAGCCCCCGCTTATTGCCCTTCCCCTTGTCGTCAGAGCGGAACAGACGGTACCGCCCCTCGTGGACCTTGGCCAGCATCCGGTTGGCCTCCCCGATGACCTGATTGAAGAGGATGGCCAGAACATAGCGCTGGAGGCCAATGCCGCTGCTGCCCCGGACCTTTTCCGCCACCTTCAGATCGTTCTCTGCCTCCAGGATGTTGGCATCGTAATGGGCCTGCTTTTTTTCCAGTGCCCGTTTCTTTTGGGTCAGTCGCTGAATGTCTCCCTCCAGGGTGGAGGCTCTGCGGGCAAAGGCCTGGGTTTTCTCGCTGATTTCCCTCTGGCGCGCCTCGAACTGGCTCTTGTCCGGTTCCAGCCTCTGGGAAAGGGCGGCTTGCTGCTCCTCCAGCTTTTTCCCGGTGTCCTCTACCGCACCGTCATACTTGTGGATCTTTTCGCTGAGGCCGGTCCGCTCTTCCTCTGTGCGCAGGTCCTCTTTGGCCTGGGCCATATGGCCGTAGCCCTTCTCCGCCAAGGCTTTTTCCAGGCGTTCCCCGGCCAGGTCCCGGTTTTCCGTGGCCTGGCGAAGCTCCTCCTCCGCGGCGGCAGCCTGGGCGGCCAGGGTATCCAGCTGCTTCTTTTCCCGCTCTAAGGACGCCTGCAAGGCCTGCTCCCGGTTCTGCCATTGGGCAATGGCGGCTTCCTGGTTCTGGATTTCCCGCTCCAGGTCTGCCAGCGTGGGGATCCCCGGGATCAGGCTGGCCTGGGCATACTTCAAGCTCTCTTGGGCACGGTCCCAGGCCCTTTGGCTCTCCGCCAATTCCTTCGCCGCCTGGTCCTTGGCCCCCTCGGCTGCTTTCCGGTCCTGCTCCTGCTTTTCCCAGTTTTCTTTTGCCTTCCGTGTGGCCTTTTCCGCCTCGTCCACAGTCTTTTTGCTGACGCTGTTTTCGGCTCTTGCCGCCGGGGCGGGATGGGTCAAGCTGCCGCAGACCGGGCAGGGGCAGTCCTTCTCCAGCTGTCCGGCGATTTCGCCATAAATGCCGGAATAGTACCGGTTTCGCAGGTCTTTTTCCTGGGATTCCGCGTCATTATAGGCCAGATATTTTTCCCGTGCCTCCCGGTTCGCCTCTTCCAGAGCCTGAGCCGCGGCCTCCTCCTGGCTCTTCTTTTTCTTCCAGGTCTTCTCCGCCTCGTTCTTCTCTGTTTCCAGGCCCTGGAGGGTCTGATAGGTCTCCCGCTTGGAGGCCAACTCCCCGGAGCGCTTTTGCAGCCGGGCCACGGGAGATGCCTCCTGCCAGTCTTTCAGGGCTTTCTCCGCCGCCTGGGTCTTCTTCTGCAAGTCTGGCAGCTGCTCCTGCTTTCGCTTCCAGTCGCTGCTTCGCTTATCCCGCTCCCCCTGGGCCTTCTCGAAGTCCGAGATCACCGGCCGCAGGCTCTCCGCCGCTGTGGAGCGGCTCAGCAGGGACCGGTCCGCCTGGATGTCCTCCGCCTGGTCTGCCAGAGCTTTCCATTTTCCTTCCAGCTCATGCAGAGCCTGGAAGCGCTCTCCCAGGGCAATGTCCTCTGCCAGAGCCTTCTGCTTTCCTTCTGCGTCAAAGGCCAGGCGGTCCGCCTCATTTTGCTGCCGCGCCGCCTCCTGCTGGGAAATCCGCGCTTCCAGCTCCGGCAGGGTCTTCAGCCCCTCCTCTGCCAGAGAGGCGCTGATCTCGCTCTTTTCTCCGGCCAGGGCATTTTTCCGGTCGAGAGCGGCACCGTAAAAATTCTGGGCGTAGGCCTCCCACCGCTGGGCATCAAAGATCTTGCCCAGAATCAGCCCCTTTTCCTCGGAGCCCGCCGTCAGAAACCGCTCGAACTGTCCCTGAGGCAGCAGTACCACCTGGCGGAACTGCTCCTTGGTCAGGCCAATGAGCTCCTCCGCCTTTTTCGTCAGCATATCCTTTTTGGGATTGTTAAAAAAGGGGACCAGGATCCCATGGTCGTCGATCTCCCCGGCGGAATACTCCTCCGACAGCTTCACCCGCTTGGGCACCAGCCGCCGGGTGAACTCATAGCGCTTTCCCCGGACGGAGAACCGGAAGGTGACAACGGTGGCCTCGCTGCTTGCCGCCTGGTTGCAGCGCCACTCCTCCAGGTCGTTGCGGCCCACCTTGCTCTTGCTGTCGTCGCCGCTGCTGCCGCCGTAGAGGGCGAAGGTCATGGCGTCAAAAATCGTGGTCTTGCCGCTGCCCGTAGGGCCCTTGATGAGGAACATTCCCTTTTCCGCCAGCTTCTCAAAGTCCACGGTCTGCATCTGCACATAGGGCCCGAAGGCCTGCATTTTCAGCTGTAAAGGCTTCATACCGTCTCCTCCGTTTCCGCCACTGCCTTTCGGAACAGCTCCACAAAGTGCTCCGTGGCCTCCTGGCCCAGTTCCTCCCGGCAGAAGGACCGGAATACCTCCGCCGGGTCCTCCTCCATCCGTTCCAGCTCCTCCATGGTCAGGGTAATGGAGGTGTTGTCCCCTTCATAGGCCTTCCCCGCCACCACCAGGGGATGGGCATAGACCCCCTTCAGCCGGGACAGCAGCTCCAGCCCCACAGCGGTATCCGTCACGTTCAGCCGCACATAGCCCATCTTGACCTCCTGGGCTGCATCCCCTGCCAGCAGCTCTTCGGCAGTGCCGGTAAGGGTGGTCCACCTATGGAGCTGAGGCAGGGGGACCGTCTCCCGGGCAAGGGTATCCGTATCCAGAAGGGTCACGCTTTTCTGCTGGCTTTCCTCCTTTCCGAAGGAATAGACCATAGGCGTGCCGCTGTAGCGGGCAAAGCCGGTCACATCCTGGGGCTTGTGGATATGGCCCAGAGCCACATAGTCAAAGCCCTGGAACACGCTGGCCGGGACCTGGGTAGCAAAGCCGATCTCCGCCGCCCGGTCGCTGGTGGAGGTCTCCGCCTCTGTGAGGAAGGCATGGGCCAGCACAATGTGCCTCTTCCCCGGCGCAAAGGCCCTGCGCATATGGTCCGCCGCCACCCGGTAGGCATCCGTCAGGCTGTCAATGCCCTCCGCCTCCTCCGGATACAGGCTCTTCACCTTCTCCTCCGTGATCCAGGGCAGCAAAAACACCTGAGCCTCCGGGAATTCCACCGCCTTCGGCTCCCGCTGGGCCATCCCCAGCACATGGAGCCCCGCCTTGTCCAGAAGGCTCCCGCAGCTGCCCAGCCGCTCGGCGCTGTCGTGGTTCCCCGCAATGGCCAGCACCCGGACTCCCAGCTCCCGGCAGAGCCTGTCCATAGCGTAGTCATACAGCCCCACCGCCGCTCCGGAGGGCACCGACCGGTCGTAAACATCCCCGGCAATCAGCACCGCATCCACCCGGCGCTCCTGAACAATGCGGCAGATGGCGTCAATGAAATATCGCTGGTCTTCGTAGAGATCTTGCTCTCCGGCCGTGGCACCCAGGTGCCAGTCGGAGGTGTGAAGAAATAGCATGGTGGGGGGCTCCTTTCGGGTGGGTGAATGACTGCTCATTATTTTGGAAAATTTCGTAAAATACCAGGCGCAAAAAGCTTCGTTTACATGAGTTTCAAGCATTTTTAGCCGTTATTTCCTGGAGAAGGGCAGACTGCCCTTACATCAGGTTGTGGAAAGTTTTCTCCCCGCGATTGCAAGGGATAATCTCGTCCATAATTTCCAGAAATTCCTCCCGCTTTGTTTTCTTCTTGCGGAAGCTGTATTCAATGTCGGTAAAAGTATTTTGCTTCATTTCTGGTACCACCTTTGTTGGATGGTTCTATTATACCATATCCGGCAGCGGGATGGTAGCTTTGATTAAATCAGAGGTTCCCTAGAATTACACAGAAGTCTTGACTTTATCCGCTATCATTACGGTAACGGTAAAAGCATGCTTTTCAAAATCATAAAACCATTCAAAATCCCCTTGATACTTACTTATGGTTTTGACGACACTTTTTAGACCAAATCCGTGGAGACTTACATCTTTTTTTGTAGAAAGTAATCGTCCTCCGGATTGTTTGGGCTGTGTGTCACAACTATTACTAAGGATAATAACACTATATGCGTTGCGGTGGACAGTATTGAGCATAAGCCATTTCTCCTCGGATTGCTCTGCTGCGGCAACGGCATTATCTAAAAGATTTCCGAGAATAGCTACGAGGTCAATATCGTCCAACTGTGAGAGATTGCACACCTTGACATCATATTCAAATCGTACCTTTCGTAGCTCGCAATCCACTGTGTACTTATGAATCATAACATCCAAGAGTTTATTTCCACTGTGGCAGTTGCGGGTATAGTCAAAAAGCTGCTGGGATAGTTTTGATACATAATCGTTAATCTGTGGATCGCTGTTAAGGGATTGAATGGCAGCAAGGTGTTTCTTTGCATCGTGAGCATAGATCATTAGTTGCTGGTTCTGCTGATCTAGAATTTGATAATAGGATTGTTCTGTTTGGAGCCGAGCCAACTCCCCTTTCATTTGTAAAGATAGACTTGTTGTTTTTAGTTGGTGGGAATAGGTTACAAAAAGAAGTATCGATGAAATGAAAATGCAAGCACTTGCAAGTGATAGCAAAAACTGGGTAGTATAATTGGTATTCGGCATGGAACAGATATTCCAAAATATTCCTTGGCATACAGATGCGCAGATCGGATAGATGAGAAATGTAACGGGGTATGTACTCTGATTTTCTTCTGGGTGAATTGCTTTAATTAGAATAAGGATAACCAAGAAATAAATGGTCTTTATAGTGACAGCCAGAAAAATTGCAAGAAAAAAATCATTATTATAATCCTTAAACGCATTGCCACTTGAGTAAGAAATGAAAGAGACAACAGTTACTTCTACTACTGCGTTAATTATTCCTAATAGAGATGAGTAAAACAAACTTTTATAGAGGGTAGCATCAAAGCATATCTTGGAAAACAGGATATTAATAATTAAAGTTGCCGCTATGTTGACATAGCCATTGTTGTGAAACAGGATGTTGATTCCGGAACCAATAGAGAATAGGAGACTACCAATGAGCAGCCGCTTAATTGGAGTATAACGATGTTCATAAATTGAAGTGAAAAATATATATGATATAATCATTTCCGCCTGGTAAACAAGAAATGAGAAAAAGGGGTTTAGCATATCATCGCCTCCGTAAATACTCAAACCAGAATTTATGAAACGCGGATTGTCTTCTGGGTGCAATTGGAATACGGAATCCATTTGTCAGGAGAAGCTCTGAATACGTATACCGCTCTACATAGTGTAAATTTACAAGGAAAGACTTATGCACGGGGTAAAAGAATAGCTGCGGCATCTTATTGCAGAGATCGTCAAATTTTTCAGCTGCAGAATACTCTTTACTTGTTGTACAAACCAAAACTCTACGGCCGTCCCGCGTTACATACAATATGTCATCAGCAGTTACCCTCTGCTGCGCACCATTCTCTGACAAAAATAAATCAACATAAGCTCCGTCAATGTACTCCATGGCCTTATCCAGCCCTGCATACAAACGATTTACATTAAAGGGCTTCTCAAAGAAACGAAATGCCTGCAGGTCCATGGCATCATCCTGATATTCATCATAATTGGTTACAAAAAACAGAGCAAGCTTTGGGTTATTCCGACGTAGGTGCTTTGCTAATGCGATCCCATCTATGCCAGGCATCTGAATGTCCAGGAAAGCTAGGTCGAATACTTCGGTGTCTTTTTGAATTCGAGTAGGATCTGTCAGTGCTGTAATCACACATGGAATATGGCGGTTCATCATGTATTCCTCGATATGAATCTGCAAGGTATTTAGGTAGGTTTGTTCATCATCGCAAATCAGAATTTTCATAGGCAACCTCACAAATGGAAAATAGGCTTACACACTGGTGGTGTAAGCCTATTTTATCAGTATTTAGGAAAAAGGTCAAATCAGGCAGCTGCTATAGAATCAGCATTTTTGCAGTTTTTTCTTGCAATTTTGCATATCATATTAATTCCTTTTCGCTGTTTGCTAGATAAGCATTCAAAAGATGGCACAACATTTTTTGTTCAGCTGGAGACAAGCGTTTTACCAAAGCTGTAATATCATCAGCTTCGGGGGCAATTTCACCTACTAAATAATAGTCCGGTGTACCACCCAGTATATCGCACAATTCAAGTAATCGTTTTGTTGTGAGTAGACTTTTGCCACATTCCATACTGGAGACGTGGTTTGTAGAAAGATTCATTTTCTCTGCCAACTGCTCCTGAGACAAACCTGAAACTTCTCTGCGGTGTTTTATACGCTTGCCGATCAGCTTCTTGTTGATATCCATATTTATCACCGCAAATAAAATACCATGATTTCTGGCAAACGAGAACAAAGAACAATAGATTATGTCTATAGAATCATTAGTTTGTAAAGATTTTATAGATATATCCAACTATGGCACGTATTTCTTGCAGTTTTGCGCGAAAAATCAGCACTTCTGCAAGAGCTATTGCAAAGCAAAAAATGATATGTTATTTTGTCGCCAGAAGGAGATGAGCGATATGAAGAACAAGAAAAAGTTAGTTGCCAATGTGGCGCGCAAGACTGCAGAAAGTGCTCTCCGGCGCGATGCAAACAGCACAACCTGTGTAGGCTTTTATCAGCCTAAAGTACCCGCTGCGCTGAAGCGTTTCAAAAATGTCAAGTAATGGCGACGAGAATTGCTGCGTACATAACAAATAAAATGCTTGCGTCGTCGGTAATTGAGGAAGGTGATAGCGAACTATATTGTTATGGTTTTTTTCTGTTGATTACACGGTTCTTCTTTTTCCTTGTTACAGCAATTACTGGTTTTCTGTCTGGTCTGCTATTTGAGAGCATTGCATTTTATGGTGTGTTTATGCTCTTGCGTTCTTATGCAGGAGGGGTACATGCAAAAACGGAAACAGCATGTACCATATTAACGACTCTGGCATTGATTGCATCGGTGTTTGGGATCAGGCTTTTGAAACAGACAAATAGTCTATTTGTTTCGATTTTACTTCTAGCAACCGGGAGTTTGTGCATTCTCCTGCTCAGCCCCCTTGATACCAAGGACAAGCCACTAGATAGTCAGGATAAAAAGCGATATCGAATGATTTGCGATACGCTTGTATTGTTGTGCATTATAGGTGCATCCATATCACATGTACTGTTACGCAACATGTTCTTTGAATCAATCATTTGTGGTGTTTTTTTGGAATGCCTATTGTTAATTACAGGAAAGATTTATAGTTAGCTTCCAAAAGGCTTTTGACTGTTCGCCGGTGTGGTACCTGTCTCGTGTAGTCAGGATTTATAAGAATCTATGAGGTGTACACCCCATTCCATCAGCGCGCAGGACAATTCCCTCTAATCTTGATGCACATTTCTTGATGCACATGGAGGGAACGTGTATGTATCGATACGGCAACGGGCAGATCAGTCTGTCGGATTTTCACCAACCAATGGGTATGTGTCTGCGGGAAGACAACCGCTGGGTGAAGAAAGCACAGCTCCTTCCTTGGGACAAGATCGAAGCAAAATATGCGGGCTACGATGACAGCAAGCCACCCTTCGACCCGTCCTCTATGGTGCATTTTCGGAAGCGTCTGACACCGGAGATTCTGGTAGAAATCAACGAGATGGTTATCCAGGTTGCAGAAAAGAAGAATGACCAGAACAACAGCGAAGTAGAACGCAAATTCAGCCTGGGAAAGCGGAAATGTGGAATGGGTCTGGTGACGGCGAAGCTGGAAGAAACGACTGCGCATGTGGTTGCCCTGTCCATTTTGCTGCTGAATCTGCGTAAGATTCAGTGTGCCTTTTTGCAATTTTGGGATTGGCTACTCGGCTTTTTGCAACCGTGCGAAAAATTGGGGGTTGGTCAGTAGACATTAGTTATTACAACAGAGGATTGCTTGAATGGAAAAGACAACTCAGACTTGCAGAAAAAACAATATTTTATCTGAATTGGCATGGATTGCTGGTGCGTGTGCCATTGTAGCCGTTCTGCTCTTCACAAATCACCACCTGTTGACCTTTGCAGTTGTTAGTGGGGAATCTATGTACCCCACTATGGAAAGCGGGAATCTGCTGCTTGTAGACCGTGTACACAAGACCTATTCCAAAGGCAATATCATTTTTGCACAGGTGCCTACGATGTACGCTGACAGAGAAGGAATCGTCAAGCGGGTGATTGCGGTTGAGGGCGAAACGGTTACCATTGACTATGACAAAAACGAAGTGACGGTTAACGGCGAGGTGATTTTAGAGCCGTATATCAACCTTTCAGAATCCGATTCCATGTTGGCAGAAACAGATGAGACAACGGCTACATATATTGTGCCGAATGGTTGTCTATTCGTTATGGGAGACAACAGAAATCACTCTGCGGATAGCCGAAGCTGGGAAATTGGATTCATTCCGAAGGCCAATGTGATCGGAAAGGTGATAAACCATAGGTGAGCCAAGAAAGGAGTACCACATGAGAAAAAAAGGAATTTACACAATGGCAGCATTGCTGGTTCTTGCGGTCTGCCTGACAGGGTGTACCGGTAGTGCAGAAATGCCTGAGGAAACAACGAAAAGGATTGTGCCGACTGCAGCAGACGAATTGGAGGCAGGCAACACACCGACCGCTTCTGCAGCGAACACGGAGCCACAGCACTTTGTGGAAACGGTCAATGAGAACTTTCACATTGATGCTATGGTGACAGGGTATCCGGTAGACGGACTGGCTGGAGTTTATACAGGGGAGCCCCTCTGCTTTACACAGAATAACATAGATTCTTTTCTGAAAGTATGTAAAGATGAAGTTTTATCTTCGACGGAGAAAAAAATAGATGGGAAAACTCGCTATGATGCGCAATGCAAAAGTGGAAACCGTGTCTTATACCTTTCCAGTTCTCAGTATCATCCTCTTTCTGTTTTTCAATATATAAACAAAGAAAAGTATAAGATGTATCATGACTACCCGATTTATAATAGTGAGGAATCATTCCTAACAAATAGGATGTATACGGTGGGGTGGATGTTTGAGCAACCAAAAAATTTCGAGTTTGCTACTGAAAGGGAAGCTGAACAGCACGTGAGGGCGGCGTTGACTGCGCTTGGGATTCCAAATCTAATACTTTTGCGAACTTTATATGTTGACTATGAGAATATGGAGAAGGCAGGGAAACTTCTTGCTACAGATGAAAACTACGCACCTCTGGGTGACAGAAGAGAAAACAATGGTTACCCTATCCGGGATGATTGGTCAGAAGCAGATAACGCATATATGTTCAGTTTTGAGCTTTCGATTGATGGAGTGCCTATTTCATACCGCCATGATACGCAGGATACAGCGACTTATTGCGGAACACAGGTGATTGTCTGGTATACACATGAAGGCATTGCTTTCCTCTCTGTAGAAACGCCATGGACAGTCGGAAAACTGGAAATATCACCGTCTGAGGTTATTCCTGCGAGTGAAGCACTGACGATTGCAAAAGAAAAGTTTGAGCAAAATCTGGTCTATCAGGATAAACGTATCGAGGCACTTCGGATGGAGTACCAATATTTCCAAAATCGGAAAAGCTGGATGCTTAGACCTGTTTGGCAAGTAAGATTGTCTTATAAAATAAAGGATTGTGACATCCCTTATTTTGAGTATATGACAATTGATGCACATACTGGGAAAGAACTATAAATCGCTGGGATTATGTGCCGGGATACTACCAGTTAAATAAAATCAGAAGGAGGATCATTATGAAGGGAAATTCAATAAAAAAAGGGCAGCGGTGCTTAACACTGCTTCTTGTGGGAGTAATGTTACTACCAATGTTTGTGTTCACAGCGTATGCGCGATCTGAAAAGCAAGCATATCTATTTTTATTTTATGGTGCAGGAGGCAAAAAACATCAGGAAGCAATAAAAGATGATGTTGATAATGACGACTCTTGGGATACGGCGGGTCTAAGCATTCAATATGCCGAATATAACGGAGGAGCGATTCGTTTCTATATAAATGGTCCTGATGGGACACAAGTTACAGGGAAAACACCCTATACTGCAGCATACCACGATTATTACCCAATCTATTATTTTGTGAGTAAAAGAAATACTATGTGGAATGATTGCACTGTAACGTTAGTTGGCGAAGCGAGCTCCGCAGTTCGTAGTGTGCGCGGCAACGTCCAGCCGTAAAAAAATACAAAATATCCCCGTTCCGGCAGCGGGGATATTTTGCAGGAAGGAGTGCGAGTATTGTGAACCAATTTGCATGTCCCAACTTTATAAGGGCACTGCAAGTGGAAATTCGACGGTCTATAGACCCGCATCAATTTCTGCTTGCTGTTGTGCTTATGTTTTCTTGGATGGTGCTTAGTGCGACTGAGGCAGTGAGTTCCTATAATTATGCAGTAGAGCTTGGGGGAATCTATGTTTTTCAGGTAGCACTGGATAGCCATATATCTACCGGTCCAGTGATATTAACCATATCTACGATTCCATATTCCTTCAGTTATTTGATAGATCATGAATCTGGTTTTCAGCAGGAAGTAACGAAACGGGTGGGACTCAATACTTATGCTGTTTGCAAGGTAATTGCAACAGGGATATCCGCTTTTCTGATGGGACTTACAACGATGTGGTGCTTCGTTGCTATGTTGAGTCTTTCCGGCATTCCCCATACTGTTCGATATGAATCCGTAAAACTCACCTATGCAGCATTAGCCGCCACAGCGGGGCCAATTTGGTATTATTTACTAAAAACCTTCTTGATTAGTCTGGTCTGTACCCATTCCGCAATTTTTGCTCTCGCAATTATGGCGTGGGTTCCCAATCCGTATGTGGGCTTTTTAGCCCCGACAATTGGATACTATTTTGCAGAGTGTGTAATTTCGAGCGTTGCGCCGCTTTTTCCGCATCCGTATTTTTGGGCACTAGTAAATCCATTTGCCCTGCTGTTTTCACAAGTCTCTCCGAATAATTGTTTTAGCTTTTTTTGGACATTGACAATAGTTGGCGGGGGTGTGGTATTTTGGGGAATCCAGTTTGTCATTCGAATAAGAAAGAAGTGTAGTCAATGAAGCTATTTCGTATTGCCAAGTTGAATTTATTACATTGGCATAGAAATCATCAATATGCTGTAGTTTTATTGTACCTGATTTTTTATGGATTCAATCGGTTTCGAGGATTGGCATACTATGCCAGTGATTTAGGTGTAAAGATTACTCCATGGGTGTTTCCGTTTCTGCCATGTATGGGCGCCAGTTTCCTTCCGTTTATGCTGGGGTATATGCTATGGATTGCCGATGCACCATTCCGAACCAAACAACAGGGATTGGTCATTCTGCGAACAGGCAAGCGACTGTGGTTAGCTGGGCAACTTGTATATCTATTGATTGTGAGTGTTTTTTTTACCGTTTTACTTTGGATAATATCATGGCTATGGTTGCTCCCGGAGGTTACATGGAGCAGAGAATGGGGGGCGGTGTTATCCACTACAGCAATGAATGGCGTCCCGGGGGAGTATGGTGTATATATGCAGTTTCCATATACGGTGATGAAAAATATGGATCCACTATGTGTAACCTTATGGTGCGCTACCGCAATGATTGCGATTTGCTTTCTACTCGGAGTAATTACAACAGCATGTAATCTGTGGCTGAGGAAGGGGTGCGGAGCTACATTTATGGCGACAATTGCTGCTATTTCCGTAATTCCAAATTTGAGGGCAATTAATCCGGGACCAATTAAGTTGGTACTTTGGATTTCTCCCCTGAACTGGATGGATTACAGCCTGATGGGTCACCCAGAGCAGTACCTCCCGTCTCATGGGTTTGCAATCTGGGGGCCGGCGGTGCTAGGACTTGGCTTGAGCGCCCTGTTGCTTTTGACCATCGGCAAATGCAACATTGAAACGGATAAGGAGTGAAAACTGTGGACTATGTTATCAAAGTCAGAAATGTAACAAAGACGTTCAAAGAAGCCACTGTCTTAAAAGATGTGACGGTGTCCTTCGAACGAGGAAAGATCTACGGGATCATCGGCAGAAATGGTTCCGGGAAAACGGTGCTGTTCAAGTGCATCTGCGGATTGATCCCGGTTACGCAGGGAGAGATTACGGTTTTAGGCCAGAGCATTGGGGACGGTCTGAAAGTACCCAAGGGGGTTGGTGCAATCATTGAAACCCCTGGCTTCCTGCCCAACGTCTCTGGATATCGCAATCTCTACTATCTGGCATCCCTATCCGGCAAGCCGGATCGTCAAAGAATCCGGGAAGTTATCAACATGGTGGGTCTGGACCCGGACAGCCGAAAGCATGTGGGTCACTACTCCATGGGTATGCGCCAGCGTTTGGGACTGGCCCAGGCCATTATGGAAAATCCCGAAGTGCTCATTTTGGACGAGCCCATGAACGGCCTGGATAATGAAACTGTTGAATCCATCCGGGCTTTTTTGCTGGGGCAAAAGGAACAGGGTAAAACCATCATTCTGGCCAGTCACTCGAAAGAGGATATCTCCCAGTTGTGCGATGTGGTTTATCAGATGGATGCCGGTGTCTTGTCTATGCAAGGAATGTAACACTTAGGGACCCTCTGAATAAATAGCCCAGTATTCTTGTATTCTCCACATTTTGGAAAATTTCGTAAAATACCAGACGTAGAAATCTTCATTTCTGGTACCACCTTTGTTTGATTGTTCTATTATACCATATCCGGTAGCGGGATGGATGAGCCCCCCGCCCCGGCCTCTCTGAGCCTGGAGGATGAGGAGAATTAAAGTTCCGTACAAAAAAGGTTCTATAATAAATGTTGGGGTCAGGCGATGAGCCTGGCCCCTTAGCTATATAAAAAGGTTGAGCATAGAGATAAAATCCTTTATCATAAAAGTACCACCAATCACGAAAAGGAAGAATCTCTATGCTCAAGAAAGATTATACTGAAAAGCTGCTCAATTAAGGAAGTCAAAACGGACGGCATCCACCAGATCATGATTTTTTGATCACTCTTGAAGTGATGGTGTTGATAATTCAATTCGCGTCTGTTGTTATCCTGCAAAACATTTTCTTTGGTGTCTTGAGTTTTATTCCTTTTATTGCTATGGTTGGAGGCTTTGAATACGCATATCAAAAAAAGGCAAATGAGCAGAATGAGAGAACAATACAATTCCGCAAGCGGTTTTATAAAGTCTCTGCATGGTTAGGCGCATATTTCCCGATTAGACTGTTGGCAATGGCGTTAGTACATTTTTATCCTCGCCCTATCAATTCGCTTACCTTGGAATGTGTCATAGCCGTCCTCTATCTAATGACTGCTACCCTCATAACATTAGAGATTGAAAAACGCCATCTTTCAAAGAACTGATTTTAGAACATAACGAATACCGAAAATCAGACCGTTGACTGGTCGCACTATGCGAAAAGTTGACGGTCTTTTTTTGTTCCCAAAATCAAAGGGAAAACTTTGTGAGCCGGGGCATGGTGGTTGACTTCGCCGTACACCAGCCAGACCGGGAGGACGGCGGCATACCAAACCCGCACTTCCATGTGCTTTGCCCTATCCGCCCCATCGAGCAGGACGGCAAACGGGGGCTAAAGCAGCGCCGGGTGTATGAGCTGGACGAGGACGGCAACCATATCCGGGACGCAGACGGAAAGTTTGTGTTCGTAAACCTGCGGAGTTTCTTTGCCGATGACCCCATCCGTTCCTTCCTCCGCACCGCCATTGACCACCAGTTGACTCTCCTGCTAGTAGATGCCTGGGATCACCCCAAACTTCCAGAAGAAACACGATTGATCATTGACAAGGACCTGTGTGAAATATAAAATAAAAGTGCAGGTAATACCGATTATGCAGCACTCAGCCGGTAGGTTGGCCGGTTCTCAAAGCGGATTTGAGGTTTGAGGTTTGAGAGTTGTGTAATTTCGTAGAGGTATTATTCCACTTATCCAATTGGTCGATGTGTGCAAACACTCCATAGCAAACAAATTTTATTAGCGAAAGCACCCATGTTTCATAACCCCGTCGGTGTCTTTCGCAGAAGGGTGGTTTATAACTATGA
>ERZ1034691.1514-NODE-1514-length-14733-cov-8.722646_pt1 | contig 14733 bp, 15 predicted proteins | sample MGYA00520638_ERZ1034691 | MGnify/ENA primary metagenome ERZ1034691 (study PRJEB33766, sample SAMN09781763) | gut metagenome | biome: gut microbiome | host: Homo sapiens | place: Madagascar | study: EMG produced TPA metagenomics assembly of the PRJNA485056 data...
TTTAAAATCATATTTTAATAGAAATTTGAAACATAAGGGAAAAACGAACATTAGAATTTTATAGATTCCCGTATTTCTTTTTGCGAAGACTGAATGCGGGCATTGTACCCTCCAAAACATCTACAACTTCGTTGCGGACTTCGTAGTTCTCTACCGCACCAGAAGTATAAGATATGTGAGAGGTGGTTTTGTTCATCTGGCAAAAAACAATCTGCTCTGCATCACATGCGACAGCAATATTAGGGTTGTGCGTGACAATTATTACTTGACGCCGCTTTTTGGCTGCGCATATACACGGAACCAATTTCCCGTAGACGGATTGATTGTCAAGGTTATCTTCCGGCTGATCTACGATGATTGGCATATTACTCTTACTAAGTGCGAGATAGAAAATCAAAAGAACAATTCCGCGCTCGCCGGGAGAAAGCTCCTCTAAATTACGACCACCCATCTTGAGTCTAAAGGATACATCTATATATTGCAGCCCATAGAGTAGTGAATAGAAATCTTCCTTATTGCTAATCCGCTTTGCAAGTGAATCAAAGTCGTCATCTACCAAGGAGTTCATGACCTGAGAAATGAAGTCAAGAACTCCATCAGCAGTTCCCCAATCTACCGCTTTTATAATGTCCTGCATCTGGTCGTGAGCTTCAATTTTTCCTCTGAATCTACCGGAAAGACGTTGGTTTATGTATGTCAAGAGCCTTTCGGCAATGGTTTCGTCAGATAGTTTTATCTCAGCAGAAAACTTGATCCCATCGTCTAATTCCTTTAAAAGAGAACTTATTTGATGTGATATAGGGGTATAAATTTGGTTGTAGATATTGACTGCCTTTTCTTTTAATGCAAATAAGTTCTTTACGATGTTAGTGCGTTGACTACAGGCGTTTTTGTAATCTGACTCTAGCTGCTCGTTAAGGTATGTAAGTTCATTTTGGTAGTGAGTTAACCCGGAGTTGCTGTCGCCCATAATTTTTGCACGTTCCGCTTCCCAACCTTCCAAATTGGCTAGATATTGCTGGTAAAGCTGTTCTTCTTTTGTGGCAGATCTAATAAGATCGGTTTTTTCTTTTTCTGCGATAGAAAGTTTTGCAATTAAAGTGTCATCACCGGCGTCCATTTCGGTGCCAAGCTGGCCAATGATTTTTGCCTTTTGAAGAGAAAGGGAAGTACTGCGTTTTATGAGTGATTCACGCGGTGTGCTAAGAGTAATAGTTTTGTCACCATCAAATTCTAAGGGGTGCTTTTTCCAATACTCATCCAATGTACGATTGATATCAGAAATTTTCAATTCAAGTGCTTGAATCTGGGCAACAAGAGCGGAAATTTCATCGATTTCCGAATTGATATCGCGAAGTGAGTTTTGAGAATTATCGATGCGAGCTTTCAAATCTGAAATTTTAGAATTTGTCGCAGCTAATTTGGCCTGATATTCAAGATTCTCTGTGACATTTTTAGGCTTGGGAACCTCTACTGGCTTTTCTTGGTCGTGCCGTTGCAGTAGTTCTTCAGCCTTGACTTTTTCTTGAAGGATTTTTCCTTTGTAAGCGGCAGTCTTCTTTTCTTCCAGTTCTATAATGAGCTTATTGGCATTTTTCAGAAGTGAAAGAATTCGATCACGTTCAACAAATAGAGCTTGGGATTTGATCTCAATAAGTTCCTTAAGGTTTGTTGCGGCACCTCGTTCTGTGACATCTACATAAGAAAAGACGACTTTGTCAATTTCTTCTTGAAACTTGTCCCCAATATCATTGCACACATCCTCAATATATTTTTGAGGCAAATATTGTGCATCCTCAATGGCGGAGGCGTCCACCGCTTCCATTAATGATTTGCTTTCGATATGCCCGTCCTGCCATTCAATAGTTGCTTTATAGTCTTTTGCATAACATTTTGGCTTTTTCCGAAAGCGTGTATCGTTTAAGAAAGAGGCATTACCCATGGTTTTACATTTACAAAGAAGACCAATGATGTCTGATAACGCGCTCTTTCCGCTGCCTTTGTTTCCTATGACAGCAACTAGCCCTGGATTTAGTGGCAATGAGAAATCAAACCACTTTTCAGAAGAATGTTTAGCGTCGGGAGAAGGTGATACAGAAATGCTTTTTATTACGGATTTTGCATTCTTATTGACTCGATCCAGAACAGGAGGGACACTGCCAATATAGATTCTCTCTGCTGGCTGATACAGACACTGCTTTAGCCCTTCAAAGGTACACTGTGCTTTAATCCATAAATCAGCATTCCTGGTATATGCCATAGGATTATGATTATCTGAGCATATAATCAATGGCCGTTCGCCGATGCTGGGAAATATATGTTGCTGGTAAGTGGTAATGTCTGCTTCTCGTCCGATTTCAAAAAAGTCAACTACTTTTGCAATCTCATCCTTTACAGCATCTCTGTAAGGTACAGCATTAGTTACCTTTATTTCGCTGTCAATGCCATTGGACTTTTTCCCGGCATGGATAGATATTAGCCCTTTATGGGTATGAGCAAACTCGACGATGTCTTGAAAATCCCAGTAAATTGTATCATTAGAATCGCCACCTTTCGCATTACGCCTTATCATTGTCGATCTAAAATCTTGCTCAAGGACTTCCAAATCTGAATCATCGGGAAAAATTAAAATTATATGTAAATTGTTTCCACCTTTGTCTGTACGAAGTTCTACACCGGGGAAAAAAGTAATAGTTGGAGCAAGAGATTTCAAATTGGCAATTCGTTTCGCATCAATTAAAAAATGATCTGTAATGGCAACTGCACAAATTTCATTATCCAAAAGGGCTTGACATAGTTTTTTATCAGCGTCACCACCGTTATACTTATAGTCATAGGACGAAGCAGTATGAACGTGCAAATCCCATTTCTTCCATTCAGAACCAATATTGCTAGTCATAATTATACCTCCTTAGGAAAAAAATGATTAGAGATGTGTCGAGGCATAGAATCTAATAAAGTAGTAGAAAAAATTTGAATAATGTCAAAATTTTCATTTATAGTATACCACCTATTAGGAAATGAATCAATGATTCAAAAATGACATATAGAGGAGGAAAAAGACACATAAGGCTCGACTTGTGATTTGAATTCAGAGGCAAAATCCACAACTAAGAATGAAGATTAACTGAATGCTTAGATGCTGATTTTCACCTTTAATGAATAAGCAATGATAATACCATAAATGCACACGCCCACCAGCCATTTAATTGGTAGGCATGTGCATTATAGATTTTTGATGAAGCGTTACAGTAAGTTAAGTTAGAATCCATCAATTGCGCGTTCATCCAAGATGGGAACAATACAAACAACCACACGGGCGCAATAGCTTGCATAAGGCGAGTTCTGCTTTAATTAAGTGACGTTGTTCTCTTGCTTCGTTCTTGTTTTTCCCAAAAGAAAAATCCTGTTTTATTATTAGAATAAACGGCAGATCCGCTTTTGGCAATTTCCAGAGAACGCAATTGCTCATATAAAGCGTTTAAAGGAATCCTTCCGAACCCCTGATACAGAAGGTCTTTATGGACCATAAAGCGGATTATCCGGAATTTAAGGATAATCCGCTTTTGATCATTGAATAGACAAGACTCTCTCTGGTGCGGGTGGTGTACTCTTGAGCGTTAGCCGAAAGAGCCATAGAAAAAGCAAAATAAAGGTGAAAATCACCAAAAACATCTATACACACTTGTGTGAAGCCTCATTGTTTACCTCCAAATCTGCATTGCTTTTTATGATTTCCAAGGAGCAAGGTTCAGGCAAAGAATAGGATGCATTTTTCGCATATTGGTACCGCTGACAAACGCTGTATTGAAATGTGGAATCCTGTAGAATGGCTAACGCCTGTTCCTCGCTGCAATCCATTGTATAAACAAAGGCGCATTGCGTCAAGACTCTTCCTGTCGGTGCGTCTGTATTCGGACAATATTTAAGCATCTGCGCGCCGATGCCAAATCACAATTGGGAATCTTTTTCCATGTAGACAGGTTCTACCTTGCCATAACAATATCATCGAAAAAAAGTAAAATCAACAAATATGCACTACAAAACGGAATTTTTGCTATAAAAGCGGCAAAAGGACCACAAAATCGACATACGATTTGTGATCCTTTTCTTGCTGTTTGTGCACTATTGCTTTGTGGACTTTCTTGGTATTTCTGAAACCAACTGTATTAGAGGTGCTTTATTTCACGAGTTTCCGCCAAACTCAGCGATAATATCGTGAATGATTTTCATTTTTTCTTCGCTGAAGTCACTTCCTGTACTTGTTGAGCTCCTTAACTCCTGAATCAATGCTTCGACAATCGCTATCTGGGAAGGTGACAGCCCTTGCGTGGAAACACCCTTGGGCTTTTCGATATCAAGTAGAACATCTACAGAAATGTCAAACAGTTCAGCAATACTAATCAATACATCGGTCGGAACGGGATGAGCATCACTTTCATAGCCACTGACGGTTGACACAGCCTTGTTAAGCCGTTTAGCCAGATATGCCTGTGTCCACTTGCGCCCCTGACGCAATTCCCTGATCCTAGCCCCAAGATAATGCTCCATAAAAATCCCCCTTTACATATATAGTCTACCGTTTGCATTTTCTATCATGTCGTAGTATTATTTGTTTATAGTACGATATTATAGAATTCTCGTTGACTATCTTTGAGGGATGCGCTATGTTGAATGAAATGAGCAAGCTATGGAAACTGGCAGACAGGAGAATGGATATGAACATTTTCATATGTGATGATGAAGCCCTTGCAGCGGAAAAAATGGCGGAGAAGGTACGGAATTCTGTTGAGCAGAGGCATTTGAACGCATCTGTTGTAAAATTCACGGATGTTGAAAAATGTATGGCAAGTTCCCTGGAGCGTTGCGACATTGCCTTTTTTGATGTAGACATGAAGCCTTTCAATGGCATCGATCTGGCAAGAAAATTACATAGCATAAACCCCAACGCCATCATCATTTTTGTTACCAATTATATTGAATACGCCCCCACCGGGTATGAAGTAAATGCGTTCCGATATTTGCTGAAGTCTGAGATAGAAAATAGTTTTGATCGGATTTTGGAGGATGCACTGGACGAATACAAAAAGAGGCATCAAATCGTATCATTTTCTGTTGATGCAGAGCATATTGAAGTGCCGGTACATAACATTTTATATCTTGAGTCCGAACAACGTATTATGATTATGCATCTGATCCAAGGTGACCGACTCTACCATAGGTTTTATGCAAGTATGACGCAAATGACTGCCGAACTGGAACCTATGGGCTTTTTGAGGATTCAAAAAAGCTATCTTGTCAACATGGAATACATAGAAGCGCTTAAATATGGTCAGGTCAGACTAACGGGCGGCATTGTGTTGAAATCAAGCGAAAAGAATCATTCTGAAATAAAGCAGCGGTATTCTTTGTGGAGGGCAAAAAACAGATGGAATATTGTTTGAGCTTGCTCTATGTAGCCATGGATGAACTGGGACTGATTTGGTGTATGGATGCCTTTATGGAGCGTAGACATAAGGATTGGAGGTTTTGGGGAGCTTTTTTAATCAGCGCGTTGGGTTCCTTTTGTCTGTTTAATTTTGTTATTGGCGGTATTACGGTTTTGCACACAATAGCAGCCTATGCCGTACTCTTTGCATGGGGCTTTTTGCTTTTTCGTATTACCAGTGTCGCATTTTTGATGTTGTTGGTATTGCTATACAGTGTCATTTCCTATTTCATATCCTTTGCAGTGATGGGAACGACCGCACATCTTCTCGGAATCAGTGTTCAAACGCTGCGGGATACTTATTTTCCTTTTATTGCAAGTAGTATCCTGAACTATTTGTTGCTGTTGATGGTCTGCTTTCTGGCAAAAAAAGTCCACCCATTAAAAAAGACAAACGCCATACGCTGGCCGATTTTACTGCTTACCCTCTTGTTTCCGCTTGCCAGTTTTGCCGTTCTTCTTACACTGATTTTTACAAGTCTGCGGCTGCCTTCTATGAGCAAGGCGTTGTCTTGCTGTGGTATATTTCTTGTGATTGCAAACATAGCGGTATTTCTGTTGCTGGACTGGATAGGGAACAGTGAAGAAACCATAAAGAAAAGACTCGCCTTGGAACAAACCGTTCAATTGCAGGCGCAAAATATGGCGGCTCTGGGAAAAGCATATTCAGAACAACGAAAAATTACGCATGAGTTTAATTCGCAGCTTGAAACGATCCAATGCTTACTGAAAAGCAGTGATCTTAAGGATGCCTTGGCGTTTGTTACTGCAGTTCAGGCAAAGCAAACAACGCGCTCCTTGCTTGTAAACACGCACCATCCGATTGTTGACGCATTGCTGAATCAAAAAGCATATCTGGCTAAGAGCAAAAACATTCAAATTCATTTTGAGATAAATGATCTTTCCGGCTTACAGTTGGATTCGGTAGATGTTACCACCATATTGGGAAATCTTCTTGACAATGCCATGGAAGCCTGCGTCCTTTACGGGGAAGGCAGCCAAATTCAAGTAAAGGTTTTGCTTGGCGATACACTGTTTTTTGCCATACGGAATACCAGCAAGCCTGTCAGGATTATCGGAGAAAGTATCCCAACAACAAAACCCAATCCGCAGCTGCATGGTTTCGGTCTGGAAAACGTAAAAACACTTTTGCATAGGTACAACGGAGAGTACGCAATGGAGTATGACGCAGGATGGTTTACTTTCACAGGGGAAATTGAGAATCACCCGATTTCGTGACACAAAAACGGCTTTTCATTACAAATACCGTGCAACTTATTCTGCCGCGGTATATAATCGACGTAAACAAGCGGGAGTTGTCGAATGGAAGCAATTGCAAAGAAGGTCGTTCAAAGATGGACGGCTAAAGGATATATTTCAGAGGAAGAAGCAGAAATTTGCCAATATAACCTCATATGTTTTTCGTTCACTCTTACAGTTTTTTGCTTTCTAATTCTTGCGGGAACACTCTTGGGCGAATGCAGAAATACAGTCATTTGGATTACAAGCCTTCTGTTTCTTCGCACCTACACAAACGGTTATCACTGTAAAAGCTGTGTTGCATGTACAATTCTTAGTCTGGCGGTAACACTGTTGTCACTACATATTATCCGTCTTTTGAATCCTGTTGCGGCGTTTGGTCTGATGGCTATTGGAGCAATCGCAATTCTTGTGTTTGCACCTGCAAATAGCCCGCAGATGCATCTTTCAGAGGATGAAATAATCGCTATGCGCAAACGAGTTCACATTCGTTTATTGGTTTTAGCAGTGCTTTTTTTACTGCTTATGTTTTTTAATAGGGAAGCAGCGTACTGTATTGTTATGGCAATTGCTGTTGTGGCAACTTCCTTACTTGCAGTGCAATATAAAGTTCAATAAATCAAGGAGGTTGTATATGGAAAATCGTAAGCAACTTGTACAGAAAGTGGAATCTGCAGCAAAAAAACTGATCAGGCACTCGTTCTTGGAGAACATGGAAAAGTGGCCTCCGGAATGCATTGGTATGTTCTACCAGCCGCATCGCCCCGAAAAGCCCATGCCGCAGGATAAAAAGTAAAGCATCCCTGTCGTTTCAAGCCCGTCGCATCCCTGAAGTGTGACGGGCTGTTTTTGTATACATCGTATATTGCATTTCCCTGTGTATATAGGAATGGCGATACATAAGTCTGGATGGTCATATAAAAGCTTCGGAAAAAGAAGTTTAATGGAGGTTCATAGACTATGAAAGTAAAAATGTATAATGTCGGATTCGGAGAGGCGGTTCTACTGAAAAAAGCGGCGAATGGCAGGGAAGAAAATCTTCTTGTGGATTTCGGAAGTGATACGCCAGAAAACTGTATTGCAGATGTAGGGTCCGGTGTGCATCACGCAGCACCTCACCCCAGTGATACGCCAGAAAATTGTATTGCAGATGTAGGACAGACGACAGAAAAAAATGTCAATGTGACGACAGAAATTTATAATGATACCAAAGATGAAGAAGTTTCTGTTCTGCTATCCCATTTTCATATGGATCATATTTGTGGTGTTCTGGAGACTGATTTACTTGACCATGTATGCCTGAAAAGGACATACATCCCCAATTTGCTTTTAATGCAGAGCAGAGACAATACCTATAGTTTTCTCCAGATACAAATTCTTCGGGAACTATTTGAGAGCGTGTATTTATATAAAGGAAAAAGAAGAAGGTTCTCTTTGTATGACTTACTGGTAAAACTTACAAATAACAATGCAACGCTTCAATTCGTTGAGGCAGGAAAACATTTCGATTTTGCTGGCGATTCATACAGCGTGTTATGGCCCGACTTCGGGAAAATTAAGGTAAACAAGAAGGTCTCAGATTCATTAACAAAATTGCTCCGATTGATTGATGCAGATTTTAATGATAGTGGCGAGTATACATTAAGGTTCATTGACGAATATATTGACGCGTTGTGTGATGCGTACAGCAGATATGAGGAAACAAACGGGGACGTAAGAATAAATTTGGAGTACATAAAGAACCTGCAAAACAGGATTATCGAATATTACTTTCCGCTACTGATAAATCAAGATAAGAAAATTATGAAAGCGATAGCAAAAAGTATTGAAAGCATAAAACGCCAAGAGAATCGTATATCTGTGGTATTTCAGGATTTCCCACATGAATTAGAGGCAAACCTTTTGATGACGGGAGATATTCCAAAGTCGGAGATAAAGAAAATCGAACCTCAAATAGAAGATGTTCATTATAAGGTTATAAAAGCACCGCATCATGGAACCCCGACATACTATTGGAAGAATCTTCCGAAGAGCGACACGATAATGATAAGTAATGGCGAGCCCAGAAACCAACATAGGAACTGGGGGAAAATTGCTTATGAATACGCAGGATTTTATAATAGCAATAAAAAATGCAAGATTATTTGTACGAATTATCGATGCCAAGTGGAAGATCTGCAGCAGTGTGGGGCACAAAGATGTAACCCCTGTGTAGAAATCGAGCCATTTCGGGAGATTATATTGTGAAAAGGAGGGGGATACGAATAGTACAATTTCAAATGTTATTTATGCATAAAGTTGATGATATAATTCGACCTCGAAAAGCATAAAATGTATAAGAAATTACAATTATCCCGTGATGAGCAGATAGTTTAAGGATAAATAGAAAGGACAATTGGGATCGGCGTTTTGGCTGATCCCGATTATTTTTCCAATGGATGAGAGAAAACGACTGAAGAAATCGCGTGGCTTTTCGTGGAGTAGACAACGGACAAGTTTTTCGTATCCGATTGAAGTGTACCTCTACAAAGTTAAACTCGGCATATTAATATAAAGGTTCTTTGCCGTTCTCTTCCATTACCTTCATCAAAGAAGAAGGGTGATTGATGAGGTAATGGAATGGCAAGCCGGAACGATGGGACGTCCAAGGAGGATATATGTCAAAATCAGTTTACTGCCTATGTGGTTTTGGCGGTAAAGCGAAAACGCCAGGCTTACATAAAAAAGAAAATCCGAGATAAGGAAAAACAAACTAAGACCGAGAAGGAATTATCAAAACTTGGAATCGAAGGGGGTGATGTCTGGATTGGACTAGAGATTCAAAATGAAGAATTAGTAGATGCAATGCAACAGCTAAAACCGAAAGAACACGTTATTGTTGTGGAGTATGTTTTAAAAAGGAAATCATTCAGGGAAATTGCGCAAGAGATGAAACTTACGGAAAGAACAGTAGCATCCTTGTATTATAGGAGTATCAAAAAATTACGAACGAAGATGGAGATTGTGAAGTGACTTTTATTGAGTTGTTGCTTGCGGTCAAGGATGGAAACGCATCTGCCTTTGAGATACTGTTTGGTCGATATAAAAATTTACTGCGAAAATACTCGGTGATAAATGGAGTGTTTGATGATGATCTCTACCAAGAACAATGTATGATTTTTGTACATTGCATAGAAATTTTTGAAGTAAAATGATCGGAGAGAAGTTTCCACGATTGTTGAGGCATGGAGATTTGTCTCTGTAATGACAAATGCTAACAGTCAATATGACGCGCAAAAAACTATGTGCAGATCGGCGGAAAAGCATAAGAGAATGTGGGCATTCAAGGATATTTTAAATTTTTATAAATTCTAATCTGTTTGTATTCACTTTGTGGCGATATATCGATATAATGAACACAAAAGAAATAATAATTTGTATGATTAGAACAGATAGGACGATAAAGCGCAAAGGAGTAGCATATGTTTGATGAATTTTTGGAAGATTATAAATACAACTGGAAAATGGCAGATAAGCAGTATATGGAAGAACGATACAGGGAAAGTTTGTCACCAAAGCAAAGGGAAAAGGCAAAAAGAAGCTCGACCACTTCACTCCTGCTCAGAATTAAATGGGCGCTGGAAAATTTAAAATTGAGGATGGAGGCAGCACGATTTCCAGAGATTTTAGCAATGGCGATGGTCGTGTTTTCAATTTCCCTAATTCTTTTGATTGTGTCGTGGGGATGGAATATATTGGCATCAGAGACAACATTGTATAGATGGAGTATGGCTCTTTATCTTGTCAGTGGTCTTCTAGTTCTAAACCTGATGCCAAGTACGGTGGTATATAATCGGAAAAAGCATGAGAAGCGTTCAATAAAGGACAAGCACAGTATGGAAGAAATAACAAAATACTTTGAAAGTGTTTCAGTAAAAGCACTTATTAACACGGCAGAAGACTTTAAAATTGATTTGAAAAATGCAGTGCCTTGGCTGATCCTTGAAAATCAACAGTACATGAAAGAAAAAGAGAAACAGCAGAAAGAGAATCTTCTGACACAGATTGTTGTTACACTTCTTACAATAACTCTTAGCAGCGTTACAAATGCAATTGGTGATGGTACGAATGAAGCGATAAGAAGAGGTGCGATGGTAAGCAGCGTATGCATATTAATTTTGGTTAGTCTGGTATTTGGGCATTACATAAAAAAGCATTTGGAAAAAGCGGATGATGAGTTCCAAATTAGCAAGAACTTGAGGGAAGCGCTTAATTATTATGCAAATAATTTATATAAAGAGAATTCGTTGACAATCATTTGACATACAGCGTTTTTAGATGCCATAAAAGTGATGGGATGAATATAGGATTGTGTATAGGAATGCTCTGGAAGATTTACATAAATAGGAGAAGATTACAATGCCAAGAAAACAGATAAAGCGAAAATGTGGTCATATCGAGAATATTTATTTGAAGAAACAGGAAATCAATAATCCCGCGGCACTAAAACATCACGAGGACGAACTTTGCGAAAGATGCTATGTGTCAACCAATTGTGTTTATGAGAAAAGGATGCCTTATGTGGATTACAGAAATGAATACATTTTCTGTAGAACAAAAGTCGGAAGTTATGATGAAAAAAACAAAACGATTGTTGTATATGTACCATATGATTTTTAAGTGTGCACTAGTGTAAATGCCTCTATCGCTGAGTAAACTACATACAATAGAAGACTGGCAAATGTGGAAGCAGAAACAACAAATTAATAATGTGAACATATAGAATACAGGGAAAAATCTCCGCCACATTTATGATGTGACGGAGATTTTTGTCAAAAGAGCGCATTTATGGGTTTGAGGCAAGCAATGAACGTACTACGATAGCTTGATTTGACGCTTTTACAGGTGACTGTGAATGGAACATCTGCATGATTCCATAGGATCAAATTGCTTTGCCGCCGGACGCTTCATATTTGTTTTTGCGTGCGATGTCGCTTTTGAAGCGGATGCACCGCACGCGGTCGATACGCTCCACAAGGAAACAATAAGGACGGATGCCGTCGTCGATTTCCAGAATCTCATAGGGAAGCAGCTGCATAGAGAGCAGCTCCGCGAGAGGATGCTTTTTGATTTGCTTTGCAAATTCCATCGCCGTATAAGGTGACTCTCCCTCATACCGCACTGCATAGCGGCTGGGGTATGGGAAAAACGAGATTCCGTTGGCCGCAAGCATGCTCTCTCCTGCCTCGATTTCCGGTGAACGGAAGTGGTAAATCCGCAATGTGGGCGGCACACGCCGCTTAGGACACCATTTCGGTACATTTACCTTGGGGTCATCAGAGCGAAAGATGATGATCTTTTTGCCGCCGGTGCAGTATTTTGTGTTCGGTTTCATGCGCCGACCGTGAACTATTTTCGTTTCAGACCCGGCGTGGAGTTTGCAGTCCGGGCAGTAATAACATTTGAATCTGCGTACTTTTTCTTCATACATAGTCGAATTCCACCTCTTACTCTGCCAAAAAAAGCCGTGGCAGCAAACGCCGCCACGGCTCGTATTAAATCATTCTACGAACATTCAACCCTTTATGCACACGCGGCCGGCGTTTGTCGGCGCGGGTTGAGGACCGCGAGTACAAAAGGGCGGGGTCTGATGTAATAATGGGTGGTGGATGTCTCAAAGTGGATCTCCTGCGTTTCGGTTTCGTGAATCTTCACCACAGGAGCCGTATGGTACATCTCGCCGCCCGTACTGAAGATGGCGGGTCTGCCCACCATCAATGCGGACATCAGTTTACCGGTAATGTAAAGCTCCAGCTTCCGCTTTTTCATTCTGTCCTTGCCTCCTCTCAGGCATCTCTGCACAGTTCCACCACGATGAACCGTGCGTTATCCAGCAGCGTATTCACGTGGTACAGCGAGGCGTTCTGCATCTGCGCGATCTCGTTCGTCTGGTAGCCTTTGATGCGCAGACGGATAATTTCCATCTGCTGGGGCGTTACCCGCTTGGCGAGGGCGTGCAGGAGCAATGTGACCTCACTTTCACGCAGCGCTTCCTCGTCCGTTACCGTTGGCGTAGAACGCCGGGTCAGATGCCCGGTGTAAGACTGACGGGGACGAACAAAACGGATGACGCGGAAACGGCGCTTGTCGGTGCGGTGGGTATTTACTACTTCGCCCTCCATCGCGCGCCACGCCACCGTGGCAAAGGAATAGCCTGCAAGGTTCGGCTCGCTCAGATACCGCTGCACCGCCCGCAGGTAGCCGAAAATGACAATGTCATAATACTCGCTGGCGGGCAAATTCTTCTCATGCAGGAACTTGTAGACAAGGTTGTGATTTTTCTCGGCAAAAATGCGCTGGGTGTCATTCAACGGAATATCGTGCATAAAGCACCTCCTTCATAAACTATCACGCAGGCAGGGGCTGCGTGTCGCCGTTCACTGTAGCACCGATGCAGAAGCTGTCATCGGCAGCCGCAGGGGCAGCGGTGTAGCTCTCCACCTCGCAAAGACCATCATCCTGTTCACACTTCGCTTCGATGCGCTGGCGGTTCATGCCGCGAACCTGCTCACGGAAGCTCAAGGCGTACTTGCGCACAGCGGCAAGCTGCTCGCCGTGGAAATCGCCCAAGCGCTTGAACGTGGCAACGCTGTAATCCTTGCCCTCCGGGTTTGTCTGGCGTTTCAGACCAATCTCCACAAGGCTGCCATAGGTGGCACGGTTGCGGAAAACAAAGCCCTGATTCAAAAACTCACGGAACGGGCTGATGCTGGTGGGAGAGAGATTGATCGCCAGCGGCATAAACTCCCCGCTGCGCAGCAGATACAGCACCCTCATATTCTTGCAGGCTTTGCCGCGACCATTGCCGGCACTGCCAAATTGGCTCAACGCACAGGTTTCGCAGACACCACCGGGTTCACCGTAGCCCTGTTTGCCGTCTACAGAGGAGCAGAGTGGCGGCACATCATCGTTGTATTCATCGTCCTCCGGCCAGTAGGCACAGCTTGCGTGGTTGAACAAAATCACGCCGGTGAGAGTGGGGCTGTAATCCGGGTGCTGCGGATCGCCGGTGGGCAGTTCAAACTGCAACACACCGCCTGCGGGAATCTTGATGCGGGGAAAGGACATCGTAAAGCCGTCCCTATCCTCGGCAAGCTCCTCACTGCTGAAATCAGAATCGCCCATTTCGGGCAGCACAAAATCCAGCGGTTCGTTGGCGGTCATGGCGGTGGTGGCTGCGGCGTTAGCATTCATCATAGACATAAAAAATCCTCCTGTATGTGGGGCAGCATCAGGCGGCTGCCCGGTTGATTCTCGACCACTGCCGGGCGGGCATGGTCAAAATACTGTAACCAATACTTTCCAGTTCACTGGCGCGGTCATAACTCTCCACATCCTGGCTGTGACGGGTCACGGCGTTGGATAAACCGTACAGCGTCAGATCGTTGGACTCGATCAGTCGCTGCAACACGCCGGTACTCTCGCTGTCGGTAATGTGAAACTCTTTGCTCGCAAGTTTGACGACAGCCGGAACATCACGGGTATCCATCTGCACGGCCTTGGCCTCCTGCATTTTGCCGACAACCTGCGCAAACCGCGCTTCTTCCACGGCGGCGCGCACGGTGTCCTGAATTTTCATGACAAAGGCTTTGTCCTCGGCGTCCAAGGTTGCTTGAGAGTAGACGCTGAAATTTTCCTCGCTGTCAGTAACGCGACCCACATGGTTGCGGCGGGTGGCGGCTTCATTCACAACCATACCGTTGCTGCACACCAGCCGATAGATCAGCGGCTGGATACTGACAGAGCCAAGCCCGACCTCGCTGTTGCTGATGATAACTCCGGCCTGTACAATGTCGCCGGGGGATACCTCCGCCTGCAAGCGGGGATTCACGGCCTTGATGTACATACGGCTTTCGGTGATTTGGCAGCTTTCAAAACGGATGTCGGGCAACCCGCCGAGAATCGGCAGCGTCACACCGGCAATGTCGATATTGTCGATGCGGCGA
>ERZ1034691.1517-NODE-1517-length-14721-cov-3.644211_pt1 | contig 14721 bp, 17 predicted proteins | sample MGYA00520638_ERZ1034691 | MGnify/ENA primary metagenome ERZ1034691 (study PRJEB33766, sample SAMN09781763) | gut metagenome | biome: gut microbiome | host: Homo sapiens | place: Madagascar | study: EMG produced TPA metagenomics assembly of the PRJNA485056 data...
TGAGGTTGTAACGGAGGGCATCGCAGCCGTACTTGTCGATCATCTCCAGGGGGTCGATGCCGTTGCCCAGGGACTTACTCATTTTTCTTCCCAGGTTGTCCCGCACCAGGCCGTGAATCAGCACGGTGTGGAAGGGGGTCTTTCCGGTGTGCTCGCAGCCGGAGAAGATCATTCTGGCTACCCAGAAGAAGATGATGTCATAGCCTGTGACCAGCACGTCCGTGGGATAGAAGTAGTTGTAGTCCTTGGTTTTTTCCGGCCAGCCCAGAGTCTCGAAGGGCCACAAGGCGGAGGAGAACCAGGTGTCCAGCACATCCTCTTCCCGGGTGATATGGGTGCTGCCGCACTTTTCGCACTTGCAGGCATCCTGCCGGGAAACGGTGATGTGGCCGCAGTCGGCGCAGGTCCAGGCGGGAATCTGATGACCCCACCAGAGCTGCCGGGAAATGCACCAGTCCCGGACGTTTTCCATCCAGTTCATATAGGTCTTGCTGAACCGGTCGGGGATAAACTTGGTCTCCCCGTCCTTGACAACCCGAATGGCTTCTTCCGCCAGAGGCTTCATCTTCACAAACCACTGGGCGGAGATGATGGGCTCCACGTCCTGATGGCAGCGGTAGCAGGTACCCACATTATGGGAGTAGTCCTCTACCTTCACCAGATACCCCTGGGCATCCAGGTCGGCCACGATCTGCTTCCGAGCCTCGTAGCGATCCAGGCCCTGATACTTACCGCCGAACTCGTTGACAACGCCCTTGTCGTCCAGCACCCGGATGACCTCCAGGTTGTGCCGCAGGCCAACCTCAAAGTCGTTGGGGTCGTGGGCGGGGGTCATTTTCACGCAGCCGGTGCCGAATTCCATCTCGGCATAGTCGTCGGCCACCACGGGGATTTCCTTGTTCACCAGGGGCAGAATGACCTTCTTGCCAACAATGTCCTTGTACCGCTCGTCATTGGGGTTCACGCACACACCGGAGTCGCCCAGCATGGTCTCAGGACGGGTGGTGGCCACGATCACCTCACCGGTGCCGTCGGCCAGCGGATAGCGGATATGCCACAGATGACCGGGCTTGTCCACATATTCGACTTCCGCGTCAGAAAGGGCGGTGACGCAGTGGGGGCACCAGTTGATGATCCGGCTGCCCTTGTAAATAAGACCCTTCTCATACAGGGACACGAAGACCTCCCGGACAGCCTTGGAGCAGCCCTCGTCCATAGTAAATCTTGCCCGATCCCAGTCGCAGGAGGCGCCCAGCTTCTTCTGCTGCTCCACGATCCGATTGCCGAACTTATTCTTCCAGTCCCAGACCCGCTCCAGGAACTTCTCCCGGCCCAGGTCGTACCGGGTCAGGCCCTCCTTGCGCAGCTCTTCCTCCACCTTGATCTGGGTAGCGATGCCCGCATGGTCAACGCCGGGCACCCACAGGGCATTGTAGCCCTGCATCCGCTTGAACCGGATCAGGGTATCCTGCAAGGTGGCATCCATGGCGTGACCCATGTGCAGCTGGCCGGTGACGTTGGGGGGCGGCATGACGATGGTGAAGGGCTTCTTGCTCTCGTCGGCCTCGGCATGGAAGTAGCCCCCATCCTGCCACATCCGATAGATTCGCTCTTCGGTCTGCTGCGGCTCGTAGATCTTCGGTAACTCTCTCATTTTGTTTTCGCTCCTTTGTAAAATAGAAACGCCCTGAGTCAATCGACTCAGGGCGAAAAGCTTTCCGCGGTACCACCTGAATTCCCTTCCGGGCGCTCAAAAGCTGTAACGGGCTTTCCCGTATTTTCCTACTCTTCTTCAGAAAATCCACTCCGGGGCGACCATCCGCTTGCAGCTTCATGCCCTCCCACCGACCGAGCACTCTCTGAAAAAGCCTTGGGAAGCGGAACCTCCCCTTCTTCACGTTTGGCTTTTAGGGTAACACATTTTTCGGTCAATGTCAATAAAATGTTGGAATTCTCTTGACGAATGGGAGCGCAGTTCTTATAATGGCAGGGATTCCTTTGAAATGAGCGTGAACAGTATGAAGCTTTCCCTGATCGTTCCCTGCTACAACGAGGCGGAAAATGTGGCCGCCTTCCAGCAGGCGGTGGTAACGGCCTTTGACGGCTGCGGCTATGACTACGAAATTGTGTATATTGACGACGGCAGTCGGGATGCCACCCTGCACAACCTGAAAAAGCTCCACGCTTCTGGCCAGTGCCCGGTGCAGGTCATTTCCTTCTCCCGGAATTTCGGCAAGGAGGCGGGCATTTACGCCGGACTGGAGCACGCCAGAGGGGACTACATTTCCCTCATCGATGCGGATTTGCAGCAGCGGCCGGAGCTGGTGCGTCAGATGGTGCAAATTCTGGAGGCGGAGCCTCAGGTGGATGTAGTAGCGGCCTACCAGGATCGGCGAGGCGAGGGAAAGGTGCTCTCCTTCTTCAAAAAGAGCTTCTATAGTCTCATTAACCGGCTCTCCAAGGTTCGGCTTCAGCCGGACGCCAGCGATTTCCGTACCTTTCGCCGGAGTGTCCGGGATAGCCTTTTGGCCCTGCCGGAATATCACCGGTTCTCCAAGGGTCTGTTTGCCTGGGTGGGCTACGAGACCCGCTTTATCCCCTACACCGCCTGTGAGCGCGCCTCCGGCACCACCAAGTGGAGCTTCTGGAAGCTGGTGAATTACGCCATCGAAGGTATCATCGGCTTCTCCACCGCCCCGCTGCGCCTTGCTACCCTGTGCGGCTCGGTCACGGGCATTGCGGCGATTGTGTATCTTGTCTGCGTAGTCTTAGAAAAGCTGACCAAGGGCATTGCCGTGCCGGGCTACGCCACCATCATTGTGCTGCTGCTTCTGTTTTCCAGCATCCAGCTGTTCTGCATTGGCATCATCGGCGAATATGTAGGCCGGATCTTCGAGCAGGGCAAGGAGCGTCCCATTTATATTGCCAAAGAAATCTTGGATTATCCCCACGACCAAGTAGAATAGTATGGCAACCCCCGGTATTTCCGAGAACCAATTCAGCCCTTGTAGGGGCCGATGCCCTCATCGGCCCGTGAATTGAAAGTCTATCCTTGTATTCCAAGACTCACAGAATATTTCGGCGCTGGTCCCTCCGGGGGCAATGTTCTTGTCCCGGCAAGAACATTGAGAAGTAAGCGGGCTTAAGTAACCGATGATGAAATCGACAAGAGCTAACAGCGAGAGATTTTGTCACGAATGAAAGTTTGAAAAGCGCCGGAATACTGTATGTATTTCAAGCTTTTCAAACTGCACAGTCGGGGCGAAAGATCCGCTGAGAGCCGCAGACGATTTCATCATCGGTTACGAAAGGGCGCTGCCGAAAAGCCGCCCCCTTAAGAATCCCCCGGCCGCACCGCCGGAAGCCGGTCGGAATGTTTTGGGTTGCTATTGGTGGTTTTATCGAAAGCTCTCAGTCATATATAGATTCTTTAACACGTTGCAGCCCCGCAGGCATTTGCCTGCGGGGCTCCTTTTACTGCACTTCCACCACTCGGATATCCCCCAGAGCGTAATCCGACTGACTCATAACGATATCCGCAATCACAGCTACGTCCGCCTGCTGAAGGCCTCCCTCCGGAGAGGACACGGCCACGGAGATACCGTCGCCGGACATGTACGCTACGCAGTCGGCGTAGCCCTTGGCAATAACCAGGCTTTCGATCTGTGCCTCGCTCAGAGCCGTCTGAACAATGTCGTCCAGACTGGCCGCCGATTCCAGCTCCTTGCTGCCGGTGGTGGTGTCCGCGTAGGCCATGGCCTCCTGCAATAGATTCACCGCGTTGTCCCTTGCCTGCTGCCGGGACAGCCGCACCGCCGCGAAGTAGTCCGAGGCTGTGGTAGCCACATCCTCCCCTGCGATGGCCGCCATGTCCCCCTCCAAAGCCAGGCTGTCGTCACTCATAACCTTTTCCGCATCCAGGGAATCTTCCAGACTGACTGCCGTGCTGTCCTCGGTGTAGAGCCAGTTCACATAGATTCCGGCGCACACGGTGACCAGGATTGCTGCCGCTACCAGATTTTTCTTCCAAACCTTCATAAATATGCCTCCAGTCATTTCATTTTCAATACACTGATACAATCGGCGGTGAGCCCCGTGGCGCTTTTCACCGCCTGGGCGATTGCCAGACGAACCGCCGGGCTGTCCGCTCCCTGGCAAATCACCACCGCTCCCTGATAAGTAGGGCTGTTGATTTTCCGAACCAGGCCGGTTTTCTCCCGGGTGCCATCGGAAATCAGCACCGCCTCCCGGCGGGTGTCCTCCCGGTTGTCCCCGGTAGCCCGATCCTCATTCATCTGGTAGACAGTCTCTGCCCCGCTTTTTTCCGTCAGCAGCACCCGTACCTCCCCTGCCCCGGCGATCTGGCAAAGAATTGCCTCCAAAGATTCCTGCAGCGTCACCTCCGGCTGCGTGGGCAGGGCCGCCAGGTTTTCGGTGGGTGTCCTGCCGGTGGGCAGCAGCATAAGACCGATTCCCGCCAGCAGAACCAGCAGCGCAATTTTATACTTTTTCAGAGCTGAGATAAGCTCCTGCCTATGGGACGTTATCCATTCCATTGCTGTCGTACCTCCGGGATTCCCAGTGCTTCGGTCATCACCTGCCGTAGTTGACGCTTTGCCGCCGGAGACAGTGCCCCTGTGACCGTGACGGCCCGGGGCAGCCCATCGCCTCCAAGGGTGATGTCCGCAGTGACAGAAGCCCCGGCCTGAGCGGCTTTCTCTACGATATATGCTTCCAGCCGTGTCTTTATGATGGCTTCTTTTTGGGCCTGTGCTTCCCGGCTCCCACGCGCAACGATCTCCGCTCCCAGGGCATTCAAATCTTCCGTCCACCGAAGGGGCTCCTCGAAGGAAAGGCCGCAAAGAGGCTGCACCAGAACGACGGTCAGGAACACCCCGCACAGCAGCCGGATCACCGGCGCGCAGACGCTTCCCTTTGCCGTTCGGTTCACAATGCCGCACACCAGGGCCGCCCAGAGCAGACGCAGCAGATATTCCCGCAGTCCTTCCATCAGCCAACCCCCTTGAGAAAGCACACCGTACTGACAAAAAGCAGCAGGCAGGCCGCTCCCGTCATGGCCAGCATCAGCCCCATGGCTCCGGAGAAGGTGTCCACCAGCTTCCCCAGCTCCCCATCGGACAGGGCCGCGCACAGGCTGCCGGTCACCTTCAGCGACAGGTAATGGGCGGCGATTTTCAGAAAAGGCTCCAGGAAAATAGCCCCCGCCGCCAGAATCCCGTAAATTCCCGCGGCGTTTTTCATGGTGCCCATGCCCACCAGCACAGATTCCGAGGCATCGGACAAAACACTTCCCACCACCGGAACCACCGTGGACATAGTGAGCTTGGCGGCCTTCAGTGCCGCCGCGTCGGTGGTTCCGCTGACCACGCCGGTAATGCCCATGTAAGAGGTAAAAACAATGAGCACGGTTTTCAGAGTCCAGGTCACAAGGCTCTTCACCAGTTCCTGGAGCTTCCCCAGAGTTTGCTCACCCAGGGCGCAGGCTCCGATTCCCAGCACCAGAAAGCCGTAGACCATGGGAATGAGCAAATTGGCAATGACCCCGCCCAGGGCGCTGTCAAAGGCCGCCGTACCCACATACAAAGCCGCAGATGTGCTCACGCCTCCTTGGGCAGCCAATGCCGCCGTCATCACAGGAAGCAGCAGCTTTCCGTAGTTGCTGATTTCCACTATGGTTTCTCTGCCCAGGGAAATCATGCTGTTGGCGGTAGTGCCCAGCAGCGCAGAGACCACCAGCACCCCCGCCAGATTCACAAGCCCCTTTTCCGTTCCGGGAAAGCACCGCAGAAGCCCAGTCAGAATGGCCGCTCCCAGCACCCCGGCGCAGACCCGGGCGCACTGGGCAAGATCCGGCCGGAGTTGGGTCAGGGCCTTGCGGGCAAGCTCCAGCAGACCCTTTCCGAAATCTGCCGTATCCTCCGGCATCAGGGCTCGTCCGGAATCCGGCACGGTAGGGGCGGAAAACTCCGCCGCCGAAACCGGCAGACATACAAGGGCCAAAAGAAGCACAAGCACAAGTATTCTGGTCACAGATCTCTTACCATCTCCTTGAGGATTCTCATAAGTTCCCGAAACAACGGCAGCGACAGGGTCAGCACCGCCGCACTGCCCAGCATTTGGAGCATTTTCCCCAGAGCCGCTTTCCCGGCATCGCCGCAGATGGCCGCGGCGATCTCCGCAACCAGGGCGATGCCTACGGCCTTTATAAGACTTGTCAGCAGTCCCGCCGGAAAGCCGACGGCTGCCTGAAGCTCCCAGAAAAAGTCCATTGCCGGCTCCAGACAGCTCACCGCTCCCAGGCCTGCCAGGCAGCACACCAGCATACTCAGAACCAGGCCAATGTCCCGCTCCTGCTTGTCCACGGTCATACCCAGCACCAGGCTCAGCAGCACCGCTCCGGTGATTTTCCAAAAAGCTTCCATCAGAATTCAAACAAATCCTTCACAAGGTCAAATAATTCCGCAATTTTCTGGGCCAGGATCATCAGCACCACCACAAGCCCCGCCAGGCTCGTCATGGTGGCCTGCTCTTCCCGGCCTGAGCGGGAGAGCACCTGGTTGAGAATGGATACGATGATCCCCACGGCGGCAATTTTGAAAATCAGATCAATGTCCATCGTTTACAGAAAGAGAATGACAAGCGCCGCCCCGGCGCACAAGCCCAGAGTCTGATAGCTGCGAAGCCGGACATCCCGGTTTTTTTCCAGCCGGGAAAGCTCTCTGCGGCAGGTATCCCGAGCGGCTTCCAGACCCTGAATCTGACCCTCTAAATCAAACCGGCCCAGCGTTTGTCCCAGCTGGGCAAGGGGCCGCCGGAGACAGGACGGCAGGTCGTGGCACTGCTCCATGGCTGCGTACATGCAGCCGCTGGCATCTGGCTGGGCCTGCCAGCTCAGCTCCCGGGTCAGATTCAGAAACACGTCCCGCAAAATACCGCCTGCGTCACTCGCTGCCTGTTTCGTCAGCTCCGGCAGCGCAATCAGGTGATACCCCAATTCCGCTTCCATATTCTCCAGAACATTCATCAGCTGCCGCAAAAGCCGCTCCCGGCGGCGATATCCCCCGGCAATTCCCGCGCCGAAGCCGCCGCAGCTGACCAGAACAAACACCGCGCCCATCCATTTTGTGCTCATATTGTCACCCTTTCCCTTCGGTAAGACTGATCCCGGCTCAGAACCAGAATCTGCCGGAACACCCCCGCTTCCAGAAGCCGCCGGTACATAGGACGCTGCCGCAGATCGGAAAGCCCTGCCCCGTGGACAGTGGCCAGCAGCCTCACGCCGCAGCTTGCGGCCTGGAGCACAGCCAGGCTGTCCGCCTCCGAGGTGATCTCGTCCACTGCAATATACGCCGGGCCCATGGTTTTCAGAACCATCTCCACACCCTGAGGTTTGGGTAGTCCCGTGAGAATGTCCATGTGCTGCCCGGTTTCGAAGTCCTCCGGGAACAGCTCTCCCCGCTCGTCCACCACACTGACTGTTTCCTGTCTGCTGAACTGCCGGGCTAAATCCCGCAGCAGAGTGGTTTTTCCCCAACCCGGTGCTCCGATGATTAAAGTTGAGGTCCCCTCCAGGCCTTCGCCCACCCCGGGAAAATCCCGGGCAACACGAACGCACAAAGAGCGGATACTGCGAAAGCCCTCGGTTTGACCCTGACGGAAAATACCTTCCCCGCAGACCCCGATCCGGTGTCCCCCCGGGGCCGTCAGATAGCCCTGAGCCAGCGTGGCGGCACACCAGGGAGAATACTTGCTTGCCAGATTGAGCGTATATTTCAGATCCTCCTGGGATACCGCCCCGACCAGCTCCCTTCGGGTGCTTCCCAGATTGATTTCCGGTGCTGCGCCCAGCCGCAGGCGGATTTCCCGGGCGGCCTGCCGATCCCGGGTATCCAGCTGCCGGGCGACTGTCGGCGGCAGAATGGACAGCAGCTTTTCCCATGCGCATCTCATTTGCATCACTCCTGAGACAGCCTATGCGGCCTGTCCGCCGGATAGCACCCCAAGCCTTCCCGAAAGAAATGTCGCGGGTGTGCCCCTTCCAGGGATTCCCTCCGGTCACAATCTCCCGGTACTTCCGAGAACCATCAATATCCCCCACGGCTCCCGCTCTGGTGAAGTGGCGGCGGAACCGGCTGAATGGGAAAAATAACGCCCTCATCCGTCTCGTGCTTGCGGGGGACGCACGAGCCACCTTCCCCGTGGGGGAAGGCTTTGATGAGCAGCAAAAAACCGTCCCACCTTTCGGTGAGACGGTTTTTCTCATTTCTTATTTTTCTTGTAGATGATGTTCAGACCCTTCAGAAGCAGATTCTTTTCCAGAATGATCTCCCGCTTGCACAGGGGCGTAATGAACTGCGCAAGGCCTCCGGTGGCGATCAGGGTACACCGGTGTCCCAGCTCCTCTTCCATCCGTTCCACAAGCCCGTCGATCATGGCGGCGGTACCGTACATCATGCCGCTGCGCATACAGTCCACGGTGTTCTTGCCGATGACCTGCTTGGGCTTATCCAGACTGATGCCGGGAAGCTGGGCCGCCCGGCTGGTCAGGGCATCCAGGGACACCCGGACGCCGGGGAAAATCACGCCGCCCATGTAAACATTCTCCGGCTCCACCACTTCAATGGTGGTTGCCGTGCCCAGATCCATCAGAATCAAAGGTGCCTGATACTCCGCAAGAGCCGCTACGGCAACGACGATTCGGTCGCTGCCCACCTGACTGGGCACATCCACATGGATGTTCAGCCCGGTCTTCAGACCGGGGCCTACCACCATAGGCTGCTTACCGATGACCTTCATCACACCGGTACGGACAGAGTTGAACACCGGCGGCACCACAGACGAAATAATGCAGTCGTCAATGTCGGAGATCCGAGCGCCGTAGGCTTCCAGCATACTTTTGATTTCCACACCGTACTGGTCGGAGGTTCGGGTGTGATCCGTGGCGATTCGGGCCTTAAAGAGAATTTTATCGTTTTCAAAGCAGCCAATCACCAGATTGGTATTGCCGATATCAATTGCCAGAAGCATAGGCGCACTCCTTTATCGTTTTTTCATCCGCTCCGTCAGCCGGAGCAGAGCCTTACCGATGACGGTCACCAGTACCGCGGCGATGATGGCCTCCGGAATGCCGGAAGCGGTGACGGTACCCATGACCAGGCCAAACACCGCGGTGATGGCCACATTCTTCGCCTGGGCATACTGCTGGGCAAGCAGCAGGTAGATGCTGCCCATGACGAGAATGGTATGACAGATGGTGGACACCGCAGCGGTGACAGGCAAGGCCAGATAGTCCTGTTTCAGCGTCTTCTTGGTCAGCCGCCAGAGCCAGCCCGCGATGACGCCAAGCAGAATCCGGCAGCCCAGGGCAATCCAAAGGCTTTTCAGCACACCGGGCAAGCCTTCCGTCGTCATAAACGGGGAGAAGGCGAAGGCCAGAAGTCCGGGGGCGGTGGTATTGGCCCAGATCGAGCACAGGCCGAACACGGCGCCCAGCACCGCGCCTGCCGCCGGCCCCAGCAGCACCGCACCCAGAATCACCGGGATGTGCATGGTGGTGGCCTTGATGACAGGCAGCGGAATAAAGCCGATTCCCGTCATGCCCATGACCAGCAGTACGCCGCAGAGCATGGCGAGGGTCGCCATGTAGCGGGTGTCCATCTTTCGTTTTTGCATATTCAATTCCTCCTGCTGCCGTTCCCTGAATGTTAAGCGGGATACAGCGCAAATTTATGAGTCAAAAGCTCAGTGCCGTATTATACCAGAACTTTGAATAAATTACAAGTACAAATCAACTCTTTACATAGGCTTTCCGAACCGTTATAATGAAGAAAACAATTTTGGAGGTTTTGACATGCTGAAAGGAAAAACCGTTCTGCTGGGCGTTACCGGCGGAATCGCCGCCTACAAGGCGGCCGCTTTGGCTTCCTTGCTTATCAAGCAGCACGCAGCGGTGGAGGTGGTCATGACCAAAAATGCCACTCAGTTTGTAACGCCCCTGACCTTTGAGCAGCTCACCGGCCGCCGCACCATGGTCGATACCTTTGACCGGAACTTTTCCCACCAGGTGGAGCACATTTCTCTGGCGCAGCGGACGGATCTTGTCATCATTGCCCCGGCCACGGCCAACGTCTGCGCGAAGCTTGCCCACGGACTGGCCGACGATATGCTCACCACCACGGTGCTGGCCTGTCGGTGTCCCAAGCTCATTGCCCCGGCCATGAACACCAATATGTACGAAAACCCCGTGACCCAGGACAATCTTTCCCTGCTGGAAAAGTACGGCTGGGAGGTCATTTCCCCTGCCAGCGGCCGGCTGGCCTGCGGGGCGGTTGGCCCGGGCAAACTGCCGGAGCCGGTGGATTTATTGCAGCACATCCTGCGCCATCTGGCGCTTCCCCACGACCTTTCCGGCAAGCGGGTGCTCGTCAGTGCCGGCCCCACCCAGGAGGCCATCGACCCGGTGCGATATCTGACGAACCACTCCACCGGAAAAATGGGCTACGCCCTTGCCAGAATGGCCATGCTCCGGGGAGCAGACGTGACCCTGGTTTCCGGCCCCACGGCCATCGAACCGCCTCCCTTCCTGCGCACCATTCCCGTGGTGTCCGCTCAGGATATGTATGATGCCATCTCGGAAAACGCTCCCCAGGCGGATTTCATCTTCATGGCCGCCGCCGTTGCGGACTATACCCCCACGGAATGTGCGGACAATAAAATCAAGAAGAAAGACGGCGACATGGCCATTCCCTTGAAACGCACCCAGGATATCCTGGGCTTTCTGGGGGAGCACCGGGCTCCCGGTCAGATTCTCTGCGGCTTTTCCATGGAGACCCAGAACATGCTGGAAAACAGCCGGGCAAAGCTTTCCAAGAAGCATGTGGACATGATCTGCGCCAACAATCTGAAGGTTCCCGGTGCGGGCTTCGGCGTGGACACCAATATTCTCACCCTCATCACCCGGGATGCCGTTACCGAGCTCCCCAAGATGTCCAAGGAAGAGGCGGCCAACGCCATTCTGGATCAGGCCCTGGCCCTTATGAAATGACACCGTATTATCAAAGCATCCCCCGGCGCACAATGGGCCGGGGGATGCTTGTTATAGTGCGGTTTCAATAGCCTCTCTCAGATTTCGCACCCGGTAGACCGTCAGTCCCGCCGGAATTTCCATTTTTTCCGAGCCGCTTCTGGGAATGATGCACTTCTTGAAGCCCAGCCGGGATACCTCCCCCAGCCGTTGCGCCAGGTGGGATACGGCCCGAATCTCGCCCGTCAGACCCACTTCTCCAATGGCCACCAGGTCGTCGGCAATGGCTCCGTCCCGATAGGACGATGCGATGGCCAGAGCCACAGGCAGGTCTGCCCCCGGCTCATCCAGCCGCAAGCCGCCAATGACGTTGATGTAAGCATCAAAGGCACTGAGCTTCATCCCCGCCCGCTTTTCGGCCACGGCCATCAGCAGTACCGCCCGGTTGAAGTCGAAGCCGTCGGCGGCTCGCCGGGGCACGTTGAAGGTAGTCTTGGTCACAAGCGCCTGAACCTCTGCCAGCACCGGCCGGGTGCCCTCCATCACACAGGCAACACAGGTACCGCTGGCTCCCTCCGGCCGTCCCTCCAGCAGCATTTGGGAAGGATTAGGCACCTCCGCAAGACCGGAATCCAGCATTTCAAAGACCCCAATCTCGTTGGTGGAACCGAACCGGTTTTTGGCCGCTCGCAGGAGCCGATAGGAGGTGTTGGGGTCGCCCTCAAAGTACAGCACGCAGTCCACCATATGCTCCAGTACCTTAGGCCCCGCAATATTGCCGTCCTTGTTGATATGCCCCACCACGAAAACCGTGATGCCCTGGGACTTGGAAATCTGCATCAGGGTCATGGTGCAGTCCTTCACCTGGGAAATGCTTCCCGGGGAGGACTCGTTGTTCTCGTTGTATAAGGTCTGAATGGAGTCCACGATCAGAATATCCGGCTTTGTTTCCTCCACCGTCTCCACCACGTCGGAAAGCCGGGTCTCCGACAGAATGAACAGCTCCTCCGGGGCAACCCCCAGCCGCTCCGCCCGGAGCTTCAGCTGCCGCTCGCTTTCCTCGCCGGAAATATACAGCACCCGCCGCTCGGCGCACAGCCGGTTGCAGATTTGAAGCAGAAGGGTTGACTTACCAATGCCGGGAGCGCCTCCCACCAGCACCAGAGACCCGGCCACCGCACCGCCGCCCAGTACCCGATCCAGTTCTCCCATGCCCGTGGAGAAGCGGATTTCGCTGTCGCCGGTGATCTCCTGAAGCCGCCGGGGTATCCGGCTGACCCCCACCGGGGCGGGCTTGGCTCTGCCCACAGCCGCAGGCTTTTCGATGTGCTCTTCCATGGTGTTGTAGGCCCCGCAGCTGGGGCATCTGCCCATCCATTTTGGAGTTTCGTTTCCGCAGTTCGTGCAGAAAAAAACGGATTTTGCCTTCGCCATATGAATTTCTCCCCGCTTATTCTTTCTTTTTTACCAGTTCCAGCACCTGGGACATCTGCTTGCAGATAGCCGGATAGCTTTCCCGCCTATGGGGGCGCAGACAGCCGCTGCAATCCTTGATGCCGTTGTCCGTATACCGGAAGCTTCCGCCGCATTTGTCCCCCAGGCAGTACAAAGGGCAGTAGCAGAACAGGCAGCTGAAGGTTTCCGAGTCTGCCCCTTCATGGCAGGGAAAATACTCGCACTGCTTGTTCTGAAAAAAATCATAATGTGCCATTTTGCGTCCTCCGCGCTCTTCCCTTTTGGAAAGATTATGTTATAATGGACCAGGGGTAAACCTTCGGCGGCTCCTGGGAAAAGGTCATAAATTTCCCGGTCACCGGATGGGTAAACCCGATTTTATGAGACCACAGGGCAATGTCACAGGGATCCTCCAAGGTGGAGTACTTTCGCTCCCCCACCAGCGGCATTCCCCGGGAGGCAAACTGCACCCGAATCTGGTGGGTGCGGCCTGTGCGAAGATGAATCCGTACCTTCGACAAATTTTCTGCCCGACTCAGCACCTCATAGTCCAGGACGGCTTCCTGAACGCCCTTACCCGGCGCTTCCGCTACCATGGTCATCCGCCGGGCCTTATCCCGGTACAGTAGATCCGTCAGAGTTCCTTTGTCCGCTTCCGGCACGCCGTGAACGACTGCCAGATATTCCTTCTGGAATTTATCCTCCCGAATCTGCCAGGACAGCTCCGAGGCACTTTCGGCGCTCCGTGCCAGCACCATCACGCCGCTGACCACCCGGTCAAGCCGGTGCACCGTCCGGATATCTGCCTGAGAATCTCCCAGAGCCTCCCGCACCAGTTCAGGCAGTCCACCGGGTTCATCCGTGGACAGCACCCGGGCAGGCTTGACGCACACCACCACCGCACTATCAACATACAGGAATTCCATCGCATACTCCCCTTTTCGATACCTCATCATATCAAAAAAATCACCGCAATGCAAGCGGAAGGAGGCTTTTCCATGAAAATCGTAATCCTGGACGGCTATGCCCTGAACCCCGGAGACCTGTCCTACGACTGCCTGAAGGCATTCGGCGAGCTGACGGTCTACGAGGGCACGGACTCCGAGACGGAGGCCATTGCCAGAATCGGCGACGCCGAAATCGTCCTTATCAACAAGGTTCCCATTACCGAATCCCTGCTGGCTGCCTGTCCGTCTATCCGTCTGATTTGCGTCCAGGCTACCGGCTACAATGTGGTGGACTGTGAAGCCTGCAAAAAGCGGGGCATTCTCGTTACCAACGTGCCCTGCTACGGCACCGCGGCAGTGGCTCAGTTCACCATGGCTCTGCTTCTGGAGCTGTGCCATCAGATCGGGCTTCACGACCGGGATGTCCACGCCGGAGGCTGGGAAAAGGCCGACTGCTTCTGCTACTGGCTGACCCCTCAGATGGAGCTGGCCGGGAAAACCATGGGCATCATCGGCTTCGGCAAGATCGGCATGGCCGTGGGTAAGCTTGCGAAGGCCTTCGGCATGGAGGTGCTGGCCTATAACCGGAGCCAGTGCGAGGAAGGCAAAAAAATCGGAACCTATGCAGACCTTGACACCCTGCTTGCCAAATCCGATGTGATTTCCCTTCACTGTCCCCTGTTCCCGGAGACCAAGGGGATCATCAATGAGGCCTCCATTGCCAAAATGAAGGACGGAGCCATGCTCATCAACACTGCCCGTGGGCCTCTGGTAGAAGAGGCCGCTTTGGCGGAAGCACTGAATACCGGAAAGCTTCGCGGTGCGGCTCTGGATGTGGTCACCCGGGAGCCTATCAATGCTGACAGTCCCCTTCTCACCTGCAAGAACTGCATCATCACCCCTCACATCGCCTGGGCACCCATCGAAAGCCGCCAGCGGCTCCTGGACACCGTAGTTGATAACGTCCGCGCCTACCTGGCAGGTTCCCCCCAGAATGTGGTGAATCCTTAAGAACCGTCTCACTGGAGTATTCTCTTCCACAAGCGCAATCGCATCTCGGTGTCATTGCGAACCAGTGCAGCAGCACTGATGTGACCCCCGGTCACAATCCCCGGTCATTCCGAAAACCAATTCAGAACTCGTAGGGGACGATGCCCTCATCGTCCCGAAATAAAAATCTGTGCATGTTGTCCTACTTTTACTGAATATTTCAGTGCCGTTCCCTCCGGGGGCAATTTTCTTGTCCCGGCAAGAAAATTGATAAGAAGCCGGCTC
>ERZ1034691.1519-NODE-1519-length-14712-cov-17.602784_pt1 | contig 14712 bp, 14 predicted proteins | sample MGYA00520638_ERZ1034691 | MGnify/ENA primary metagenome ERZ1034691 (study PRJEB33766, sample SAMN09781763) | gut metagenome | biome: gut microbiome | host: Homo sapiens | place: Madagascar | study: EMG produced TPA metagenomics assembly of the PRJNA485056 data...
TTAATGAAATTGAGAGAGTCTATCGATGAGATAGACAGTGAAATAGTTAGATTATATAAGGAAAGAATGGATATCTCAAAGCACGTTGCCGAGTATAAGATAACCACCGGCAAAAAGGTCTTTGACAAGGCGAGAGAGGATGAAAAGCTTGAGAAATTATCGTCTCTTGCAGATGATGAGTTTTTGAAGCACGGTATAGTTGAGCTTTTTGAACAGATTATGTCGACCAGTAGAAAGAAGCAGTATCAGCTTATGACTGAGCATGGCATAGTGGAGAAGGAAAACTTTACTGAGGTAGACAGCCTGGATTTTTCCAATGCAAGGATTGTGTTTCAGGGAGTTGAGGGTGCATACTCACAGCTTGCCATGAAGACATACTTTGGCGAGAACTGTAATGGCTACAACGTGGATTCCTGGAAGGATGCCATGGAGGATATCAAATGCGGAAAGGCTGATTATGCAGTGCTTCCGATAGAGAATTCTTCAGCCGGTATTGTATCGGAAAACTATGATCTGCTTGTTGAATACGACAATTATATAGTTGGGGAGCAGATTATACGCATCGACCACAGTCTGATGGGACTTCCGGGTGCAAAGATTTCTGATATCAGGACTGTGTACTCACATCCGCAGGCACTTATGCAGTGCTCAGATTTTTTTGATGAGCATAAGGATATTAACCAGGTGGCTGTCAGGAATACAGCTTTTTCTGCAAAGAAGGTAAAGGATGACGGAGATATCACACAGGCTGGCATAGCTAGCCATATCTCGGCTGATATATACGGGCTTCAGGTGCTTGAGAGCCGCATACAGAACAATAAAAACAATGCAACAAGGTTTATAATTGTGTCGGCTAAAAGGGTATGCCGCAGAGATGCGGACAGGATAAGCATATGCTTTGAGACACCTCACAAGAGTGGTGCACTGTATCATATGCTGGCACACTTTATATACAATGGAATCAATATGTTAAATATCCAGTCTCGTCCGATATCTGATAAGGCGTGGGAGTACAGGTTCTTTGTTGATTTTGAAGGACGTTTTACGGATACAGCGGTGCAGAATGCGTTAAGAGGCATAAGGGAAGAGGCAATTGCCCTTAAGATTCTTGGTACATATTAGATTATAGAAATTTAGATAAAAGTGTTGACAACAGAAATTGTCTGTGCTATATTCTAGTAGTTGTATGAAAACAAAGTAGAGTATCCACTCTCACCTAAGCGCAATGGCGCGACTTAGCGTTAATATTTTCAAACATTTGTGTTGAAGATTGTATAGTGGATAGTCTGCCTATCCACTATTTTTTATGGAGGTACAAGACCATTAGCGAATTAATGATTAATGAACAGATCAGAGACAGAGAAGTTCGACTGATTGGAGCGGATGGAGAACAGTTAGGAATTGTTTCTTCAAGAGAAGCTCAAAAGATTGCAGACGAGGCAGGACTTGATTTAGTAAAGATAGCACCAAATGCAAAGCCACCTGTATGTAAGGTGATTGATTATGGTAAGTATCGTTATGAGCAGGCCCGTAAGGAAAAGGATGCAAAGAAAAAGCAGAAGACCGTTGAATTGAAAGAGATTCGTCTCTCACCTAACATTGAGGCTAACGACTTGAATACCAAGATGAATGCTGCAAAGAAATTTCTTGCAAAAGGAAATAAGGTAAAGATCACACTCAGATTCAGAGGACGTGAGATGGCTCATATGAATGCAAGTAAACATATCCTTGATGATATAGCGGAGAATCTTTCAGATGTAGCGGTAGTGGAGAAAGCACCAAAGGTTGAAGGAAGAAGCATCGGTATGGTGCTGGCAGAAAAGAGATAACAATTTAAGGAGGAACACACAATGCCAAAAATGAAAACAAGCAGAGCAGCTGCAAAACGTTTCAAAGTTACAGGAACAGGAAAGTTAAAAAGAAATAAAGCCTACAAGAGACATATCTTAACTAAGAAAACAACAAAGACAAAGAGAAATCTCAGAAAAGCAACAATGACAGATGAGACAAATGTTAAGAATATGAAGAAGATTTTACCATACATGTAATCGGTAGTATTAGTTAAGGAGGAATCAACAAATGGCAAGAGTTAAAGGCGGTTTAGGCGCTAAGAAAAGACATAACAGAACATTAAAGTTAGCAAAGGGTTATAGAGGCGCTAGGTCTAAGCAGTATAGAGTAGCAAAGCAGTCAGTTATGAGAGCACTTACAAGCTCATACGCTGGACGTAAAGAGAGAAAGAGACAGTTCCGTCAGTTATGGATTGCTCGTATCAACGCAGCAGCTCGTCTCAACGGACTTTCATACAGCCAGTTCATGCACGGCTTAAAGTTAGCAAACGTTGACCTTAACCGTAAGGTATTAGCTGATATGGCTGTTACAGATGCAGCAGGATTTGCTAAATTAGTAGAGGTCGCTAAATCTAAGCTTGCTTAGTTTAGCATAAAGAGATATATGAAAAAAGCTGCCGGGCTTCATGTGAAGCCCGGCAGCTTTTTTATTCTTGAGCTTTTTTGTATTTACTGCGATACTCCTTAGGCGAAAGGCCTTTTATTTTATGAAAGGTCTTTGAAAAATAAAGGCTGTTATCAAACCCTATAGAGCCTGCAATTGCTGTGATGGACAATGAGGAGTGTTTAAGCAGATAGCATGCCTGCTTGATTCTGAAATCGGTCAGATATTCCTTTGGCGATACACCTAGGATGCTCTGGAAGGAACGGAACAGGTGACTTCGGCTTAAGCCTATATATGATGCAATATCCTCAACGGTGATAGGGTATGAATAGTTGGCGGAGATGTATTCGATGCCCTTTTGTACATATGAGTTTGCACTGTTTTGCGGTGGCTTTGATGTGGCGGCGCTGACAAAAAGAGCGAGGGTGGTGTAGAGTCGCCCGGTCATTTCGAGTGCATTTTCAAATTCTGTGCCTCTGGCGTCGTATATATGCATGAGCTGTCTTTTGATTTCGTTTCCGTTTGATACACTGTGTATGTATGGATGCGCTTTTGTGAAATCAGTGGCTCTTAAAATGGTTGCAGCATCGCTGCCGGTAAAGCCTACCCAGGTATATTCCCAAGGATCTTGCGCATCAGCCTGATAAATCACTTCGGTATTTGGATATACGAGAAACGCATCACCGGGAGTTAATGTGTGAACTCTGCCATTTACAGTGTAGCGGCCTTTACCGCTTATGATATAGTGAATCAGATAATGGTCTCTGATACCGGGGCCCCACTGATACAGGCTATCACAGCTCTGAAAGCCTACGTTATATACGGACAGAGATACAAGCTCTTTTTCTTTTACGATATAGGAATTTTTGTATTTATTGTTCATATTGCCTACCTTTACAACATTTTTACATATTTCTTCTACATTTTATTCTATACAAAAATGAGCAAATGCGCTACAATAAATTTAACAAAAATGAAAAGGAGATATTTATTATGGCAATTTTAGTTACTGGTGGAGCCGGATATATCGGAAGCCACACATGTGTGGAACTTCTTGATGCAGGCTACGATGTTGTAGTACTTGACAATCTTTCAAATTCATCTGAGAAGTCACTTGACAGAGTTAAGGCTCTTACAGGCAAAGAAGTAAAGTTCTATAAGGGAGATATCCTTGACAGAGACATCTTAAATAAGATTTTTAAGGAAGAAAAGATAGATAGCTGTATTCACTTTGCAGGACTCAAAGCAGTAGGAGAGTCTGTGGCAAAGCCTTGGGAGTACTATAACAATAATATTGCAGGAACACTTACACTTGTTGATGTGATGAGACAGAATGGCTGCAAGAGCATCATTTTCTCTTCATCAGCTACAGTATACGGAGATCCTGCACAGATTCCTATCACAGAGGAGTGTCCAAAGGGACAGTGTACAAACCCATATGGCTGGACAAAGTCTATGCTTGAGCAGATACTTATGGACATCTATAAGGCAGATAATGAGTGGAACGTCATTCTTCTTCGTTACTTCAATCCAATCGGAGCTCATAAGAGTGGTACAATGGGTGAGAATCCAAACGGTATTCCAAACAACCTCATGCCTTACATCACACAGGTGGCAGTAGGCAAGCTCAAAGAGCTTGGAGTATTCGGAGATGACTATGATACTCCTGACGGAACAGGTGTGAGAGATTACATCCATGTAGTTGACCTTGCGGTTGGACATGTCAAGGCTTTAAAGAAAATTGAGGAGAATGCAGGTCTTTGCATCTACAATCTTGGAACAGGACACGGCTACAGCGTGCTTGATATCGTAAAGAATTTCGAGGCTGCAACAGGTGTTAAGATTCCTTATACAATAAAGCCTAGAAGACCTGGCGATATTGCTACATGCTACTGTGACCCATCAAAGGCCAAGAGAGAGCTCGGCTGGGAAGCACAGTATGGTATTAAGGAGATGTGTGCCGACTCATGGAGATGGCAGAAGAACAATCCTAACGGATATGATGACTAATTATCAGAAATATTGGCGCCCGGAGTACACTCTGTGACACGCAATACCTCGCATGCGCTAATTCTACAGCATCTAAACAGCGTAGCGTTAGCGCATGCAAGATGCATTTCGGTGCGGCGGGTGCGTCCGGTGTCAACAACAATAAAAAAACATCGCATAAATGCGATGCTTTCGGGTTGGGCTGTATTTAATTAAATAAATATCAGTGAGCAGTCCGTACGGGAATCGAACCCGTGTTTCCGCCGTGAGAGGGCGGCGTCTTAACCGCTTGACCAACGAACCGTGTATTATACTATCATGGAGTTTCAAAAAAAGCAAGTACTTTTTTAAAAAAACTTGATTTTTTTTTCTGATAGTGCTATTATACCTATGATAACAACGTTGACTAGATTGAGAGAGGGCAAAAGTCCTCTCTCAATTCACGTTTATAAACATCAGGCAGCTATTCAGAACCACCTGGAACAATTATGAATAGTTACAAGTATAAAAAAGAGAGGTGATAAAATGTCAAAGGCAAGTGTATATGAGGCAAAGACGGAGAACTTTATACAACCAATTCTTGACAGCATGAATTTTGAGCTTGTTGATGTCGAGTATGTTAAGGAAGGCGGCATGAACTACCTGAGAGCATATATCGATAAGGAGGGTGGCATAACTGTTGATGACTGTGAAGTGGTTGCAAGGCAGATGAATGAGATTCTCGACAGAGAGGACTATATTCCTGATTCGTACACCTTCGAGGTCAGCTCGCCGGGGCTTGGAAGACCTCTCAAGAAGGAAAAGGACTATGTGCGCAATATGAATAAGGAGATAGAGATTCGCACATACAGGGCTATCAACAAATCAAAGGAATTTTATGGTCTGCTTAAAGCCTATGATAAGGATACAGTGACAATAACCGATGAAGACGGCAATGAGACTACATTCAATAAGAGTGACATTGCGCTTATACGTCAGGCATTGGATTTTTAATTAAAGCGCACGATAACACAAATAGGAGGAAAAAATAATGAGCAATGAGTTATTAGAAGCGTTAAATATATTAGAGCAGGAGAAAAACATCAGTAAAGAAACTTTACTTGAGGCAATTGAGAACTCTCTTGTGACTGCCTGCAAGAACCATTTTGGTAAATCAGACAATGTAAAGGTAGAAATAGATCCTGAGACATGTGCTTTCTCATGCTACCAGGAGAAGACGGTTGTAGATACGGTTGAGGATCCGGTTGAGGAGATTTCCTTAGCAGATGCGCACAAGGTAAACGGTAACTATCAGCTTGGAGATATCGTGAGAGTTGAGGTTAAGTCAAAGGAATTCGGACGTATTGCTACACAGAACGCAAAGAATGTTATCCTTCAGAAAATCCGCGAGGAGGAGAGAAAGGTAATATTTGACGAGTACAACAGCAAGGAAAAGGATGTTGTGACAGGTGTTGTTCAAAGATACATCGGAAAGAATGTCAGCATCAACTTAGGTAAGGCAGATGCACTTCTGACTGAGAGTGAGCAGATAAAGGGTGAGGTATTCAAGCCTACAGAGCGTATCAAGGTATATATCCTTGAGGTTAAGTCCACATCAAAGGGACCAAAGATTCTTGTTTCAAGAACACATCCTGAGCTTGTGAAGAGACTTTTCGAGTCAGAGGTTACAGAGGTTAAAGAGGGCATAGTTGAGATAAAGGCTATTTCACGTGAGGCCGGAAGCAGAACAAAGATTGCAGTATGGTCAAATGATCCAAACGTAGACCCTGTAGGAGCATGTGTAGGTATGAATGGTGCCAGAGTAAATGCTATCGTAAATGAGCTTCGCGGTGAGAAGATCGATATCATCACATGGGATGAGAATCCGGCAATACTTATCCAGAACGCACTCAGCCCTGCAAAGGTTATCTCTGTTATCGCAGATGCAGATGAGAAATCAGCAAAGGTTGTTGTTCCGGATTATCAGCTTTCACTTGCAATCGGTAAGGAAGGACAGAATGCAAGACTTGCAGCAAGACTTACAGGCTTCAAGATTGATATCAAGAGCGAAACACAGGCAAGAGAGTCAGGGGACTTCATGGATTATGAGAATGACTATGAAGAGGATGATTATGATGACGATTATGATTATTCGGATGAGGAGCTTGCTGAGAACGAGAGATTAGCTGATACAGAACAGGCTGATGTACAGGCAGAGGCTTTTGATACAGAGGCTGACGAGAACGAAGCAGCAGGTACAGAAAATGATGCGGCAGATAGTGGTGATGAGCAGTAATGGCAAATAAAAAGATTCCAATGCGCAAATGCGTAGGCTGTCAGGAGATGAAGGAAAAGAAGTCACTTATTCGCGTGGTAAAGACTGCGGAGGGCGACATAATTCTCGATGACACCGGCAAGAAAAACGGCAGGGGAGCTTATATATGTAAGAGTCTTGAATGCTTTAAAAAGGCTAAAAAGACAAAGGCACTTGAGCGTTCCCTTGGTGTTAGTGTATCAGAACAGGTATATGAGGAGCTTGAAAAGGAGATGAACCAAATTGACAGATAGAGTACTTTCTATGCTGGGCTTAGCAGCAAAGTCAGGCAATGTGGTTAGCGGAGAGTTTTCTACCGAGAAAGCTGTAAAGACAGGAAAGGCATTTTTAGTGATAGTTGCAGATGATTCATCAGACAACACAAAGAAGCATTTTTCGGATATGACTGCTTTCTATGAGGTTCCGATTTATTTTTATAGTGACAAGGTGGGGTTAGGGAATGCAATAGGCAAAGAGTTTCGCGCTTCCCTTGCAGTAACGGATGAAAACCTTGCAAATGCAGTGATAAAAAAGCTGCAGTCGAATAAAACTGAATAATGGAGGAAAATAGATATATGGCAAAAATGAGAGTTCATGAACTTGCAAAAGAATTAAATATAAAGTCGCAGGACGTCATAGACACATTAAACGGCACACAGTTTGCTGTCAAAAATGTGCAGAGCGGTCTTGAGGATGAGGCACAGCAAATTGTACGAAAGAAGTACGCAAAAACAGAAGTAAAAAAAGATGCACCTAAGAAGGAAGAAACTAAAAAGGATGAGGCTAAGGCAGCCGACAGACCAAAGAAAAAGGCAAGCATCACAGCTGTTTTCAATGCCCAGTACAGTAAGCAGGGTAGGAAAACAAATGGTGGAAACGGCAACGGAAATAATGGAAATAACAGTTCGCAGCGCAGGAATGGCAATGGCAGACGCGATAATCAGTCATCACGTCCTGAGCAGCACAGCATTATTAAGCCAAGACCGGTCGGAGAGAGAGCTATGCGTCCTATAAGTGAGCGTACAGCGGATCCGTATGCAGATATGAAGGCAGCCAATTCGCGTCCGGCACGTCAGGCTGACGCTGATAGAAGAAGCGACAGACGTCAGGACAATGGCGAGAGAATCAACAACAGAAACACTGACAGAAATGCCGACAGAAGCAGAAATACTGACAGAAACAGCGATAGAAGAACAAACAATCGCGACAACAATAACCGAGATAACAGCAGAGACAATAATAGAGACAATAACAGAGGCTTCAGAAATGACTCCAAACGTCCTGCAGAGGGTGGCAGAAGCTTTGACAGAAATAATGACAGAAGCAGAAGCAACGACAGAAGCAGGAGCAATGACAGAAATAACGATAGAACAGGCAGCAGAGGTGATGACAGAAACCGTTTCAGAAAAGAAACAGTTGCAGTTGCAGCTCCTGATGATGTAAGGGGAAAGGAGAGCCGCGACAGAGGTAACGATAGAAAGAATAAGCATAATCACAATCAGAGCCAGAAGCAGGATAAGCTCGGAAAGAAGCAGGAGAATTACATCAATCTCGAGAAGCACGGCGGCAAGAAAAAGCCACAGCAGCCGAAGGCACAGCCAAAAGAGGATGAGAACGAGATTAAGACAATTTCTCTTCCGGAGAAGATTACAATAAGGGACTTAGCTGATAAGATGAAGGTTCAGCCTTCAGCCATCGTAAAGAAGCTTTTCATGAAGGGCGAGATGGTAACAGTTAACTCTGAGGTTGATTTTGCAGCTGCTGAGGAGATTGCGTTAGAGTTCAATTTCATATGTGAGGAAGAGGAGAAAGTCGATGTGATTGCAGAGCTTCTCAAGGAGGATGAAGAGGATGAGAGCAAGATGGTTCCTCGTCCACCTGTAGTCTGCGTAATGGGTCACGTAGATCATGGTAAGACATCACTGCTTGATGCCATCAGACAGACACGTGTTACAGACCGTGAGGCAGGTGGTATCACACAGCACATCGGTGCATCTGTTGTATCAATCAATGACCAGAACATCACATTCCTTGATACACCGGGACATGAGGCATTTACAGCAATGCGTATGCGTGGTGCAAACTCTACTGATATCGCAATCCTTGTTGTTGCTGCAGATGATGGTGTAATGCCACAGACTGTTGAGGCAATAAACCATGCAAAGGCAGCCGGTGTAGAGATTATCGTTGCTGTCAACAAGATAGATAAGCCAAGTGCCAATATCGACAAGGTTAAGCAGGAACTCTCAGAGTATGAGCTTATCCCGGAGGATTGGGGCGGAAGTACAATATTCTGTCCTGTATCTGCACATACTAAGGAGGGTATCGACAATCTCCTTGAGATGATTCTTCTCACAGCAGAGGTGCTCGAGCTCAAGGCTAATCCTGATAGAAACGCAAGAGGTCTCGTAATCGAGGCACAGCTTGATAAAGGCCGTGGTGCGGTTGCCACAGTGCTTGTACAAAAAGGAACACTCCATGTCGGAGATCCTATCGCATGTGGAAGCAGCTATGGTAAGGTAAGAGCCATGATTGATGACAAGGGCCGCAGAGTAAAGGAGGCTAAGCCTTCTACACCTGTAGAGATACTTGGACTAAACAGTGTGCCTTCAGCAGGAGAGACATTTGTGGCATGTGATTCAGAGAAGGAGGCAAAGGCATTCTCTGACACATATATTTCAGAGGAAAAGAATAAGCTCATCGAGGATACAAAGGCAAAGATGTCACTTGATGATCTGTTCTCACAGATTCAGTCAGGCAACATGAAGGAGCTTGATATCATCGTAAAGGCAGATGTACAGGGTTCAGTTGAGGCTGTTAAGCAGAGTCTTGTCAAGCTTTCAAATGAGGAGGTTGTGGTCAAGGTCATCCATGGCGGCGTTGGTGCCATCAACGAGTCAGATGTTATCCTTGCATCAGCATCAAATGCAATCATCATTGGCTTTAATGTCAGACCGGATCCTGTTGCCAAGGCTACAGCAGACCGTGAGGGCGTAGATATCAGACTTTACAAGGTTATCTACAATGCAATCGAGGATGTATCTGCTGCCATGAAGGGTATGCTTGATCCTGTATTTGAGGAGAAGGTTATCGGACATGCGGAAATCAGACAGATTTTCAAGGCTTCAGGCGTTGGAAACATTGCAGGTTCATATGTGCTTGACGGATTTATGGAGAGAGGCTGCCGTGTCAGAATTAGCAGAGAGGGTGAGCAGATATTCGAGGGAGACCTTGCTTCACTCAAGAGATTCAAGGATGACGTCAAGGAGGTCAAGACAGGCTATGAGTGTGGTCTTGTATTTGACGGATTTAATGATATTCAGGAATTCGATATAGTTGAAGCTTACAAGATGGTAGAGGTTCCGAGATAATCATATATTGGTTATCTTGAATTAATGCAGCTATTCGGATAGTTACGGTTTAATATAAAAAGAAAGCGGGATTATATGAGAAAGAACAGCATAAAAAATATTCGTATCAACGAAGAGGTAATGCGTGAACTGTCAAATATCATACGCGGTGAGATAAAAGATCCGCGTATCAATCCCATGACAAGTGTTGTTGCTGTCGAGGTGGCACCTGATTTAAAGACTGCAAAGGCTTATATCAGTGTGCTTGGTGACAAGAAATCACAGGCTGATACACTTGCAGGACTTAAGTCAGCGGAGGGATATATACGCAGAACTCTCGCAAAGACCATCAATTTAAGAAATACACCTGCCATTACATTTATCATAGACCAGTCTATAGAGTATGGTGTTGAGATGTCTAAAAAGATTGATGAAGTAACAAAAAATCTCAAAGAGGATTAACAAAGAGGATTGATTATGACAGAGATTGATTCTATTTTAAAGGATGCACAATCAGTTGCCGTTTCCGGTCATGTGAGACCGGACGGCGACTGTGTCGGCTCAACACTTGCGGTATACAACTACATAAAGGATTATTATCCTGATATAAAGGCAAGGCTTTATTTAGAGCCAAGCCCAAACATATTTAAGTTCATGCAAAGAGCAGATGAGATTGACAGCAGCTATGCGGATGATACAGTATACGATCTGTTCATAGCATGTGACTGCAGTGACACAGGCAGACTGGGAAGTGCAGCTAAGTATTTTGAGTCTGCAAAAAGGTCACTTTGCATAGATCATCATGTTACAAACGGGGCCTTTGCAGACGCAAATTACATCTTTCCGGATGCGAGCTCAACCTGTGAGCTTGTGTTTGAACTTCTGCCGAAGGAGCGCATCACAATACAGATAGCAGAGTGTATTTACACAGGCATGGTGCATGATACAGGCGTGTTCCAGTATTCATGCACTTCAAAAAAGACTATGGATATAGCAGGCTCCCTGATGGAGATGGGCATTGATTATTCAAGGATAATCGATGATACATTTTATACAAAGACATTTGCTCAGAACAAGATTATGGGGCAGGCACTTTTGAATGCTGCTTTGTATCTGAATGGTGATGTTATATTGTCTGCAGTATCGCGCGCTGAGATGGAGAAGTACGATGTGCTTCCAAAGCATCTCGACGGTATTGTGAATCAGCTGCGCGTGACAAAGGATATAAAGGTTGCTGTATTTCTCTACGAAAATGAGGATGGTACCTACAAAGGCAGCCTGCGCGTAAACGGTGATTACGATGTGGCAAAGGTTGCGTCGGTATTTGGCGGCGGTGGACATGTAAAGGCCGCCGGATTTACGATTGAAGGACCGCTTGAGGTGGCAACAGACCGCATCCTTACGGCAATTAAGGACAATATTTAGGGAGAGATTCTTGGGCAGATGGTTAATGGAATAATCAATGTATACAAGGAAAAGGGCTATACAAGCTTTGACGTTGTGGCAAAGCTTCGAGGCATATTCCACCAGAAGAAGATTGGTCATACAGGTACACTTGATCCTGATGCAGAGGGTGTCCTTCCTGTCTGCCTTGGAAAGGCAACCAGAGTGTGTGACCTTTTGACAGATAAGAACAAGGTCTATAAAGCGGTGCTGCTTTTAGGACAGGAGACAGATACACAGGATATTTCAGGGCAGGTCTTAAATCAGGCTAAGGTCAATGTGACCAAGCAGGCGGTGTATGATGCAATATCACAGTTTATTGGCAGACAAAAGCAGGTGCCGCCAATGTATTCGGCTCTAAAGGTCAATGGGAAAAAGCTCTATGAGCTTGCTAGGGAGGGCAAGGTTATAGAGAGAAAAGCCAGGGATATCGAGGTGTTTGATATCAAGGTTGAAAGCATTGATTTGCCTGAGGTTACGATGACGGTGCACTGTTCAAAGGGCACATATATCAGGACGCTGTGCAATGACATCGGAGAGAGGCTGGGCTGTCATGGCTGCATGAAGTCACTGCTTAGAGTAAGGGTAGCAGGCTTTGACTTAGAGCATGCACTTACACTTTCACAGATTCAGTCAAAGGTGGATGAAGGCTGCTTTGATATGGTGATGCCTGTTGACGGAGTATTCGAAAATCTGCCGGCAGTGCATACTGCATCAGATGCTGATAAGCTTGTCAGAAATGGAAATAAAATTCCGGCAGTGCTTACGGATTATTTAAAACACAGTGCTGACTCCGATATAAGATACAGAGTATACAATCATGAGGGCATATTTGTCGGGGTGTATTCGTATCTTGATGAGACCGGTGAGTTTAAGCCGGTTAAGATTTTTATGGAATAGAATAGTATACAGATATTATGGAATATATAAGCAAAACTCTGGATTTTCATGTCAAGGAGCCGTCCGTCATCTCGTTTGGAAAGTTTGACGGGCTTCACAGAGGACATGAATTTCTGATGGAAAAGCAAATTGAACAGAGCAATCTGCATGGCTACAAGCGCATCATATTTACGTTTGACATTCCTCCCAAATCGGAGGTACTTGGCGTTGAGTCAAAGGTTATAATCACAAACGATGAAAAAGAGTATGTGTTTGAAAAATCAGGTATTGACTATCTGATAGAGTGTCCGTTTGTGCCACAGGTGATGACGATGGAGGCGGATGCGTTTGTCAGATGGATAGTTAAAAGTCTTAATGTCAAGTGTATCATTGTCGGAGATGATTTCCGTTTCGGGCACAACAGGGCAGGAGACCACAAGCTGCTTTCTGCGATGGCAGGAGAGCTTGGATACGAGCTTATTGTGGTGGACAAGATAAAGGATGGAGACAGGGATATAAGCAGTACCTATATCCGCGAGGAGATTGCGGCAGGACATATTAAAAAGGCGAATGAACTGCTGGGATATCCCTTTTTCATAAAAGGAAGAGTAGTGCATGGCAGAGCGCTGGGCAGGACTATTGGCATTCCGACAGTCAACCTTTCAGTGCCGCACGATAAGCTGCTTCCGCCAAAGGGAGTGTATATGTCAAGAGTTCTTGTCAGGGACAACTGGTACCTTGGTGTAACCAATATAGGATGCAAACCTACTATAGAGGGCAAAAATCCAATCGGTGCAGAGACATATATCATAGATTTTGGGCAGGATGTTTATGGGCAGGATATCATGGTAGAGCTTCATAAGTTCGTAAGACCTGAGATGAAGTTTGATTCAATAGAAGCGTTAAAGAGCCAGATGAGTGCAGATATCAATTATACAATCAATTATGCAGGCAGTCACACATTCTAGTGTGGCTGTTTTTTTGCAAAATTACCCAAAATAACGAAAAAATGACAAATATTACGGAAATATTACGGAATATATTGACATTTTAACAATTCGTGATATACTCGTAAACATGGGATTATGGATAGCATGAATTGGAGGCTATATGAAAAATAAATTAAAATTAGGACAGGCAGCAGGCGTTGTAGCGTTTGCTATTATTATAGGTGCTGTATCTATGAGTTCAAGCAGCACAGTAGATGCCAGAGCATCATTAAAGGAAAACAGAACAGTCAATGCGGGGGTGGCCCTTGGTCTGACAGAGGCGGCAGATGCTACGGAGCTTCTTACAGCAGGAGCGACATCTGCTCTCACATACTACGGAGCTGAGCTTACTGTTGCGCAAAATGACAGCAATGTTGTAACAGCATCTGCACAGGGCGCACCGCAGACAGACGATGCTTCACAGGAGTCTGAGCAGGCAAATGAAGCAGCTCAGACACCGACAGCCGCACAGACCTGTGGGTATACAAATCTTGGTATGTCGGTTATAAGCAGCGGAAACTTAAATATAAGACAGGAGGCTTCGACAGACAGTGAAGTGGTAGGTATCCTTACCAATCACAATGCCTGTGAGCTTTTAGAGGATGCCGGAGAATGGTACAAGGTCACATCAGGCAAGGTGACAGGATATGTGAACAAGCAGTATCTTGTAACAGGAGATGAGGCAGAGTCTATTGCAGAACAGGAGATTAAGACGGTTGCCACAGTAAATACGGAAACACTGAATGTGCGTGCAGAGAAGTCAACAGAGGCTGCGGTGCTTTCGCAGGTTGGAAATTCAGAGGCATTCACGGTTAATTCTGTCGCTGACGGCTGGGTTGAGATAAGTGTGGATGATTCGGTAGGATATATATCACAGGATTATGTGACACTGGCACAGGCACTTCCTACAGCAAAGACAATAGAGCAGGTGAAGTATGGTGACGGTGTATCAGATGTAAGGGCATCTGTTGTATCGTATGCGTTACAGTTTGTCGGAAACAGATATGTGTGGGGTGGTACAAGCCTTGAGAAGGGAGTTGACTGCTCAGGCTTTACCATGAGGATTCTCGGAAAGTATGGAATCTCATTACCGCATTCATCAAGAGCACAGCCTTCATACGGCAAAAAAATCAGTGCATCTGAAGCAAAGCCGGGAGATTTATTCTTCTACGGAAGTGGAAGGAGTATCTCACATGTTGCAATTTATATCGGAAACGGACAGATTGTACATGCCAGCAACAAGCGTGATGGAATTAAGGTTTCAAATGCATATTACAGAAATCCGATTTGTGTCGCAAGATATTTGCCGGATTAA
>ERZ1034691.1529-NODE-1529-length-14639-cov-11.065277_pt1 | contig 14639 bp, 14 predicted proteins | sample MGYA00520638_ERZ1034691 | MGnify/ENA primary metagenome ERZ1034691 (study PRJEB33766, sample SAMN09781763) | gut metagenome | biome: gut microbiome | host: Homo sapiens | place: Madagascar | study: EMG produced TPA metagenomics assembly of the PRJNA485056 data...
AAAATCATAGATAAGACGATAACAAAGATAGTTACAGAAGAGGGTATCTCTCTCTTTCGCCGTGTAACTAAGGTTTTGATGCCAAATGGCAAGTATCGTTATCCTGTAGATTATTTCGATGCAACTCCCGGAGTTGTTAAGGTTTCGAAAGAAGAAATGGATAAGGTTGCAATACCTGTTTACAAAAAGTTAATCTAATGGAACGGTTGATGTCTGATGGTTATCCTTTTATCTTTCAAATGATAGATAAAAGTGAGAGTGATGAGTATCTGATTCAGACCTTGCAATATCGGTTTAAGTCAGACAAATCCCATCATGCCTATATCGTAAGAGTTGAATGTTATAAGAAACACGCTTATTGTGTGAAGTTCTTCGATAAGGCAAACATCAACAGTAAAAATAAGTTTAGTCTTCGTTCCAATACTTTCGAGGTTAGAACGATACTCTATACAATGTTTCATATAATGTTAGATGTATTGAAGCGAGACGAAAAAGCTTCTTTCTTTTTTATTGGAGCAGAAGACGAAAAAGATCAGGATGGAATGGTATCCCGTCGTTTCCGTCTTTATCGTCGTTTCGTGCTTTCAACGGTTTCTGATGACAAGTTCGAGCATTTTAGAAGAAATGATTTATCACTTTATATTCTTGTAAATAAGGAATATGTATCAGATACATCCTCTTATGCTGATGAACTAGCAAATATTGTGCAACAATATTTATAAGATAACATCCTCATTCGAGTGACGACAAGCGCAGAGCGATACTGCGATGAGGAAAAAAAAACTTTTTTCAAAAGCTGATAGGTGTAACTAATTGTAAAATAGTGGTGACGCTGTGTTGGTGATATAACAGATATGGAACGTAAACAATATCTAGATCAAATACATGAATTGGTTCAGACTGTCCAGACACTTCTGGATGCCAATATTGCTTTGGGTAATAAGCAGAAGGAGCAAAAGGAAGAGTCAGACCGTAAGATTGCCAGTTTGCAGAAGCAGGTTGACAAGCTTACAGGAGAACTGCAAGCCAGTAGGCGTAAGATGCATGGCAAGAATAATGGCAGAATTTTTTCAGGGGATTCTTTGACATGATTGTAGTTGGAAGAAGGGATTATGCCTTGATGACAGAGGCACTTTTAGTTAAACCTGTTTAAAAATCAGAAAAGTCCAATTTCTTAAAATACTCTGTATCCCCAGTAAACACTGGGGATGGAGTTGTATTGTCATAGGGGTTGGATGCTTACAAAGGTGAATGTCAAGGCTGCCTAAATGGTAGCTTTGGCAATACCAATTAATAATATGTTTTTTGGGAAAAATGTTGGATGTGCTAACTGCTGAAAATCAGCAGTTACGTTCTAACGGTGATTTACAATACATTAGAAGTTGATATATGAGAACTGTCGATGAGTTTTTCTGTCCATCTTATTTTACTACCTATTTCAATAAGCATTTAAAAGGCAAGAAAGGTGGAGGACGAGATGGGCTATCTCCTATAACCTTTTGGAGTAAGTATAGCGATGAGCTTCCTATTTTCGTTCAACGATGTAAGGAGGGAACTTACCGATTCTCACCTTATAAAGAAAAGTTGGTGCTGAAAGGGAGAGGAAAGCCACCACGAGTTCTTTCAGTTCCATCTATTAGAGATAGATTGGTTCTTGGAGTACTGAATGACTATCTGCAAGAGATGTTTCCCGAGGCGCTCAACCATCAGGTTCCCAATAGTTATATATCAGATGCCTCTTCCTTTCTAGTGGAGCATTTTTACAAGCCAGTATATTGCTTTAAGACAGACTTTCAGCATTTCTATGACGAAATCAATAGAAAGCGATTGATGTCTATTTTGGAAAAACGTCTGGATAAGAATATGCTTCTTTTGGTGGAGCAAGCTATAGCAACTCCAACTGTAGCTTGTAAGGAACAAATACCAACTCAACTGAAAGAAACCGGGAATAAAGGAGTTCCACAAGGCCTTGCCATCTCAAATATTCTAGCAGGTATCTATATGTTGGATTTTGATGAGTATTTTTCTAGTGATTACTCCCCTGTTTTGTTTTATAGAAGATATGTTGATGATATTTTGATACTTGATCCTTACCTTTCACCTCTCTTTAAGGATGAGTTTGAAAGTGAAATGGATAAATTTCAATTAGATCTCAGGTTGTCGTCTGATAAAACTTCTTTAGTCGAAGTTGGAAAGTCGGATATTGATTATATAGGCTATCTAATAAGAGATTATCATAAGATTTCGGTGCGCCAAAAGAATATGCAGTCCTATCTTAATCGTATTGCTAGGCTTGTTACATTGTACAAAGCACAAAAGGAGAATCGTTCGTTGCGTCCACCTTTTATTTCAGAAAACGATAAATTTGAAACTTATTATAAGGACAGTATCAATGAATTGATAGCAGGTTTTAAGAGTAATAATCATCTTTATGGTTGGTTGCCATATTTCCAATCTTTAACAGATATAGCCTTGCTTTATACGTTGGATAGTGTCATCCATCGGAAATTTTTGAATGATGACAGAATATCCGACGAATTCAGAAAGGAAATATTTCATGTACCTGATGTTTATTGGGACTTAAAGCACCATTCAGGTTCAAGCTATCTGGAGGATTATGACAATATTACGAGCGTAGATAGTATGCGCCGATTACTAGTCAAGTGGGGTAGAATAAATGAAAACCTTCATTATCAAGATGATGACATAAGAACAATGTATTACATTTATCTAGAAACTAAGAAAAAGTTCGCCCAACGTACTGTTGGACAGACATATTAGAAGGGACTCCTTGGTTGGCTTTTTATAAGGCAACTAGACTCCTAGGAGTATTTGTAACGTATTTGATGCTACTCGCAAAGAGTGGCTTGCCAACTTATGTTTGGTTTTGTTCGTGTTTGATAGGGAGTTCCTTCTTTTTAATTATAATATAATTCATCATGGAGTATTTGAAAGATTTCTCAGATGTAGTTTATAAGACAATGACAGCACGGTTTACTGCTTATCGCAGAATGAAGCGTAATCGTGATGCGTCTAAAGTTGCCGAATCTCTCTTTTCGGCTTCCATTATAGCTATTAGTTTGATTGCACTACTAAAGCATGAGAAAAGCATATCCGACTTAATTAGTATTGTTACAATCATCTTATCCACTTTTCTCTTGGTTATGTCTTTACTGTTCAGTGCACTTGGTTATGAGAAACGTATGGATAACTATCATGATTGTGGCAACGAACTTGATAAGTTATACCGAGATATGAGACTCATTTTGAGCTATGGAGAAAGTGTTTCCAGTGATGAGATGAAGGCTAAGACAGAAGACTTCCAAGCAAAGTATTTTGAAATACTTCATAAATATAATCTTAATCACACCTCGTTTGATTATGAATATACAGCCGTGATGCTCGACGAAAAAAAAGATTTTGTGGGTAGGCTTGTGATGAAGTTCCGCTATTATGTATGGGATATGTATTTTCTCTATTGGGTAATTGCATTACTTCCTGTTGTCCTTATTGGATGCTATTTGTGTCGGCTGTTACTTGAAAAAATCTAAGTGAATGGTTGTGATAATGTTTCATGTAAAATAATAATTTAGTTAAGCCAATGTTATATATAGATCATATTTCTATTGAAAGAGCTATTATGCATCGTATAAAAGGCAAAGAACAGAATGTTGATGCTCATTGTGAGTATAACGATGAACTTCTTTCGCTTGATAATGAAATTAAAACTTTGCTAAAGAATAGAATACAAACTTCGTTTGGCTTTCATAGTAAAAGTTTTGAACTCGTTTTAGAAAATGATGCAGATGGAAGCACTTTCTCTTATTTAAGGAATCTTAGAACGATGTCGGATGAAGTTTTCATAGACAGTAGCAAAACAGTAGCCAATATCTTAGCAGATAGTTCTAATCGTGGAGCCATACCTGGAGGTTTCCTCTTGGTGTTAGATTGCCTTTATCGTGGCAAGGTTGCTGTCTTTGTATTCAAGGCAGAACCTCATATGGCATTGAGTGTTATCAATCATCAGGCACAAGCCCTAAAAGACATAATATTGAGTCCTTCCCAAAAGTTGTACAAGGCATTTATGATGATTCAAGAGGGGGAAAACTTAGAGAAAGAGTCCTTTTCTTATACCCTTTTTGATGATCAGTTTGCTAGTGGAACAGCACTGGCACGGTACTTTTATCAAGATTTCTTAGGATTGTCTATCAAGCAAAACAACATCGTCCTGACGAAACTATTTTATGATGAAATGCGTAAGTGCATCAATAAGACTTATAAAGGTGATTACGATACAAAAGCGAATGTGGAAGATTTGCTTTTTAGTAGCTTGACAGATGAGACTTCAGTTATTAATCCACGAGAAACAGTAATTCGTATTGTTCCAGAGGCGGATAGAGATGTCTTTCTAAATAAAGTTTGTGCAAAGGAATTAGCGCATGCTTTTACGAAAGATACAGCAGCTATAAGTAATGTAATTCAAAATAAACGAGTTGATATTTGTGATGGAATTAAACTCGTCGGAAATAGGGAGATCTTTACGAATCGAGTAAAAATCGACAAGGACATGGAGAACCCGAATAAGATTATCATAACGATAGAAGCGGAAGATGAGGCAAATGAATGAAAGTGATGTGATGGAAGAGTTCCGTTCATTACGAGATGAGTTGTCGAAATGGGCACGTCATATAGATGAACAGTTGAATGCTTTCGCTCAGACGATAGAACCTTCTTTGGTTGAAAACATTCAGATTCCTGCAAAATATCGTATTAAGGACGATAACTCGTTTAAAGCAAAGGCTTTTTATCGTGATAAAAAATATGAGAACCCAATTCTTGAAATAACAGACAAGGTTGGTACAAGATTAGTTTTCTTGTTTCCGCAATCGGTCAAGAAAATGTCTGATTTTATAGAAAGTCAAAATGGAATAAAATGGATTGTGAAAGAAAAGTCCCAAGACACCATGAAAATAAGGCTAAAACATCCAGAGGTCTTTTCTTATCAGTCCGACCATTTTATATTAATGCCATGCGAAGGATATGAATCTTCAAAAGATATAAATGTCTTGACTTGTGAAGTTCAAGTTCGTACATTATTACAGCATGCATATTCTGAGGTGAGTCATGCGCTTTTTTATAAGCAAAACAAGGATCAAGATAAGAAGGCTTTAAGGATGTTAGCTGCATCTATGGCTTTTCTTGAAGAGTCTGATAGTAAGTTTGAAAAAATCTTAGCTATGAATGTTCCTATGAATGATAATCGTATATCTCTTCGTGTCCTAGTCTGCAAAAAGTTTGCTGAATTAGATGATAATTACAATGAGCAGAAGTTTGATAGGGAGGTTTGGGATGTTTTCATAGAGTTATTGGATGATATGAAAGTCAATCAGGCTTTAACGGAATTCCCCGAATTTTTTAAAGATAAATCTGAAATGCTAAAGGAAGGTTTTTCAGATTATCAAAAAGACATCTTCTTATTTACTCAGCCAATATTGCTGTTAGCAACCTATAGTTTCGTTACTTGGCAAACTTTTACGAGAGACAATTGGCCTTATGGTTATTCATCTTTATCTTATATAGTAAAAATGCTAGGATATTCGGATGAGGTTTTGAAATCATAAATTTCATTGTAAGTATTCGGTGAAAGCCGTATTGTGCGCCTAGATAAAGTTTTGTACCTTTTCACCGTGATTTTAAATTATGTACAAGGCAAGAAACAATTAAATAGCAAGCCAAAGTTCGCCGAGGATGTAATAAGCGACAATGAGGCGAAGGAGATGCGTGAGTCAGCAAATGCTTGCTCTCGTTGATATGCACAAGCAGTTTCAGGGACTCTAAGGAGTCTTTAGCAAATACTTACGTTGAAATAACAGAGAATATTATGAGCGAGGAACAATATAACGAATTGCAGAAAGCCTATACCAAAGAGGCTTTAGCAAATATGATAAAGGCAGATATACGCACCAGGTTTCCTGAACCTTATGCCAGTATGTATTGCCAGCAGTTTGATAATTTCAAGAATGTTGCGGATTTCTTTGAATATGCAGCAAAGTTAATGAGAAGATAAAATTATATTTATAACTAGTCTTTGCTTTTTGCTGATTCATGTAAATGAGGCTTAAGATTAGGTATAGAAAGCATTGCATCCAGGCGGTCCCATCCCGCATAACATGGCGAAGGGCTTTGATGCCCCGCCAACCTTATAGCGTAGCGGTTCCGAGCACCGGAGGGCGGTTTACATCCTTCCTTCTGAGGAGGAAGGCTTGGTTAGAGGTGGAGCTCCCTTTGGCTAAAGGGAGACGGAGGGATTCGAAAATCTTTATTATTTAAAGAACAAGATTAATGATACATATTATAATCATGGCCGGCGGCGTAGGCAGCCGTTTCTGGCCTATGTCAACCCCCGATTACCCAAAGCAGTTCATTGATGTGATGGGAGTCGGCCGTTCCCTCATTCAATTGACAGTAGATAGATTGAAGCCAATCTGTTCTGTCACCCTCGTCATTAATACCTCGGAGTATCAGCGAGTGCTCAGCAAGGCATTGAGCTATACTTCCGATAAGAACGCCATCGTAACTATCGGTATTAAGCCAAGCCGCCCGGAAACAGGCTATGGCTATATCTCCGCAGCGTAGGCAAGGACATCCGCTTGTATGAATGCAAGAACTGCGTGGTTCATGCGGCCGATGAAAGCAAGGTGGTAGTTCAAGGCTTGGATGGCTATATAGTAGCCGAGAAGAATGGACACTTGTATGTTCTTTGAAAGAAGAACAGAGAATTAAGGAATTTGGAAAATAATTAAGAATAAATATTTCATTTTTATGAGTTGTAATGCAATAATTCTTGCCGCTGGCAAGTCAACACGTTTTGCACCTTTTACTTATGAACGTCCTAAGGGATTATTTCGGGTTAAGGGCGAGTATCTGATAGAACGTCAGATTAACCAGCTTATTGAAGCTGGAGTAAAAGAAATCTATATTGTGGTAGGTTACATGAAGGAAAAATTCTTCTTCTTGGAACAGAAATATCCAGAGGTAAAACTACTCATAAATAATAAGTTTGGAGTGAAAGGCAACCTCTATTCACTTTACGTGGCAAAGGAATATCTGGGAAATACTTACCTTTCTTATGCGGATTATTATTTTGAGAGTAATCCATTCTTGAATGATAATCCTGAGAATGTATCTTACCATGCTTGTATCTATCGCCCTCGTAAATTCAATGAGTTTTCGGTGGATTATTCTGATGCCGATGTGATAACCCATGTGGATTTGGGTGGTAGCTATAAGATGGCAATGGTGGGACATGCTTACTTCAATGAGCGATTCTCACGCCGTTTTGTGGATTTGATGGAAGCGGAAATTGACGATTTCCGTGTAAACTCCCTTTTTTGGGAAGAGTTTTATGAGCGACATATTAAGGAATTGACTCTCTATATGAAGCCTTTCAAGGAGAATGAGATATTTGAGTTCAATACCATAGATGACCTTCGTCAGTTTGATTCGGATTTCTTGTTTAATGTTGATAGCGACATTATCTCGAATATATGCAATGCATTGAAGTGCAATCCTAACAACATTCGAGACATCAATGTTATCAATGCTGGATTGACTAATGTCTCTTTCCGATTCAAGGTGGATGATACTGAGTATGTCTATCGCCATCCTGGTGGTACTGCTGGTAATCTGATTAATCGACAGACGGAGTTGTTCGCTCAGATGACAGCTAAGGATTTGGAGGTAGATAAGTCTGTTATCACCATGACATTGGATGGTTGGAAACTCTCTTACTGTGTTCAAGATTTGGTGGAGTGTGATTTCCGCAAGCATGATGACCAACTCCTAAAGGGTATGGAGTATCTTCGCCGTATGCATGCAGTGGAGATTCCTACGGATGGAAGCGTTAAGACCTTTGATGACTTCAGCGAGGGATTGAAGTTGATGAAGATAGCTTCAGCCACCAAGGGAAACCTCTTGCAGGAGTTTGCCGATGAGGTGGAAAAAGCTAAACGTTTGGATCAATATCTGAAAGAAGATGCCAAGCGAATGGGCATTAAGCCTGTTTGCTGCCACAATGATATATACGAACCTAACTTCTTGGCTACAGCGGATGGCGACCTATATTTGATAGATTGGGAATATGCTGGCATCAATGATCCAGCCAATGACTTGGCTTGCTTCTTCTGCCGTTATGACTATAGTGACAAGGATATAGATAAGTATATCAAGGCATATTTCCAAAGAGAACCAACTGCCGATGAGTATCGCCATTGGCGAGCCTATATCGCCATGTGTGCTTTCTACTGGACGTGTTGGGGATTATATAAAGGTAGTGTAGGCGATGACGATGGATTCTTCTTCCTTCCAGCTTATCGCAATTTCCATAGATTTATAGATGAAGCCTTGGCTTCTTACGAAAAATAAAAGCAAAATGACAACAGCAATTATATTGGCAGGTGGTGTAGGCTCTCGTGTGGGAGCCAATGTCCCTAAGCAGTTTATCGAGGTAAATGGTAAGCCTGTCTTGGTTTATACCATCGAGATTTATCAGCAGCATCCAGAGGTGGATGCCATTGAGGTAGTTTGCCATGCTAAGTATATAGATTACTTGCATGAGCTTGTAGAAAAGTATCAACTGACCAAAGTCCGTTGGGTGACCAATGGTGGCGAGACCTTTCAGGAGTCATGCTTGAATGGCATCAATTTCTTGGAGGATAAGCTAGCTGGTGATGATATGATCATGATTCACTATGGTGCAGCTCCGTTCACATCTCAGAAGATAGTAACAGATGCTATCAGAGTATGCAAGGAGAAAGGCAATGCCGTAAGTGGCATACCATGTTATCAGTTGATGGGCACCAGAGATGAGGGCGAGGTGAGCGAGAAATGGGTGGATAGAGATAAGTTTATCCAGATTACATGTCCTTACGCTTTCAAGTATGGTTTCGTGAAGAATCTCTACAAGGAGGCTATCGAGAAAAAATTGCTGGATAAGGTGGAGCCTCATACCACTACCTTGATGCAGTACATGGGGTATAAACTCTATCTGAGCTATGGTGATCAGACCAATATCAAGATTACCACCAAGGAGGATGTGGAGATGTTCAAAGGGTATGTTTTACTAAAAGAAAAGGTAGAATGAATAGTGGTAAGAAAATAACAATGGAGGAAGCAAAAGTAATTCGACTTGAAATACTTAAGGAGTTGGATTCTTTTTGTTCCTCTCATAATATTAGGTATTATTTGGCTTTTGGAACGTTAATTGGTGCAATACGGCATAATGGCTATATTCCCTGGGATGATGACGTTGATGTTTGGATGCCTCGACCAGATTTGGATAAATTCATGGAAGAGTATCATTCTGATGGAAAATACAAGCTTTCACACAATCAAAATCCTAGTGATGAGCACATGTGGGGTTTTGCTAGATTAATTGACACTCGAACAACAATGAAGTTGGGCTCTCATTCTATTTTAGGGGTGAATGTAGAGTTATATCCTCTTGATGGATTTCCTGAAGAAGGTGAAAAACGAAATAATTTTGTAAGGAATCTCAAATACCTCAGAGCTATAAATTCGAGAATGATAGTAAAAGTATTTGGATTAGTTGCAGAAAGCAAATGGCCTTTTAAAAAAATTAAGTTGAGAGTTTTTCAACGATTTATTAATTATTATACGAAGTTCGGTAGCAAATATTCATACAATGAGTCTGTTGATGTTGTTGCTATCTTTGATACTCCCTATAAGTTGAAGCCATTTAGACGAGACTGGTTTGGCTTGGGAATTAAGCACAAGTTTGAAACGTTAGAGTTGATGGTTCCTGTGAAATTCCATGAGGTTTTAACAACTATTTATGGGGATTACATGACACTCCCCCCTATGGAAGAACAAGTACCTTCTCACAATGGTAATTATTATTGGATTTAATTTTTATTACAATGGATATTAATAATAAAACAACAATACAATTTCCTGATGATTTCTTTAAAGAAGAAGAACGCTGCGGCTATCATGTTTCTTCAAAATTAAAGAAGGTTTGGGCTATAGAACTCGATCTCTTAAATGAGTTATTAAAAGTTTGTCAAAAGCATGATATTCAAGTATGTGTTTTTGCTGGTACAATTCTTGGAGCTGTTCGTCATCATGGATTTATCCCATGGGATGATGATATTGATGTTGCATTGACAAGAGATAATTATGAGAAGCTGGTTAAGGTGGCTCCTTTTGAGTTTAAAAATCAGTATTTTTTTCAGACAGCTTTGAACGATCAACAGTTTTTCTTGGGATATGCACGACTTAGAAATAGTCTTACGACAGGGCTTATTAAATGGAATGAATCCCCTAATTATAACAATGGTATTTATATAGATGTCTTTGTCTTAGATGGTATAATCGATGATGCAAAGAAATTGCAAAGTCAAATAAAAATGAGAGATAATTGTGAACATCTTATAAGATGTTATTATCTGAGTGGGCAAAGCAGGAATGTTTTGGTGAAAATGACCAAGAAATTCCTTAATAAAACTTATTGTAAAATGGTTTCTTATGAGACTAAAGTTAGTGATTATGATCGCATAATTTCACAATATACAGACAAGACAGATAAAATTGGATTAATGACACATCCTATGAGTTTTATCAAGAAATATTGGTGTAGTAAAGAAGATGTTGTTAATCTAACATGGGTAGACTTTGAAAACATCAAGGTTCCTATACCAACTAATTATGATGCCATATTACGTAATATGTATGGTGATTATATGAAATTTCCACCGATTGAGCAACGAGGAATGTGGCATGATGGCATATTGGAGTTTGAGCCAGATATTCCGTATAAAGAATATTTAAAAAAGTTATAAAATGAAGAAACTTTTATTTAAAATATTTGAGATAGTGGGGATTAATCCTCATTCTTTGAAATCCTTTTTAAAAGGTGTTTTTAGTCAAACTGTCATGTATAATGTAAACAATGCAAAACTTCCAAACAGATGTTTGCTCGTTTATTTAACAGCTCCTTTTAAACAAAAAGTCGTTAGTGAAGCTCATCAAAATTTCTGGCAGTGCAAGGAAATGGCGCGTATTATAGGTGAGCATGGATTCATAGTTGACGTTGTTGATTATGAAGACAAGTATGCTCGTTTGAAAAGAGACTATGATTTGGTAGTTGGATTAATACCTCGTAATGTGGAAAAATTTTATAAATGTCATCTAAAACAGGGAGCTGTTCGAATAGCCTATCTAACTAGTATGAATCTGGTAGTGACTTCTGGTAATGAGGAAAAGCGCTTAGCTAATTTATATAAGCGTAAAGGTGTACAATTGAAACCAAGACGCTATAGTGGAACTATTCAAAAAGAAATAGAAAACTTTGATGCTGTTTGGTATATAGGCAATAGCAGCAATTACCATTCGTATGATTGTTTTAATATGCCTCCTGTACATTATATAAAAAATAATGGATATGCATTTGATTGGGCGGAGACCTCAGTAAAACGAGATCCTAAGAAGTTTGTTTTCTTTGGTAGCTTAGGAGCTGTACATAAAGGCTTGGACTTGCTTTTAGAAGTTTTCTCTAAATTGACACCAGACTGCGTCTTGTATGTTTGCTCCGGATATGAAAATGAGGAAGATTTTAGTAAACTTTATCACAAAGAATTGTATGATACTCCTAACATAGTGCCAATGGGTTTTGTGGATATTCACAGTGAAAAGTTTAAGGATATGATTTCATCTTGTGCGTATACAATATTGCCATCTTGTGCAGAGGGATGTGCAGGTTCTGTTTTGACAGTTATGTCTGGAGGATTAATTCCTATTGTGAGCGATGTCTGTGGCTTTGATAATGGTGAGGCTATTATATTGCCTGATTGTAATATAGAGACAATTGCAGCTTATGTTAAGGAATATAGTCAGAAATGTGAATCTTGGATATTGGAAAATTCCCGCAAGTCCGTAGAAATTGTAAAAAGAAATTATGGAAAAGAAAATTTCTTGAAATCTGTAGAAAGAGCTGTTGAAGAATCGTTGAAATTAAATTAAGTTTATGGATCAACAAATAGAAAATCTAACTAAGCAGGTCAGAAGAGGTTCCCTTTGGAATATAATTCTTCGTGGAATTGGTGTGCTATGTGGGTTGCTTCTGTTACGTTTAAACATTTCATATTTAGGAACAATTCTTTATGGATTGTGGGCTACAATTGCTTCCATTTCAGCTTGGGCTAATTATGCAGATTTAGGTATTAGTAATGGTTTACGTAATGAATTGACAAGAGCCATAGCTAATGATGATTATGAAAGGCAAAAGGGACTAATAAAAACCGCTTTTCTGATGTTATCCCTAATAGCGGCAGGTCTCTTTCTAGTTTTGTCTTTGGTATCAGAGGCGCTTTTCTATACGGATGTGATGGAAGGGGCCTTGAGAATACCTATGTACATCACAAATGCGTTCTTTTGTTTGTCTTTTGTGTTAGGTATAGGCAGAACATTGTCATATAGTTATCAAAAGAGTTGGTTAGCCTCTTTTGCACAAACCTTAACGGTTGTTCTTCAAATTTTGGCAATAACTTTATTGTTGCTGATAAAAGCAACTCCAGATTTAGTGTTATTTGCTGTAATTTTTGGTTTCTGTACTGTTCTAGGAAATGCTATTGTCCTTTTTTATATGTTCAGATCTATTGCATGTGCATTACCTGAGAGTTGTGTGGGGATTATCGATAAAGCCTATTGTGGGGCAATAATGAATGTTGGACTGCAATTCTTTGTTATGCAGTTATGTTGCCTTGTTCTTTATGCAACAGATAATGTTATTATAAACAAGTTGTTTGATAGTAGTATGGTAACGAAATATACTGTTATAAATTCTGTATATAATACGGGTAATAGTATATTTTCCTTATTGCTTATAAGTCTTTGGTCAGCTGTAACATATGCTGCTGCTAAAAATGAGTTCCAGTGGATACATAAAGAAATTATTAGACTTCGAAAAATGTGGCTTTTGTACTCTTTGGGTGTTATAATTGTTTCGTTATTATTTAATGAAATAATTCGTTTGTGGTTGGGACCAAATGGCCAATATTATGAATCGCAGTTGGTTTTTATATTTGCTATGTTTTCTGTATTTCAGACTTTTGGCTCAATATATGTAAATGTAGCAAATGGACTTGGGAGAATTAAATTACAAATAATTTGTTCTGTAATAGGTGCTATTGTCAATATACCGTTGTCTATATTTTTTGCAAAAGGCTTAGGGCTTGGATTAGTGGGGATAAAGTTGGCAACTATAATTTGTTGCTTTGGATCAATGTTTTTGGTTCCTATTGATATAATACGTTATTTAAAGAAAAAAGATATTATTTATAATGGCTAAAGAAAAAATGTATTCTCTTGCTATTCGTAAGAGATTAAATGAAGTGGATCACTTCTGGGAGCATGATGACTACACCTTTGCTGAAGTATCCATTGATGATTGTGGGAAGTATTGGTTTGCTGATCCTTTTGTGTATGAGAAAGATGGGGTTACGTATCTTTTTTATGAAGCATTTGACTTGGTTCAGCAAAAGGGCTTGATAGGTTATAGTGTCTTTAATCAACTTACCGGTGAGGGCTCTGCTCCAACTATCATTATAGATGAACCTTTTCATCTTTCTTTCCCAAATATTTTTGAATATGCGGGTGATATTTATATAATGCCAGAAAGCTGTGAAGACTATACTTTACATATTTATAAGGCAACCTCATTTCCAGATAAATGGGAGCGAGTTTATGATATATTACCTGATGTTTATGCTTGTGATAGTATATTCATAAGTAAAGAAAACAAACAATATTTGTTAACGAATGAACTCTATCATCATACTCCAACAGGCACGTATCCTTCATGTTGGGTTAAAAATTTCTTATACCCATTAAATGGATTGAAAATTCAAGGTGATGGTATAAAGGTTGGCGATGGCGAGTTTGGTATACGAAATGCAGGAAAAAGTTTTGAAATAGATGGTACTTTGTATCGTATAGGACAAGATTGTAGAAACAGAATGTATGGTTGTGGATTAGTCTTGTTTGAGGTAACCTCTTTAATTCCTTATAATGAAAGTTTGAAATTGAGCTTGACTTATAAAGATTTTGCTACCAAAATTGAAAGACGAGACAAGAGAGAGTTAATCGGTGTACATACATATAACTTCTGTGAACACTATGAGATTATTGACTTTTCTCAGATGAAAGATCTTTCTTTAAAAATCTTAATCTCAAGATTCTATTTTAGATTCAAGAGACTCATGCGAAGATTAAGTAAGCTCTAGTATCTTAATCGGTATCGACAATGTATCTGTCGTCGGGGCTGGAAGTGTAGTGGTGAAGCATATTCCCGCTGGATGTATTTAAAAAACTCCCCATCTGTTTTCAGATGAGGAGCATTTTCTAGAGATGGAAGTCGATTTCCTTCAGCCATTCCTTGATATCGAAGCAAGGACAGCTCTTGCGAACCCAGGGAAGGTCGCGATGGCCTAGAATCTCGGCACCGGGATAGTCGAGGACGAGACTGTAGAGGAGGTCTTCCAGAGATGCTTTCTGTTCGGGAGTGCGGGTGTCGGCAGGCTTGCCTTTCTCGTCGAGACCACCCTCGTAGCAGATTCCGATGC
>ERZ1034691.1533-NODE-1533-length-14618-cov-79.981872_pt1 | contig 14618 bp, 10 predicted proteins | sample MGYA00520638_ERZ1034691 | MGnify/ENA primary metagenome ERZ1034691 (study PRJEB33766, sample SAMN09781763) | gut metagenome | biome: gut microbiome | host: Homo sapiens | place: Madagascar | study: EMG produced TPA metagenomics assembly of the PRJNA485056 data...
GACATCTGCCATTGTGCCGCCGCCACCGTTGGCATTGAATCTGACGGTATACTCGTCAGGTGCAGGAGGTGCGTCCTCCCACAGCGCCTTGGCTGTGATGTCAGCGGTGACGGTCACAGGGGCGTTCACCGGATACTCCGTACCGTCGATCTCCCATGCCTTGAACTGCTTTCCTTCGGGCGCAATAAACTCGCACTCCGGCAGAGAATACTCGCTGCCGCGCAATACCTTCTTGGCGGGCATTGCGGTGGTGACCTCCTCCGGCAAATCCTCGGGTTCGGAGCCGCCGTTCGCGTCAAAAGTGATGGTATGCTCGTTGCGCTTTTCAAACGTTGCAGTTATGGTAACATTTTCCTCCGGCTGGGCGAAGGTATAGGTATCATCCTCAACTGCAAAGCTGGCGGGAGTACCGTTGATGGACAGCGTACTGAGCATATAGCCCTCATTGGGTGCAATGGAGAGCATGACAAGGTCGTCCTTGCAGAACAGGGGCGTGCCGTCCTCGGCGGTTTCTGTGGCATTCACCACCGTGACTTTGCCGTTTTCACTGCTTGCAGCCGTTACCCTGTACTGCGGCGCACCAGCCACCGTTACCTCTACCGTAACCGTCTGCAAGGCTTCCTGCTCCGGTGGGACGACAATGTCTGTGCCTGACAGGTCAAGCGTTCCGTTCACGGTAAAGTGCTGCTCCTGCCTGACCGCCGGGGTATAGTCCGCCGCCTCGTCCCATTTGACCGGAACCGAAACGCTCTGATTTCCACTGGCCGCCGTCCGGACGGTGACCGTGGCAGGCAGCGATTCAGACAGCACCGCGCCATGCGGGAGCTTCTGCTCGTCGAGCGTATCGACATGGGCCAGCGTGTTCCAGCGGACCTTGTTTTTCAGATAGAAAATCGTATTTCCACAGGAGTCTCTGATATAAATATTGTGGTAGACATTGTCGTCCATGTCCGCCGGGATCGTATAAATGCCGTTTTCATCCGGCTTCAGAACCGTTTGGCCGTCCTGCACCGTAACCGGCGTCTCGTCATGCACCTTGAACTGCAAATTGCCCCAGTAGGTCGTGCCTTCCACCGCGGCTGTGCTCGAATTGGCTTTGCCTTTCAGCTCCTTGCCGGAGGGATGCACTGTGGCCGCCGGATCTGAGCAGTCCAGTATGAGCTTCGGGGAGGAGACGTATTTCGTCCCCACCTCATTTGTAGCCTTGGCGTAGACATACCACTCGCCATGGTAGTCCTCAAATGAGGGACCTATGAGGGTAAGACTCCAAGATTCCGAATTGTATTTATGCCATTTAATGCTGCCTTTGTCATCCAGCTCCTTCAGCTCCTCTAGTGTATAGCGCGTGGCCGTTTCAAAATAGTAGCTGGTTTCGTCAGATGAAATCCCAAGACTCACAGCATAGCCATCTCCGTACTTGTCTACCGGATCGACATAGCAGAATTCATCCGGCGCATCCGCACGATAGTCCCAAAAGCTTTTGTTTCCTACACGAACCGTCAGCGTAGGCAGTTCCGTTTTCGGGATCACCAGCAAAAACTTCCGGTTCGAGTTGATGATGCCGAAGTTATAGTCATTATTCTCCCCGCGGCTTATTTTGATGTCCTCGTTATCCCAGTCGACAAAATACGCTTCCTTCGGCAGATTATCGAACGGCAGTTCCAGTTCAAACCCGTGCGGCACGCCAAGGTGGAGGATCGCACTGCTCGGGTCGTTTCTGTCACTCAGGATCAGGACCCGGTGTCTTCTGTACAGAGTTATCTTTGTTGTGGTGCTGTTGCCCGCATTGTCCGTAACGACGACCTCATACACAAGTCCTTCGTCATTGTTGCCGCCGTCCGGCGCGGTCAGCTGATAAGCCTGTCCGGTCTGCACGGTCTGCTCCTCACCGTTGATCGTCACAGACTTGACGCCGGAGGACACCTCCTTGTCTCTCACCGGGTCGCTGACTGTGAAGCTGATCGTACCGGGCTGCCCGTCGTCGGTGTCGTCGGCGGTATACTCCATTCCATTCGCAATTCCCTCGGTCACCGGAGGCGTGGTGTCCTTCGCCAACACAACCCCGCATACGGTGCACTTCTTTTCCTGGTTTTCCCACTCTCCGGGAATATGCTCACCGTCCGGTACAGGTCCACGCTCTAGCGGATTCCGGGCCGGGCAGCGTGTGCATCCCCAGACATGACAGCCATTCCGGTTTTTCCAGCCGTAGGTATGGTTTCCCTCGCAGGAGGTCTCCATCATTTTCACATCAAGATCAGTTATCGCCCATCCGTAGTTTTGCGTGTATGGCAGAGTCAGCAGCGACAGGTCAATCATTCCGTCGCTGTCCGGAATCAGGAAATCAGTGAGATGCATGAAGTAGATCGGTTTCCCGTCCGTTCTGAGCGCGTAACCGTTAGCCGTCAGCATGACGATCTTTCCATCCTTTGAGCCGACCTTTATCCGGTCGTTCGTCGCGATCGACGGATCCGCCACGAGCTCATCCTGTTTGTAAACAATGTCGCCATAGCCGACAGCCGCCGCGTTCGAGCCGTTGCTGCGGTAATTGGTCGACAGATTCAGGGTAGCGTCGGTAAGGGTTATGTCCATTCCGCGGCACCAGCGGCCGCCGCCTATCGCCGCTCCGTAGTGTCCCGTCGCCGTAACAAAGCCGCCCGTCACCGTGATATTACGGGCGGGGACATACTGCCCGCCGCCGATACCCGCGCCGTTGTAGCCGCCTTTGGCCGTGACCGTGCCGCCGGAGATGTAGATATCGTGAGCGGCGTTGATGCCATTCATGTCCTGCTCCGTTGTCCAACAGCCGCCGCCGATACCAGCGCCTCCCTCACCGCCTTGAGCGCTGACTGTGCCACCATAAATATAGATCTCACTGCCGCGCCCCTTATAGCTGCCGCCGATGCCGGAGGCCCAGCGGCCGCCGTTGGCTTGCACCGTGCCGGAGTAGAAGTACAGTTTCTCACCGCTTCCGCCCCGGCCGCCGCCGATGCCTGCGCCGCCCTCGCCGCCGATGGCCGCTATGGTGCCGCCCCAGTAGTCAGGATTGCTCTGAGAGCCGAAGTGCATATTTGCGCCGTGACCGTACATATCCAGGTTGAACAGACTTTCTGCGATATTCCGGGTCGCATAGCTGCCGCCGATGCCTGCGGCCTTTTCGCCGCCCTTACACGTCACCGTAGTGCCGGTTCGCACCAACACATGCACCTGACCCTCGCTGCGGTTCTTCTGGATGGCCGCGCGGCCGGTGGCGCCCTGCAGCGTGCTGTCCCTGCCGATGAAATACAGATAAGCCGAAGCCTTCTTATTTAATTCAATAGCCGGCCCCTTGGAACTGGGACTCCTCTCGATATTTACGCCGTCAATAAATATGTGGGGCGCAGCTTTGTCTCCCTTGATGAAGATCTTCCAATTCCATGTCCATGTGTCCCTCTCCTTGTCGGGAACGGACGAGTAGATGTAGTAGCTCCGACTGTCCTTAATGGTGATGTCCGATGTCCGGTTGTACACGTCAATGCTCACGTCGTACTTCGGGACGGTGTCCATCGGCCCGTCCGCCGCCGATACGGTCGTCGGCAAAAGGCCAAGCACCATGCAGCACAGCAGCAGGACGCTGAGTATTCGTTTCTTCATTGGCTTTTCTCCTCCTTTTCGTGTCGGGCGGGCTTGTCCGTCCCGTGTTTTTTCTGGTTTTCTCTGGTTCTGAGCCGGAAGCACAGTGCAGTGATAGCTGACGCTGCGGCAAAGGAAATAACGGCTACCAGCACATAGCCGCCTGCGTCCTCCCGCAGCAGCATTGTGCCGAACACGCCCTGTGCGGCGGTCTGTCCCCGCACTATAAGTGCGTCCGCTACCTTGGCAAGTGCCGTGAATAACATCAGGCACAAAGCAGATAGGCTTATTGCCTCGCACCGCTGCCTCCGGCGGGTGTTTTCCCGCACCCGCTGCTTGACGAGTGCGACCCGTCTTGCGGTATCATACATATTGTTTGAACCCCCTTTCCGGTTTGTCTGAAACTGTAATAAAAACCCTTTCACTTATATAGGTACAAAAAATCGAAAAAACTCTCACCAAAAACGAAAAATTTTTTAAAAAAATTTGAGAGCCGCCAAAAAGCAGCTCTCAAGTAGAGGATGTTCAGTTATTTTCTCTGCGATAATCGGAAAGCAGACAATCTTACCGCCGCCACCAGCAGCACCGGCATGGCGTAGGCGATGTACTGCACCGTACCGCCGTAGGCAATCAGCAGATTGTAGGTGGCGTGGAATGTTATCGCCGCACACAGCAGACCGCAAGTGCCGGCCACCTTCAGCCACGTCCGCTGCCATGTGTATGCAAGACCGCCGCCTACGATCAGTCCGCAGAGGACATGCATGGCTCCCGTGCCGAAGCCCCGGAAGAAAATAAAGGAAAAGCGGTCCGCTCCGTTTTGGATGAGATAGCAGACGTTTTCAAAGGTGGCAAAGGCTAGGGCAACCGTGATGGCGGCAGCCTTGATTTTATTCCCCTCCGGCTCGAACACCAAAAGATAGAACACCAGCGGCAGCAGCTTCATCATTTCCTCCACCACCGGCGCAATCTCCGCCGTGGCGGCAAGGGCGTCCGCCCGGCATACCGCCGCAAGAAAGGTGTTAATATAGGCCGAAAGCAGGCACACCCCCATCCCGACAATGCAAAACAGGAAAAAGCGAAGCTGCCGCCTGCCCATGCACAGAGCGGCTACCAGCAGGGGAGAGACTATGCAGAGAAAGATGTTTTCGATGTAGGTCACGCTTCCACCGCCTTTCTCGTGGCGGGCAGCAGCCCCAGAATCGCAAGCGTCAGCATCATATCGCACCAAAAGGTAGGGCTTGCCGGTGAGGTATCCGGCCAGAAGCAGCCCACAGTCCAAAGCAGATACTCCGCAAATACAAAGCACAGCACGCCGCTATGGAAATACCGCATATTCTGCACCGTGCCCATCTGCGTTTTCGCATAGGCAAGCCCTCGAATGGCGCAGTAAGAGAGCCATATCATCATACCGCACCAGATTAGGTTGGAGAGAATGTCCCCGAAGGTGCAGTAAAACACCAGCAGCGGCACGCCAAACGCAGGCGCAAGCCATGCAGAGCGGCTACGGAAGCTGCGCTCGTCCTGAGTGGCGAGAGTTTCTTGCAAAATGTGCAGGAAGATGAGGCTCGCCACCCAGCCGAACTCCGATACATAAAAAACGTGCGGCGTGGTATTGAACAGCAGCAGATACAGCGTCCAGTAGAATGCGCCGAGGGCAAAGCAACCGTAGAAACACAGCAGAAGAAAATCCGCCTGCCTGCGGCTTTTCCAGTAGAAGATACCCGAAAGCAGCGCACCGACGAATGTGACCAGCAGTTGCAGCAGGTTTTCAATCAGCTCCATGCACATCCTCGCTTTCCTCATCCTGTCTGTCCTCTCGGTTCATCTGCCGCAGCAGGAAGCACAGAACGGTCACGCACACGCCGAGTAAAAACGCCAGAAGCCCGATGACGATGTATCCCAAAGCCGCACCGTCGTGAAAGATGCTTGCCGCCGTTTCAAAGCCCACATAATCCCCAGTCCGGATGCTTGCAGCAATGCCGGGCATGGCGAGGGACGCACCGATGAGCAGCACAAGGCACGCCGCCACGGCAGAAACCATGGTAATTGTATTACGACGCAGCCGTTTCTCCCGCTCAATTTTGGCGATGCGCCGCTTTGTCTCCGCAACACGCTCTTCATAGCTCCGCATTAGTGATTCCCTCCAGTTCTAATAGCCTTCGCAGGCTCTTTTTTCCGCGATACACCATGTTGGTGATCTGCTTTACCGTTTTTCCCGTGACCTCCGCTGCCTGTGCGTAACTCATATCCTCAAAATAGGTGAGATACAGCACCTCCCGATAGTCCGGGTTCATTTCGTCCATGCAGAAGTGCAGAACGCGGTTTCGCTCCTCCGTCCGAATGACCTCCTCCGCCAGCAGCCGTCCGTCCGGCTCGCCGGTCAGCGTATCGAGGCTGAACAGGGGCTTCCGTTTGCTCTTATGGCGCAGCGCCATGTGCCGCGCCGCCTTATAGAGATACGCCTTGAAGCCGCCGTCCCGGATGCGGGGCTTTTTCGTGAACAGATAGGCGAAAACGTCCAGCATCAGCTCCTCCGCCTCGTGAACGTCGTGCAGATAGCCGTCGATATACAGGGTCAGGGGGTCGCCGTATTTTTTCATCAGGGCATTGAGCCCTTCGTCGTCGCCGTTCAGATATTGGCGGTACAAGCTCTCGTCGCAGGCCATAGCGTTCACCTCCTTTTTGCGGATGCTTCCCATGCAGAGGGGTATCCGTCAGGTGCTTGTCCTGCCGGAATCGCGGTGCTGTCCTTGAAAGCGCGGGTCGGACGGTTTCTCCGCATTTTCCGGGATCGCCCATGAACGCCCGAACCGGGACGCGCCGGGGATCCGCCCTTCGGCGCAGTATTGGTTGACCCGCCGCTCCGACACGCCCCAACGGTAAGACGCCTCCCGAATGGAGATATAGCCCTTGATCCCGTTCATACCGCACCTCCGCATGGATAATACTCAACACGATACATTATATACGAATATCCGAATAAAAGCAAGCCCACACGGACGTTGGGATGCAGAATCTCTCCCACGTCCTCATATCTATCTGGCTTTATCTTCTCTTACCTTTGATACTTCCTTATGTGACGCTTCCTGCTTCACCTCATCCGCACCTCTAGCCTCAAATGCATCTGCATTATACTGATACTCCTGTGGTTCAGCGACCATCGGCGAATATACAATCTCTGCTTCTACTCGCTCAGCTTCTGCCCTCTCCGGCTCTGTCTGTTCCTGTGCTTTCGCATTTTCCATATGCTTTTCCTTATCAAGCTGCACATTCATAGCCAGATTATCCAGCTTATCAATCGAAGCGTCCAGATGAAGCTTCATTGATACAAGCATCTTTTTCACTGCTTTCATAGGTGCAAGCACCACCTTTGTAATGGGATGTTTCTGCTCTTTCTGAGAATAATCCGCCTCCGGCTTGTCAGCAAAAGTACGAAATGCATTGGCTACTGTCTGACCAGCTTCACGAAATCCTTTTGCAAGAAGCGCTGTTTTTGCTATATCCTTATCCGTAGTCTTGATTGCACCTCTTACATTCTCCCGGATATCCAGAAATCTTTTCTTAATTCCTAAGAACTCAGATACCCTGTATAATACAGCTCTTCCCTTTTCCTTTGCTTCATCAACTATGCTCTTTGCTGTAGATTTGACCTGTGCTTTCACTTCAGCTACCTGTGACTTTATCTGCTCACTTCTGGTATTAAGTCTCTCCTGTGCCTCTGACAATGCCTTTTTTGCATTATTGACAAGCGTATCTTCCTGCATTTCTTTGATCTGGTTCTGCATATTGGTGAGTTCTTCCGTCATGGAATCAATCTTTTTCTCCAGTCCATCCACATAGCTGCATATCTCAAATACATCGTTTGCCTGCTCTTTCATGGCATTCTTCTTTAATAAGTCGAGAAGTTCTCTTATGACCTCCTCATTGGTAAGTGTTTTTCCTGCTTCCATATCCATTCTGTTTCCTCCATTCTGTAAATGGGGGCAGCCTTGGCCGCCCCTGTACTCTGATTACTGATTATCGAAAGGGTGTTGTCTCTTTATCCTTCTCTTTATCGGGATTGCCATGATGTTTCTCTGCACTCTCCCTCGCCCTTTCGTTGCTCTTATCCTTTGCTTTCTCATATTCCGAGATAATCTCATTATAGAGTTTTTCCCTGAAATCCTTTGTGACCGGATAACAGACATCCTGGTAGATTGGTTTTCCCTGCTCATCCACCTGCTTTGTCTTATAAGATGGCATTGATACAAAGATTTTCTCTTTGCCCTGCACGATATTGATGTTATTTACGATGAAACTGTTTTCAAAGTAAATACGGGCAAGTCCCTTGATGTTACTGCCTTCCCTCTCATAAGGTGTCACAGTTACGGAAAACTCAGGCATTTCAAAGGAACCTTTGGTTCCTTGTGTTCTATCCTGCTTCTGTGTCTCCTCTTTCTCCGGTTCCTTGATTCTTGCATAAGCATCAAGGATATTGGTATAGAGTTCCTCACGAAACTCTGCTGTGATAGGATTGCACACATCCTTATAGATCACACCATTGCTTTCATCACGCTCATTGGAGCGGTATCTAGGCATTGATACGAAAAGCTCTCCCTTATCCTTATTCTCAAGGATTGCAATATTGGTAATCTTAAATGAATCACCGAATACTACTGTTGCAAATCCTTTGATATTGCTGCCCTTTTTTTCCCTTACTTCGTTTACCTTAATTGAATACTTCATATGCTATTCCTCGCTTTCTTTTTGTTCTTTGTTTTGCTCCGGTATGATAAGCTCACACCAAAGCTGTTCTATCTGTTCACAAGACAATCTGCCATTTAACCAGTTGCCAAGTGTAACGACCATTCCGTCCTGCTCGTAATAGAGCCACTCCTGTGTTTCAATGTTCCCCTCATACACGATAGTCACATCAAAATCAGGCATAAATAATCCTTCCTCCGCATCCCATACACAGGCTATTCCCTGTCTGAGTGTCAGATTCAGGCTTTCGACATATACAGACCAGCCGCTTACGACTATCTGAAAGTCATCATCAATCTCTGCAATATCATCCTCTAGCCCGATTAACTCTTCCATTTCCGATACTGCCTCTTCTATCTCACCTAACCGGTATCTCTTATTCATCCATCACCACCTCCTTATAAATGCATCTGACCACAAAACGCATGCTTCCTTTCTGGGAACAGGTAAAAAGAGTTAGTTCTTTTTCATTGCCCTGTGTCTTGATGCTGTTATCATACGGATTTATTACCTCTGTCTCTGTTACCTCATAGATATGCTTCAGCCCATTTTTGTCGGTTATCATCACTTCATCACCTATGGATATCTGACTTAGTGGTGTAAAAAATGTGCCATATCTGCTGCCGTTATGACCGCACAATACACAGTTGCCACTTTCTCCGATTCCTGCAGTCTCTTCTATATGACCAATCCCGGCATTAAGTACTTTACTTGTGGTTCCTTCCATTACCGGATACCTGATATCTAAGCCCGGTATCTCAATGATGCCGATAACACCGCCTTCTTTAAGAATGGCTTCATCCTCTTTACTAATGGAGGTTTGCTCTTCCTCCACATCTGTTTCTTCATCGTAATCATCCTCCAATGTCTGCTCAAATTCACTTATGAGCTGTTCTGTCTGTTTTTCTCCGGTTGCCCGCCAGAAAAAAGGGACTGCCATAATGGCAATCCCTGCTGTAATCAGTAGTCCTGCGACCACTTTTCTTATGCTCATATTATTCACTCTCCTATCGTGTTCTGCCCTCTCTGTCGGCTGGATAAGCACCTTTATCCTCTGCTACAATTGCTGCAGATTCCATCCTGTCATCTGCTTCTCTTTCTTTCTCCGGTCCGCTCAGGTCTGCATCCACAGCCTTTGCGTTCTCAAGGTCAAGCTGGGCATTCAGTTCACACTGTCTTGCCAGCTTTTCTTCCAATTCCGTGCTGTATGCAAATGGCTTATCATACTCAGTCTTTGATGCTTCAAGGTCATTCTGGTACTGCTCAATCTTCTTTTCTAAGAAATCAATGTTCTCATGTAGTCCATTGAACAGGTTTTCCAGCTTCACCATACTGCCGACAGGACTTGTGGAAAGCTCTGCTTTATACTCTGTCTTTCCACGAAGCACCATATAATTGATGTCAAGGAAGTTCTTTTCCACAAGCAGCTCCAATCCGTGAAATTTACCGATTGCAGTTGTCTCTCCGGTCTTACACTTGCTGATTGCTTCAAGCATCATGGTTCCACCATCCACACGCTCTGTGTAGGTTGCTTTGCCTATGGTAATGGCAAATTCCGGATTATCAATCAGCTCCTTATCCCTTGCCTTTACATCCTCACGGACATTGGCAAGCTTTTCTGTTGCTGTCTTAATGAGCTTCGGGTACTTAATCATAAAGTTGTCCTGAAGTCCATATCTCTGATTGTCATAGGATGCCTTTAAGATCTTTAATCTCTGGACATCATTGTCAATCTCCATCTTTTCCTTGATTAAAGGATTGCCTGTAGCAACCGCTTTAATCTCTGCATAGGAAAGTGTTGCCTCGTCGATATCCTCGCAGCTTCGGCTTACCGCCTTGCTTGTCATTACCTGACTGATGAATCGCTGCTTATTCTCAACCAGCGACCAGTTGTATGCATCAAATGTTCCTTTGGTGACATATCTGTAGATTGCCACCTCTTCATTTTCGTTGCCCTGTCTGATACCTCGTCCTTCCCTCTGTTCAATGGAGGAAGGCTTCCAAGGACAGTCCACATGGTGCATTGCAACAAGGTGTGTCTGCACATTTACACCTGTTCCACACTTGTCCGTTGAACCGATAAGAACCTTCTTTTTACCTGTCCTCATCTCCTTAAAAAGTGCATCCCTCTGTGCGTCAGTCTTAGCATCATGGATAAAAGCTATCTCCTCTGCCGGAATACCATATTGGATAAGAGTTTCTTTCAGATAATCATAGATGGTGAAGTCCTTATCCGGTCCCGGTGTGCCGATGTCCGAAAAAATAAGCTGGCAGCCTATATGACCATCAGCATTTCCTTTCTCATATTCTTTCCAGACATTTTCTGCTACCTTATTGAGCTTTCCATCCGGATTGTTTGGTGCATCCTTATCAATCAGTCTTGCATCTGTTCCGAGAAGTCTTGCCTCATGGGTAATCTTTAGGAAGTTATCCACGCTTGGATCAACTCCACCGCCTCTGATACGCTCTGCTCTCACAACAAAGTCTTCCATGACCTGCTTTACATACCAGTCAGGCTCCGACTCCACAATAATAGGCTTGCCGCCACGAAGAGCCGGTACATCAAGGTCAAGCATGTCTGCAGTCTGCACATCAGCTACTTCACGAAAGATATTCATAAGCTCCGGCAGATTCGTAAACTTATTGAATCTGCTCTTAAAACGGAATCCGCTTCCCTCTACTGTAAGCTCAAGTGCTGTTGTCACTTCACCAAAGTTCGCTGCCCATGAGTCAAAGTGATAAATCCCCATCTCTTCAAGTGCCGCTTTCTGCAAGTAAAGCTGCATGACATACATCTCACACATGGTATTGGATATCGGTGTACCAGTTGCAAACACAATGCCTCTGCCATCATTTATCTCTGATAGATACTGGCATTTAAGCTGCATATCCGTTGACTTCTTAGCTCCGCTACTGCTGATACCTGACACATTATTCATCTTGGAAAATATGGCGAGATTCTTAAAATTATGTGCTTCGTCCACCATAATGGAATCCACACCAAGCTCCTCAAAGGTAATCAGGTCATCCTTTCTGCTCTCATCAGATAAAGATTTCAGCTGTTCCTCAAGCTTTTTCTTCTGGCTTTCCATCTGCTTGACTGTCCAGCGTTCTCCGTTACGCTCTTTCATTTCATCAATCGCATAAGTGATTTCCTCTATCTGCTCATTAAGCATACGCTCTTTCCTTTCAGCAGAAATTGGAATCTTCTCAAACTGCGAGTGAGACATGATAATGCAGTCATAATCGCCAGTCGCAATCCTTGACACAAACTGCTTTCTGCGGCTTTTTTCAAAATCACGCTCTGTTGCAACTAAAATATTTGCTGACGGATAAAGCCTTAAAAACTCTGATGCAGTCTGACCGATGAGCGGCTTTGGAACAACCATGATTGTCTTATTGGCAAGTCCGAGTCTCTTCTGCTCCATGCAGGCTGCCATCATCTCAAAGCTCTTGCCGGCTCCAACACAATGAGCAAGAAGCGTATTTCCTCCGAGAAGGATTCTTGCCACAGCATTTTTCTGATGAGGCTTTAACTCAATCGCCGGATTCATTCCCGGAAACTGTAAGTGGCTTCCATCATACTCACGCAGACGAATGTTATTAAATGTCTCGTTATAATACTCTACATACTTCTGTCTGCGTTCCGGCTCTGAAAACAGCCATTCCTTGAACTTTTCCTTGATCATGTTCTGTTTTTCCCTTGCAAGCATTGTCTCATTCTTATTGACTTCGTAATGATATTTGCCATCACCGTCATCAATCCTGTCCCTTACTGTTACAGTTTTAAGATTCAGGGTATCCTCAAAAATAGAATAAGCATCCATGCGGCTTGTACCATAGGTCTTAGTAGCTGCCACTGAATGCTTATCCATGCTCTTATTCTCGATGAACCATTCCATGCTCATCTTATTTAAGTGTACCTGAATGCCTGTATTGTAAAACTGGCTTCTGACTGCCCTTGCCCGCCTTGGTGTATTGAGAAGCTCATAGATAAACTGCTCATAATCAAGCGGCTCAATCCATGTCGTGCCAATCTTTACATCAATATCTGATGCCTCTATCCATTCCGGCTGCACCTTTTCCAGTGCGGCGGCATTTCCAGCAAATCTTTCTGCCTGCGGATTGTCTGTATCCGCTGCCATAGCCTTTGCTACACGAAGCTTATCCCTTACATTGCCGGACAGATACTCGTCTGCCGTCTCCCAGCCGATATCAGGATTGTTCTCGTTGTAACGGTCGGGATTAAGGAAAATCAGTCCGTCCAGCTCTTCCACAAGAACTGCCCTTCTAAGCTCTGCCAAAGCATCATCACTTAGCGTTATCTCATCCGCTGTCTGCCCGGACTTTTCTGCAAGCTCTTCCTTTGCATTTGTAATATCCGGCTCATAGATAGAAAGCATATAGGCAAGATTTACATATCCAAATTCATTGACGGATACATTTAATGCTTCCACAGCAGTCTCAACCCTGTCTATGACAGTCTTTGCCTTAATCGTCTGCTTATAAAACATATCCGCTTTTTTCACCTCCCCGTCTTCATTTACTTCCTCAAGACTGCAAAGAAGTGGGTAATCGCTGTCATCTCGAAATGCTATTCTGTTTGCTTTTGAAGTAATGGCTCCATACCGCTTTACGAAGGCATCATATTTTACATTAAGAAGTCTCTGCTTATCAGAAAGCTCCTCCTCGCTGCAGCCATCCATCTGGATATCAATCAGCTCTCTTGTTATCTGTCTGATTTCATCAAGACTTCTGATTCGCTCCTCAGCAGTCTGTGATACTTCTTTTCTTACCATCTCGGAATTTTCCCTGTAATAGAGCTTTCCTTCATAAAATGTGTAAGTGTAGTTTCTCACATCCGGATCAGCCGGGATAACTTCCTCCGTCTGCTCCGCCTCATCTGCCACTCTCTCAAAATCTGTCATCTGTGCTTTGATATTACCGATAGCTTTGTTTAATGCTTCATACATGTTGAAGTTCTCATCATCATTCACACAGACTGTATATCTGCTGTCCTGTCCGTAAATCCTTGTATCATACTCCATAGATCCAAGCATCATTTCCGGATGCTCTGCAAAATAAGAGTTGACTGCAATTCCATTCTCAGTTACACCAAGGTGTACCCAGTCAGGTTCAATATCAATCTTTCTCTCCCTCTTCTGCAAAAACAGGATATCTGCTGTCACTTCAGTTCCTGCATTATCCTTAAATGCAGTATTTGGAAGTCTGACTGCACCCACAAGCTCTGCTCTCTCTGCCAGATACTTTCTGATGGTAGGATTTGCTTTATCAAGCGTTCCCTTTGTGGTAATTACAGCAACCATGCCTCCCGGTCTTACCTGATCAAGTGCTTTTGCAAGGAAATAATCGTGTATACGGAAGTTATACTTGTTGTACTTCGGATCAAATACCTTGTAATCGCCAAACGGCACATTTCCGACAACTACATCAAAAAAGTTGTCCGGATAAGTAGTATTCTCAAATCCTGTGATACTGATATTGGCATTCTGATAAAGCTGCTTTGCAATTCTTCCTGAAATGCTGTCAAGCTCTACCCCATACAGCTTGCTTCTCTGCATTGGTGCCGGCATACTTCCAAAGAAGTTACCGATACCCATAGATGGCTCTAATACATTGCCGCCTCTGAAACCAAACTGGACAAGTGCCGAGTTCATGCACATGGCAATCTCCGGTGAAGTATAAAAGGCATTGTTTACTGTTGCCCTTGCAGCACTGTATTCCTCATCAGATAAAAGGTCTTTCAGCTCTGCATATTCTTTGCTCCAGCCTGCGTTTTCCTCGTCAAATGCCTGTGACAGTCCGCCCCAGCCGACAAACTTCGACAGGATTTTCTGCTCCTCTGGTGTGGCAAAGCGGTTCTCTGACTCAATCTGCTTTAAAGTGCGGATTGCATCCATATTCCACTGGTATCTGGTCTTAGCACCGCCTTTTTCCATTTCCCAGAGGTTATAGTGGAAATTGTGTTTCGTCTGCCCGGCAACATTCTTCTCATTTTCAAGACTTTCTACTTGCTGTACTGGTTCCTGCTTTGGTGTAAAATCTACAGTTTCCTGTGATTCTGTATCAGCCTGAATATCATCCACAGATACTGATACTGCATCATCTGAAACCACATGTCCATTCTCATCAATCTTGGTTTCCCAGCCATTCGCTATTGCTCTTTCCCTGGTTTCAAGACGATTGGCTCTTACACTATCCTCGATATCAAAGAATCTCTTATAGACCGGATTCATCTTATCCCT
>ERZ1034691.1535-NODE-1535-length-14599-cov-9.844197_pt1 | contig 14599 bp, 10 predicted proteins | sample MGYA00520638_ERZ1034691 | MGnify/ENA primary metagenome ERZ1034691 (study PRJEB33766, sample SAMN09781763) | gut metagenome | biome: gut microbiome | host: Homo sapiens | place: Madagascar | study: EMG produced TPA metagenomics assembly of the PRJNA485056 data...
CGATGTGGTGGTGGATACCTTCCTTCTCATACCAGTCGATGAGAGGAGCAGTCTGTGTATGATATACGTTGAGACGCTTCTTGATAGTCTCCTCGTTGTCATCAGAACGGCCACTCAACTTACCGCGGTTGAGCAGACGAGCCATCAGCTCATCCTCTGGAACGGCAAGCTCGATCATGGCAGCAATCTTGTGACCACGCTCAGAGAGCATCTTCTTCAAAGCCTCAGCCTGTGGAGTGGTACGTGGGAAACCATCGAAGATCACACCTGCGTGATCCTTGCCGAAGCTGTCATATACGCTTGCGAGGATGTCGATCATCAACTCGTCTGGAATCAACTGACCATTGTCGATATAACCCTTAGCTGTCTTACCGAGTTCAGTACCGTTTTTGATTTCGTTACGCAATACGTCACCTGTTGAAATGTGACCGAGACCATACTTCTCGATCATCTTGTCGCTCTGTGTACCTTTACCTGCACCTGGAGCACCGAAAATTACGATATTTTTCATTTTTACCTTAATATATATAAATTGTTTTATGTTGTGTCTCCCACATGCTTCGCCCCCTATTCTTCTACAATCGTGTAGATGTCGCGGAGGTTTCTGCCTTCTTGGTCATAATCTAATCCATATCCTACGATGAAATCGTTAGGGATTTCCATTACGGCATAGTTGATGTCCAGATCCACCTTCAGATTGCCCGGCTTCACGAGGAGTGAGCAGATCTCGATGCTGGCTGGATTCTTCTTCTTCAGATCCTCGATCATGTGAGCCATGGTAAAGCCGGAATCCACGATGTCCTCCACGATCACCACGTGGCGACCGGTAAGATCCTGGTTCAGACCCATCAGGGTCTTCATGCTGCCGGTAGAGCTGGTGCCCTCGTAGGAAGCATACTTCACAAAAGAAATCTCGCTTGGTACCGTAATCATTCGCATCAGATCGGCAGCGAAGATAAACGAACCATTCAACACAGCCAGGAACACCGGAGTCTTGTCCGCATAATCCTGGTTCAATCGGTCGGCAACGACCTGTACCTTCTTCAGAATATCTGCCTCTGGAATGGAGGTCTTGAAGGTCTTATCCTTGATTTTTACTATGCCCATAGTCTTGATGATATAATATTTTCTGCAAAATTACGAAAAAATCGTGAAACTTCATCCATTCATCGACTTTTTTTAGTACTTTTGCATTAAAATAATCAGATAATCGGACATAACATACATTAATATATGAAAATATTCACTAGTGCTCAGATACATGAGCTGGATAAATACACCATTGAGCATGAGCCGATCACATCGCTCAACCTGATGGAAAGGGCGGCAAAGGCGCTCACCCGTGCCATCGAGCAGGAATGGTCTAACAGAACGCCGGTCGTGGTCTTCGCCGGTCCGGGAAACAATGGGGGTGATGCACTTGCCGTGGCACGCCTCCTCAGCGAAGACGGCTATGGGGTGAGTGTATTCCTGTTCAATGTGCACAACAAACTTTCTGCCGACTGTGCCACCAACAAGAAACGACTCATTGAGGGTAAGCGCGTCAAGCAGTTTACCGAGGTAACCGTCAACTTCGACCCTCCTCAGCTCGAGGCGGGAATGCTCGTGGTGGATGGCCTCTTCGGCAGCGGACTCAACAAGCCGCTGGCGGGCGGATTCGCTGCCATGGTGAAATACATCAACCAGAGTGCGGCAAAGATCGTGAGCATCGACCTGCCTTCCGGTCTGATGAGCGAGGACAATTCCTACAACATCAGCGCCAACATCATCCGTGCCGACCTCACCCTCACCCTGCAGCAGAAGAAGCTGTCGATGATGATGGCAGACAACCAGCAGTACCTGGGCAGAATCAAGGTGCTTGATATCCGACTCTCTCCAGAGTTCATCCAGCGCACCGAGAGCCGTTGCAGCATCCTTGAGGAGAAGGACATCCGCCAGCTCCTGAAGCCTCGCGGCGACTTCGCCCACAAGGGCAGCATGGGCACGGCACTCCTCATCGCAGGTAGCTACGGCATGTCGGGCGCTTCGGTCCTTGCCACCAGAGCCTGCCTCAGAACGGGTGTGGGAAAGGTGATTACCCATACGCCTAAGAGAAACTACGAAATCATGCAGATTTCCGTGCCCGAGGCGGTACTGCAGATGGATACCGAGGAAACCATCTTCAGCGAACCGGTAGATACGGAAGATTACCACGCCATGGGCATCGGTCCGGGACTGGGAACCAGCGAGGCTACAGCCATCGCCCTGATTGCCCAGCTCAGAAGATGCACCTGTCCGGTAGTGGTGGATGCCGATGCACTCAACATCCTTGCCAGTCACCGTGCCTGGATGCAGCAGTTGCCTAAGAACCTCATCTACACTCCACATCCCAGGGAGCTTGACCGTCTGGCTGGCATCACCAGCAGCAACTGCACCGAGCGCCTCTTCAAGGCATGCGAGCTTGCCGACCGTCTGCACGGCTACATCCTGCTGAAGGGACATTTCTCAGCCCTCTGTCATCCGGATGGTAAGGTAGAGTTCTGCTCTACGGGCAACAGCGGTATGGCTACGGCGGGAAGTGGCGATGTGCTTACAGGCATCATCACCGCTCTTCTGGCTCGCGGCTACAAGCAGGTAGATGCCGCCCGCATCGGTATGTACCTTCATGGTCTTGCCGGCGACCTCGCCGTCAAGGACCTGGGCAAGGAAAGCCTCATCGCCAGCGATCTCATCGATTACCTGCCGAAGGCATTCCTCAGAATGGAAGAATAAGATTGGAAAAGTATAAGAATGCAGAAAGGGTGTGCTCGTGTGAGCACACCCTTTCTGCATTCTTATGTTTATACTAGGCTTCCAGTGAATTTCTGGCTTCATAGAAGCGCTTTTCCAGTTCACGTCGCAGGTCGTCCTTGCGGTCCATATTCAGCTTCTTGCGGATATGGCTGCGCTGGCTGGTGATGTTCGATTCACTCTTGTTCAGTTCGATGCAGATTTCCTTCAGCATCTTACCTTCCAGTACCATCTGGCAGATCACTCGCTCACTGTTGGTAAGGTCGGCACATACCAGATCCCATGCCTTCTTGCTCAGTTCGCTGGTCTTCAACTGTTCTGCGGCACGCTCCAGGATATTCTGCTGCTGCTCCGGACTCAGTCGGCTCAGCAGGTTTACCGCCATATCCTTCTCTTCATCCTTCAGGTCGGCAAGCATGTGCAGTGCCTTCTTCTCTTCTTCCCTCATCTGCTTGGGCTGTCTGAGTTCCTTGACCATGACAGGTTCCCAGTTATAGAGCCATACATACAGAATCATCAGGAAACCTATCAGAACTGCCTTGATGCTGAAGAACAGCACGGAGATCTGCGTATGCGAGATGGCTACCGCTACCACTGGCAGCAGAGCGATGGTAAAGCCGAAAGCGGTTCGGTTGAGCTGCTGGCTCTGGGCGGTAATGGCAAGTATAAACATGATGAAGATATTGCTCATCACGCTCAGGTTGTCCCGATCGCCCTGATAGTGCAGACAAAGCATACTGTCTATCGCCAGCTTGACGAATACGAGGATATAGAGCAGGGAGATGCCGGTCTTGAATACCACCTTGCGCTTCAGCACCACATACGTCAGCAGCACCAGTGCGAGGGTATGGACTATATTATAGAACATGCCCCCCCAGGCTTTCATCATGTAAAACAAAAGGAAGTGATAGGGAATAATGAGTATCTCTACCAAAGTCAAAAAGACGAAGGCGATCACCCTCCGGCGATCCACCACTCCACAATAGTCAGGGCATAAATGATGTTCCAAGCGCAAACACCAATCCCAAAGTTTGTTCTTAGCTTTCATTTCTTGCTTTCAATTTACTTATAGTTTAAACAATCGTTGATACTTATATATCATCAAAGTATTGCCCGCTTGGGGCACTTTGCATATCTTTCAGGACCTCTGAGTCCTGAATTCATTGTTGATTTACTAACTTATTCTTCTCAGTTGCAAAATTACTACTAAAAATCGAAAAACTCTAAGAAAACTGATAAAAAGTGGCTAAAAAAGCAAAAAACAGATGAGAAAAGGCATTTTTCAGGGTTTTTCAGTGTTTCATTTATGCGGTTTTTATTCGGTATCAGCATTTTTAGGCGCATTTTTCTTGGCGGCAATCGAAAAACTCACTATCTTTGCAATCGTAAAAACAAAGTTCGCGGTTTCAAGCCCGAGCTTCCAATCAAACCCCAAAGTTGCCAACAGGCATCTAAGAACAATGGAGTAGATGATAAAGATGATGATGAGTAGAAGAAGAGTAAATGATAGACTTACTATTCTTTAATAAATAAAGTCTAGTTTCAAGCCTATTGAATGGAAGGAAAAGGAAATTAAGAAAAAGAATAAGTATAAGTATAAGTATAAGTAAAAGATGATGATGCGTTTCTCTAGAGAGACCATTTGTCATTCTTAAATCATTAAAAGATTTTAAGTATGAACAGAAGGATTTTAATTGCGCTACTGGCTGTAGGTAGCTTCATCTGCCCAGCCGTCGCTCAGAAGGTGGCCTTGAAGACGAACCTCCTTTATGATGCTACAAGCACCATGAATCTCGGCTTCGAATTTGGCCTTTCCCCAAAATGGACCTTGGATGTATCCGGCAACTACAACCCGTGGACATTTTCCAAGAACAAGAAGTGGCAGCACTGGCTTGTTCAACCAGAAGCTAGATACTGGTTCTGCAATAAGATGATGGGCTCCTTCATCGGCTTCCACGCCCTCGGAGGTTCTCATAACATAGGTAACGTAGATCTTGACTTCAAGTTCCTCGGTACCGACTTCTCCAAATTGAAAGATTACAGATACGAAGGTTGGTTCGTAGGTGCAGGTGTTGCATACGGTTATACCTGGGCTCTCTCCAAGCATTGGAACTTCGAGGCTGAACTCGGAGTGGGATACGTTTATTCGAAATCGGATAAATATGAATGCCCACAGTGTGGTGAGAAACTCGAGAAAGACAAGGCGCATCACTACGTAGGACCTACCAAGGCGGCACTCAATCTGGTGTATGTCTTCTAATTCATGATACATTATTATATTAATAAGTAAAAACTGAAGATTATGAATACATATAAGATTTTAAACAAGACACTTGGAGCCGTCGCCCTCAGCATTCTGTTTAGCACTAACGCTATCGCTCAGGAACAGGCTGCCAAGGATATGAAAGTCCTCAACAAGGAAATCAAGAAGAAAGGCAATAAGGTGAACGTCTATATGGACCTCAATCTCGATGACGTGAAACTGGCAAGCAACAAGGGTCTCATCTTTACACCTATTTTATATAAGGGTGAGGATACGCTCAAACTCCCGGCTGTGGAGGTGATGGGTAACAAGAGATACATCTACTACCAGCGTACCAAGAAGACCGCTACCCAGAACCCGCTCATCGTTGCCAAGCGTGAAAACAAGGAGCCACAGACGCTCCGATACGCTTACTCTACTCCTTACCAGGACTGGATGAAGAACTCCAACTTCGCCATCAGCAATGATGCATGCGGATGTAACCAGAAACTGCTGGCAGAAAACCTGCTCACCAACAATGGCGAGGCACTCGTTACTCCTCAGCAGCTCTACCAGGCTTATCAGCAGCCAAAGGCGGAGGCAGTGAAGATCAGACAGGAAAACGGTTCAGCTAGACTCAACTTCCGCATCAACAAGTGGGATATCGTGAAGGATCTCGGTAACAATACCAATGAGTTGGCTACCATCAAGCAGACGCTCGACCTCGTGAAGAACGACCCTGATGTAACCATCACTTCCATTACCCTCCACGGTTATGCTTCTCCAGACGGCAGCTATGCCAACAACAACAAGCTTTCCCGCAACCGTACCCAGGCTCTCTACAACTATCTGTTGAAGACCTACCCTATCGACAAGAAGCTCTTCAAGGTAGAATCTACTGCTGAGGATTGGGAAGGAACACTGGAGTACATCAAGAGTCACAACATCCCTCAGAAGGAAGCTGCTCTCAAGATCATCAACAGCGATATGACTCCTGACCAGAAGGAACAGACGCTCGCAGCCAAGGCTGGTGAGGCATTCCGATTCCTCGTTGACAAGGTTTGGCCAGGCTTGCGCCGCACAGATTACACCATCGAGTACGACGTGAAGGCATTCAACCTCGAAGAGGCTCGCAGAGTGATCAATACCCGTCCGCAGAAGCTCTCTCTCCAGGAGATGTACATGGTGGCAAACAGTTATCCGAAGGGAAGCGAAGAGTACAACAATGTATTCGATACCGCAGTCAAGATGTTCCCAGAAGATAAGCTCGCCAATCTGAATGCAGCCCTTGCAGCCATCGACAGAGGCGACAAGGTAAGCGCAGAGAAGTACCTGAAGAAGGCTGGCACCGGTGCCGAAGTAGATAATGCCCGTGGTTGCCTCGCCGTTCTCAATGAGGATTACGAAGCTGCCAAGCAGTACTTCCAGAAGGCAGTAGCCGGAGGCTTAAAGGGAGCTCAGGAGAATCTCAACAAGCTGAACAAGGTTGTGGAGTAAGACACAGGCACAAAAGCACCAGAATCTCGACAAGCAGAACAAGATTGTGGAATAAAGCACAGGCACAAAAGCACCAGAAGCAGCACGCCCTGAAAGGGCAGCAGCCCCTAGCCCAGGGCAACGCCCTGGGTAAACAAGCCGAAAGCAAAGCGCCCTGAACCAACGGTCACCGGCCGAAGGGAAAGGTAAAGGGCAAAAGCTTAATAAACGCTTGATGTAATTTATATATAAGTAAAAGAATAAACAATAATATGAATATAAACTAAAAAATTTAATTTAAGAACTGGAAAAGAAAGAATAGTATTTGATTACCCCCGGGCGAAGCCAGTGATGAGGTCTGAGAGACCCGTCCATTTCGCAACTCAAACTAAAAAATTTGTATAACACTTAATAAGTAAAAGATTATGAAGAAAATGAATTTGCTCGCAATGAGCTTGGTATCAGCAGCAGCGTTATCTTTCTCAAGCTGCAGCAGTAATGACGATTTGACAAGTGGTGGTGGAAGCAACCAGTCTAAGGTGGAAAGTTTCTACATGACATTTGCAGTTCAGACTCCTACCAGCAATGGTACAAGAACACAGCAGCAGACCGAAAAGAAAACTGCAACAGAGGTAGAGACAAAGATCACAAGCGGAACATTCTACTTGGTGAATGAGAAGACTCAGAAAACTGTCTTCACAAAGCATATTACCGCAAGCGAGTTGAATAATTCAGCACCAGAGTCACCAGTTAAAGGTACAACAACAACCAAGATTGAGGTTCCTGTTCAGGACGTAGATGAAGGTGTAACATACACTGTATATTTCCTGGCTAACACTACAGATGCAACTCCATGGACAAGCGTTTTTGCCCCAGCAGCTGAGAAATTCACCACAACCAACAAGTTTGATGCAGGTTATGCCACAGATAATGCGTTTGTTATGTTCAACCAGAATGATAATAAAACGAGAGCAAACCAATATACTGTAGAATTCAAAGCAGCAAATAAGGACATTGATAATGCTGCAAAGGTTACAGGAACCATTATGCTCGACCGCGTTACTGCTCGCATCGACAAGCCTGAAACTGAGGCAACTTCAATTACTGCAAAATATCCAGAAGGTGCTACAACAGAAAAGAAGGCTGCTATTGATGCCGAAATTGCAAAGGTGAAGACAGTTACACAGAATAATTACGCTATCACCAACTTGTCTAACAAGACTAACATCATGCAGAAGTGGGATGACGCATGGGCTGCTCTTCAGATTCCTGCAGGCACCGAATACATGCAGAAGTCAGGAGATTTGGGTGACCAGTGGACTTTGAACAATTACGATTGGTTTGCAAATGCTGAAAAGAACTACGTATTTGAGAATACAAAGAAAACTCCAACTACTATGTACTTCGAATATGTATTAGGTTTGGATGGAACCAAGTTCACAGATACTCCAGATTTCACAGATGGTACATTCTATCGCTATAATGGCGTTATCTACAGAAGCATTAAAGCTATTTATGACGCATACGCAGATCAGCCTATCCTCTTCGGTGGTAAGACTAAAGAGCAACTCTTGGGTGAGTTGAAGATGAAAACAGAAGGTGAAGGTGAAAATGTAAAGAAGACTATCGGTGCTAGTGCAACAGAATTGGCTAAGTTCCGTAAGGACAATGTTATCGAAGTATTCGTAGCAGGTAAGACTTACTACTCACAGGTTATCACCGACAAGTGGCTTGGCACAAACACCATCCAGCGTAATACTGTTTATCAGTTGAATGTAAAGAACATCTACAACTTGGGTGCAGACGTTCCTAATGGCAAGCCAGACGAGAACAAGCCAATGTACTACCTCAATGTTGAGGTTTCTGTTAACCCTTGGGTTCTCAGTACACAGGATGTAAACTTGAATGAATAATCATTCTTCAAGTTAACCAAGCAGAAACAGAAAAAAAGATGAATGCTCCGGGGATGTACCCCATCCCCCGATCTCAAGATAATTCTTGAAACAACAATACGCTCAATCTCCCGGGGGCAACCCCGCCTCCGGGAGATTAAAAAAGAAAAAGATGATATTGCCGCCAACAGATGGCGGGAACCCCTATCGTGCTGAATCAGCACCACTCAACAAGAAAAAAAAGATGCCGGAGGCTACCCCACTTCTTACGCCCTACGGCACACTAGATATAAGTATAAGTAAAAGAATTAATAAAATACAAACGATATGAAACATTTCATCATCAAAAACGGTTGCAAAGTGGTTTGTATCTCAGCCATCGCACTCTCTTCGCTTTCATCATGCATGAAAGACGATCTGACGAATTGTCCTGCACCTAAGGTGTCGCTCAAGTTCGATTATACATATAATGTTGAGAACGCTGATGCCTTCTCCCAGGAAGTGAAAAACCTCAACGTCTATGTTTTCGATAAAAACGGTAAATACTTCGATACCTATACGCAGTCAGCCGACAAATTCGAAACGGGTCACAGCATGGACATCACAGACTTACAGGAAGGCAAATACACCTTCGTCTGCCTCGCTCGTGACAAGAAACCTACAGGTAGCAGAGCCGACGGTGACGACGAGATGGAGTTCAGCTTCACCCAACTCACACCAGGTGTTTCTACCATCAACGACCTGCAGGAGGAAATGGGAAAGAAAGACGGAGAAGCTTCTGTCAACAACAAGAAGTTTACCGCACTCTACACTGCCCAGACATCTCTCGACTTCAAGGGCAAGAAGGACACATCCGGCAAACTGAGTCTGATGAAATGTACCAAGACCTACCGCATCGTGATGCTTCCTTACGATAACGACCAGCAGGGATTCGTGGCAGAAAACTTCGACGTAAGAATCAAGGGCTCGGCTGCCCTCCTCGACTACAAGGGCGACAAGGTAAAGGATGCCAACGGAGTAGAACAGAACAAGCCGATTACCTACGTGCCTTACAACGAGAAACTGGTGGTTAACTCCAGCGGTAATACACAGGTAGAAGGTGAAGAAATCGACAAGGCTCTGGTTTACGACCTGTCTTCTTCCAGAATGTTCGAGCGCAAGGACGATGTAAGCACCCGCAACACCGAAAGCACGGAGTACGACGACAAGCGAATCGTAATCACCGACAAGCGCACAGGCAAGGTAATCTTCAACCACTCACTGCCATGGTTCCTCGCTCTCTGCGGCGAGCGCACCGACAAGGGCTGGGAGGATCAGGAATACCTCGACCGCCAGGATCACTACACCCTCGTATTCTACGTTCCGAGTCCAGGTTCCGACTACCACATGGATGCTAGAATCAAGGTGAACGGCTGGGTTCTCAATCTGCAGAATGCAGACCTCGGAGCCAAATAAGAAAACAGTGCTACCCACACTGTATAGAGAGAAAGAAAAGTATAAGTATAAGTAAAAGATTAAAAAGATGAAACGCTATAACTCAACTTTGACCAAGATGACACGCCGGCTAGGCATGGCTATCGCAGCCTTGCTCATGTTGAGCACAATGGCATCTTGCTCAGACCAAGATTCGCAGGCATCTGCAACTGGCGATGAAGCTTACCTCAACCTGAGCTTCTCTACCGCCAGCGCCACGACTTCCAGAGCAAGCAGAGCTGAGGACATCGGAAACAACGAGACTCAGGCTAATCCTACCGCTGAGAGCGACATTCATAGCATCAAGGTATGGGTGTTTAAATCAGGAACAGGAGAAAGCGCCAATCCGATTGCTTACAAGGAAGATACACCATCTGCTGTTGACGGTAAACCCGTCAACGGCAACTACACGCTGAACTTGAGATTCTTGCGTAAGATCAACGGTGAAGAACTCAAAAACATCGACCTCTATATTCTGGTAAACTCAGAGAGTACCAATATGGCTGATAAGCTGAATGGCAAGGATTTCCGCAGCATCACCCGTGCAGACCTGCAAGGTGTAACCTTCGATGATCCATTCGGCATTACATCAGAAGGCAAGGCTCAGACTACAGAGGTTCCAACCGGCAAGGGGCTCCCTATTTCCCGTGCCATTACCAACATAGCAATAGCCGATCACGTAGCTGATACTGAGGCAGGTGCAAAGAACAAAGGAATTTCGATTCCTCTGGTTCGCGCCGTTTCCAAGCTTCACTTCTATTTCGCCCGCACGGCAGATGCTGATGCCTTGACAGAAAATGTGAAGGTAACAAAAATTGAAATAGATGGAAACACCTTCCCAACAGAAAGCTATGTCTTCCCTGATGAAGAGGATTATGCAACTGCTAATGCCAACAAGGCAGCAACAAGCAATAAGTACGGAACTCCTTCTTATGTTGCTACTCCCCTCAAACTTGACGGTGTAGAGAATGCCAAAATCAAGGCTGTAGCAGATCCGCTTGCTTATAAGCGAGGACCAGGTGAAACAGCTCAGACTTATATGAACCGCATGAATAATGAAATCGGTGGACATAACTTGAGTTATCTTCGTGAAACCAACAAGCCTATCACAGGTAAGATTTACTATCAGTTGGCAGAAGGCGGCAGCGTAAAATCTCAGGGATTCACCATTCCATCCAGCGGCAACGCTATCCTCAACCGAGAGCTCGTAGTTTACGGCTACTTCCTCCAGGGTGGAGCCCTCTGTCTCGACTGGCAGGTAATGCCTTGGAACAAGGTAACTTCTGAAATCAGCTGGAACAATGTAAATTGCCAGATGTATGCTTGGCAGACAGGTTCAACTTTGAATCCACAGGGAGGTGATGCTGAAGGTCTCTACTGTCTAGTAAACTATCCAAGATATAAGGATACAGACCATAAGATATTAGAGGATAAGAAATCGGGAGCAGCCTTCTATATCAAGGTAGATGGTCCTACAGGACTGGTTTGGAAAGCACATCTCACCAACCCTACTGAGTTTGCTTTCAACTATGATAAATCTACCGAAAGCACCAACTGCGTTTCTACAGGCATCGCCCGAAAAGATCCTTATCAGATCAAGGTAGAAGCCGTGAATCCATGGACAACCAATGCTTCATGGGATAAGTTGACTCCTTGGGCAAAAGATAAGGGCAGCAATCCTGTATATACCGACCTCTACGTAACCGTATCTCTGGATGGTATCCATGAATACGAGGTAGAAATCAACCCTGACAACGCAGGAGGTATGTATCAGAAAGGAAGAAAGTTTGCAGGAACCAATACCCGCATCCGCATCTTCCAGCTGCAGGCTACCAAGGGAACTGCCTACGATAAGCTTCAGAGCAATAGTGGACATTATACTAATTATTTAAAATAAGGAGGGCAAACAATGAAAGCAATATCAAAATACTTTGCGATGTGTGCAATCGCCCTCTTAGGGCTTGCAAACACATCTTGCATGAGCGATGATATGGACGGCACACCGAGTTGCGACTACGATGTGGTGCTGGAATATAAAGTAGGCGGTTCTGCTACTGAAACCCGTGCTGCTGTTACCCGTGCTGCAGTAGAGGATGGATCAGAAGATCTCAATGAAAACAAGATCAATCGCCTCGACCTCTTCGTCTTCGATGCAACCGGAAATCTCGTCAAGAGTCTTCCTCTCGCAGATGCTTCCGTACAAGGCAGTCCTACTACAGAATACAAGCACAAGAAGTTGGAAAGCGACCAGCTGAAGCGTTCGGAGATTACAGGCAACACTCTCTATCTGGTGGCAAACCTGGATAATATCAGCAGAATCACAACTTTGGATGAACTGAAAGCTGCCACCATCAACAAGGCAGCCACCTTCAATCCCAAGGCAAAGCAGACTTCATTCGTGATGGATGCCAAGATGGAGGAGACGAAACAGATTGTGAACGGAACGATTCACATCCAGTTTCAGCTGAAGAGAGCGCTTGCCAAGATCCGCCTCAACGTACAAGATGACAAGGGCAAAACAGTAGCTCCTACAGAGTATGCCTGTCAGTTGATACACTACGCTGCAGATGGCGCTATCATCGCAGAAGGTACCAGCACAAACAATGCATTGAATACCGAAGCCGCTGCCAGCAGTAAGGTAACTGCTCCTGCCGTCACACAAGACAACAAGGCTGTGTTCTACTCATACGCTAACAGTTGGATTGACAAGAAAAAGAAGCCGTATGAAGAAGAGCCAATCGATGTCAGCAAGCAGACCTACATCCTGCTCAAGGCAAAATACAATGGCAAGGATTACTTCTACAAGGTGCCGGTTAACAAGCGCCTCTACGAAGACAACGATGCAGCAACAATAGATTGGGCCAAATACGAGCCTCTCTATCGCCTCGACCGCAACACCATTTACGACGTAACAGCCAAGGTGGACAGAGAAGGTGGCAGTGATCCTGAGCATCCTGCTGAACTGAAAGTCTTACCAACAGTATTGCCTTGGGAAACCGGAGCAAATTACACTTTCAATGATGCCATCTCTATCAAGACAAACATCGAGAAGAATGGCGAAAATAGTAGTGAAATTGCATTCAACAATGCAACATTCGGACCAAAGATCTCATTCACCGAGATGAATACCAATGGCAAGAGCTGGGTGCTCCAGACAGATAGCCCAGACTACGGATTCATTTATGCCGACAAGGTAAATGCTGATGGTTCTTACGATCTGGCTGACGTAATGACCGTGATTACAGGCAACGGTACCACTACAGAGGTTAAGCCTTTCTATGTGGTTCCAAGATCGGTACTCGACTATACCCAGCGTGACAACTATACCTGCCGTGTATATATGGTAGCCTATAGTCCAAACATGAAGGTAATCATCAATGCTCCTTCTGATGGAAGCGAAAGTACAGCCACAGGAACGGGATCGAAGACCGAAATGGTTTTCACCCAAGTAAAGTAAACAATGAGATATAAACAACAATAAATGACAAACATCATGAAAACGTTGAATATATATAAGAATACGACACTGGCACTTATGGCTCTCACCCTGGGATTATCCCTTGTGGGTTGCGCAGAAGACTCTGAGCTCATCTATCAGGGAGCTCAGCAGTTGAGCGTGAAGCCTCTCATCCTTGCCAACAAGGTTTCGAGAGCAACTACCGCTTCTGACGCAAACCTCAACGAGGATAAGCTCTATAATTTCAACATCAAGATGTTTGGTGAATATAATGAGTGCAAGGTAGATAAGACTTTCACTGGCGGCTTGAAGAGCGGCGAGGAGAAAGTGATTGCTCAAAAGAACTGGAAAGTAGATAATGATCTGCAGGAAGGTAATACTTACAGCGTGAAATCTGTGGCTAACGCCACAGGTTCAGGCGATGTACAGACCGACGAGGATATCTGGAAGCCATACGATGCTACCAGCAACAGCAACAAGATGTTCCTGATGAGTAGCGAGCAGAACTACCAGGTAACCAAGGAACCTACACAGACCATTCCAGTTAATCTGGCTCGTGCTGCTGCCAAGATTGCCCTTACCATTCATGTTGACGTAGAAGGTTATACAGCTGGTCAGGCAAAATGGCAGTTGAAGAACTACAATGCCAAGACTACTATCTTCGGCAGCAATACAGAATCTGAGTTGAAGGATGGTGAAATGGTGGAAGCACAGGGTGGAAGTGGCGAATATACCGTAACCACTTACAGCTATGCCACTCAGTGGAATGACGACACCAAGGCACCAGCCATCTACCTCCAGGTTCCTCTTACAGCCGATGGCAATACGGAGATGAACTATTACAAGATTCCTGTCCGTGACCCTAAGGCTACCGGTGAGGATGCCAAGAAGCTGAACCGCAACACCATCTATACCATTGATGCAAAGATCAACAACAAGGGCGGTAGCTCTGAGATTGGTTACATCACTACTGGTAAGGTTGTCTATGATGTTCTCCCTTGGTCGGATGGCGGTACTACAGATATCGATGCCAATACATCGTATCTGATGGTGACTCCAAAGGTTGTCTATATGAAGAATGTAGATACGGATATGAGCGTGACTTATAAGTCTTCCAGCCCAGTGACTATCGTTAGCAAAAAGGTGTACTACATCGATAATGAAGGAAATACTGAAGTGTACTCTGAGGGATACAAGGAGACTGTCAAGGAAACAGTTACCTATACTACAACTGAAAAAGTTCGGGTATGGGATGGACCATTTAGTTGGCATTATGAATATAGAGAAGTA
>ERZ1034691.1536-NODE-1536-length-14586-cov-12.985755_pt1 | contig 14586 bp, 10 predicted proteins | sample MGYA00520638_ERZ1034691 | MGnify/ENA primary metagenome ERZ1034691 (study PRJEB33766, sample SAMN09781763) | gut metagenome | biome: gut microbiome | host: Homo sapiens | place: Madagascar | study: EMG produced TPA metagenomics assembly of the PRJNA485056 data...
TAAGAAATAATAAATAATAAATGCGGTGTGTCCGCCGTGCGGACACGATTTAAATTGTGTTGCGATTTTCCGCTATGTCGGTGCGGCAAAAACGGCGGTTGTATGCATTTTTTTAATATGTGCCCGCGCGGCGGGCACACATTCTTTATTATTTATTATCTATTCTTTATTATTTCTGAAAAAATTATCCGGATAATTTTTTCAGTATGATTTCCCTCTCATCAAACGGCAAACGTTCCCCGGCGCGTTCCAAAACCGTTTCGTGTCCCTTGCCCAGCACCGCAATCATATCCCCGGGCTGGGCGTGATCCAGCGCGTAATACAGCGCCGCGCGCCGGTCGGGGATTTCCACAAACGGCGTGTCGGGGTTGCCTTTGCGCAGCCCCGCCTTGATGTCGGCTAAGATATTTTCCAACGGTTCATCGCGGGAATTGTCCTCGGTCAAAATGCAGAGATCCGCCAATTTGGCGCACACCTCGCCCATACCAAACCGCCGCAGTCGGCTGCGCTGCCCCCCGCAGCCAAACACCGCCACCAGCCGCTTGGGAGCATACCCGCGCAGCGTGGTCAGCAGCCCGGCGGCGGATGCGGCGTTGTGGGCGTAGTCCAGCACCACGGTGTAGGGCGCGTGCAGGGGCAGCACCTCACACCGACCGCGCACGGCGGCGGTTTGCAGCCCGGCGGCGGCAGCCCCGGCGGGCAGATGCAGCACATCCGCCATACTCAGCGCCGCCAAGGCATTGTATACGCTGAAACGCCCGGGCAGGTGTACGGTGTATTCGCGGGCGGTGCCATCGGGCGCGGCGGCGTAAAAGGCTACGCCCAGGGCGTCCGGCAGGCGCAGCAGCCGAAACGGCGGCAGGGCGCGCCAATCTGCCTCGTGGGTGATGCCGTACCGCACCACCTTGCAGCTGTGGTTTGCCAGAATTTCCTCGCAGTGGGGGTCGTCGGCGTTCACGATGCCGGTCGCGCAGCGGCGGAAAAGCACGCTTTTCCACGCGCGGTACTCGGCAAAGCTGGCGTGTTCCTCGGGCGAAATATGGTCGGGCGTTAAGTTGGTAAAGATGCCAATATCAAAATAAATGCCGGTGACACGTTCCATTTTAAGCCCCAAGCTGGAAACCTCCATCACGCAGGTGTCGCAGCCATCCTGCGCCATTTGGTACAAAAGCCGCTGCAGGTCGCAGCTTTCGGGGGTGGTGTGCGCCAGATCGTGGCGGTGTCCGGACCAGCACGCGCCGTTGGTACCCAGCAGCCCCACGCGCCGCCCGGCAGCGGTCAGCATCGCCGCCGCAAGGTGCGCCGTGACCGTCTTGCCCTTGGTGCCTGTGATGCCGATCATCGTCATACGGCGGGCGGGTTCGCCGTACAGCCGCACCGAAAGCCACGCCATCGCCCGGCGGGCGTTCGCCACCCGTATGACCGCGACCTCCGGCGGCAGGCGCAGCGGGCGCTCGCACACCACGGCAACGGCGCCCTGCGCCACCGCCTGCAGCGCAAAGTCCGCGCCGTCCCGATGCTGCCCCGGCAGGCAGACAAACAGCGCCCCCGCCGTGACCGCCCGCGAATCGCAGCAGATGCAAAGCACGTTAGCCTCGGTGCCGCCCCGCAGCGAGATACGCTCCAGCCCGTGGAGCAATTGACGCAAAAGCATGGTAGACCCTCCTTCTGTAACCGGCGGTTGCCCTTTTGCCAAGCCGTCTTGCTGGTATTTTACCGCCGCCTGTGCTAAAATAATGTCACAAACAAGAACGGAGGAACCCCTATGACACTCGGACAGAACATCCAGACGGCGCGCAAGGCGAAGGGTATCAGCCAGGAGACGCTGGCAGAGAAAATCGGTGTCAGCCGTCAGGCGCTGGGCAAGTGGGAGAAGGACACCGCCCTGCCCGGCGTGGACAATCTGCAGGCACTCGCCCAGGAGCTGGGCGTCAGCGTGGACGCGCTGCTGGGCTGTGCCGCGCCCGATACCGCCGCGCCCGCCGTAACGCTGAACGCCCTGCGCGACCTGCTGGATGCCCGCGATGCCGAGGCGCGCCGACGCCGCCGGGGTGCGTGGCTGGCTGCGGCAGCCGCCGCGGCGGTGCTGCTGGCGGTGGGCGGCGGTATGGCGGCACGGCTGCAGACCCGGCTGGACGGTCTGGCGGGGCAATATGGATATTTGAGCAGTGAGGTCAGCCGCACCAACAGCGACCTGAGCGCCCGTATGCAGGAGCTGCAAAACGCCGTGCGCCAGGGCGAAAGCACCGTGCTGGACTGGGGCTGGCACCCGCTGGCAAGCCTGCAGGACGACGGCACAATGCCGGTGGAGGTTTATGTGAAGCCCCGCACCGAGCAACAGGGCGCAGCCGTGACACTGTGCGTGACCACCGACGGCGACACCGCGCTGTACACGATGCAGCGCGGGCAGGACGGTGTGTACACGGTGCGGGATACGGTGTTTGCGCTGGGGCAGAATTATGTACTTTCGGTGCAGTGGACAAACCCCGACGGCACGACGGTGAACGAAAATCTGGACACCGTGCATTTCACCAAGGACAAGGTCGAGCCGGAAATTCTGATGGTGGAATCCTACGGCTCGTCCGATATGTACCGCGTGGAAACCGTCAATGGGGAACAGCGCCTGACGCTGGCGGTCTACCCGATCACGCTGGAGGTCTGCGCGCCCGGCTGGATGCAGATCGACGCGGTGGAAGCACAGCTTTGGCAGGACGGTGCGAGCGAACCCACCGCCTTGGCAGTGCTGCAAAGCGAGAGCGGCACGGCACCCGACAGCAACGTGAGGGTCTATACCGAATGGAACGGTACTTTTTATAATGAGGACACCGCCGAGGGCTGGCCGTATCTTGGCGGCGGGGCGCATTACACGCTGTGCGTGCGCGATGCCGACGGCAACGAATGGACGCGCGAGGTGCCGCTGTTTCGGGCATGAAAAACAAATTGAAAAAAATTCAAAAAATCGCTTGACAAATGCGCCCGGCGTTGCTATAATATCCCTTGCAAATGCCTTTGTGGGCAAGAATCTGCGCCCGTAGCTCAGCCGGATAGAGCAACTGCCTTCTAAGCAGTGGGCCGGGGGTTCGAGTCCCTTCGGGCGCATTTATGGTGCCTATGGCGCAGTTGGTTAGCGCGCCAGATTGTGGCTCTGGAGGCCGAGAGTTCGAATCTCTCTAGGCACCCCACCAAAGACCGTACAGTGATACACGCTGCGCGGTCTTTTCTTTATAATGGGCCGTCGCCAAGCGGTAAGGCAGAGGACTTTGACTCCTCCATCCGTCGGTTCAAATCCGGCCGGCCCAACCAACGCATCCCTCGTATGGGGGATGCGGTTTTTTATTTTGCGGTAAGCTTAAAAGGGTGCAATTAAAAAAAGGACGCAATTTCGTAAGAAACGGCGTCCTTTTTTGCAGAGTGCAGAGTTAAGAGTTGAGAGTTTAGATAAGGTATGCCGCCCCAAGGGGCGGCATTAGTTTATTGAAAAGCCCTTTTACGGGTAGTAATGTAGGGGACGCATATATGCGTCCCGTGGCGTTTACCCGTTAGGTCGATTTGCCGGGATGGCTGCAACGGGCGGCATATATGCCGCCCCTACAAGGCAAACCATAATATTCATTATAATATACGGTCGCGGGCGGGGCATACCCCGCCCCTACACATTCTTGGTCTATTGATTGAGATTTTTTATGGAGATTCAGCATTACCGCATCTGCAAAAATTGCTGCAAAATGCGCAGACCTACGGTGCCGGATTTTTCGGGGTGGAACTGGCAGCCCAGCACGCTGCCGCGCATAGCGGCGGCGCACACCGGGCGTCCGCCGTAGGGCGTGTCGGCAAGGCGGTCGGCATCGTTGGCGGGCTTTGCTTCGTAGCTATGGATAAAATAGCATTCCTCGCCGGGGCGCAGCAGCGCCAGGGGCGTACCGGAAAAATCCGTGCGTCCCCCCGCGGGCAGCAGCGGGTCCCAGTTGACGTGCGGCACGCGCTGCGGTGTGCCGTCGGCGGCAGTGTCGGGCAGGCGAACCACCCGCCCCGGAATCAGCCCCAGCCCGGCGTAATGCCCGAACTCCTCGGACTCGTCAAACAGCATCTGCATACCCAGACAAATGCCCAAAAGCGGCGTGCCGCTCTGCGCCTTTTGCCGCAGCGGCTCCGTAAGACCCAGCCGGGCAAGCCCCGCCATACCGTCCCGGAATGCCCCCACGCCGGGCAAAACCAGCGCATCGGCGCGCAAAATGTCCTGCGCGTCGCCGGTCGTCAGCGTTTCGGCACCCAAATGCGCAAAGGCGTGCTGCACGCTCAGCAGGTTGGACAGCCCGTAGTTGACAATGGTTACCTTCATACGCTTCGCACCTCCACACCGTCAGCGCGCAGATCGTCCTTCAATTCCGCAACGCTTTCCTTATTATAATGCAATACGGCGGCGCACGCCACGGCATCCGCCCCGGCGTTGGCAGCGTCGGCAATGTCATCGCCGCAGCCCACGCCGCCGCCGCAGATGACGGGAATGTTCACGGCGGAGGTCACGGCGCGGATCAGCTCTAAATCCATACCGGATTGCAGCCCCTCGCAATCGACACTGGTAAGCAGGATCTCCCCGGCACCCAGCGCGGCGCCGCGCTTTGCCCACTCGACAACGTCATAGCCGGAATGGGCGCGTCCGTTGTCGCAGTAAGCCTCCCACCGCCCCGGCCAGGTGCGGCTGCGCTTGGCCTGGATGGACAACACCATACACTGGCTGCCGAAGGCTTCGGCAACCTCGGTAATCAGCGCGGGGCGCTTGATGGCTGCCGTGTTGATGGCGACCTTATCGGCACCCGCCGCCAGAATGGCGCGCACATCCTCCACGCTGCGCAGACCGCCGCCCACGCAGACGGGGATGAACACCTCGTCCACGGTTTTGCGCACGATGTCGCTTAAATTGTTGCGGTTGTACAGGCTGGCAACGATGTCGATGTACAGCAGCTCGTCAATGCCCTGCTCATAGTAGCGCTTGGCAAAGTCGTTGGGGTTGCCGAGCTTGCGCAGCCCCTCAAGCTGGATGCCCTTGACAAGGTTTTCGTCCTTGACGTCCAGCCGGGCAATCAGGCGGAGTTTTTTCACAATTCAGGTCCCCTTTGTTGAAAAAGTTTGAAAAAAGCGGGCGTTTGATTTTGCGCGAACGCTGCCGTTACATTTCGTGGTGCGTGCCCTTGGGGTCGCCCCACAGCACCTCGCTGTCGCCCTCGTAGGGGGTGTGGCGCAGCTTCCACATACCGTCCTCCCACTTCCACAGATGCGGCGAGCGGAAACGGTCGGCAAGGTGCATAAAGTATTCGCGGTCCATCTTGGGCTGCTCAAAGCAGCGGGATGCCTGCGGGAAATTTTTGCGGTCGATCGAAAGATATTGGAAAATCTCCTTCTCAAAGCGGTCGGGGTATTCGCCGTCAAATTTTTTGCAGAGCGCCTTTGCCTCGTCCAGCGTGATCTCCTCGTTGCGGATCTCCTGCGCGGCGTCGTAGGTCGTGCGCCCGATGCCGTACTTGATGTAGGTCGTGTAGTAGAAGAAATCGTCGATTTTATCGTCAATGGAATTGTACTTGGAGTAGGTACCCTGCGTGCGCTCGGGCGCGGGGCGGAAACCGCCGTGTTCCACGCTGTAATAGTACGCGCCCTGCGGGTGCCATTTTTCGTAGTAGCCCAGATACCGCACCTGAATGTGGTTCTTTTCGAGGTTGCTGGTTTCGCCCGGCAGGTAGATGGCAAGGTCCGCCTTGTCCACCTTGTAGTCCTCCTCCAGCTCACGCAGGCTGACGCCGCCCAGATAAATGTGGTCGTAGTCGTTCACGGCAAAAAAATGCTCGTCGCGCAAAGCGGAGTTGTTGTCGGCAATGGGGTTGCCGAACTCCGCCTCGTTCTCGCCGTAGAACACCAGCGGGATGCCGAACTTGGCAGCCATCTTGGGCGCCAGCTGCTTTTGCCCCAAAATAAACGGCTGGAACGGGTGGAATAGGTTTTCGGTGGCAAGGCGGGTCAGCAGGCGGTGGGTCTGCCCGTTGGGGGTACACAGGTAGTTGTCGAACCCGGCGTGGATCCACGCCTGCATATTGTCCCAGCCCCACGGCGTGTAGATGTGGGGCGCCCACGTCACGGTCAGCGGGTGCATACCGTACTTGTATTTCAGCAGGTGGGCGGCGTAAAAGCTGTCCTTGCCGCCGGAGCCGGGGACAAGGCAGTCGTAGCTGCCGTCGGTCTTGCGGTATTCGTCGCACAGCTCGCGCAGCTCTTTTTCGCGCAGCGCCCAGTCGATGTGACCGTTGGCTTTGTTGTGGCAGGCGTGGCAGGCATCGCAGACGCCGTCGTCCTGAATGACCATCGTCTTTTTCAGCGATTGGGCGGTATGCTCAAACTCATAGCAGGAGTTGGGCTTCTGGTTGCTCATCACGCACTCTTTGCAAAACTGGACGTGCCGGGGCAGACCGTAGTAGACCTCGCGGGCATCCTCGGGGATGTCGGGGGCGTATTTGGTGTAATCAATGTCGATATAGCGGGGATTCTTTTCCATATTTTCTGCACTCCTATCGGCGGCAAAACAAAAAAGGCGCCGTTTGACAGGATATCCCTGTCAAACAGCGCCTTTGCCGTTACGGTGATTATACCACGAAGAAGCGCAGGATGCAAGAGCCAAACCGCAGGAACTTTGAAAAATATATTGCCCGGCGGAAAAAGCAGAAAAACACAAAAGCCCGCAGAAATCTGCGGGCTTTTGTGCATAGAGGGGTGGGAAAGTATATAAAGGTCAGTGAATGTCTATGTTGATTACAATAGTTATTATACCTTTTTTTCTTAAAATGTCAAACTTCCCCCTTGTATTTTCTTTTTCAAAAGATTATAATATTGCAGAAATGACTTTATTTTATTTAGTAATTTTCCGTTAAATTCACTTTTGAAGCAATATACAAACAGCACAAGGCGTTTTTTCTTGATTTTATTTTTTTGTGCGCATTATACAAACCCAAGAAAGAGGAAGTTCCCCATGGATGAATTAGACCACAAGATCGTTCAGCTCTTAGCCGAAAATGCACGTATGCCCGTCAAGGACATTGCCCAGCACGTCAGCCTGACCAGCCCCGCCGTGTCCAGCCGCATCCACCGCTTGGAGCAGGAGGGCGTCATTGCCGGGTACACCGTGGTACTGCACCGCCCCGATACCCCCGCCCGGGTCGAGGCGCTGATCTCGGTGCTGGTGGACGCCGCCACCCGCGCGGACTTTTTGTCGCTGGTGGACGAGGAGCCGCAGGTGCTGCAATGCTACCGCGTGACCGGCAGCTACAACTTTATGGTCAAGGTAAGCTGCACCGACATTGACGCGCTGGAGCATCTGCTGACCCGTATGCAGAAGCTCGGCTCGACCAACACGCAGATCATCTTGAACACCCAGCTGGACCGCAGCCTGCTGCTGGACTAAAAGGAGCCGACGTGAAAGCAACTGTAATTATCCCCAACCTGAACGGCGCCGGCTGGCTGCGCGATTCGATTGAGAGCATCTGGCAGCAGACTGAGCAGGACTTTGAGCTGATCGTCGTGGATAACGGCTCCACCGACGAAAGCCTTGCCATTGCCCGCAGCTACCAAGGGCATCCGCGCTATACGCTGATTGAAAATGCCGAGAACACCGGCTTTTCGCACGCCGTCAACCAAGGCATTGCGCTGGCAAAAAGCGAGTATGTGGCGCTGTTCAACAACGACGCCTTTGCCGAGCCGACCTGGCTGGCAGAGCTTTTGCGCACCGCCGACGCCGACCCCCGCATTTTTGCCGTGAGCAGCCTGATGCTGCGCTACTATGAGCCGCATCTGGCGGATGACGCGGGCGATTATGTGACGATTTTGGGCTTTGCCTGCAAGCGCGGCGACGGTCTGCGCGCCGAACGTTACACAAAACCCTGCCGCGTGTTCAGTGCGTGCGGCGGCGCGGCGCTGTACCGCAAGGCGGTGCTGGATGAGATCGGCACCTTTGACGAAAACTTTTTTGCCTATTACGAGGATGTGGATTTAAGCTGGCGCGCCAACAACCGCGGCTGGCGCAATGTGTATTGCCCCACCGCCCGCTGCCGCCATATCTGCGGCGCGACCACCGGCGCGGTGCGCTACAACCCGTTTAAGAGCATCCAGAGCGGGCGCAACAGCATTTTGCTGCCCTACAAAAACCAGCCGCTGCTGATGCTGGTGCTGAACTTTGTGCCGATGCTGCTGGGCTACCTGCTGAAGGTGGTGATGTTCCGGCTGCGCGGCTTCGGCAACGACTACGCCAAGGGCTTTCACGAGGCGTGGATCGCCCTGCCCAAGCTGGACAAGCCGCGCTTTCGCTGGCGCGATCTGCCCAACTACCTGTGGGTGGAGTGCAGCCTGATTGCGGGGCTGTTCCGGTACCTTGTGTACCGCGTGCAGCGCGCGCTGAAAATTACCTGATACGATGCGAATACCCGCCTGAAAAGGCGGGTGTTTTTTGTTGGGGGGATGCGCCGCAAAAGCCTTCCCCCGTGGGGGAAGGTGGCGCGCCTGCGCGCCGGATGAGGGGGAAATGTCCGGCAGTTACCCCCTCATCAGTCACCTGCGGTGACAGCTTCCCCCAGAGGGGGAAGCCATCATGCGGTTTACCCGGTAGGTTGGCGTTGCCGGTATGCCGCGGGCGGGGCTTGCCCCGCCCCTACCGCGCGGTGATTTTTATTGCCCCGTAGGGCAGGGGAAACCCTACCCCGCCGCAAAAGCCTTCCCCCGTGGGGGAAGGTGGCGCGCCTGCGCGCCGGATGAGGGGGAAATGTCCGGCAGTTACCCCCTCATCAGTCACCTGCGGTGACAGCTTCCCCCAGAGGGGGAAGCCATCATGCGGTTTACCCGGTAGGTTGGCGTTGCCGGTATGCCGCGGGCGGGGCATACCCCGCCCCTACCGCGCACTACAAAAAAGTGTCCGCACAAGCGGACACACCAAATCTCAACTCTGAACTCTGCACGCTTAACTCTGCGCAGGGGCGCCCCACCCCGCCGGGAAATTTGGCAATTGCCGCACACGACCCGTCCGCAGTTTACAATTTCTTCATTGCGCCGGGGGGCAAAATGTGCTATACTTGCACTGCCGACCGACCGGTCGGTCGGGAAAATACAGCCTTCCGATTTATCACCCAGAGGGGAAACGATATGCCGAAATTCAGCGTTAAAAAACCGTTTACCGTGCTGGTGGCGGTCATTCTGGTCATTGTGCTGGGGTTTGTCAGCCTCAGCGGGATGCAGACCGACCTGCTGCCCAATATGAACCTGCCGTACCTGATGGTCGTCACGACCTATCCCGGCGCCAGCCCCGAGCAGGTCGAGGGCGAGGTCACCAAGCCCATCGAGGACAGCCTTGCCACACTGAACGGCGTTAAAAACGTCACCAGCCAAAGCAACGAAAACTACAGCCTTGTCACCTTGGAGTACGAGGATAAAACCAATATGGACAGCGCCATGGTCAAGGCCAGCACGGCGCTGAACCAGCTGGGCGATGCGCTGCCCGGCGTATGCTCGACCCCGATGCTGATCGAAATGTCGCCCGATATGCTTGCCACGCAGTACATTGCGGTCAGCCGTGACGATATGGACATCTACGAATTGTCCGATTATGTCGAAAACACGCTGCTGCCCAAGCTGGGGCGTGTGGACGGCGTGGCGCGTATTTCCACAACCGGGCTTGTGAAAAAGACCGTGGAGATCACGCTGAACCAAGACAAGATCGACGCGGTCAACGACAAGCTGCTGGTGCAGGTCAGCGACCGTCTGGCGGATGCCAAGGCGGAGCTGGACAAGAGCCAGGCACAGCTGAACACCACCAAAAAACAACTGGAGAACGCGCAAAAACAGGTACAAGCGGGCAAGCAGCAGCTGACCGCCCAAAAGGACAGCGTGACCGCCCAGCTGAAGGACGCCATACAAAAAATTGACGAGCAGCTGCCCGAGGTGACCCGCCAGGTGACGGAGCTGGGCAGTCAATTGCAGGAATTGCAGCGCCAGCTGGACAACCTCAAGATGGACGCCGACCGGCTGCCCGGCATCGGCGTGCCGATGAACGAGGAGCTGTACGCCAAGGGGCTGACCGTCGTGGCGGAATACGCCCCGCAGTACGCCGCCGACACGCTGCCCGCCACTTGGGAGCAGGCGAAGGCGGACGCCGCCAAGCGCGCCGCGCTGCAAAGCGCCTGCAGCGACGCTGCCGCCGCCCTGCGCAGCGATATTGAAAACGACGACGGCACCAACCTGCCCGCCCTGAACGAAAAGCAGCTGTACCTGACAGCACTTTCCGCCGCGCTGACCGCGGAACAGCAACAGCAGGACACCGCCGCCGCCATCGCCGATCTCAACGCCAAAATCGACGAGCTGAACGCGCAGCTGCAGGCGCTGAACGACCAGCGCGCACAGCTGCAAGCCACGCTGGAGGGGCTGGTGCAAAACCCGCTGGACCCCTCGCTGGGGGCGCTGGCAAGCCAGCTGCTGTTCAGCGGCAGCGAGGCGCAGCTGGGCTTGGGTGAGTACCAGATCACCGACGGTCTGACCCAGCTGCAGGCAGGGCAGGCACAGCTGGACGCCGCCCGCAAACAGTACGAATCCGCCCGCGAGGAGGCACTGAAAAACGCCAACCTTGACCAGCTTTTGAACATCACAACGCTGTCGCAGCTGATTATGGCGCAAAACTTCTCGATGCCCGCCGGATACATCGACGACGCCGATGGCAACAGCTATGTGCTGAAGGTCGGCACCCCCTACGACAGCGTGGACGCGCTGGGCGATATGGTGCTGTGCGCCGTACCCGGCGTGGGCGATGTGCAGCTGCAGGATGTCGCGGATGTCAAGCTGACCGACAACGCCGACGCCAGCTACGCCAAGGTGGGCGAAAACCGCGCGGTGCTGCTGTCGGTCTACAAAGGCTCGACCGCCTCGACCTCCGCCGTGTCCAAGGCGATGAACGCCGAAATGACCGCGCTGGAAGCCGACAACAGCGCCCTGCATCTGACCGCCATTATGGACCAGGGCGACTACATCAAGCTGATCGTGCGCAACGTGCTGTCCAACCTGATCGAGGGTGCGATCCTCGCCGTGATCGTGCTGGCGTTCTTCTTGAAGGACCTGCGCCCGACGCTGGTCGTGGCGATCAGTATGCCGCTGAGCGTGCTGTTTGCCATTGTGCTGATGTATTTTTCCGGTATAACGTTAAATATTTTGAGCCTGTCGGGCTTGGCGCTGGGCGTGGGTATGCTGGTGGACAACTCGGTCGTTGTCATTGAAAACATCTACCGCCTGCGCAACCGCGGCTTGCCCGCCGCCCGCGCCGCCGTGCAGGGTGCGCGGCAGGTGCAGGGCAGCATCATCTCGTCCACCCTGACCACGGTCTGCGTGTTTTTGCCGCTGGTGTTCAGCTCCGGCATGGTCATGGAATTGATGGACGATATGGCGTGGACCATCACCTTCAGCCTGCTGGCGTCGCTGGTCGTGGCGCTGACCGTGGTACCCTGCGCCGGCTCCACGGTGCTGAAAAAGCCCAAGGACATCCGCCACCCGCTGTTTGACCGTATGCTGAACGGCTACGAAAAGCTGCTGCGGTTCTGCCTGCGCCGCAAGGCGGTGCCGCTGGCGCTGGCGGTGGTGCTGCTGGGCGTGTCGGTGTGGCGCGTTGCCACCATGGGCATTGTGCTGATCCCGGAAATGAGTTCGAATCAGCTTTCGATGAGCCTGACCCTGCCCGCCGATACCCCCGATGCCGACTGCTTTGCCGCCGCCGATGCCGCCATGGCAGCGGTTTGCGGTGTGGACGGTGTCGAAACGGTGGGCGCAATGTCCGGGGGCAGCAATTCGATGGCTGCCACCGTTGGGCTTGGCGCCGACACCGCCGCCAACAACACCGAAATGACCTTCTACATTCTGCTGACGGACGAGGGCGCTGCCCACGGGGACCGCGTGCAGCAGGACATTTTGCAGCGCACCGCCGGCTTAAACGGCGAGGTCAGCCTGAACGCCAACGGTATGATGGATATGAGCGCACTGTCCGGCAGCGGTGCCGAGGTGGATATTTACGGCAACGATCTGGACGACCTGCGCACCGCCGCCGACGCGGTAAAGACCGTGATGGCGGAAATCCCTGGCGTGGAGGATATCTCCGACGGGCAGGATGCGGGCGATGAGGAAGTGCTGCTGACCATCGACAAGGACAAGGCGATGCGCAGCGGGCTGACCGTGGCGCAGATTTACCAAAAAATCGCCGCCGCGCTGAGTACCGACGCCACCGCGACCACGCTGACCGTGGAAAACGAAACCTACACCGTCAAGGTCATCAATGCCGCCGACGTGCCGACGCTGGACGCACTGTTTGATCTGGAGCTGACCGCCACCGCCATGGACGACAGCGGGCAGCAGGTGCAGACCACCCACACGCTGGGCGAGTTTGCCACCCGCAGCGTGCGCCCCGGCTACACGACCATCACGCGCGAGAACGGCGCGCGCAAAATGACGGTGACCGCCGCGACCGCTGCCGGGTACAATACCACGCTGATCACCCGCGAGCTGGCACCCAAACTGGCGGCGCTGACGCTGCCCGCGGGCTGCACCGCCGAGATTGCGGGCGAGAGCAGCCAGGTTTCCGATATGCTGGTGCAGATGGCAAAAATGCTCGCACTGGCGTTGGCTTTTGTCTATTTTGTTATGGTGGCGCAGTTCCAGAGCCTGCTTTCGCCCTTTATCGTGCTGTTCACCATCCCGCTGGCGTTCACCGGCGGTATGCTGGGGCTGATGGCGTTCGGCGAGCAGCTTTCGCTGATTTCGCTGATGGGCTTTTTGGTGCTGATGGGCGTTGTCGTAAACAACGGCATCGTCTTTGTGGACTACGCCAACCAGCTGCGCATCGGCGGGCTGCAGCGGCAGGATGCGCTGGTTGCCACCGGGCGCACCCGTATGCGTCCCATCCTGATGACCACGCTGACCACCGTGCTGGCGATGGTGACCATGCTGCTCAGCACCGATGCGGGCAGCGAGATGGGCAAGGGGATGGCGATCGTCATCATTGGCGGACTCACCTATGCGACCCTGATGACGCTGTTTATCGTGCCGGTTTTGTATGACAGCTTCTACCGCAAGCCGCCCGTCAACGTGGATGTCGGGGACGAAGGGCTGGATGATCTGCCCGACGACGCTGCCGAGTTTGCCGCCGAGTTTGCCGCCCGCCGCGCTGCCGAGCAGCAGCCGCAAGACCCCGAAAAGGAGGAGGACGATCTATGAACCGCGATGTCCGCACCCTGCGCGAACACGCCCTGTACGCTGCCGCCCTGCGCCTGATCGAACAGGGCTGCGACCCCAAAGAAATGAAGGTGCAGCAAATTGCCGAGGCTGCCGGCATCGGCAAGGGGACGGTGTATGAGTATTTTTCTTCCAAAAACGAAATTTTGCACGGTATGACGCTGTATATTTTTGACGATGAGCTGCACCGCCTGCAAACCCGCCTGCAAGGCTGCACCACCCGCGCCGGGCTTGCCGCCGCCGTGCGGGATTATCTGACCGATTTAGCAAAGACCCGCATGGGGGTGTACCGCATCATTGCCGGCAGTGCCACGGGTTTCCACCTGTGCGACGACCCCGGCAAGGACCGGCGCACCGAGGCATTGCGCATACTGCTGCGCGGCACGCTGCAGCGCCTGCAGGACGCCGGGCAGATCGACGCGGCGCTGGGTATGGATTACTGCGTCTATGCGCTGCTCAGCGCTGCTGCGGGCGGATTTCTGGCGCTGGCGGACGAGCCGGGCATCGACCCCGATGCCATGGGCGGGCATATCTGCCGCCTGTTGGAGCGCGCGCTGCAATAAACCGCCTTATTTCGCGCAAAAGCCGTGATTTGCCCATTGACATTCCCATTGCCCGCTTTTATACTGGGTATGGTTGTTCCGAGTATGAACCACCATTGCGGAAAAAAGGAGTTATGGAATTATGAAAAACAATACTGTAAAAACGTTTGTCGCCATCGGTATCGGCGCGGCTCTGTTCTTTGTGCTGGGGCGCTTTGTTGCCATTCCCAGCCCGATCGCCAACACCAACATCAGCCTGCAGTATGCGGTGCTGGGTCTGCTGGCTGCCATGTACGGCCCCGTTGCCGGCGGTCTGATCGGCTTTATCGGTCACACCCTGATCGACCTGTCCTGGGGCGGTGCGCCGTGGTGGAGCTGGGTTCTGTCCTCTGCACTGGTGGGCGTCATTGTCGGCTTGTTCGCCAAGAAGATGAACATTCAGGAGGGCGAGTTCGGCAAGAAGGAAGTCATCACCTTTGCCATCTCCAACGTGATCGCCCATGTGGCTGCGTGGTGCGTGCTGGCGCCCGTGCTGGATATCCTGATTTATCAGGAGCCTGTCAAGAAGGTCTTTGCGCAGGGCTTTTTTGCTGCCATCGTCAACACGCTGACCGCCGTCATCGTCGGCAGCCTGCTGATCGTGGCGTTCACCAAGACGATTGCCAAGAAGGGGTCTTTGGATAAGGAATAAAAGGGCATTATGTTCTCTCTTTTGGCAGCAAAAGAGAGAACCAGAGAAAACTGCCGCTGTTTC
>ERZ1034691.1538-NODE-1538-length-14547-cov-7.458529_pt1 | contig 14547 bp, 9 predicted proteins | sample MGYA00520638_ERZ1034691 | MGnify/ENA primary metagenome ERZ1034691 (study PRJEB33766, sample SAMN09781763) | gut metagenome | biome: gut microbiome | host: Homo sapiens | place: Madagascar | study: EMG produced TPA metagenomics assembly of the PRJNA485056 data...
TTCTGGCATTCGTTATCTCACATATGACGTTTCTCGCCGCTCAGGATGACGAAACAGGGCGATGCCCGAAGGTCTGCGATGGCGGGTTTCCCTCGTACCGGAGCCTTCCCCTCTAGGGGAAGGTGCCCCGCAGGGGCGGATAGGGTGACTATGGCATGAAAGACAGCTGGGATAAGGTTTCCCAGTCACTCCTATGAGAGCTGCAAGTCCCCCGCGGCAGATGGAACGCGAAAATAAGATGATCGTTATTTCTCATCGCCTTTTTTGTTCAAATAAGCTATCGGGGGAAACAAAAAAAGAAAGATCGTTCGGCTCGTACTCTACAGGAATATGGTAGAGGTCAAATGGCTCGATGGTAAGGTCAATATAGTGTCCGTTGATCTTGTTGAAGGAATGTGTCCCTCCGCCATCCACATGAATGCGGTGGATCGATCCCAGAACATATCATAAACCAGCATAGTCGTAGTAGCGCACTGCCTATAAGAAGGATCTGTATTGCCCCCCATTCGGCCTGACCGAAAGGATATGCCGTTTCCTTGCACCATGCTTTTCTTAAAATCTGATATAAGTCGCCTAATGTTGCTATTGCCGAATGGCCAATCTTTTTTCGCTTCATGTCGCTGTATTCTCCTCCATAACACTATCGCTTTTATTCATCCCTCTTTGTTCATATGTCGCAGATATTCTTCCACGTTCTGATACTGAATGCCGTCTACCACTTGGCTTTCCCCGCGGTAGAGGACAATCTTCCCAGTGATCGGACCGTAGCGGTGCTCGGTCTGAGTACATTTTTCCGCATCGATCAGATGGCGATACTGCTGCGACGCGGCTTCTTCGCTGTGCTTGATCTCGAAAATTCGGCAGGAGCCTGCCTCCGGGTCAAACACCACCATGTCAAATTCGCCCACAGGAAATTGCAGGACAAACACCTGCTTCTTGGGGTTTGCCAGCTTTGTTTCCAGTAGGACGATGTCCTCCAGCATCCGCCCTTTGATCTCGGTCAGGATGCGCTGCTGCACGGCGGTGCGCTCCACCAAAGACAGGGCGCTGAACGTTTCGTCCAGCAGCAGACTGCGAATCAAAGCATCCGCCTGCGCATAGCGGAGTCCCGGCTGCGCAATCACCGTGCGTTCGGACTTCGTGCTGACATCCGGCAGGTGCAGTATGTCGATCTCCCGCGTTAAGTCCAGTAAATCCAGATACTCCTTGATCTCCGCCGCGTGAACATCGTCCAGCGCCACGGTCTGCTCCTTCTTGTTGCGGATCTCCAGCAGCTTCCGCAGGCTGTCTGTGACAAGCGCAAGGTCAATGCGGTCGAGGATGTCCGTCGATTTCTTCCGATCCCGGCGCAGATTGCTGGCGGAAATGCCAAGATCGTGGGACCTCCAATCCTGCGACAGCACCTCCAGCGTGAAGCGGTGGTTGATATCCTCCACGACCCGGTTGATGGCGCTGGTCAGCTCGTCCTTCTCGTATAAATCCCGCAGATGACGGAAATGCCCCTCATACTGGTAGCAGCGCAGGGAGTGCTGGATGTTGCGGGCGATGGCGGTATCCACGTATTCGTCGGTGCTTTCCTTGCTTGCAAATGTGGAGGTCTCGTTGTAGTGGATGCCGCCGAGACTCATGGTGCCGCCGTAGCGGATATACTCGTCGATGCCGTGGATGCCGAGGACAGATTCAAACTCTCGGTAAGGGATAAAGGTGGTGTGCAGCAGGATGCAGCGGTCGTAAAGCTGCTCGTCCTCGGTAAAGAGAAAGCCCAGCGAGTCCGTGCCGGAAAGCACGATCTTCATACCGCAGGCCGCAAACACATCAGAGAACAGCGCTGCGCCCTCGATGAAATCCTCCATCAGCGTCACTTCGTCGAGGAACACATACCGAAAGCCCTGCGCTTCCAGCAGCTTGAGGTCGCGGTTCACGTCTGCCAGTGTGTCTCTTGCGGTGATCTGAATGAACGCAGCCTTGGTAAGCTCCGTGTCGCTCATCTCCGCAAAAATCTGGCGGATCATGGTGGTTTTCCCCGTCCGGCGCAGACCGTAGAGGATGAACACCTTGTCCTGCGGCTCTCCGTAGACAAAGTCGTGCAGCTGCCAGAAACACTCGCGCCTTCGATAGACTCGAACAGACGCCGCAAAGGAACGCAGCGCTTCGCTGGTGCGGACATTGGTGGTAAATGCAGAAAGGTTCGCAAATTTCTCCTTGGGCAGCTGCTTTTTCAGTGCCTTCAGCTCCTGCTCCAGCGCCTTCCGCCGCTCAATCTGAGCACGGAAATCCTTCAATTCGTCAGCAGGAATATACTTCTCCCGCCGTTTCTTGTTCTCCGTCCAACGATGGTAGAAATAGTCCTTGCCACTGACGGTTTTCTTCGTAACAGAGCCAGCGGGCAGAGCAGAAATCTGCTGTTCCAGCTCCGCCACGCGGGTTTGCATCTCGGATAATTCCATAGCGCACCTCCTGTGAAATACTATTCTATGCAGAATTATACCCCATTATACCCTCAAAGCCAAGGGTATAATGGGGCGTGACTCAGAGAATGGCGCTCAAATAGAGCTGCTTGACGACGGATCCTTAAAAAGCCGCTCTGCTTTCGCAGAGCGGCTTCGATCATCCGACTAACAACTCATCAGAAATACTGTCTTATGCTTTTGCAACCAGTTTTTCTACCATTTCACGCAGTTCCTTGATTTCTTTGTCCTGCGCTTCTACCTTCTCCTGCAGTGCTTTGACATCCGCACCTTCAGCCTTTGCCGCCTTCATTCCACGCTGTCCCACTTTGAAGGAAATACCGGCATTGACCATATTTTCACCAGAACCGAAGCTGCCTGCCATGTTCAGCATGACATCTTCATTCGGGCGATAGAAAGCGCCGACAGCCATTGCATTTTCACTGCCGTAATTGCCTACACCGGCAGCGACACTCCATTTCTCCGATGCATCGTAATCAAGCGGATGCAGGGCTGCCAGAGCCGCCGCATTCGCCCCCACCTTATCGATACGGCCATCCAGACGCTGAATACCAGCTGCATTCTGCTGGATATCACCTGCATTCTTGTTGATCGCCGTTTCCACATCTCCGATCTGACCGACACTCAGGGACTTGGCGGAAATAGCGCCCACATTCTTCATATCATTTCCATGTGCATCATAGGTGCCGTCTTTGTCATAGGACGCCAAAACCTTGGTGGTCCCACCATTCGCATAGTCTTTGCTCTGAATGGTGAAGGAACCGTCATCCCCCTGCAGGAAGGACGTAGCCGATTTCCCATTCTGCGCTTCGATATCCATACGGGAAGTATCCCCTGCTGCTTTTGCCATCACCTTTTTCGCCTGTTCGGCTGTCAGCGCGTTGCCAGCGTTATCCGTTAGCGCACCCGTGAAATCACCGCGCAGCTGGACATGCCCTTCTTTCGTGGGATCTACGGATACCTTCGCCGCATTCAGTTTTGACTGAGCCGCCGTGCTTAATGTAGCATCATCCTTTACAGCCACGCTGTCTGCCGTGACAGTCGCCCCCGTCTCGACTTTCATAGAGGACTTATCTTTCAGCGTGATGGTGTCCGCGGTTACCTTCGAACCGGTCTCAGCTACCAGAGTGCCGTCTCTCTCGGGTAATGTAACTGAGCTCATATTACCCTTTGAATCTGCTACCGAAATAGTACCGGACTGGCTGGAAAGCTCTACCCCTTTCAGATGCAGTGTAGCCCCATCCGATACGGAGATCTTCGCATCTCCGGCGAGCGACTGATTGATATTCATGGTTCCTTCTTTGACATTGAGATCCCCATGATATCCGCTCATACTGCCATTGACAGTCAGGGTGCCAAGTCCCTCTTTATTGATGGTATTTTCTCCATAATCCGCATGGCTACCACGGATCGCGCTCGCGATGGAGTCAGTATTCGCATCCGTTTCCCCATCTTTCCCGATTTTCAGTGTCACACCGTCGGCGATATTGAAATTCGCCTCACCGCCACGATCCATGTACATGAAGCCGCCGCCCGTCTTGGCGTAGCTGCCATACGTGTCGCTATAGGCATCGACACCGAATACTTTATTTCCTGCATATGTCGTATCTTTGGTGACATTGAAAGTCGCGCTCGCTTTCAAGACTCTCTTTTGTCCATCATGGTTAGCTGTATTGGATGTGGAGTCCAGATAAACTGCACCACCCATCGCCTGTGCATGGGTTCCGCCACTTGCTGCATTATCATTGAATGCTACATCATTGAAAGTGACATTTGTCCCCTTAATCATCACTGCACCGGCTTTTGAAGTCGAGTAAATGCTGGCGGTACCACCTGTACTTTCGATCTTATTCCCGTTAAAAGAGGAATTCGTAACGGTCACGGTATTGGGCGTCTCTACTTCATAGCTAGTTGGATATAATTTTACGCTGGAGTTGAAGTAGACCACCCCATTGGGTCCATCCGTTTTGAGAGTATTATTGTCAAACGATGTATTCTTAATATCTGCATTTCCGAAGAAAAAATGTCCGTAGTATTGGTCTGTTGTGCCAGTCATATTGCTTGTCTGAATGTCGGCTGTAGCGGCATCATTATGAATGGCATCGCCGCTGACCAGCTTACCATTCTCAATAGAAACCGGCGTCATACCGTATTCATACAGACTATCCTGCGCCGATGTTACTCCCCCCCCCGTAGAACAAATGATCGCAGCTGCGATATTCGCCATCAGGATCTTTTTCATGCATTTTTTCATAAGAATATTCTCCTTTCAGAAAGAAAAAGAACTCACAAGCTCATGATTGCAGAAATGCATTCATGATGCATTCTAACTCCATTTCTTGTTTCCATATTACACCGTACTAAAGATAAAAGCAATATAAATCCTTTATATATCACAAATTGGCCTGCAGCTAAATTTCATTGAAATAGCATTCTCTATGCTATTTTTTCCATGATAAAAAAAGAGCCGGATCTCTCCTGCTCTTTTTTCATCACTAATGAAAATCATACTCTTTAGGAAAATCAAATGACCCGGGATACATACGCTCTGCCATATAACCGATCGCATCGATCGTCCGCACCTGCGGACCATACACATATTTCAGCGGTATCCCATACAGACGGTTATTTTTGACGAAGTTCAGACTCCGGAACGCCGGCTTATTTCGGAGCCAATCGAGCTCCTTCTCCTCATCGCGATACACGACGAGGAATACTACATCCGGGTCTAGCTTCATCATCATCTCATCACTGACCGCCGCCGTGGTATCCGGGACGATGCCACCGATGGAGGCAGCCATATCACCTGCGATCTTCTTTCGCCCGTAGGAGGCGAGGATACTCATCCGATCCAGGATCATGACCTTCGGCTTTGGCTGGTGCTCTTTCTTTTCGAGAATCCATCGGATACGTCCTTCGGTCGCACTTACGATCTTTTCTGCCTGTTCTTCCCGATGGAAGATTTTCCCGAGGTCCCGGATGTACTTCATCTCCTTCTCTACGGTTTCCACCTGATTCAGCTTGCCCGGTGAGGTGGTATTCAGCGGCACCATGGTGAGGATGCCCTTCTCATTCCAGTAGTCCGTACTGCCGAGACGTGTTTTGGAGAAAAACTGCTGCTCCGCGATGATCATATCCGGATGCATCTTCAGGAAATGCTCCGCCTGGATCGTGCTACGATCGATGCGAGGCAATGCCTGAAAGGCCTTTTCATTCGATGCTTTGATGCCATACTGCTGACTATTCTGCCCATCATCAGCGGCAAGGATGGCCTTTTCTACACCAAGATCCAGCAGCGTCTCCGTTTCATTCGCACCGATGACGATCACACGCTGCGGCACATCCGACAAGTACTCGCGATTCACCCCCGTCTCATAGTAGTTCTCTACCTTGATATTATCCACAAAAGGGCGCGAATCGTCCCCGGCGGGGTAAGACCTCTCCAGTTGACAGCCCGATAGGACGAGCGGCAGAAGGAGCGACAGAAGCCAAGCCCGCTTCATCTTCTCACCTGCTTTCCGGATACCAGCATCCATAGGAAAAAGGGCGAGCCTGCCAGTGCAGCCATGACCCCCACAGGCAGCTCCAGTCCGGAAATGGCATTTCTTCCCAGAATATCCGCCCAACAGAGGAATGTCCCTCCCGTAAGCGCCGCCAGCGGAAGAAGACGTCCATGGCTGCTCCCTACGAGGAGTCGTACGCCGTGCGGGATGATGAGCCCGACGAATCCGATCATACCCGACATGTACACCACCGCTCCGACAAGAAGCGCCATGACAGCGATATACACTTTTCGATACGTCGAAAGTTTTTGCCCCATGGTTAAAGAGAGATCATCCCCCATGAGCATCAGATCCAGGATGCGACTTTGCGAAAAGAAATAGAAACATCCAACCGTCACTAGAATCGCCAAAATGCCGATCGCCATCCAGGAGTCGGCGCGGATATTCCCCATCATCCAGAACTGGATAGACCGCGTCTTCGACGTATCCGCCACCACGGTGACGAAGAAGCTCACAGCAGCCGAGCAGGCTGCATTGAGTGCAAAACCTGCCAGGAGCAGTGTCAATCCCTCTCCTTTGCCGCTGATCGAAGAAATCAAAAGAATCAGAAGGGAAACAAGTCCGGCACCAAGAAAAGCCGCGGCGCCGATGCCATCAAAGCTCCCGATCATCCCGATACCGAGTGCGATCGCCAGCACCGCGCCCAGACTTGCGCCAGACGAAATCCCCAATAGGTACGGATCCGCCAGCGGATTCTTCATCACCGCCTGCATCACTGCCCCGCAGACGGCCAGTCCTGCCCCGATGAAAAAAGAAAGTACAAGATGCGGCAGACGGATGAACTGCAGCACATCCTGCTCGACCATCCCACTTCCTTCCGGCGAAGTCAGCACCAGATATAAATAATGACAAGTCTCTGCCGGTGAAAGGGAGATCTCTCCCACCCCCAATGATAGAAGCGTCAGGAGCAGGCAGAAAAAGCTGATGAGCATCACACGATAGACCGGCTTCATACGACAGCCCCTCTTTCGAAAATCACAGCCGGCCTTCCATCTTTTCGCGGAAAAACCTCAGCCTTCACATGATACAGCTCCCAGATCCGCTCCTCCGTCAAGACCTCGGTGGGCGTGCCGAAGGCGACGAGCTCTCCATGCTTCATCGCGGCGATCCGGTCACAATACATGGCTGCGATATTCAGGTCATGAATGGCCGCAAGCACCGTCAAATGACGCGAGCTCACCAGATCCATGATCTGCAGCTGGTAGGTGATATCCAGATGATTCGTCGGTTCATCCAGGATGAGACAAGGTGTCTCCTGCGTGAGAGCCCGCGCGAGCATCACGCGCTGCTGCTCCCCGCCGGAGAGAAAAGAAAAACTCTGCTCCGCTAATGTTTCCACGCCCGTTTCCTGCATCGCCCGATGCGCGATGTCACGATCCTCGCGATTATTTCCCTCTGTAATGCCTTTGTAAGGCGTGCGCCCCATCAGCACGACCTCTTCTACATCAAAATCGAAGCCAGCTGCGTGGTGCTGCGCCAGTACCGCGACGCGCTTCGCACTTTCGCGATACGGCAGATCCTTCAAGATCGTATCACCGATCCGGATATCCCCGGACCAAGGCGAAAGCAGACGGTAAATGCACTTCAAAAGCGTACTCTTCCCGCACCCATTAGGTCCGATGATGCCCGTCAGCTGTCCGCTTTCGAAGGAAATCGATACACCCTTGAGCACCTGCTTTCCCCCATAACCGGCAGAGATATGATTGACTGAAATATTCATGCCCCTTCTCCTCCAAAATGATACGAACGCCGGATGAGCATCCCCAGAAATACAGGCGCACCGATCAGAGATAAGCTGACCCCCAAAGGAATATCCACACCGTGGATCAGTATCCGTCCTAAGATATCCGCCCAGACCGTCATCAATCCCCCCGAAAGAACGGATACAGGCAGGAGCTTCCTGTGATCCGCCCCCATGACCATCCGGCAGCCATGCGGCACCAGAAGACCCACGAAGCCGATCAGTCCCGCCTGCGTCACCAGACTTCCCATGAGGAGCGCATTCATCACCAGGTAAAGACGCCGAAAAGGGAGGAGCTGCCGCCCCAGCGGGACAGCAGTTTCCTCCCCTTCCAGCATCAGATTCAGGATCCTTGTCTGTGTAGAGAAAAACGCGATGAAAGCAAGCACGATGGAAAGGACAGAAAGCGTCGGCAGGAGCTTTGCGAAGGAAACAGAGCCCATCAGCCAGTACAGCGTCACATCCATCCCCGTCGCATTGGCCCCGATGTACACCAGCACACTGGTGATCCCGCCGCAGACTGCCGCCAGCGCCGCGCCAAAGATCAGAAGATAGGATGAATCTCCCGGTGCCACGCGGCCTGCCGCAATGGCGAGAATGAATGACAACGCCAAGGCACCGAGAAATGCCCCGCATCCGATCGCAGACACCCCGAAAGCTGCCCCCGCGCCAAAGAAAACGGCAGAAGCCGCCCCCAGCGATGCCCCGGAGGACACACCCATGATGTAAGGGTCTGACATCGGATTCCGAAACATCGCCTGCATCAGCATGCCGGAAAGCGAAAGCCCCATCCCGGCCGCCAGCGCGAGCAGGATGCGCGGGAGCCGAAGATCCCAGACCGCATCCGCTGCGCCCATTGCGATATCCGAAGGAAGCGCACTTCCCAAAAGATGCGAAGCGAGGATCGATACGATCCCCGATAAGGACACCGAGAGATACCCGAGCTTCAGTCCGAGGAGGCAGGAGAAGAGGAGCAGAACGGTCAAAATGGTCGTGATGAGCGATAGAGGCATCCGACGGATAGTTCTGCTCATAGATTCCTCCTTTGGATTAGAAACGGAATTCTGCAGACAGCGTGAATGTTCTTGGCATACCAATCGCAAGGCTATTGCTGTTCATTGGGTTCCAATATTTCTTATCAAACAAATTGTAAACCATGGCTTTAAAAGTCACGGGGGTTTCATTCAACTTTGTCGTATAGTCAGCGCCGACATCAAACAGGAAGAAAGACGGAACTTTGAGCTTTTCATTCTGAATGTAGGAATGCCCCATGTAGCGCGCTCTTGCCATATAGTGGACATTTTCGCTCGGCTTAAAAACCACGCCTGCGGTGGCGGACCACTGCGGCACACCATTGACCCATTTGCCATTATTCGCATCCTGAGTAGCCTGTTTCGTATTCAAGTAGGTAAACCCGCCCACAATGTCAAATTTGTTTCCTGCAGAACCGGCAAAGGAGTATTCGATCCCCTTGTTCTTCTGCTTGCCAAATTCAGCATAGTAGAGTTTTCCGTCTTTCCATACATCTCCATAATTTGGTTTTTCAATCTTGAATGCACTTAACGTATGAAGTAAGTTGCCAGACTTCAGTTTAAAGCCAATCTCGTTCTGCTTGTACTTATAAGGATCCAAATACTGACCTGCGTTTTCATAATGTGCGCCATACACAGCACTTTCTTTGGTGCTTACCATAGATCCCTCAAAGAAATTTTCCGTATGAGCCGCATATACGCTAAAGTTATCAGTTGGTTTATACAAAAAAGCCAATGTTGGACTTACGGCATCATATTTGGCTTCCGGTCCATTGATGCCATTAGAAACACTGTGTTTTTTTAATGTCTGTCCATGAAGTCCGCCAATAAACTGGTACTTCCCATTATCGAAAGAAACCGTATCAGAAAGATGCCAGCCGTTAATGGTTACTTCTCTGTATTTCGGACATGGTGCAGCATATGGATTGGTATTTGGCGCAACACCTGCAGATGGATGATTCGTATTCCCCTGGATAGAGTAATAGGGTTGACCAATACCAAAGGCATCCTTCCATTCTCCGCCATAGCTTGTTGCCCAGTTTCTATCTACACTGGCTACATATTCATGTTCACTGGCACCAATCTTAAATTTACCTTTCAAGCCGAGCGCGATGTATTTTCTTGTGACAGCCAGTGGGTACACGTCCACAGAAACCTTATAATCACCATTTGCGTTTAAGATTTTTGGATCGCCGTCCAAATAGCCGTACCAATCTTCTCTATGATATCCTACATTCATGAAAGCAGTCATGTGCTCATTTAATTTTTGCTCATGATTGATCCCTAAAATCCAGTTATCATATTCATTAAAAGTCCAGTCAGTTCCATAGGTTCTGCTACCGTCCAAAGGCTTGGGCAAAGAGGTAAGGGACGAATCAAACCCTACCCCATATGAAACCATTCCCTGCTGTTTATTATAATTATAGCCCGCTAAAATGTTGGTCTTGCTATTTGTGGTTTTCTGGTCGATATTGACAAAGATATCTCTCTGTGTCAGCTTTTCCCCTTTGACCGCGGTTTCTCCATCAATGTTGTCCGCCATGACACGAACACCCCAGCGCTGGTTATCGCCAAATCGTTTGCCTACATCGACCATCTGCTGGAAAGAAGAGCCGCCACGATAAGTCAGTTTCAGATCGGTATTCGGTGTAGACTGTGCACGCTTGGACTGGAAATCAATCGTACCGGAAACCGCCTGATTGGCAGTCGTTCCCGCCACGCCGATATTAGGTCCTGAAATGACATTGGCATTTTCGATATATACATCGGTTAACTTTTGCTGATCCAAAAGCCCCGGGATGCCATTGACATATAAAGAATGGTCAGACACCTTAAAGCCGCGGATGGAAACTTCGTTCGCAATTCCAGCACCCACAGGTCTGACCGATGGATTTAAAGCTAATGCATCCATGACACCATTCATGGGGGATGCAAAAGTATCTATAGATTTACGACTGACAGACATGCTGGTAAATGGAGTGTCGAGAGCGTCTTTATTTCCTAAGAGACCCACATTCTGCGTCTGATACGCAAGAGACCCAAGGGGCTGGACTTCCGCCTTATCCCTATCCCCATAGACATACACTGTATCCAGTGTAGTATCAGCAGCACTACCTACTACCCCCCCGAAATTGTGAGCATGAGGGCAGCCGTAAGCATCTTATACATTCCCTTTTTCATAACCATTCTCCTCTTTCCAAAATGTAAAATGAGCGGGAAGAAAATGACCTCCATCCAGAGCCAGTGTGTCCTAGTTTCCACGGCAAAGATGAAAATCCTCATCACCTATTCCCTGTTCAGCGATGACCTTCTAAGAGGCTATCATAAACTACTTATTTTGTCCAATATTTTTTAATCTAATTTTATTTTTGTTAACCTTGTGTCTCTTCTTTCTAATTTTCATATGATAAGATGTATTCCCCGTAAAAGGACGGCTATCCGCAATGGGTTCCCCAATCATTTCAGCAAAAATAAGAAACGTCCTCTCACGGACCGATCTGCCAACATCTTTTCCCCACGACATAATCCGCCATGTGAATAAATGACTCTTGAATGGCAGATGATTCTCTATATATGTGCTCATCACTTGATAGATTTTAGTGATCCACCACCTCTTGTGGACCGCTCGTAAGACGTAGACTTGCAATTTTCATAAAGAAGGTATACAATACAGACATGAAGCCAAGGGCGCATCGTGTGTGCACCTTTTCGCGGCTGTTCTCTGATTTCCAGAATTCATTAGCGCTAAGAAATACGACAGAGAGCAGCCGTACGGAAGGAAGATCTTGCTTTGCGCTCCGGCTCATCGGACAGGGCACGGAAATGTCAGTCTTTTTCCCTCACCTGTCTAAGGCTGAACATGTAAGACAAACAAAAAATATCCGGGAAATCCATGCTTTCCACGCTTCCCTGCCCCCTGCGAGGCCGAGCACCGACGACAGCCAGGACGTTCGTACTTTGGTACATGTAACCACACCGGCGCCGATTCCGTGTCCCGCCTGCATTTGGGTAAAGGCAAAAAGCGTTTCCCGGATGTTTTTTGCTGTCCGGAATTTGCTGACCGGGGACTCTTGACTAGGGATTAGAAATACTGGTGGCGGCTCAGCCGTAAACAAAAAAGGCAATGCCTGAAAGCGGTATTCAAGTCACCTGTTACCAGTCGCTCATTCCTGTGATGATCCGGGAAACAGATCCTCTGAATTTATAAAAACCGCGGGAAGAAAGAGCTCCGAAGTTCTTTCTTCCCGCGGTTTTTACTGTGAGGACCACCTCCATCACGCACATGGAGGGAACGTCAGGTTTCCTATGGATGGCTGCCCTACTCCTCTTTTCTCCGCAGACGAAACAGATTTCTCGCTTCGCTCGAAATGACAGTGCAAGGAAAATGCCAAACGAAATGTACGAGTCACCAGCCACTTGCTGCCGGTCACTTCTGATCCAATTTCCCTAAAATATCCGTCACGCGGTCCACATATGGGACACCTTCTTTCTCAAACATCTGGATCGCGTCCTTGCCTTCAAGGCCGGTCAGGATGCCGATGCATTTCGCGCCGGCGCGGCGGCTGCCGATGACGTCGGAGTAGGAGTCGCCGCAGACGTAGATCTCATCCTCCTTGGCCGGCTGCATGGTCTCTTCGGAGTAGGCCTTGTAGTTGTCCGGATCTCTTCCGAAAATGGCGCAGGAAAAGATGAAGGCATTCGGCTTGTCGAGGACGGGGCCGCCGAGCCTATTGGCCGATTCTTCCGCATCAGAGGCAGTCGCCATGGTGTAGGGATCGAATTCCTCGTACCAGTGGAACAGCTTGAAGGGGATCTCCATCTCCTCTCTGGCACGGCCGGTCGCGATGGCGATGTCATAACCGCGCTCTTTCAGTGTGCGGAAGAGGGAAAGGATGTGAGCGGCGGGCGCAAGCGGGACTTCACGGGAGAGGAAGCCAGGTTTTCCTGCGCTGTAGGGCATGTGATGCAGGAGGGAAATGAAGGTGTCGTCTCCGAGGTACCATGCCTGAAAGGCTTCGGTATGGATCTTCCAGAAATCGGAGCGAAGGTCGGCCCAGGAAAGGTCGCCATCGATCGTATCCGCCATGGCACTCTTGAGCGCATGGAATACCTCTTCGCCCTGAAGACCTTCGGGGACGGCACTCTCCCAGCGATCGAGTACGTCTTCTGCTTTCGGCATGGATAGTCCCATGAGCTCCTGTCCGGCGCGCTTCAAGTCTTGTGGCTGGTGGAAGATAAAAGACATTTTTTCTCCGCCGGAGCGTTTTTTATAGGGTTCTGCCATCAGCCAGAGGATGGTAATGAGATCGGCGTGTACCATATCCCAGTTCGAATTGATGCCGCGCGCTTTCAGCCAAGAAAGCAGTGCGTCATTTCCCCACACCACGCTGCGGCAGCCAGCGATCTGCCCTTCGGTAATGCGACCCGCATTAAAATCGTCGCGTTCGCTGGGAAGTCCCATGTACGCAGGGCTGTAGAGTATCTCCCATACGGTCAGAGCAGATACATCGAAGTAGCGTTCTTCGCTCAAAAGGACGCCGTCTATATCGAAAATGACTTTTTTCATGATTGGTTCCTCCGTGGAAATAGAATGGGCTATCGTTTTCATTTATTCTAACATATTTGGGAAAAAGGAAGAAGAGATAAGGGGTCAAGGGTTCAGGGTTCAGGGTAGCCCGTGGGGAGTGCTGCCCTTTGATTGCGTGTGAAAGCTCTACTCGCCAGTTAGGAGTGAAGAGTGGTGGTGCGGCGCATAAAAATAGGGAAGTGCCGCGGAGTTTTGATAGCGCTTCGCGCCGCCGTCATCGAAAGCGTTGCCCTCGATCTTTCTTGCACTCCGGTCAGTATCACATAGGCGCTGCAAGTAAACGACGCCTTGGTGCTACATATTTCTGCTTTCACACATCCTTCGTTTATCGGTCTGCAAGGAAGATTGAGGGCTTCGCTCGAAATGACGATACGAGCGCCTGATGTCTCCCAGTCACCAGTCACGAGTCACTTGGGACTCCTAATCCCTAGCCACTAATCCCTAGCTACTCATCCCTGCTTTCAAACTTCAGGGTTCAGGATTAGCGTGCAGGGAGTGATGCGGCGCGCAAAAGCAGGGAAGCGCCGCGGAGAATGGAGAATAGCGTAAAATGCGTTCCCCCTTGGAGAAGGGGGCGGCCAAAGGCCGGGATAGACTGCCTCGAAGAGGCAGAATACGGCAGAACGGCCAGCGAGTGATATGAGATGGACGGAAGAACGGTCAACGCATGTGCTCTGCTGACCGCTACGATGAACTGTGCCCCTGCGGGGCACTCTATCCTGCGCCTTTGGCGCGGCCCTTCTTCAAGGGCCTGCTCCGCTGGTGGGATGGCGGTATTCTCATATCGTAAGTGGCATTCAAGTCCCCAGTCATGTCTATAGTGAGTTCGCGTTCAGCGCCATCGTCATTTCGAGCGAAGCCGAGAAATCTTTTTCGGTATTTATCTTTCTCACATATTTCCCTAGAGAAAAGCTGAACCCATCACAGCAAAAAAGGAGAATGGAGAATAGCCTAAAATGCGTTCCCCCTTGGAGCAGGGGGCGGCCAAAGGCCGGGATAGACTGCCTCGAAGAGGCAGTCTACTGCAGAACGGCCAGCAAGTGATATGAGATGGACGGAAGAACGGTCAACGCATGTACTCTGCTGACCGCTACGGTGAATTGTGCCCCTGCGGGGCACTCTATCCTGCGCCTTTGGCGCGGCCCTTCTTCAAGGG